>Ga0265338_10005716_pt1 | contig 16085 bp, 12 predicted proteins | sample 42126metaG_FD_193579 | JGI IMG/M metagenome (GOLD analysis project Ga0265338, IMG submission 193579) | Rhizosphere microbial communities from Carex aquatilis grown in University of Washington, Seatle, WA, United States - 4-21-26 metaG | ecosystem: Host-associated > Plants > Roots > Rhizosphere... | reverse complement strand
AGACTTCATCACCGACACCAATTATGGCATCATCAGCGGCACGGGAAATCTGGCGAAGCGCGGCGCGGGGCGGCTTGCGTTGACCAAGTCGCATACCTACACCGGCGCGACGACCATCGAGGCTGGGACGCTGGCGCTGACCAACTCCGGCTCGATTGCGGGCTCGTCAAACATCATCATCTCGGCGGGCGCGTTACTTGACGTGAGCGGACGCACCGGCGGCTTCATGGTTCTGGCCGGCGGCAAAATGATTTCAGGCAATGGCTCGGTGAAAGGCGACTTCGTCGTCGGTAGCGTCGCGAAACTTGCGCCCGGCACGAGCGGCATCAGCACGCTGACATTCAGCAACTCGCTTACACTGGCGGCCGGTTCCACGAGCATTTTTGAAATCAGCAAATCCCCGCTGACAAACGACGTCGCAAGGGTTTTCGGCGCGCTGACCAACGGCGGCACGCTCATCGTTACAAACATCGGCGCGACGGCGCTGACCAACGGTGACAGTTTCAAACTGTTCAATGCCGCGAGTTACAACGGCGCGTTCGCCGGCGTGGTTTTGCCTTCGCTGCCAGCCGGCCTCGGCTGGAACACCAACACGCTGAACACCAACGGCACACTCTCCATTGTCGTCGCCACCACCCCGGTCTTTGGCTCAATTTCCATTTCCAGCACCGGCCTTGGCTTGAGCGGCACGGGCGGCGTCGCCAACGCGAATTTTTACCTGCTCGGCGCGACGAACATCGCCACGCCGGTCTCCAACTGGGCGCGGCTGTTGACAAACAAGTTCGACAGCGACGGCAATTTCAACTTCACCAACGCCGCCGGCACCAACGCGCAAAGCTTTTACCGGCTGCAATTGCAATAGCCTGTCCAACAAAGTCCGTTTGTCAGGGCAACGTTGAAATCGTTGCTCCGGGCTGGACATCCAGTTCCACCGAGGCGTCTTTCAAATTGTCAGCTTTCGCGGTGAGCGTGACGTGCCCCGGCGTTTTTCCGGCCTGCAGCGTGACCAGGGTCAAGCCGTTGAACACGGGACGTGTGGCGGCCTGATAGGAGTCGTGCGAAGCCGGGTCGCCGTTGTCAACGCCGATGATTTTGGCCGGGCCCTGGACATCAAAAGTGACCGCATTGGTGGCGGTGGGAACAAAATTGCCCGCGGCATCCAGGATGCGGACTTCGATTTGGGCCACGCCGCGCGCGGCACTGCTCAAATTGGTTTTGTCGCACATGAGCGCGATGACGGCAGGCGCGTCGGCGGTATGAATTTCTTCCTCGGCAACAATCTGCCCCTCTCGCCGGCCGATGACACGGAGAGTGCCGGGTTCATAAGGCACGTCCCAGGTGAGGTGTAAATCCGCCGTGGTGCCGGTCGGGGCTGGGTCGTTCCAGGACCGCACGGTGCCCGGGCGCGGGAAGACCAGCGACTTGACGCCATAACTCCTGCCGTTGAGCTGCAGTTCCACCTGCCGGCAGTTGGAATAGACCACGACGGGGATGATGGCGCCTTTTTCGCCGGGATAATTCCAGTGCGGAAAGACATGCACCATCGGTTCAGTGGTCCACTGGCTTTGGTAGAAGTAATATCCGTCCTTGGGAAAGCCGCAGGTGTCCAGGACGCCGCTGCTGGCGCCTTTGCGCGGCCAGAAACGGGCTTCGCCAAGGTAATCAACGCCGGTCCACATAAAGTAGCCGATGACGTAATCGTGAACGGCGTTGAACTTCCAGAGCTGTTCGGCGCGAATCATGGACGAGGCGTAGGGGAGGGCATTGGAGCCGCCGAAGTAATTGCCCCGCACACCGCCGACGCAGACATCCTCCGTGCCGACGAATTTGCGCTGCGGATATTTCTCGCGGTCGTCGGAGAAATAGATTTCGCGGTGCGCGCCCCAGCGATCCACATAGTTGTATCCGGCGATGTCGAGCGCCGCGATAAAATCAGGCCGGGTGGGATTGGTTGAATGAACATTGTCGCAGGCCGAGGTGACCGGGCGGCTGGGGTCTTCGGCATGGCAGATGCCGGCGAGGGTTCTGGCAATTTCCACCCCGTGCTGGCTGGCCTGCTGCGGAATCTCATTGCCGATGCTCCATATGACGATGCTGGGATGATCGCGGTCGCGCTGGAGCATGGAGAGCAGGTCCTGCTTCGACCACTGGTTGAACAACGTGGCGTAGGAGCCGTGCAACTGGCCCTTGGCGGTTGACCATTCGTCGAAGGCCTCGTCCATCACCAGCAGACCCAGCCGGTCGCAAAGGTCGAGGAATTCCGGCGCGGGCGGGTTATGGCTGCATCGAATGGCATTGCAGCCCATCGCCTTGAGCAGCTTGAGCCGCCGTTCCCACACCTCCGCCGGCACGGCCGCGCCAACCGCGCCGCCGTCCTCATGCACACACATGCCGAGCATCTTGACGTGTTGCCCGTTGAGCAGAAAACCGCGGTTCACATCGTAGTCAATTTGACGGATGCCGATGGTCGTGTCGTAGGAATCAACCGTCTCCGGCGCAACGCCGCTCCGGCTGCGGGACAGACTCGTCCGCACCGTGTAAAGGGCGGGGTTCTCCAGCGACCACAATTGCGGCTGGCTGATGGAAATTTTCTGCTGAATTTCCTTTCCGCCCTTGCCCGGAACCCGCGCCGTGCCTTCGATGCTGCCAACGATGTTGCCGGAAGGATCAATCAAATCCTGGCGGATCCGGACGCGGGTTGCCGACCCGGTGTCGTTCTGGACAAGCGTCTTGATGACGACCACGGCGGCGTTGGTCGAAGCCTTGGGCGTTGTGATGTAGGTGCCCCAGTTGGCGACGTGAACCGGCCCGGTCACGTCCGCCCAGACATGACGATAAATGCCCGACCCGGTATACCACCGGCTGTTCGGTTGCACATTGTTGGCCACGCGCACGGCGAGGACGTTGTCATTTCCCGCTGCCGCGAGAAACGGCGTCAAGTCACAGTTGAAACTCGTGTAGCCATAGGCGTGATGGCCAACCTGATGGCCGTTCAGGTAAACATCCGCGTTCATGAAAACGCCGTCGAACTGCGCCGATACCCGCTTGTCCCTGAACGCCGCCGGCGTGGCGAAATGTTTCCGATACCACCCGATTCCGGCGGGCAGGAACCCGCCCGAACCCGTCGTGGAATTTGTCTCGGCGAACGGCCCCTCGATGGACCAGTCGTGCGGCACATCCAGCACACGCCACCCGCTGTCGTCAAATGCCGGGTCCTGCGCGCCAGTCGGGTCGCCTCGGGTGAACGCCCAGTTCAAATCCATGGAAAGGCGCTGGCGCGGCCCGCCCGCGTCGTTGTCGGCGCGGGTGGTAACCGTTGCCAGAACGAAAAGGGAAATGACGGCGGTGATGGTTTTCATGGCCGCAGTTTAATCGTCAACTTAATCCGCGTCACCGCGATTTAATTTCCCAATGGCTTCTCGGTGGAACTGACCGGGCTGACAGCCATTTGAAAATCCGCGACGGAATCCGGATGCGCCGGATCAAAACCCTTGAAGTCGTCCACGATGAATTTCGCCAGCGGCAGTTTGTCCTGCTTGATGCCTTGGATGACGCATTGCGCGAATTCGTAGCTGCCATAATTATTGTGGTGCGTGGCGTCTTGGAACGCCTTGCCGAGGTCATCGCCAAGTGCCTTGTAGAAAATCAGGCTCATGGCGTTCAGGTCAATCAGCGCGCAATCCTCGTCTTTCGCCACTCCGCGCATCGCTTCGGGATAGCCTCTGAGGGTGGGGGATTCAACGCCGCCCTTGCGCTCCATCGAGGTCACCAGCACCGGTGTGCCGCCAAGCGAGCGTGTGCGCTCGGCCACTTTTTTCAAATCCGATTTGTAGGTTTCCAGTGCGTTTGTCGCGCGCGATTTCATGTCGTTGTGGCCGAACTGGACGAACAGGTAATCGCCCGGTTTAATCAGGCTGAAAATTTTCTCAAACCGCTGGGCACGGAGGGAATCGGCAACGGTCTCGCCGGACTCGGCATGATTGGCCACGGCGATGTCCGGCTTGAAAAAGCGCGGCAGCATCTGGCCCCAACTGTTCCACGGCTCGGCAGGCTGGTCGCAAACCGTCGAATCGCCCAGAATATAAATCGTCGGCACATCCGCCTTTTCAATCTCCAGCCCCCGAAGACAGGGATGCGTGCCGTTGAATTCAATCGTCATTTTTTCATCCCACGCCCACCACTCGCTCGTCTTCTCGCGATCTTTCAAATGCACCGCGTTCGCATCGGAGATTTTCGGCGTGCGCACATTGACGATGAACGAACACGCCACCTTGGCTCCTGGCGCGACGGGGACTTTTTCCAGCATCAGCCGCCGCAACTCGGCCTTCACGGTCACAACGGATTCGTTGGTCCCGCCGCCGAAGATGGCGGTGACCTTGTAATTGCCTTCCGGCACCTTGACGGAAAGATAAAACGGCCTGTCGCTCGCAACGTAGTTGCCGCCGTCCGGCGCCGGCACGCTCGCGCCCGGCTCGAAGCCGTAGCTGGTTTCTGCGGAATACAGATTGGTCGGCGAAACCTGGATCCAACCCGCTTCGGGCCGGCTGCCGAACACAAATTTGAAACTGGTCTGCGCGCACAGCGTCGCGCCGCCCGCTGCAAGGATGATTGCCGAAAGAATTCCGATTGAGGAACGATGGAGAATCTTCATGGTTTAGTCGGTTGTGCCTGGTGCATTGGTTGAAATGATTTGGACATCCGGCTGCCAGGGTTCGATGTCCTTCGCCTTTTCGGAAAAATAAGGCACCAGCGGATTATTCGCGAGGCTTTTCAACCCGGCTATGACACACGTCGCGTTCAGTTGAGCGCCGGCGTCAGTGGTGTGCGTGCCCTTGTCGGCGAAGAAAGTTTCCACTTTTTCCGCCCCGACTTTTTTATAGGCGGCGGTGATGACCATGGTGAGGTCGAAGAAAGGCGCGTTGTGTGCCTTGGCGACCTCCGAGTCCCACTGGGCAAGGTTTGCGAAATCGCGTTCGGTTTCCCAACGCTGCTTGTGCGGTATGGGCGAGGCCAGGATGACAATCGCGCCCTTCGCTTGTCCGGTGGTGACGAAGTTCGCCATATACCAGCCGAAGGTGTGGACGAGCTCGTTTGTGCCGTTGGGCATCGTATCCTCGACGGTTTCGTCGCCGATACCCTTGCCATCCGCGCGATGCTTGTTCGCCGGGTCGCCTATTTTTCCCTCGTCATTGGTGCCGAATTGGATGATGACGACATCTCCCGGCTTGAGCGTGTCCAGCACCTTTTGCCAGCGGCCCTCGGTGAAATAAGTGCGTGCGCTGCGGCCGGCGATGGCATTGTTGACGACGTTGATTTTACCGGTGTCAAAATACGGCTTGATGCGCTCGGCCCAGCCAACCTTGCCATCCGTCGAAGGGCCGGGTCTTAGGGTTGAATCGCCAACCAGGTGCAGTGTGGGCAACGCGTTGTTGGTCGCTATTTCAACGGTCACTTTCGAGGCGTCCACCACGGGACGTTCATCCTCGGCGGCGATGAGAAATCCGGCGGCAAAAATAAATGTAAGAATGGCCAGACGCGTGCTCATAAAATCATTCTGGCCGGGTTTTGTCCGGCGCGGGAACGGGGGGCGCAGGTGCGGGTTTGCTCAAGTCGGCGGGCGGGATGCCGTCCGCTTTTTCAGAAAAGAATTTCGCGAGCGGATTTTCCTTCAGTCCCTTGAGTCCAGCGATGACGCAGATGGCGTTGGTCTGCGCTCCGGCCAGACTCGTGTGCGGGCCGGCGCCGGCGACAAACAGCGCGTTGACCTTTTCCCGCCCCAGCTCGTCATATTGGCGCGCGATGATTTCGTTGATGTCAATGAAGGGGGCGTTCACGGACTCGGCGGCCTGACCCGCCCAGCCGGCGGCGCTGTTGGGGCCGTTGCGCGTCGCCATGCCATTGGTTCGCCAGCTGTTGCGCGGAATCAAGGAGCAGACCATAGGCGTCGCCCCTTTGTTCCGGGCATCCGCGATCATCTGTTTTTCATACCAGCCGAAGGAATGAACGACCTCGAATTTTTTGGTAATGATATTGGTGATCTCCTGCGTCTCGTCGCCGATACCGTGAATTTCGCCGCGCGAGCGGGCGCTCGGGCTTAAAACAGCCTCGTTGATTTCCCCGCCGTTGGTCCCGAATTGCATGATGACAAAATCACCGGGTTTTAACATTGCCAGCACGTGTTGCCAGAGGTCGCGGTAAAAAGTGCGGCTGGTAGTGCCGCCGAGCGCGCGGTTGACGACGTTGATTTTGCCGGTGTCGAAGAATGGCGCAATCTCGTCACCCCAGCCCCACTGGCCGCCGTCGCCGCGGCCTTGACCGTTGCGCACGGTAGAATCGCCGATGAGGAACAGCGAAGGCAAATTGGTGTTGGCCGGAACATTTTCAATGCGCGAGTTGCGCGCCAAAACGTCGGTCGGAGGTATATTGGTTTCCTCGTTCGTCTGCGCCGGGAGAGTTTGTCCTGCTGTAGCAAAAAAGACCGTCGCCGCCAGATAATTAAAATATCGCGACAGTTTCTTCGGGAGTTTTTCGTTTGATGTGTTCACGTGATATATTATTGCGGATTTCCCGATTTTGTCCAAGTCGGTGGGTTCATTTTCAGGCCGGTGATTTTGAGGACATAGGCATATTTGCAGGGCGCAGCGGCGGGAAGCTTCACTTTCAACCCGGTGTCATCCTGCGTGAACTGCAATTTGCCCTTGCTGCCGAGCATGGTCACAGCGTTGATTTTTCCCGCCTGTGAATTGTTTGCCGCCAACGAAGCGATGACCGCATCTTCGCCGGGCCAGTTGCCGAGGATGATGGCGTAGAGCGCGTCGTCTTTGACGGTGAATCGGATGTTCAGGCCTTGCCCGCGTCCGCCGCCGTCGCTGAACTTTGTCCAGTTGTGCGTGCCATAAATGGCCTCGCCATTCACGCCGAGCCACTGGCCGACTTCCAGGAGCGTGCTTGTGATTTCCGGCGGAAACGTGCCGTCCGCCTTGGGTGAAAGGTTCAGCAGCAATGTGCCGTTTTTGCTAACCGTGTCCGCGAGCGCGTTGATGATTGATCCCGGGCCGGAAAACCACTCGTCGCTCGTGTAACCCCAAGTGCTGCCAATCGGATGGTCCACCTGCCATTCGCCGGTGCGGATGCCGGACGGCGAGCGCGTGCCGATTTTTTCAAAATCAATGATGGAGCCAATGGTCTCAATGTTGTCGTTGCTTGGCGCATAGGCGGCCTTCTTCGTGCTGATGGAAACCTCTTTGCCCCATTGTTTCGCGCGGTTGTAGTAGTAAGCTGCCACGCGCAGCTTGAGCGGGTCGAGGTAGCGCTGGTCCACGCCATTGTCGAACCACAGCATATCGGGCCGGTATTTGTCAATCAGCTCGACGTTGCGCGCGAACCAGTTGGTCAGGAACCGTTCGCACGCCGCGTCGCTGCGGTCGGCGACGTTGTAGAAATCAGCCCACTTGGGATCGTAAAGGTCGGCCTGCCCGGCTTTCATTTTGGCGTCCATGTCATCGGGCGGATTGATGAACTGGAAATTTTCGATGCCGTGATTCGACACGCCGAATTTCAACCCCTGCTTGCGCACGGCCTTCGCCAAATCGCCAATCAAATCCCGGTGCGGCCCCATCTTCATCGCGTTGAACGGCGTCACCGCGCTGTCCCACAGCGCGAAGTTGTCGTGGTGCTCCGCCGTCGGGATGACAAATTTCGCGCCGGATTTCTTGAACAATTCCGCCCACGCATTGGGATCCCAATTCGAGCAGGTGAACATCGGGATGAAATCCTTGTAACCAAATTTGTCCTGCGGGCCATAATGCTCGACATGCCACTGGCCGTCAGCGCCGCCGGTATACATATGCTTTTCATACCATTCGTTGTGATGCGCTGGCACGGAATAAAGCCCCCAGTGCATGAACAGGCCAAACTTCGCGCCGATGAACCACTGCGGCACCCTGTAATTTTTCTTGAGCGATTCCCACGTCGGCTGGAACGGCCCCGGCGGCAGCTTCGTCGGAAGCTGCGCGACGGCGGCCTCGACGACTTCGAGCCGCGTCTCGGGAGCCATGTCATAACCAGTGGGCGAATTGCCGCCTTCAGCCATCGTGTTGTTTGTCTGCGCCGCCGCCGCCAGCGCGAATGCGAAAACCGGCAGGTGGATCAGGAAAGCTTTTTTGTTCATTGGGAATTTATTTATTCGGCCGAAAGTTCCGGCTCGTCCGTGCTGAATGGCGTGGCGGGTTTCATGAATCAGTGTTCCACGATGCCGGGTATGGGGTAATCCCACTTGTCACTGCGGAAAGGCGCGGCGGGCAGCCCGGCAGCGTTGTAGAGATTGCAGCCCAGACCCTCGGGATAGTTGTCCCACGCGTAACGCACCGCAACCGGCGCAGTCACTTGCGCACTGTTGATGACGAGCGTGTCACCGTCGATCTTCGCTTCGGCGTCAACGAATTTCTGGTCGGCGCCGGCAATCTGGAATCCTTTCAACGGCCCGTCCTTTGCGGTGAGTCCGCCACCGAGGTGCGAGAACGTCACACGAATTGCGCCGTCCTCGACTTTCATGGATTCATACATCGGGCCGTAATATTCGATCTTGCGGCCATAGGTGTTGGCGAGGGCGATGCGCGTGAGGCGGTCGCCGAGCGGCTCCTTGTTGTGCGGATGGACGTTCTTCGCCTCGCCGGTGTCAATCGTCACGGCCATGGCGGTGTCCGGCACCGCAAGCACGCCGGCCTGCTCTTCGCGGATGCGCGGGTTGTTGCTGACGTTCTGCTGGCCGGGGAGCTGGACGAAATAGAATGGAAAATCGCCTTCGCCCCAACGCGCACGCCAGTCCTTGATCATCGCGCGCTGCACGGTGCCGTAAAGGTTTAGGCCGGGTGTGCCCCAGCAAATGGACTCGCCCTGATACCAGAGTGCGCCGCGAATCGCATAGGGGATGACGGGGTTCAACATCCCGTTGAACAGCACGGTGGCGAAATGCTGGTCGCTGGACGGGTCAGTGAGCCGCGGATTGGCGGTGCGGGGCTTGTTGATCGGCGTCGGGTGGAGGGGCGCGACGGCGGGACGGTTCGTCGGCGCGGCGCGATAATAATTTTCGCACTCGTCGAGCGAATCGAGCACGAACTTGAGATGCGGATTGGCGGCGAGCGCCTCGCGCGACATCCACGCCTCCGCGCAGCTCGCGCCCGACGCCACCGTGAGAATGCCGACCGGGACGTTGAGTTCCTTCTGGAGATTCCGCGCGAAGAGGTAGCCAACGGCGGAGAAACCCGGCACGGTGTTCGTGCTGCACACGAGCCACCCCTCGCTGGCGACGCCAGCCTGCGGACTGTATCTCTTGGTATCCTGGGCCGTGAACATCCGGATCAGGGGGTAATTGGCGGCGGCGATTTCCTGTTCTTCGTTGATCAGGCCGTAGGGTGCGCCCCGTGATTTGGAGACGGGAAACACCATGTTCGACTGGCCGGACGCCAGCCACACTTCGCCGACCAGCACGTCGTCGAGCACGATGGGCTGCGCTGTGCGCGAGCCGGTGACAGTGAATGTCCGCCCTTCAGCCGATACCTTCAACGGCTTAAGATCCACGCGCCATTTGCCGTCCGAACCGGCCTTCGCGGACATTTTCTGTCCGGCAAATTCCACGGTCACTTCCTCGCCGCCATCCGCCATGCCCCATATCGGCACTTTCATGTCGCACTGCAAAACCATGTGACTGGTGAACGGGCTGGCAAGTTTTACGTCGGCCAGCAGCGGACTGACGGTCAGCAACAGTCCGAACAAACTTGTGGAAATGATTTGTCTCATGATTGCGGGTTGCAGTTGGGGTTGGCAGTTGGCGTCATGTTTAGCGCACGGGCAAAAATCGTTCGCAAAATGGATACGGCACGGGGACGGGCTTGCCGGTCTGCGTCAGCCGGCCGGTGTCTGCATCAACACGGAAAACGACGGCGACATCGCTGCCGTGATTGGAGCAGATGATCCATTTGCCCGTGGGGTCGAACGCGAAATTACGCGGCGTATTGCCGCCGCTGGGAACATGTTCAACCGGCGTCAGCCCGCCGGTTGTTTGGTCAATGGCAAACACGGCGAGGGTGTTGTCACCGCGATTGGAGGCGTAAAGAAATTTTCCGTTCGGATGCACCACAATCTCCGCGCAGGTGTTCGTGCCTTTGAAATCATCCGGCAATGCGGAAATGGTTTGGAACTCAGCGAGCGTGCCGTTGGCGGAGTCCCAGTTGAACGCGGTGACGGTGCTGGCAATTTCGCTGATGACATAAACCCAGCGTCCGTTCGGATGAAATTTCACATGGCGCGGGCCTGAACCGGGCTTGATGTTGACGAAGGGCGGATCATTTGGCGTGAGCGAGCCGTCCTTTTCATTGAAGCGATAAACAAAAACTTTGTCCAATCCGAGATCGCAGACGAGCGCAAAGCGGTTGGACGGGTCGGTGATGATGGAGTGGGCGTAGGCATGGGTCTGGCGCTGCGGATTCACGCTGCTGCCTGTGTGCTGCACAAACGCGGTGCGGTCGCCGAGGCTGCCGTCGGGCTTGATGGCGAAGACGGCGATGTTGCCGCCTGAATAATTCGCCGCGAGCACATAACGCCCGGTCTGGTCGAGGCTGACGTAGCTCGTGTCGGTGCCGCCCGCCGGGACACGGTTGAGGAATTTCAACTGGCCGGTGTGCGGCTCGACTTCGTAGGCGGACACCGCGCCAGGACTGCCGGAGTTGCAGGTGTAAAGATGCAAACCGTCGGGATGAATTGTGAAAAACGCGGGCGCGGGCGACTGGATGAGAAATTCCGGCTTGGTGAGCGCACCGGTGTCGGTGTCAAAATGAGCGAGTGAAAAGCCGACGTTCGTTCCGGAACGGTGCGTGCCGAAATAGACGAACATATCCGTCGCGTGAACCGGCAGCAGCCCGGAAATAATCAAGGCAGCCAGCCACATTAAAAATCGCGGCGGCTTTGCGGCAGTTCTTTTCGATGAGTCCATTCCAGTGGCAGCAAAAATCATTGGCCCCTCGTCCTCGGCACCGGCCTGGTATATTTGTCGAAGACGGAAATGACCGGCAGGGGGTTTCCATTTTCATCAAAAAAACTGCGTGAAACGAGGCCGCCGCGATTGCCCACCGCCGGTTCCCACCAGAAAATGCCCTTGCAACGGCCGTTGGGTGTGGCCAGCACCACGCGCGTCACTTCGTCGAGAAATTCGCGCTGACCTTCGGGCGTTTCGGGAAACGGCCCGACGCGGTCGGCGGACTCGCGCGCCGGTCTCCAGTTATAGGCCGTCTCCACGACGATGATATCCTTGCCATAGGTGTTTGCTGTGAACGCCAGATTGTCCCGCAAGTCCATCAACGTCCCGTGCCACCACGGGTAATAGGAAAAGCCGATTACATCGTAGTGGATTTTGTAACGGTTCAAATTGTCGAAAAAATATTTCGTCTGCGCGATGCTGCCGCCCTGGTCAAAATGAATCATGATTTTCGGACGCGGGCTCTTGCCGCGACCTGCATCCACACCCTTGATTCCGGATCGGATGTAGTCGGCAAAATTGTCCCAATGTTCCGGCAATTTTCCATCCGGCCAGAGCATCCCGACGCGAACTTCGTTGCCGACCTCCACCATGTCCGGCAAAACGTCTGCGTCGCGGAACGCGGCGATGGTGTCGCGCGTGTATTCAAACATTTTTTTCACCCGCTCCTTGTGTGACAAGATTTTCCATGCCTCCGGCGTAGGCTGCTTGCCGGGATCGGCCCACGTGCTCGCGTAGTGAAAATCGAGCAGAAATTTGTATCCGAGCTTCTTCGCATCCCTGGCCTCGGCGAGGGTGTAGGCGAGGTCATTTGGCAGATTGCCGCCGACCGGCTCGACGAAAATGCGCAGGCGAATCCAGTTGTAACCGTGATTTTTGAAGATCTGCAGGCCGGGCATCGCGTTCGTGCTGTCCTTGAAAACGGTTCCGCGATCCTCCGCCTGCTTCAAGAACGACAGATCCGCGCCGAACGCAAAATCGGAGGCGCGTGAAAGATTTTCTACTGTGGAGAAAAGCAGGACCGCGGCCAGAACTGTGGTGCAAGATATTGCTTTCATTTGTCGGGGACGGTCGTGTCATTCATGCGTTTTGGCGGTCTGGCTTTGTAACCAACCAGCTTCTCGTGCTTGCTAGCAAATGATGATTTATTTCAAGCTTGATTCAACTTTTCTTTTAGCCAAGCCCCCCGGACGGGATGGAAATACAAAATATTCATGGAGGCGTTTCAGGCAAGTTGAATAAAAACCTCACCGTTTTCGATTTTGACCGCATACGTTTTCAGGCCCGCGCAGACCGGCGCGCCCTTGGCCTGGCCGGTGGTGAAATCAAAACGGCCATTGTGCTTGGGACATTCGATGAGGTTGTCCATCACGAAACCACCTGACAAATGCACCTTCTGGTGTGTGCATAAACCATCCGTGGCGTAAAACTTGCCGTCGGTCGCCCGATAAATCGCAAACGTGCGGGTGCCATGATCAAATCGAATCACGTCTTCGGGCTCGATGTCGTCCACGTTGCAGGTTTTGACCCAGGCGTCGCTCATTCTAATTCAACCTTGATGGTAAGATTTGGTTTGATTCCGGCCAGGACGGGCAGGACGTGATTGAGAACCTGCTCGGCGGTTGCGCGAAATTTTCGACCGCGCGCGCTCACTTTCAACCAACCGGTTTCATCGCGGTAATAGCGCTCCGTGAAATTGTTGGTGCCGATCAAGATGACGTAGCCGTCGTTGGTTAGCTTCATATCAATCGTTTCATGTTGAATTTTTCACGCAACTTGCGTTTTAGAAGCCGAATTTGGAAACGGTTTTGCGGACGTGGGCAATGCGCGCTTCACAAAATACGCCGGGTCTTTCACCTGCCGCAATATCGCCGGGATGATTTCGCGGTAGGCTTCGATAAGGTTGGCGTAGGGCCTCGGCATGTCGCTCTTCAACTCGCGGTGCAGCTCCGGCAGCGCGTGATATGGCACCATCGGGAACATGTGGTGTTCGAGGTGATAATTCATGTTCCAATAGACAAACCGGAAAACGGGATTCATGTAAACCGTCCGGCAGTTGAGACGATGGTCGAGAACGTCCTCGGCGAGGCCGGCGTGCTGGGTGAGGCCGAAAATGACCAGCAACCAGGCGCCGTAAAACGACGGCAACCCAACCAACATCAGCGGCAGGATGCTGTGCATCGCAACCGCCCACACGATGACTGCGACGTAAATCAAAGCCCAAACCCGCGCGGTCCAAAAGACTCTGCCATATTCCGTTTCCGGGATGTAAATTTTTTCTTCCGCCGTGAGTTTGCCAAGGCAGTGCAGCATGACTTTTTTGTATTCCTTCGGGCCGCTTTTCAGGCTGAAAAAGCCGAGGAGGATTCCCATCACATCCGGCGGACGCGGCACGGCAATTTCAGGATCGCGTCCGACTATGATGGTATCCGTATGATGCCGCGTGTGGCTCCAGCGCCACGGCGTGGATTCGCGTAGCACCATGAACGAAGCCATTTCATAAACAACATCGTTCATCCAGGTCGTCTTGAACGCCGTGCGATGGCCGCACTCGTGCCAGCGCGAATCCGAGCAGGAACAATACAGCACGCCATAGACGATGAACGACGGAACGCACCACCACGTTCCCCAGAAATGCCAGCCAAGCCAGCCCGTGAGGCCGAGCAGCGCGAACCAGAGCAGCGTGTCACGGATGGCCGGACCATCCTTGCGCTGCATCAATTCCTTTAGCCGTTTGCGCGGGATGGGACAGGCATACCATTCCGCCGAGGCCAGTCCCATTTCCTCGGCGTGTTTGCCGTCCTTGCCGATGAGGCTGTAATCGCGTTTGGTCGGTTGCACAGACATAATTTTGACTCCTCCAGCGTCCTTGTCAAAATTCACTTCGGCGGCGAACCCAGATAATTGCCGTAGGTCAAAAACATAACCGCGGCGCACAACACCACGAGGCCAAAACCGATGGTGGTTTTCGTGCGCCCGCCGCATCCCTTCCATTCCCAGAACACAATCGCCACGGCATTGCTGATCAGCACGAGCATGATCATGTGAATGGCCCAGCTCGAAAACGCATAATCCTTGCCCAGCCGCACGTGGCCGAGGTTGTAAAAGAAAAACTGGCCATACCACAGCAAGCCGGTCAGAAACGAGAGGAGATAATTCGCCTTCAGACTGCCGCCGGTTTCACCGGAACGCAATTGCGTGAATTCACCGGACGATTTGTTCTTCCGCATCAGCCACGCGCAGTAAATCAACGAAGTTACGAACGCGCCGGTATTTGCAAATATGTAGGTGACGTTGCCTTTCCAGATGCCCGCGCCGTGCTGCTCCGCCACGTCTGCGATCGGGCTCGCCGCGTCGAGCGCGAACCCGTAAACCGCCGAGAGCACGCCTGCTATCAGGGAGAGCATCAAGCCTTTCGCCAATGAAAACCCCGCATGCGTTCCCTGGCGCGCGTCGAGGTCACGTTCCTTGAAATGCCCCGCCACGCCGCACATGGCTATGCCCGCTGCACCCGCCACCACGCCACCCATCAACCAACCCGAGCCGGTGCGTGAAAGAATCTCATGAAATTGTCCATGCACCAGTGGCGGCACTAGCGTTCCCAGAATGCTCGACAGGCCGACCGCGATGGAATACGTCAGCGAAAATCCGATGTAGCGGATGGAGACGTTGAATGCCATGCCGCCAATGCCGTAGGCCACGCCAAACAGAAACGAGAGCAGCATTGCATCTTTGGGCGCATCCGAAAGAACCGCGCCCAAGTTCGGGATGGTCAACCACGCCCCGATAAGCGGCAAGAGCAGCCAGCACCACGAAGCTTGGGCAATCCAATATACTTCCCACGACCACCGCTTCACATACTTTTGCGGCGAATAACAGTTGGCCGCAAAGGCCGCGCCGACCGAATGGAACCCGACGCCGAGCAATGGATTGGGCGTGATGGCATTCATGAATTTATGTTGCCATCATGCTGGCAAAATCGGGTGGGTGGCGAAACAATTTTAAGAAAAATTTTACATCACCGGGAAAATCGGGCGGCGGGCAAATAAAAGCTTTTCGCGCGCTGATCCAGCACAATCCCTTGCATTGCAAATTGAAACGCGGTGCTGTGGCTGGTAGTAGTGTTAGTTGCCATTGTCAGGATTGATTTGACGCAGCATAAAAAGCATCCAGGCTGGCAAGAGGAGTGTTTGGCGGCACATCGCAGCCGGAGGATAATACAAAGTTACGCCAGGCCGACGTCGCCGCGTGCAAATCCCTCACGCGCGTCCCAATCGCCTCAGGCGTTAGTTGGACAAAGACCCCGGCGGGATCGAGGTTGCCGCACAACACCACATCGGCTGGAACCTTGGCCAGCGCGGCGACGATGTCCATCGGCGCGCCGAAGTGAAAAGTTTTCAGCCCGGTTTCCAACAAAACGGGGAGATGTAAAACTTTGGCGGCGCAGTTGTGCAAAATGATGGCGAAGCGCCCATCAGCCATCGCCGTGCCGATGGGTCTGATGTAAGCCGAGGAAAACTGCGACATTGCACGCGGCGACAATAGGCCTGCTGCCGGTTCGGCCATGATGACACCGTCCGCGCCCGCCTGGCGGAACGCCTGAAGATATGCCGTCAGGAATGTGGTGCATTTTTCCAGTAGCAAGTGCATCAAGTCCGGTTCGGTTACGGTCATTTCCATGGCCTCGCTCACGCCAACGAGCCGTGCGGCCAGCGAGAACGGCCCGATGCAGCCGCCGAGAACTAGCGGTCGGTCCGGTAACCGTCGCAGGCGGCGGACAGTCTCAAGATAAACAGCCGTGCGCCGGTCCCCGGGCTGCGGGACGCAAAGTTTTTCGGCCTGATCACGATTGGTGACCAGCCGGCCGGTGACCGACGGAATTTCGTTTTCCGACCTGTGAATCGCGCAGCCAAACGCCTCGGCCTCGGCGCTTAAATCCATTGCCGACAGGACGAAGGGCGTGCCGAATCTTTCGTGTAGAGCAAGTTGCGTCTCGAATTGCACTTGTGGATTCGTGACGATATCGCTCACTTTTGCGCCGGTGAGCGCAAAA
>Ga0265338_10005715_pt1 | contig 16086 bp, 11 predicted proteins | sample 42126metaG_FD_193579 | JGI IMG/M metagenome (GOLD analysis project Ga0265338, IMG submission 193579) | Rhizosphere microbial communities from Carex aquatilis grown in University of Washington, Seatle, WA, United States - 4-21-26 metaG | ecosystem: Host-associated > Plants > Roots > Rhizosphere... | reverse complement strand
TGTCCCAGTCGGCGTTGATGAAGCTGTCCCGCTCGCCGTGGGGCTCGGGGACGGTGACGGAGTCACGGTCGCACTTGGAGTCTGGGAGGGCGACGCCGTCGGCGTCCCGCTTGGGGTGGAGGTCCTAGTCGCCGAGGCCGTGGCCGTCCAGGTTCGGGTCGCCGTCAACGTCGCCGAGGAGGTCGGGGTGGCGGTGGGAGTCGAGGAAAAGGTAGCCGTGAAAGTACCCGTCCCAGTCGGCGTTAACGAAGCCGTCCCACTCGCCGTGGGGCTCGGGGACGGTGACGGAGTCACGGTCGCGCTTGGAGTCCGGGAGGGCGACGCCGTCGGCGTCCCGCTTGGGGTCGGGGACCGGGTGGACGTCGCCGTGGCCGTCAAGGTAGCCGTGGAGGTTCTGGTCGGGGTGGCGGTGGGCGTAGACGTCCAGGTCGGCGTGGCCCCCCCGATCAAGCCGTACACCACCAGCTGGCCGGCGGCCGGGACATAGACCTTCCCGTTGACGATGCTGGGCGGCGTGAACTTCACGTTGGCCGCCACGGCGCTGTCCCGGGCCGCGTTTTGGGAGCTGTTGTAGAGCTCGGTGGCCAGGTTCGTGGCGTCGTAGGCGTGCAGGACCGCGGGGGTGCCGGGTTGGATCGCCCAAACGATGCCGTTCGTCGTTCCGTTGGAGGACACGCTGGGAACGCAACCCGGGTAGGCGTAGGTGGCCGAGGTCTGGGAGGAGGCCGTGGTGTTGTAAAGGCCGTTCGCCAGGCTGAAGGCCCGGAGCACCTGCCCCGACATGCCCCAATAGACGAAGCCGTTGAAGATCGCGGGGTTGGTGAATCCCGCGTTGGTGGCGGCCGTCCCGACGTGGAATTCCTGGACGTCGTTGTCCGTCGCGGCGTTGTAATGTCCCATGTTGTCCCGGTCCACCAGGTACACCTCCCCCGTCTTGGCGCCTCCTGTCATGAGGTGGGGATGGGCCGCGCTGCCGTAGGAATCCGGCAAAAGCACGCCTCCGGTGGAGCCCAAGTCCTGGTCGGTGTTGCTGAGGGTGCCCTGGTTCGAGGGCGTGAAGTAGTCCGCCGGGGTGAGGGCCGTGACCCCGGCCGTCAGTTTGAGGAAGCTGTCGCCGTAGTCCCGCCCCCCCGTGTTGGCGTCGAAAGTGCCGTTCGCGGTGAGGACAAACAGGTTTCCTGAGGCATCCACCATCGGGGCCCCGCCGCTGTTCCAGAGGGACGCCTCGCTCCCGTCGGGCGCCACGTTGTAGACGATGGTCTGTTGGCTGATGTCCGAGGCGTTGTAGCCGATGATCCAGCCCTGGTAGGTGCCCCAGTTGTTCAGGTCACAGTGGGAGGTCCAGGAGGTGTAGATCACCCCGTTGGACTCGACCAATCCGCATCGTTCCTTGTAGGCCCGTGCATTGAAGGTATCCGTCGTCCCTCCCTGGCCCGTCCCCGGCACGCTGGCCTGGACCGTGGTGGGGCCGTTCGCCGCCTCGGCCCCGGAGGAGAGGTCGAGCGCGTGCAGGACCTGGTAGAACTGCGTCACGGGGCCCGCGGTCACCTGCTTGATCATCCCCACCAGGTAGATCTTCCCCTTCGCCGGGTCGATATAAGGCGTGTCGGTGATGCCGATCTCCGGGGTGATCTGGGTGCAATTCGCCACGTCGGCCAGGGCCACCGTGGTGACCCCGGCGGCCGCGTTCAGGAAACTGACCTGCCAAAGCGGCGCTTGGGGGGAATCGGCGTCGAAGGCGTAGACGCTGTCGTGCTCCGTGCAGACATAGACCACGTTGTGGTTGCCCTTGCCCAAAATCGCCTGGTTGGGGACGTAAAGGGGTTGGCCGTAAATCTGGCCGTCGACCGCGTCGGAATACAGCTTGCCGAAGGTCGCTTGGTTGACGACCGACGTCGAGAGGATCGTCTCGTTGGGGTTGAGTCCCGTGCGGGAATCGTCGTTATGGTAGGACAATAGGGGGGTCTGGCCCCAGGCGGCGCCCACGAGGGTGACCGAGAGGGCGAGGATCAAGTTGTGGGCAAGCCGCGCAGGACGGAATAAGGGCGCCAAGGTTCCCTCGGACGGGATCCGCGAGGCGACCCCGTTTCATTGGATTGGAGAAGGGCGAATTGTACCGCAGGCCTGTTCAAATAGATGGAAGGGGGCGAAAAGACGGGTTGGTGGGGGAAAACGCTCAACCCGGCGTTAACCTCAGGGGACCGACCATTTTTTGAGGTTGAATCCAAGGAATGAACTGGGTCAGGCGGGGACCCATCGGTTTAAGGACGGGATTCCTGCCCTTGGGGCGACCCCGATCAAGCCGAACCGGGAGGTTCGAGCTATCCGCTTACCGGGCCGAACTGGGTGGAGACGTCCCCGGGGAAAATCGCGGGTCCGATGTGGGTCAAGCGGCTCTGGAGGTCCAACCAGATCTCGCCGCCCTTGTCCGTCCAGCGTTGGCAAAAGCTGAAATCCTCGCTGAGGTAGGTGTTCGTGGCCTGGTCCAGGATGCAGTTGAACAGGGCGTACCGCCAGGGGCTGTCGCGGAGGGAATCCTGGTTCTGGTGGTGGCGCCCGTACTTGAGTTCCGGGTACCAGTCGACCATTTTCTCCAGGGCCTGGCGCTTCAGGAGCATGAACCCCGTACCGGCGTAGCGCACCTTCGCGAAACCGCCCTTCGACTCGATCCGAGCCGGGTTCTCAAACTCCATGACATAGGAAAGCGACGCGGATTCCAGGGAGCCCCGGCCCTCCTTCACGAGGGCCTCCACCTTCGGCCAATCGTATTTCTTGGCGGGATAAACCCCCGCTGAGAAGTCGGCCGCGAAGTCCAGGAGCCGGAAGGCCTGCTCGGGCTCAAACGCGATGTCGGCGTCCACGAACAACAGGTGGGTCGCGGAAGGGGTCCCGAGGAATCGCGCCGTCAGGTCCTGGCGGGCGCGGGTGATGAGGGCGTCCCCCCAGGACATCCAAATCGTGATCTCGATGCCCCGGGCCGTGCAGGCGGCCTGAAGTTTCAGGAGCGACGCCGCGTAGCTGCTCATGACTTGGCCGCCGTAACAGGGCGTGGCCACCACGAGGTGCATCTTTGGTTCGGACATGCGGCCCTCCCGGTCGCAAAACATCAATTCACCGCTCCTCGCGCTCACATCAACCCTTCATGAACGCGGGTCAGTCCCGCGGTCTTTTAAGTTTGAAGTGAGCGCGGGACGTGTCCCTGTGGTGAATTGTGGTTGTTGTTAGTTTAAAACCATTTTCCGAGCCACTTCTTGATCTGGGATTCCTTGTCCTGGCCCCCGGCGTTCCCGCGGTTGTCCGGCCGGCGGTTGCGGTCGTTGGGGAACCGGTTGCCCCGGTTGTCGTCGCGCGAGGAGGAGTTCCCGCCCCGACCGGCGCCCGGTCCCCTGCGGTTCGCGTCCTGGCCCGGGCGGTTTCGGTCACCGCCTTGTCCCGGGCGGTGTCCCGGGTTAGTCCCGGACGGCCTGCCGGAGTGGGGAGGGGCGTTGCGGTCGCGGCCGCGGAAAGGTCCCTGGTTCTGTCGGTGGGTCTCAAAACCCGCACGGTTCCCGTCCACCTCGTGGGGAGCGGCGCCGGCCGGAGCGCTGGAACCCGGCCGGGGGTTGCGGTCCCGGCCCTGGTTCGAACCCTGCCGGTGTCCTTGCGGTTGTCCCTGGTGCGGTTGGGAAGGACGCCCTTGGGGCCTGCCCTGGGACTGGCCTTCCGGACGCGAGGGACCCCTTGACGAATTCTGGGAACGTCCTTGGGGACGTTGTCCCTGGGAGTGGCGCTGGTTCGGCTGGGAGGAACCCGGCCGGAAGGCCGGCTGGGGATTGATCGCGGCGGCGTGGTCCGTGAAATGGGAGGGCAGGTTGGTGATGGCCACGCGGCCTTCGCCCAGTTCCTTCAGGATGTCCTTCCATTGACCGGCGTCCTCGGGCGTCAGGAAGGTCAGGGAATCCCCCTCGGCCCCCGCGCGCGCCGTCCGGCCGATCCGGTGCAGGTAGTCCTCGGGGTTCTGGGGCAGGTCGAAGTTGATGACGTGGGCGATGTGCTGGATGTCGAGCCCGCGGGCCGCGATGTCGGTGGCCACGAGGATGCGGCTCGACCCGTTCTTGAACTGCTCCAACGCCATGCGGCGCTGGCCCTGGGTGCGGCCGCCGTGGATTCGGACGGCCGACAGCCCCTTGTCCTTCAGCTTCTGGAGGGTGCGGTCCACGCGGTGTTGGGTGCGGGCGAAGAGCAGGACGGACCCCTCACGGGCCTGGAGCTCGGCGATCAGGTCGTCGAACTTGCGGCCCTGGCTGGTGTTCATGACCTTCTGGCGGATCTTCTCCACGGCCCGGGACTCGCCGCCCACGGCCACCCGCACCGGCGAGCGCAGGTACTGGTGGGCCAAGGACTGGATGTCCGGCGGGATCGTGGCGGAGAACATCAAGGTCTGGCGGTCATGGGGCAGTTTGACGCGGATCTTGTTGAGCTGGGGCGCGAAGCCCATGTCCAGCATCCGGTCCGCCTCATCCAGCACCAGGAAACCGGTGCGGGACAGGTCCAGGGTGCGGCGTTCCATGTGGTCGATGATCCGGCCGGGCGTCCCGATGATGAGCCGGGTACCGCGCTTGAGGGCGTCCACCTGGGCGCCCATTCCCATGCCGCCGATCAGGAGGGCGGAATTCAGGTCGCCCCGGTTGCCGGCCAATTGGCGGAGCACTTCGCGCACCTGGTCCGCCAGTTCGCGGGTGGGAGTGAGGATGAGGGCCGTCTGGCCCGGGTGGGCGGCGAGGTAGCTCAACAGGGGGATGCCGAAGGCGGCGGTCTTGCCCGAGCCGGTTTCGGCGGAGGCCACGACGTCCTTGCCCTCGAGGCCGGGGGGGATGGACTGGGCCTGGATGGGGGTAGGTTTCTCAAACTTCATCTTCACCAGCGACTCGTGCAAAAAGGCGGGTAACGCCAACTCCTGGAAGCTTTCCATTCTTATCCTTAGGTGGGTTTATGGGCCTGCGGTAGGCGCCCACTTTACGCTATTAGGGGCCTTTTGGGGGGGTCTTCGTGGAAACGGGCTTCCCCTTTGGCCTTCCCGCCCATCCGGGAAGCCGGCGCGCTCCGACAAACCCCGGGAGGGCTGGACTTTACATTAGTAATATCTTATATACTAATACACGAAACAGCCGGGCCTTCCGGCCGTACCTAACAGGAGTCTCCCATGAACAGCTGGATGATTGTGGCGGTTGTCGCGGTGGTGGTGTTCTTCTTCCTCAAGCCCTCGGTGCCGTCGGCGGCGCGGTTGTCCCCCACGAGGGTGCGGGAGGACATGAGGAGCGGGAAGGACCTCCAACTCATCGATGTCCGGACGCCGGAGGAGTTCCGCTCCGGCCACCTGCCCGGCGCCCGCAACCTGCCCCTCGACGGCCTCGACGCCGGCGCCAAGACCCTGGACCCGAACAGGCCGCTGATCGCCTATTGCCGCGGCGGCCACCGCAGTTCCATGGCCCTGAAGATTTTGGCCGCCAAGGGCTTCACCCAGGCCAAGCACATGGAGGGCGGCCTGACCGCCTGGTCCGCCGCCGGCTTCCCGGTCATCCGGTAACGGCAACCGCTTATATCACCACAGGGACACGGAGACACAAGAGTAAGCCCTCCAAAACGCAAATCATTTACCCTTTTAAAAAAAGGAAGTGCGTCCTTCGCTTTATTGTGCCCCTGTGTCTCTGTGGTGAATCATCGTGGTTGTGGCCTTACGCCTTGGCGAAGGCAGGCGCCATGCCCCGCACAAACTCCTCCACCGAAGTCTTGCCCCGGTGGGTCCCCTCCAGTATCTGCGTGGGTTCCACCCGCCCCTCGTTGAAGGCGCGGTTCATCTGGATCATCAATTCCGCCATATCCGGCTTCATGCCGCTCCCCACCATCCCCTGCTTGGCGTCCTCATAGGGGAACTGCACGTAGGGCAGGCCGAACTTGCCGATGACCGCGCCGATGAGCGAGGCCACCTCGGCCAGGGTCACGTCGCGCGGCCCGGCGAACTCGAACGGCACGTTTCCCTTGAACGACAGCTTGTCCAGGAAATCGGCGGCCGCGGCCCCGATGTCCCCCGTGGCCACCATGCCGATGCGTAGGTCGGGGCGGATCGGCGTCCCCAAAACCCCCATGCCTTGGATCACCGGGATGGACCAAAGAAGGTTCTCCATGAAATACCCCGGCCGCAGTTGCAGGACGTTCAAGCCCGGGATCGAAGCCAGGCGTTCCTCCTGCCGGTGCAGGTTCACGATGGGCCCCGTCCCCTCGGTCCGGTCCGCCCCGATGGAACTTAGGTGCACGACGTACTTCACGCCGGAGTCTTTCACGGCCTTCGCGATGGCCTCCCCGGTTCGGTTCTGGTAGGCGGAGAAATCGGCCTCGTCGTAGGCGGGCGGGATCATGACGAACACCCCGTCCGTTCCCCGGAAGGCCGCCGTCAGGGCGGACGCGTCGTCGAACGCGAGGGGATGGGGCTCGGCGCCCTTGAGCCTGAGGGCCTCCATCTTGACCAGCGTGCGGCCCAGGGCGCGGACCCCGTGGCCCTTCTTCAGCAGTTCCTCGGTCAGGACCTGGCCGATATGGCCCGTGGCCCCCATGACGGCGTAAGTGCGGTTCGGCATGCTCGTTCCCCCTGGGTGGTTTGGATGGTTGGGGTAATTTGGCCTTTTCCCGCCTGGGTTTCAAGGGGTCCCATGAAACCAATCGATGTGACGCCACGCAGGCTTTCCAGGCAAACAGGCAACCAAAAACGGAAAACATCAAAAGTTATGGAGCCACCGATGAACACGGATGAACGCCGATAATGCCATAACATCTGAATGAGAGGGAACCACAGATTCACACGGATGCACACCGATTTGGCGAAGGCTCATGGGATGGGATCGAACGTCGCTCCCGTCAAATAAAAGAAACACTCACCAGAACTATTTCGCTTAGTTTCACAGTCAAATCATAAAGTTGTATCTGTGTGAATCCGTGTGCATCTGTGGTTGCAATCGTTTGGCGGTTTCAGGTCGTAAAAAAAAAGCGGGCCGTTGGGCCCGCCTTTTTTCGCCAAACCGACAACAGGGTGAGGGTTTCGCTACGCCTTCGTCTCCTGCATCTCCCGGCGGATGAAGTGGAGGATGGCCGGCGCCAGGGGGATCCCGGCGAGCCCCAGGGTGGTCTCGCCGATCAGGATGGCCAACAGGATCTGCCACATGGGCATCTCCACGTTGGACCCCACGATCTTGCTGTTGAGGAAGTACTCGCCCTTGTGGATCACCACCAGGTAGGCCAGGGCGAACAGGGCGTGCTCGGGCGAGACCGTGAGGGCCGTGCCCAGGATGACCGAGTTGGAGATCAGGTTGCCGATGATGGGCAGGAGGCCCGCCAGGAACGTGGTGAGGACCAAAAAGATCACGTAGGGCATCCCCAGGACCGTGAGGAACACCGCGGTGAGGGCCGTGTTGATGGCGCTGATCAGCAACTGGGCCCCCATGACCCGCCCGAAGCTCCCCAGGAAACCCTGGACCTGGCGCTCCATCTCGACCCCCACCGCCGCATAGAGGCTGGAGCCCCTCTTCGCGGTGGAACCCTGGAGGAAGTAGAAGACCGCCGCGAAACCGCCCAGGAGGATCGTGAAGACCTCCTTGGTCAGGAGAAGGCTATAGCGCTTGACCACCCCCAGGTTCTGCCGGAAGGCGGACAGCATCGCCTGTTGCAGTTCCTCGATGGTGTCGAACTGGATGTCGAAGCCGAACTGGTCCGAAAGGTGGTTGAGGGTGGGGATCAGCTTGGCGAGGATCACCGGGACCGCCGCCAGGCTCTGTTTCACGAACTTCACGAACACCAAGCCCGCGAGGCCCAGGACGACCAGGAACACCGCGAGGGCGGCGTACCGCGCGATCCCCCGCCCCATGGACTTGGTCAGGTGTCGGTGCACTTGGTCGAGGAAGACGTAGAACACCAGCCCCGTCAGGATCGCCGGCGCCAAGTGGAAGAACCCGACCGCCAAGAGCGCCCCGCCCAGCAACAGGTAGACCAGGTGCTTGGTGGAAAGCTTGCGCTGGGGTGTCGCCGGGGTCCTCTTGGGCATCCTAGTCCTTGACCTTCTTGAGGACGTTGCGGTCCTTGTGCTCGAACAGCTGGGTCCGGCCCTTGAGCAACATCACGGTATTCTCGGCGTAGGCGAGGGTCCCGTCGTCGCGGACCTCAATCTCCTGGTCGAACAAAACGGTCTTGAATTCCTCCTCGAGGAAGGGGTTGGACAGGATGCCGAAGGTGCCGTTCCCGACCCGGGCCGACACCTTGAACTTCTTGGCGTCCGCCGCGCAGGTGCCGCCCGCCAGGACCACCATGGCCCGGGGGATCGTCAGGCTCTTCATGATCCACTTGTTCTTGGCGTCCCAATACCAGTAGCCGATCTCGTCGTGGAAAGGGTCCCCCTCGCCCGGGTCGCGCCAGGCCTGCAGGTGGTACCGGAGGCCGTAGAGTACCTGCTCATGGTTCTCCGCCGGGCCGAAGGGCTCGAAAACCATCCGCTCGCGGAACTTGGTCTCCTCGACTTCCCGCGCGGCCGAGGGGCCGATGTCCAGGCCGCTTCCGCCCTCCCAGGTGCCGACGAGGGGACGCAAGGGTCCGAGCTTCTCGAGGATGGGGTTCGACATAGGGCGCTCCTTGGGGAGTGGATCCGGCCGGATGGCCGACGGACCGCATTTTAACACGCCCCGCCCCGGCGGCAGGGGGCAAACGCTTGCACTCTTTCGGGGCCCCAACCCCTTTCGCCCCGCCTTACAATGTCGCGGTTGCCCCTCGAACCCCGATTCAAGGAATCCCCCGTGACGAAGACCCTCCTCATCCTTTTGACCCTCGCGATCTTCCCCCGCTTGTCCCTGGGCGCCGTTGGGTCCGCCTCGCCCCGTGAACGCCTGTCGTTGGACAAAGGTTGGTTCTTCGCCCTGGGCCACGCCTACGACCCCACGAAGGACTTCGGCTTCGACACCGACTATTTCTCCACGATCACCAAGGCCGGCTACGGCAGCGGCCCCGTGACTTCCAGCTTCGACGACCGGGGCTGGCGCTCGGTGGACGTGCCCCACGATTGGGCGGCGGAGCTTCCCTTCTCGCCCGAGGGAAGCCGCAGCCACGGCTACAAGGCCCTGGGGCGGAAGTTCCCGGGCGCCAGCGTGGGTTGGTACCGCCGTCATTTCTTCATCTCCGAGAAGGACCTGGGCCGCCGCGTCAGCGTGGTGTTCGACGGGGTCCAGCGGGACGCCGTGGTCTGGGTCAACGGCTTTTACCTGGGCCGGGAAACCAGCGGCTACAGCGGCTTCCGTTATGACGTGTCCGAACTCCTGAATTACGGCGGCGACAACGTGGTGGTGGTTCGGGCCGACGTCACGACGGAGGAAGGCTGGTTCTACGAGGGCGCCGGGATCTACCGCCATACCTGGCTCGAGAAGACCGACCCCCTCCACGTGGCCCCCGACGGCGTCTTCGTTGAATCCGAGGTGAAGGGCGATTCGGCCCGCCTCTCGACCGAGGCCACCGTCCGAAACGACGGCGCCACCCCGGTTTCGTACGAAGTCACCCAGGACGTCCGGGACGAGGACGGCCGGTCGGTCGCCACCGGCAAGGTGGGCGGCCTGAAACTGGCCCCCGGCGAAGAGGGGAAATCCCTGGGTTCCCTCCAGGTGTCCAAGGCCCTGCTTTGGTCCCTCGAATCCCCTCATTTATATACGTTGTTCACGGTTGTCCAATCCGGGTCCAAGGTCGTGGACCGGGTGGTCACGACCTTCGGCATCCGAACCCTGGGGTTCGACCCCGTCCAGGGGTTCCTCCTCAATGGGAAGCACGTCGAGCTCAAGGGCACCTGCGTCCACCAGGACTTCGCCGGGGTGGGGGCCGCCCTGCCGGACGCCCTGCAGGACTACCGGATCCGGGCCCTGAAGTCCTTCGGCTGCAACGCCTACCGCTGTTCCCACAACCCCCCGACCCCGGAGTTGCTGGACGCCTGCGACCGGCTCGGCATGCTGGTATTGGACGAGAATCGCCTCATGGGTGTCACCCCCGAGCTGACCGGACGCCTGGAGTGGCTGGTCAAGCGCGACCGCAACCACCCCTGCGTCTTCGCCTGGTCCCTGGGCAACGAGGAATGGACCATCGAGGGCAACGTGAGGGGCGAGCGCATCGGCGCGCTCATGCAGGCCATCGTGAAGCGCCTGGACCCCACCCGGGGGATCACCGCGGCCGTCAGCGGCGGCTGGGGCAAGGGCCTGTCGGAGGTCTTGGAGGTCATGGGCTACAACTACTACACCCACGGCGACCTGGACGGCCACCACAAGAGCCATCCCCAACAACCCTCCTTCGGGAGCGAGGAATCCTCCACCCACTCGACCCGGGGCTGTTACGAGACCGTCCAGGCGGCCTGCCACCTGGCCCCCGCGGACCGGGCCGGGGAATTCAGCGCCGAGACATCCTGGAAGCACTACCTGGCCCGTCCCTTCCTGGGCGGCCTGTTCTATTGGACCGGGTTCGACTACCGGGGGGAACCCACGCCCTTCGACTGGCCGGCCATCGGCTCCCAATACGGCATCCTGGACCTCTGCGGCTTCCCGAAGGACCAGGCCTATTACCTGAAGGCCTGGTGGACCGACGAACCCGTCCTGCACCTGTCGCCGCATTGGAACTGGAAGGGCCGTGAGGGGAAGCCCGTGACCGTCTGGGCCGATTCGAACTGCGCGGCGGTGGAATTGTTCCTGAACGGGAGGAGTCAGGGGCGCAAGGACATGCCCCTGAACTCGCACCTGGAATGGGTGGTCCCTTATGAGCCGGGCGTCCTGTCCGCCGAGGGGTTCAAGGACGGCAAGCCGACGATGGAAACAAAGGTCGAGACCGCCGGCCCACCCGCCTCCCTCGCCCTCTCGGCCGACCGGATGGACCCGAAGGCCGATTCAGTGGACGTCTCGGTGGTGACGGTGAGCGCCCTGGACGCGAAGGGCGTCGCGAACCCCCTGGCGGGTGCGGAAGCCACTTTCTCGCTGGAAGGCCCCGGCAAGATCATCGGCGTGGGTAACGGCGACCCTTCCTGCCATGAGCCGGACCAGGTCGTGGACCAGGTGACTTCCCAGGACATCAAGAACCTGAAGTTCAAGAGGGTCGTGGGATGGGACGGGCTATCCGAGGTGGCGCCCGGGTTCAACGACCAGGCTTGGCCCGAGGGCTTCTCGTTCCGGGGCAGGATCGACGGCAAGGCGCGGAACGTCCCCATGACGATGGTGATCCGGGGCGAATTCACCCTGGCCCCCTATGGGCCGGACACCGTCCTCACCTTCTACCCCAAGGCCATCGGGGAGGAACAGGACCTTTACATCAACGGCAAGCTCATCGTGAAGGGCCTGAAGAACGGCGACAAGACCCAAGCCTACAATCTGGAACACTCGATCCTCCACCCCGGCCGCAACACCTACGCCATGGTGGGGACGCCCCTGAGGATGCGCTGGGACTGGGACTACGGCAACACCCACCCGGGCACGATCGGGGCCTTCACGCCCCACGGGCCCTGGAAGCGCAGTCTCTTCAACGGTTTGGCCCAGGTATTGGTCCAGACGCAGGGGACGCCGGGGGAGATCATCCTGAAGGCCGAGGCGAAGGGCCTGGCCCCCGCGGTCTTGAAGTTGGAGTCGAAATCGGCGAACCTGCCGGTGGCCGCCCCCTCGGCACCCTAAGCGCAACCACTTTAGAACCACGGGGAAGGCGGAGGGCACGGAGGAACAGAAACGCAAGCTTGGGGTTCATGTCCAAATTTGATTTCTCCGTGACCCCCTTTTACCCCGTGGTTAAATCGGATTTTTTGAGGCCATTTTGAACCAAGAACCAAGTCACCCGCCCTCCGACGCTGAGCTCCGGAAGAAGCTGTCCGAGGCCTCCAACGCCCTGCTCGACCTGCACCTGGCCCTGATGGAGGCCGTGAAGGCCGGCTATGAGAAGGTGAACGGACCCATCGCGGGCCCCGGCGCCATGCTCCATTTGTTGTTGAACGACCCCGCCTTCGCCTGGCTCAGGCCGATCTCCGGGATGATGGCGAAGTTGGACGAGTGGACCGACGACAAGAAGACGCCGTTGGACCAAGCCCAGGTGGCCCTGGCCCTCCGCCAGGTCGAGGTCTGGACCAGCGAGTCCCCCTGCGGGGACGCCACCAACGACAGTTACCGGGTTTATTTGGGGAACGATCACGCAGTCACCATGGCCCACGCGGTCCTACGCATCAAGCTGAAGGCCCTGCCCAAGCCTTAATTTGACGTCTTGACGTCACCGAAGTAACTTGGGGTGGGAGGTGGATCATGAATGCCAAGGCCACCCTATATCTCGACCAGAAACTGTTGAAGGCCGCCAAAATCAAGGCCGCCCACCAGGACCAAAGCCTGTCCTACCTGGTGAATGAGGCCCTCCGGTTCTCGCTCAGCGAGGACGCGGCGGACAATGCGGCCACCGGTAAACGCGCGAAGGAACCTGTCCGCAGTCTGGAAGCCGTCCTCAAGGACCTCAAGCGCGACGGCCTGCTGTAAAAATCCATGCCACTCCCCCCTTATAGCGTTTCCCTCAAGAAAACCGCCGAAAAAGAACTCCGGGCGGTTCCCCCTCCCACCTTGGCCAAGGTGGTGGACCACATCAAGGCATTGGCCCACCAACCCAGGCCCCCAGGCGTCGAGAAAATGGCCGGCGGGGACCTTTATCGGATCCGTCAAGGGAATTGGCGGGTGTTGCATTCAATCCAAGACCAAGATAAAACGGTGTTTGTGATCGAGATCGGAAATCGCCGGGATGTTTATCGGCGATAGTCATTCGATGGACAAACCTTCTCCAACTACTTTTTGACAGGAAACGACGCCATGGAAACCCGAAAACTTGGAAGCCAAGGCCTCAGCGTCCCCGTCCTGGGGCTCGGTTGCATGGGTATGGACTTCCAATACGGCCGGGCCGACGACGCCGAGAGCCGCCGGGTTTTGGACCGATCCCTCGACCTGGGGATGAACTTCTGGGACACCGCCGAGATGTACGGCCCCTTCGCCAACGAGACCCGGCTGGGAGAGGCCCTGAAGGGTAAACGGAACCAGGTCATCCTGGCCACCAAGTTCGCCTGGAAGATCCTACCGGACGGCAAAAGGGTGGGCCTAGACGGGAGCCCCGAGAATGTGAAGCGGGCCGTTGAGGGGTCGCTCCGGCGCCTCGGCACCGACCACTTGGACCTGCTTTATCAGCACCGCCTGGACCCCAACACTCCTATAGAAGAGACCGTGGGCGCCATGGCGGATTTGGTCAAGGAAGGAAAGGTCAAGTACCTGGGTTTAAGCGAAGTGGGGTCCCAGACGATCCGCCGGGCCCACGCGGTTCACCCCCTGTCGGCCCTCCAAAGCGAGTATTCCCTCTGGGAGACCGGCGTTGAGGAGAAGGTCTTGCCGACGTTGCGGGAACTGGGGATCGGCTTCGTGGCCTTCAGCCCCGCGGGACGGGGCTTCCTGTCGGGCGCGATCAGGAAATTCGAGGATCTCGCGCCGGAGGACGGGCGCCGGACGATCCCCCGGTTCCAGGGTGAGAACTTCGCCGCCAATATGAGGCTGGTGGACCAGATCCGGATCATCGCCGAGGGCAAGGGCGCCACCCCCACCCAAGTGGCCCTAGCCTGGCTCTTGACCCGGGGTAACGACGTGGTGGCCATCCCCGGCACCACGAAGGTGAAGCATTTGGAGGAGAACGCCCTGGCCGCCCAGCTCAAGCTGGACCAGTTCGACCAAGCCGCCATCAGCGGCATCCTGTCGGGCTTCCGGGTTTCCGGCGAGCGCCACTCCCCCGCCATGCTGAAGACCGTCTCAAAAGATTAACAAATCCAAAATTCATTCACCGCCAAGTCCACCAAGATCAAATAGGTAAGTCATGAAGTTCAAATCAATATTCCCCATAGAATATCCGCGGTCCAAACGTTATTGGGAGATAACCGACTCACACGTTTAGCCGAGGGACTCCGTTAGGTAACCTTTGGCTTCTTGTTATTGCGGGCGTAGTCCAGGGCGCGGTTCAAGCCGTCCATGAAGGCTTCCAGCTGGTCCTCGAACACCAGCACGGACGACTTGACGACCTTCCCGTTGCGCTCATGGGTGTCCGTCACGTTGAGGAAACGGTTGCCCCTCCCCGACTCGCGGTACTCGAAGACGTATTCCCGGTTTCCCAGCTTCATGTTCTCCCAGTGGAGGCTTTTGGATTCCCCGGCGGGGGGTTTGGGGGCGGGGGTGGGTTCCATGTTCTCAACCTTTCGACGGGTCTATTCCCCGCCTGGGCGGGGCCTGTTCAGGCCATCTTGCCACATAATCGCCCCGGTAAACCGGGGTCGCTTTTCGCCCAAAACAAAAAGGCCGCCCGGGGGCGGCCTTTTTTACATCCAACCCGTCACGACGTCAGGGCCTCACGGGCACTTCTCCGCGTAGAAGGAGAAGTTCCAGTCCTGCGCGCCAGCCGGGCTGAACGTTGCCGGGAACGCCTGGTAGCTGTACCACTCGAACTGCCCCACCCCCGTCGGGGTGTTGGCCACCTGCATGTCGATCCCCGCGGCGGTGTTGTTGGACATGAAGGCGATCCAGTAGGTCCCGGTCGCGAGGGTCCCCGTGTTGGGGATGTCCACGGTGTTCCAACCGGTCACCGGGACCTGGTCGCCGGATTGGGACAACAACGCGGAGGGGCTCCCCGAGGCGTCGGTATAAAGGGCCATCCGGATCAATCCCGTGGGAGTGTTGGGGAGGTACACGTGGAGCTTGGTCACCACGCTGGACGTGCCCAGGGTGAACTTCGTGGCCAGTATGTTCCCCCCCGAGTAGTTGCTGGCGCTCCCCACGGGCGAGGTGTTGCCGAAGGTCGTGGGCGTGCACCCCGGGATCGGCGTCTCCGTCCGGGTAGGCGAGGGGGTGGAGGTGAAGGTCGGGGTGAAGGTCCAGGTGACCGTCGGGACCGGTGTGGGCGTCGCGGGCCCCACGCAGTAGTCCGCGTAAAAGGCGAAGGCCCAGTCGGTACCGCCGTAGCTGGAGAAGGGACTCGGGAAAGACCCCGTGAAGGACATGCCCTGGTACTGGCCGTCCCCGGTGGTCCCGTAATCCAGGGACATATCGATGCTGTTATCCGCCACCAGGGCGATCCAGTAGGTGCCCGGGTCCAGGGGCGAAGTGGTGGGGACCACCACGTTGTTCCACCCCACGACGGAGGTTTGGGGGTTCGAGGCGGCGATCAGGGTCCCCGGTTGGGAGGCGCCGTTGGAGTAGAGCGCCATGCGGATGTTCGCCCCGGCATTGGAGGGGATGTAGGCGTGGAGTTTGTTGACCTGTCCTGAGGTGGTCAGGGTGAAATGGGTGGCGAGGGCGTTACCCGGCGAGAAGCCGCTTCCCACGCTCCCCCCCTGGAAATTCTTTCCGAATGAGAAAAGGGTGCAGGCCGGGAGCGGCGTGAAAGTAAACGTCGCGGTGGGGGTGGAGGTAAAGGTCGGCGTCGGCGTCCAGGTGGCGGTCCGGACCGGCGTGGGCGTCCCGGCCCCCACGCAGTAGTCCGCGTAGAAGCTGAAGCTCCAGTCGGTGGCGCCCGAGCCGGTGAAGGGGCTTGGGAAGGAGCCGAACGAGGCGGACTGGTACTGCCCGTCCCCCGTCGTTTGGTTGTCCAGGGACAGGTCGATCGGGTGGTCCGCCTCGAGCGCGATCCAATAGGTGCCGGGAGCGAGGGCAACGGTGTTGGGGATGTCCACGTTGTTCCACCCGTTCACGGCCGACTGGCTGGACGAGGCCGCCAGCACCGTCCCGGGTTGGGACGCCACGTCGTTGTAGATCGCCATCTCGAGGTTCGTCCCGGGGGTCGGGGCCGAGTGGATATAGGCGTGCAAAACCGTCGCCTGGCCGACGGCGGTCAGGGTGAAACGCGAGGCGAAGATGTTCGGGTTGTTGTAGACGCCATTGGCGGCCCCGATCCAGTTCTTGCCGAAGGAGAAGGTGGAGCAACCGGGGAGCGGGGTCTGGGTGAAGGTGTGGGTGAAGGTCGGCGTGAAGGTCGGGGTGGGGGTCCAGGTGTCGGTGGGCACCG
>Ga0265338_10005714_pt1 | contig 16089 bp, 13 predicted proteins | sample 42126metaG_FD_193579 | JGI IMG/M metagenome (GOLD analysis project Ga0265338, IMG submission 193579) | Rhizosphere microbial communities from Carex aquatilis grown in University of Washington, Seatle, WA, United States - 4-21-26 metaG | ecosystem: Host-associated > Plants > Roots > Rhizosphere... | reverse complement strand
AGCGGGCGGGACTCCAACAGCCGCGCCCACTCCTGGAGCGCCGTCTGCGTGCGGTCACACGCCGGCGTCATGGCACCGGAGAACAGGTAGGCGCGCTCCTGGTTGATCGGAAACGCGGCCCGGAACTGGTCGAGATTCATGGCTCTCCCCTCGTTGAACTGGCCGGCTGGGCGGCGCCTTCCCAGCCCTCGGCGACGGCGTGGCAGGCCACGTCATGAAGCGAGGTCTCGCCGTCGGTGCGCACCAGCGGCGGTACCTCCTCGGCGCACCTGGCCCGCGCCAGCGGGCAGCGCAGCCGGTAGGCGCACCCCTCGACGGCGACCGGGGGTGCCGCGGGCTTCGCGGTGGCGTCCTCCACCCCCTCCCGCGGGTGCAACCGCGGTGCGGCCGCCAGCAGCGCCAGCGTGTAGGGGTGCTTGGGCGCGGCGAACAGGGTCGCCGTCGGCGCGCTCTCGACGATCCGCCCGGCGTGCATGACGCAGATCCGGTTGCAGAGCGCCCGCACCACCTGCAGGTTGTGGGTGACGAAGACCAGCGTCAGGTCGTGCTCGCCGGCCAGCCGCGCGAGCAGGTTCACGATCACGGCCTGCACCGACACGTCGAGCGCCGAGGTGACCTCGTCGGCGAGGACAACGGTCGGCTCGACCGCCAGCGCCCGGGCGATGGCGACCCGCTGCCGCTGGCCGCCCGAGAGCTTCGACGGACGTACCGAGGCGGCAACGGCCGGGAGCCCCACGGTGGCCAGCAGCTCCCGCACCTGCTGCTCGGGGTCACCGCCCTGGCGGCCGCCGGCCTCGACGGCCTCCGCCAGCACCTTCCCGATACGGAGCCGCGGGTTGAGCGAGGTGTACGGGTCCTGGAAGACGATCTGGATCGCCCGGCGCAGCTCGGGCGACCGCTTCGCCGGGAGCGACTCGCCCTGGAACAGCACCTCGCCCGAGGACGGCTTGTAGACCCCGGCAAGGCTCTTGCAGAGCGTCGACTTCCCCGACCCCGACTCGCCCACGATGCCGAGTCGCTCACCTGCAGACACGCTGAAGCTGACGTGGTCGACCGCCCGGAGGTGGCCCGCCTTGCGCCCGCGATGGGCGAAGTCCACCGTCACCGACCGGGCCTCGAGGATCGGCTCAGCCACGACCCGCCTCCGCGTCGATCCGGTGCCGGAGAGCGGTGGTGCGGTCGTGCCTGATGCAGGCCGTCGCCCGCCCGCCGGAGAGCGGGATCAGCGGGAAGCCTCCGGAGCGGCACTCCTCGACCGGCATCGGGCAGCGCGGGTTGAAGCGGCATCCAGGCGGGGGCACGGTCGGATCGGGAGCCTCGCCGGGGATCGCAACCAGCTCGGGCGAGGCCGCCTCGATGTCGGGCGCCGACTCGATCAGACCGAGCGTGTACGGATGCCGGGGCGCGTCGAACACCTGCGCCCGCATGCCGGTCTCGATGATCTGCCCGCAGTACATGACACAGACCCGCTCACAGACCTCGGCGATCACGCCCAGGTCGTGCGAGACGAAGATCATGGCCAGACCCTGCTCCCGGCGAAGCTCGCCGAACAGCTCCAGGATCTCGGTCTGCGTGGTCACGTCGAGGGCCGTGGTCGGCTCGTCGCAGAGCAGCAGCGAGGGGCTGCACGCGATCGCCATGGCGATCATCACCCGCTGCCGCATCCCGCCCGAGAACTCGTGGGGATACTGGCGCACGCGCCGCCGCGAGTCGGGGATGCCCATCCGCTCCATCAGCTCGATCGCCCGCGCATCGGCCGCCTTGCGGCTGAGGCCGGTGTGGCGGCGCAGGGTCTCGGTGATCTGGTCGCCCACCCGGATCACCGGGTCGAGCGCGCTGGTGGCGTCCTGGAAGACCATCCCGATCTCGCGTCCGCGAAGGGACTGCATCTCGTCCGTCACCCGCCCATCGTCGACGAGCACCTTGCCCCGGTACGAGATGGAGCCGCCGGCGACCGCGGTGCCCTTCGGCAGCACCCCGAGCAGCGAACGCAGGGTGAGGCTCTTGCCGCTGCCGGACTCCCCGACGATCCCCAGCGTCTCGCCGACCCCGACCGACAGCGAGACGTCCCGCACCACGGAGGCGTGCATCTGCCGGTTGCGCACCTCGATGGTCAGGCCGTCGACCTCGAGCAGCACCTGGCGCTCGGGCCGGTCTGCGGTGGCGGCTGCGGCGCTCACTCTCCCTCGATCACCTCCGCGATGCCGTCCCCGAGCAGCGAGAAGCCAAAGCCGGTGATCATGACGGCGATTGCCGGGAAGGTCGCCAGCGTCCAGTGCGTGGTCAAGAACGCGCTGCCGTCGGCGATCATCGACCCCCACTCCGGGGTCGGCGGCTGGACCCCCAGGCCGAGGAAGCCAAGGGTGACGATGGTGAGGACGACGTTGACCACGTCGGACATGGCGTAGACGATCGGCTGGGTGATCACGTTGGGCAGGATGTGGCGGAACAGCACCCTCCGCCCCGAGAGCCCGGTCTGGCGCGCGGCGACGACGTAGTCCTGGTTGCGGGCGATCAGGGTCTCGCCGCGAACGATGCGCGCGTAGGACACCCAGCCGACTCCCACCAGCGCCGCGTAGAGGCTGGCCAGGCCCGAGCCCAGGACGAACACCAGCGTGATGATCAGGACGTAGAACGGGAATGCCATGACGACGTCGACGACGCGCATGACGATCGTGTCCAGCACCCCCCCGACGTAGCCAGCCAGCAGGCCCAGGGATCCCCCGATGAGGACGGCGAGGAACGTTGCCCCCAGCGCGATCTCGAGGTCGGTTCGCGTCCCCACCAGGATCCGGCTGAGGACGTCGCGGCCGAACTGGTCGGTGCCCAGCCGGTGGCCTGGCCCCGGGCTCTGCAGCAGGTGCGTCAGGTTCTGATGGATCGGGTCGTGAGGCGCGATCACCGGCGCGAACACGGCGACCCCGACCACCAGCCCGACCAGGATCACCCCGGCCGTCAGCGTCCACGACCTGGTCACGATCCGGGTGAACGACCAGCGCCGCGGCGGCGCGGTGAGCGTCTGTCCGGCGACGCTCACTCGAGCACCACCCGCGGGTCGAGGGCGGCATGCGTGAGGTCGGTGAGTAGGTTGATGGAGAGCACCAGAACGCCGTAGACGATGGTCACGCCCTGCACGATCGGGAAGTCGCGGCTGAGCACCGCCTGCACCATCAGGTTGCCGATTCCGGGGATGGCGAAGATCACCTCGACCGCGACCGTGCTGCCGACCAGGTACCCGACGTTCAGGCCGAGCACCGTGACGGTCGGCGCGATCGCGTTGCGGACGCCGTGGCGGATGACGACGGCGTAGCCCGACAGGCCGCGCGCGCGGGCGCTGGTGATGTAGTCGGCCGCCAGCACGCCGATCAGGCTGGCCCGCAGGCTGCGGGTCAGCGTCGGGAACATCCCCAGCGCGACGGTCAGGCTGGGCAGGAACATCGCCTGGATGTGGAGGCCGGTGCTGTCGGTGTACCCGCCGACCGGGAACGCCCCCAGCCGCACGGCCAGGAACAGGATCAGCACCAGGCCCATCCAGACGGCCGGAGCGCCGAGGCCGATCAGCGAGACGACGCGGATGATCTGGTCGATGATCCCGCCCTGGCGGAGGGCCGAGATGGTTGCCAGCGGCACGGCCAGCAGCACCGCCAGCAGCGTCGAGTAGGCCAGCAGCAGCAGCGTGGCCGGCAGGCGGCCAAAGATCAGCGACGTCACCGGGGCGTGGAAGAACAGCGAGGCGCCCATGTCGCCGTGCAGCAGGTGCGACATGAACTTCTCGTACTGGACGTAGACGGGCTGGTTCAGCCCCCACTCGCGGTGGAGCGTCGCGATCGCCTCAGGGGTGGCGCGGGGGCCGAGCAGCGTGACCGCCGGATCTCCCGGCACCAGGTGCACGATGAAGAACACGACCAGCGTGAGGCCGAAGAGCGCAATCGCACCTGACGCAATCCTTCGCGCCACATATGACCACATCAGCGATCGTCAGACCAGGTCATGCCCGCCCCGGGGGCGTCACTTCGACAGCCAGATATCGCTCAGATGGTAGTTGCCCGTCAGCAGCACGTTGAAGTTCTGCACCTTGGAGCTGACGGCATAGACCCAGGGCGACTGGAACAGCGGGGCGGTCGCGTAGCTGAGCGCGAACGCGTTCACGAACTTCGCGTACATCGCCTTCCGCGTCGCCGGGTTGAACGGGCGCCCGCCGTCGTTGGCCAGCTTGATCATGGCGGGGTCGTTCCACCCCGTCCAGATCCCGTTCGTGCCCGCAACCTGCTGCACCAGCTCGCTGCTGTCGGCGATGTCGGTGTTGAAGTAGACGGTGGACATGTCGTACTTGTAGGCGACGATGTTTCCGAACCAGGTGCTGGGATCGAGCTTCTGGATGCTGACGTTGATCTTCAGCGGCGCCAGCTCCTGCTGGACGATCTCGCCGATCGCCTCGTCCGTGGCCGAGCCGGCCGAGATGTTGAGCGTGGTCGAGAAGCCGTTCGGCACCGTCGACTGCGCCATCTGCGCCTTCGCCGCGGTCAGGTCGAAGCTGGGGGCCGTGACCGGAGTCGCCAGTGGAATGTTCGGCGCCAGGAAGGTGCCGGCCGGCGATCCGTGGCCGAACAGGGCCGCCTGGACGAGCGACTTGCGGTTGATCGCGAAGTTGATCGCCTTGCGGACGTGGATGTCCTGGAACGGCTTCACCTTCTGGTTGAACAGGATCATGTCGATCCGGGTCGAGGGCACCGAGACGAGCTTGATCCCGGGCGAGCTCGCGATCTGGCTGAGCTGCGAGAAGGCGGGGAACTCGTCGACGTCGATCTGGCCGCCCTGCAGCTGCAGGAAGCGGGTGTTGTTGTCGGGGACGACGCTCCACACGACCTGGTTCAGGTACGGCTTGCCCTTCTGCCAGTAGTGCGTGTTCCGCGTCGCCGTCAGTGACTGGCCCCGCGTCCACGACTTGAACACGAACGGCCCGGTGCCGATCGGGTGGGCGAAGAACTGCTTCTCGGTCTCGCCGCCGTAGTTGTCCGGGATGACCGAGTTGCCGTACAGCGACACGATGGCGAGCATGTCCGCGGTCGGCACCTTGGTGTGGAAGACCACGGTCTCGGGATTCGGCGTCGTGATGCTCGTGATCGCGTCGTCGATGAACGCCCAGACGGACTGCTTCGCGTCCGCGCGCTCGAACGAGAACTTGACGTCGGCCGATGTCATCGGCTTGCCGTTGGCAAACTCGACGCCCGGCCGCAGGTGGAACGTCCATGCGAGCTTGTCCGACGACAGGGTGTAGCTCGTTGCCAGCGTCGGCACGAACCCCTGGCCGTTGGGCGTGCTGTCGTACAGCATCTCGTAGAGGTTCTTGAGCACCAGGATCGACTCGTTCGCGTAGGTCGCGGTCGGGTCCATCGACTCCGGATCGCGGACCTGCGCGATCCGCAGAGTGCCGCCGTGGATGGGCGATCCGCCGGCGCCCGACGAGCTCGACGACGACGATCCACACGCCGCTGCGGCGAGGAGCAGGACGACCCCCACCAGACCGAGCAGAACACGTCCGACTCGTGGGATTGCCCTGGCCGTCATCGTCCCTCCTGGGGTGGCGAACTGCGCGAACATGGCGGCGCTCCGGGAGCCGCCGAGCGCGATGGTAGCAATTATACCCCGAGGGGTCAAGCGCTCCTCCGAGGTGGTAATGTGACCGCCCGCGGGCCCCGAACATCGCCCGGCAACCTCCCTTCAAGGAGACCTGAACGGCTCGGATCGGCATCATCGGCGCGGGGTTCTGGGCAGCCTCGTTCTACCTCCCGTTCCTCCGCGATCTGCCTGACGTGGAGATCGTGGGCGTGGTCAGGCGCGACCCTCGCGCCCTGCGGGCGCTGCGCAACTCGTTCCCGATGGAGGTCGCCACCAGCGACGTCGGCGACCTGCTCGCCCGGGACTGCGACGGCGTCATCGTCGCCTCGCCCCACACCCTCCACCGCGAGCACGCCGAGGCCGCGCTGCGGGCCGGCGCCCACGTCCTGCTCGAGAAGCCGATGACGGTGAGGCCGGACGACGCGCGGGCGGTTGCGCGAACGGCCGAGTCGGAGGGCCGCGTGGTGTCGCTCGCCTACGGCTGGAACTACTCGTCGATCGGGGCGTGGGCCGCGGAGGTCGCGGCGTCCGGCGCGCTCGGCGACCTGCGGTCGATCAACGGCCACATGGCCTCGGCCCTCGTCCACATGTTCTCCGGCGAGGGCGGCTACGGCGTGGTCACGCTCGACGGCTACGACTTCGAGGCGTCGCCCGACACCTGGGCCCGGCCGGAGAGCGGCGGCGGGTACCTCTACGGACAGGTCTCCCATCAGCTCGGGCTCGCCCTCCTGCTGGTGCGGTCGGAGCCGGAGCTGGTCTACGCGCAGATGAACCTGCTGCCCAGCGGCGTCGACATCGACGTGGCGGTGACGGTGCGGTTCGCAGACGGAGTGCTCGGCACCTTCACCGGCCACGGCCGGTTGCCGTGGGGCACGCGCTACCCGTTCGGGTTCCAGCTGGCCGGCGAGAACGGCGTGATGACGCTCGACTTCGAGCGCGAGCGGGCCGACGCGAACCTGGTCGACGGAACCAACGCGGATGCCGCGGGCGGGCGCGACGCGTTCGACGGCACCAGCCGCGACCTGTGGCTCGACGTCGAAAGCGGTGATGGCATCTACTCATGCGAGGGCCCGGCGCAGTTCCTGGTCGACCTCTGCAACGGGCGCGACCCGGTCGACCGGGCGCCGGTTGACGTCGGCGTCCGCGCCGTTGTCATCATGGACGCCGCCGTTCGGTCGGCGCAGTCGGGCAGCCCTGTGGAGCTGCAGGCGGCATGACGGCGCGCGTCTCGTGCAGCGAGTTCTCGTTCCCGGCCATCCCCAGCCAGGCCGACCGGATCGCCGTCGTCCGCGCACTCGGATTCGAGCTGGTCGATGTCGCCCTGTTCCTCGACGACGACGCACCGCTGGTCGCCGATCCAGCGGGGGTCGCCGCGCGCATCCAGCTCGCGCTGCAGACCCAGGGGCTGGCGGCGCCCGACCTGTTCTATGCCACCGGCGAGACCTTTGACGAGATCGCACCCAACCACCGCGATCCCGCCGTCCGGGAGCAGCGCCGCGCCGGCTTCGCCGCGGCGGCCGAGGTCGCCGCCGCACTCGGCATCCGCGGGATGACCATCCTCCCGGGCATCTCCTGGGCGGATGACCCCGACGGGGCATGGGCCTCCTGCGTGGAGGAGCTCGGCTGGCGCGTCGAGCGGGCCGGCGCACTGGGGGTCGAGGTCAGGATCGAGGCCCACGCGGGCGGGATCGCCGCGCTGCCCGAGCAGGCCGCCCGGCTGTTCAATCAGGTGCCGGGCCTGCGTCTGACGCTCGACGTGTCGCACTTCGAGCTGCAGTCGATCGAGCTGGATCGGGTGCTGCCGCTCGTCCCCCACGCGTCGCACATGCACGTGCGCGCGGCCAAGTCGGGTGCCATCCAGATCCCCTGGCGCGACAACGAGATCGACTTCCAGGTGGTGCTCGACGCCCTCACCGTGAGCGGCTACGAGGGTGCGTTCTGCGTCGAGTACCGGCCGATGGCGAAGTGGCGGTGCGACGAGCTCGACGCCCTGTCGGAGAGCGATGAGACCCGCAGATGGCTGAACGAGCGAGGTGTCTACTGATGGACGAGGTGCTGCACTGGATCGACGGCGCGCCGGTCGGCTCGGAGGACGGGCAGTCCTTCGACTCCCTCGCCCCGGCCAGCGGTGAGGTGATCGCAAACGTCGCCTTCGGCGGCGCGGGCGACGTCGACCGGGCTGCGACCTCCGCGGCGGCCGACTACGCCGACGGGCGCTGGGCGCAGCTGCCAGGCGCCGAGCGCGGGCGCGTCCTGCGGCGGATGGCAGAGGGCCTGCGGCGCCAGGTCGACGAGTTCGCCGCGCTGGAGACGCTGGACACGGGCAAGCCGATCTCGCAGACCCACGGCGAGGTCGAGGACGCCGCGTCGCTGCTGGAGTACTTCTCGGGGCTGACCGAGGATGCGGTCGGCTCGGTGTACCCCCAGAAGCCGGGATTCTTCGCCTACTCGCGGCGACTGCCCTACGGCGTGGTGGGTGCGATCGCCCCCTGGAACTTCCCCCTGGTGCTGGCGTGCTGGAAGACGGCGCCGGCGCTGGCGGTGGGCAACTCGGTGGTGCTGAAGATGGCCGAGCAGGCGCCGCTGACGACGGCCCGGCTGGGGGCGCTGGCGCAGGAGGCAGGCCTGCCCGACGGGGTGCTGAACATCGTCCACGGTGACGGCCCCACCACCGGCGCCGCGCTGGCCGCGCACCCGCTGGTGCCCAAGATCACCTTCACCGGGTCGACCGACACCGGCCGCGCGATCCTCCACGCGGGGGCCGAGCACATCAAGAGCGTGCACCTGGAGCTGGGCGGCAAGACCGCCAACATCGTCTGCGCCGACGCCGACATCGAGCAGGCGCTGGCCGGGACGCTGTTCACAAGCTTCTTCAACGCCGGGCAGATCTGCACCTCTGGGTCGCGGCTGCTGGTCGCCCGCGAGATCGCCGCTGACTTCGTCGAGGAGCTGGCACGCCGCGCGCGCGAGCTGCGCACCGGCGACCCGGCCGACCCCGCGACCGACATCGGCCCGCTGATCTCGGCCGAGCAGCGAGACCGGGTGACGTCGTACATCGACCAGGGCATCCAGAGCGGCGCCACGGTCGCGGTCGGCGGAGCGGTCGAGGGCGGCACGAACGGGGGCGGCTACTTCGTCCGGCCGACCGTCTTCACCGGCGTTCGCAGCGACATGACGATCGCCCAGGAGGAGATCTTCGGGCCGGTGCTCTCGGTGCTGGAGTTCGGCGACGAGGACGAGGCGGTGACGCTCGCCAACGGCGTCCCCTACGGCCTGGCCGCCACCGTCTGGACGCGCGACGTCGGCCGGGCAATACGGTTCGCCGAGCGGATCGACGCCGGGATTATCTGGACGAACTGCCCGCACCACCTGACCTGGAACGTGCCCTACGAGGGGTTCAAGGTCAGCGGTCTTGGCGAGGATCTGGGCCGCGAGAGCCTGAACACCTTCACCCAGCTGAAGGTGCACTACCTGAACTTCGACGGCGAGCGGATCGGCTGGCCGGCGCGGTGACCATGCCGATCATCGATCCCGACCCCGGACGCCTGTACGAGACGTACCGCGCCACCATCGGCGGCCGCCGGCGCGACCTGCCGACGCCCGCCCTGATCCTCGACATCGAGGCCGCCACGCGCAACCTGCAGGCGATGGAGCGGGCGCTGCGCGGCCAGCCTGCCCGGCTGCGCCCGCACATCAAGGCCGAGAAGAGCCCCCGTCTGGCCGCCCTGCACATCGAGCACGGCGCCGTCGGCGTGGCGACGGCTACCGCCTGGGAGGCGCTGGCGATGGCCGAGAGCGGGATCGCCGACGTGCTGATCGCAAACGAGGTGGTCGGCCCGGCCAAGCTCGACGCGGTCGTCGCGGCCGCCCGGCTCAGCCGGATCACGATCGCGATCGACGATCCGCGCGGGGCCGGCGAACTGTCGGCCGCGGCTCGGCAGGCGGGCGTCGAGGTCGAGGTGCTGATCGAGGTCGACGTCGGCATGGAGCGCGGTGGCACCCGCAGCGTCGAGGGGTCGCTGGCGGTCGCCCGGGCCGTGGCCGAGGCGCCGGCGATCAGGCTCCGCGGCGTGCAGGCCTATGAGGGTCACTGCATGTCCGAGACCGATCGCACCGCCCGGACGGCGATGGCCCGCGCAGCGATGGATGTGGCCGGCGAGCACGTGGCGGCGCTGCGGGAGGCCGGCCATCTCGTCACCGACGTGTCCGGCGGCGGCACCGGGACGTACGACATCACCGGGCGCAACCCGATCGTCACCGAGCTTCAAGCCGGCTCGTTCGTGTTCATGGATCGGTTCCACGCGCCGCTGGTCGACCAGTTCGAGTTCGCGCTGTTCGTCGCCTCGACGGTCGTCGCCCGGCACGGCCGGACGATCGTGCTCGACGCCGGTCGCAAGAGCGTCGGCATCGACTACGCCTCGCCCCGGATCGCGGGGATCGACATGGACGGCAGGTTCTTCGCCGAGGAGCACGGCACGTTCGACTTCCCCGATGACCCGCCGCTCGACCGCGGCGACCGGGTCGAGCTGATCCCGGGCTACGCCCCGACGACCGTGAACCTGTACGACGTCTACCACGTGGTGGCGGGGGACGAGGTCGTGGACGTGTGGCCGATCATCCCGCGCGGCCCGGGCCGGGGAATGGTGGTGGGACGATGAGCGAGGTCGTCGCCATCGCCCAGCGGCTGGTGCAGGCGCGCTCGGCGAACCCGCCGGGCGACACCCGGGAGGCCGCCGCAGCGGTCGAGGCCGAGCTCGCCGGCGTGTTCGAGGTGACCCGCATCGAGCCGGTGCCCGGGTTCGTCAGCGTCGTGGCGTCGCACGCCTTCCCGCAGCCGGGACGCACGCTCATCCTGTGCGGGCATCTCGACGTCGTCCCCGTCGACCCGACGGCCAACGGGTGGACGCGCGACCCGTGGTCGGCCGAGGTCAGCGACGGCTGGCTCTACGGCCGCGGCAGCCTGGACATGAAGGGCGCCGTCGCCGGGATGATCGTCGCCGCCCGGCAGGCGGTGGCCGACGCCGGCGGCCTTCGCGGGCGGCTCGTGCTGGCGGCGGTGGCCGACGAGGAGTGCGGTGGCAGGCTGGGCGCCGGGACGTTGATCCAGGACGAGATCACCGGAGGCGACGGCGTCGTCATCGGCGAGCCCGGCGACGGAGCCATCTGCATCGCCCACCGCGGCATGTGCTTCGTCGAGGTGACGACCCGCGGCCGGGCGACCCACGCCAGCACCGGGGGCGGGGTGAACGCGGTGACGTCGATGGTGCGCGTTCTGACTGCGCTCGAGGGGATCGAGCTCACGCATACGCCGCATTCCCTGCTGGGCGGCCCCACGATCGCGGTCGGCACCATGATCTCGGGGGGCAGCACCGCGAACGTGATCCCGGATGTCTGCCGCGCCACGGTCGACATCCGCAAGGTGCCCGGGATGACCGACGAGTCGGTGCTGGCCGATCTCCGCAACCGCCTGGCGGTCGCCGGGATCAGGGACGACGTGACCCTCGAGATCACGACGTCGATCGAGGCTTCGGTGACACCGGTGACGGATCCGATCGTCGGCGTGTGCGTCGACGCCTATCTGGAGGAGTTCGGCCGGGAGCCGGACATCTGCGGCATGGCGGCGGGAACCGACGGCTGGTGGTTCCGCAACCGGCTGGGGATCCCCACGGTGATGGCGCTCGGCCCCGGCAAGATCGAGGACTGCCACACCGTCAACGAGCGCGTGTCAGTCGCCGAGCTCGAGTCCTACTCGCGGCTCTACGGGAGCATCATCCGCCGGTTCCTCGGCGAGGAGCAGTGCTAGGAGTCTGTGGCGGAGAGGGCGGCGGCGATGAAGCCGCCGGCCTTCAGCTCCTCGATGAAGGCGCGCAGGAACTGCACCGTCTCGGCGGAGCGGGCGCGGGTGGTGCCCAGGGCCTGGCGGATCTCCATGAAGCTGCCGTCGAGCAGACGCAGCCCGGGGTAGCTCTCGACCAGCTCGGTCATCGGCTGGCGGATGCCTGCGGCGACGTCGGCGGCCTCGTCGAGGAAGGTGGCGACGCCGTTCTCGCTGCGCACGAGGGTTGCGTGCCGGAGGGTGCGGGTCAGGAACAGGTCGTAGGCGGCGCCGGTGTTGACGCTGATGCGGACGCCCTCCCGGTCGACGTCGGCGAGGCTGATGATGGCCGAGCCTTCGGGAACGGCGAACACGCCCTCGATGACGACGTAGGGCTCGGTGAACGCGACCGTGCCCTCCCGCGCGGGCTCGACGGCGAGGAAGCAGATGTCGGCCTGACCGCCGGCCATCGCCTCGAACGAGGCGCGCGCGCCGTCGAAGCAGACCAGCTCCAGCGGCAGGCCGAGGCGGGATGCGAGCTCGCGGGCGATGTCGACGGTGACGCCACGCGGCGCATCGGCGGTGCCCTGCGCGAGCACCGGGTTGCCGAGGTTGATGGCGGCGCGCAGGGTGCCGCTGGGCGCGAGGTCTGCGGCGATCTCCGCGTTGGCGACGTTCATCCGGCGCAGGATACGCGGATCAGAGCGATTCCGAGGACTTCTTGGATCGGACCGAAACGACCGCCCGCGATGCGCGGCCGGGCGAATGGTGGACCGACTGCTGCGCCACCACCGCATCCGCGGTCTGTCCGGTCGGAGCGCCGGTGTTCAGATTCCGGTCGTAGCGGTCGAAATCGCTTGACGAGACGTCGACCCGCAGCCGGTGTCCGCGTCCGACCACGTAGGCGGCAGCGTTGAGCCGAACCGTGTAGGGCACCACCTCGCCGGGCGTGACCAGGGAGGGCGCGTCGAAGCCGTCGCGGTACCGGGCGCGAACGATGCCATCCTGGATCGTGTTGACGGTGCCGTCTTCGAACACGTCGCAGAGCGTCACGGTGAAGTCGGTGTCGACGGCAGAGGTCGCCGCATACAGCTCGGCGACGATGGGCCCCATCAGCTCAACCGGTTCGTCGAGCGGATCGCTGGTGTAGCGGAGGATGTCGGGGCGCGCATCGAGCGTTCGGCGGTCGGCGAGCGCCGTGCACAGCCCCCAGCAGTTGCGGCCGACGGTGGCTGCGACCGGGTCGAGCGGGTCGTAGCGGTATGCGTCCGGCGGTTCCTCGACTGTGGGAGCCTCGAGCGCGAGGCGGCCACCCGACCGCAGGTAGAGCGCACGCCGCTCGACGCCCGGCGGGGGCCAGGTCGGCAGCGTCTCCCAGCAGTTGGCGCCCAGCATGAACACCTCGACTGCTCCCGACGCGCCGAAACCGTTGTCAACGCCGAGCAGGTAGCGGTCGAAGAACCGCTCGTAGGCGGCCCAGCGGTGCTCGGCCGTCGGCGGCAGCTCGAGGCAGACGGCGCGGTCGGTGTACTCGGCGGTGCCCTCGTGATCCCAGGGCCCGACCAGCAGGTGCACCGTCTCCGGAGCGGGGTGGATCCGCATCAGCTCCGCGTGGTCGTCCAGCTGGGGCCCGATGTAGTTGTCGTACCAACCGCCCCACGAAAGGACCGGCACGCGCACCTCGCCGAGGCGGCCAGCCAGCGACCGCTCGGCCCACCACTCGGGGTCGTCGAGGTGCTCGATCAGCGTCCGGAAGAACACCCCGTCCGCGCCGCAGCTGGCCGGCAGGTCGATCAGCGGCAGCGTGTAGGGGTCGAGCGCCGCCAGGTCGGCGTAGTTCTGGGCGTCCATGGCGATCGCCCAGTAGCCGGTGGTGTTCAGGAGAAACGCGCCCTGCCGCATCCAGCCCGCTCGCCGGTCGACGGTGATGTCGCCGGGTGCGATGCAGGCGATCGCCGGGTGCCCGCTGATCGCCGTGGCGTAGCTCGTCCAGCCGTAGTACGACTCGCCCCAGCATCCGAGCCGGCCGTTGCTCCACTCCTGTGCGGCGGCCCACTCGGCGGTGTCGTAGCCGTCGTTCACCTCGTGCACCCCGGGGTCGAACTCGCCCTCGGAGGAGAACTTGCCGCGCACGTCCTGGACGACGCAGGCGTATCCCTTGGCCGCAAAGAACCGGCCGACGACGTCGAAGCCCATGTCCTCCGTCCGCCTGCCGTACGGCTGGCGGATCAGGATCGTCGGCGCCGGCGTGCAGCCGTCGGGCAGGTAGACATCGGCACCGAGCCGGACGCCGTCACGCATGGGAGCCTGGACGTCCTCGAGCACGGACACCGCCGCGGCACGGTCGGGCGTACTCGACGGGATCGAGAACTCGACGTGCACCTCCGCAGATGCCGGGTGATAGCTCATCGCCCTACTATCGCACCGCGCGGGGGGCTAAACCGGGTGGGCGTCGCGCTTGCCCTTGGAGCGGGCGCTCTGGCGCCGGGAGGCCGACAGCACCGTCTTGCGCAGGCGGATCACGTCCGGCGTCACCTCGACGCACTCGTCCTCCTCGATGTACTCGAGCGCCTGGTCGAGGCTGAGCAGCCGCGGCGGCGCCAGCCGGACGAGCACGTCGGCGTTGGAGCGGACGTTGGTCATCTGCTTGGCCTTGGTGATGTTGACGTCGAGGTCGGCGGCGCGGGCGTTCTCGCCGACCAGCATCCCCTCGTAGCAGTCCTCGCCGGGCGAAACGAAGAGCACGCCGCGTTCCTGCAGGTTGGTCATCGCGTAGCTCGAGGCCTGGCCCTCGCGGTCGGCGATCAGCGAGCCGTTCTGGCGGCCGCGGATCTCGCCGTGCCACGGTTCGTAGCGGTCGAACACGTGGTTCAGAATGCCGGTGCCGCGCGTCTCGGTCAGGAACTCCGTCCTGAATCCGAGCAGGCCGCGGGCCGGGATCAGGTAGTCGAGCCGTACCCAGCCGGAGCCGTGGTTGGTCATCTGCTCCATCCGCCCCCTGCGAGCGGCCAGCGCCTGGATGACGGTGCCCGAGTACTGCTCGGGAACGTCGATCGTGACCCGCTCGACCGGCTCGCAGGTCTTGCCGTCGACCTCACGGGTGACCACCTGCGGCTTGCCGATGGTCAGCTCGAAGCCCTCCCGCCGCATCAGCTCGATGAGGACGGCCAGCTGCAGCTCACCGCGACCCTGCACCTCCCAGACGTCCGGCCTTTCGGTGTCGAAGACGCGCAGCGAGACGTTGCCGACCAGCTCGCGGTCGAGCCGGTCCTTGATCATCCGCGCGGTCATCTTGGCGCCGCTACGGCCGGCCAGCGGTGAGGTGTTGGTGCCCAGCGTCATCGCCAGCGAGGGCTCGTCGACGGTGATCACCGGCAGCGGCCGGGGATCGTCGGGGTCGGCGATCGTCTCGCCGATCATGATCTCCTCGATGCCGGCGATGGCGATCACCTCGCCGGGCCCGACCAGGTCGGCCGAGACCCGCTCCAGCCCCTCCGCCACCAGCAGCTCGGTCACCTTGACGCGGCTGATTGTGCCGTCGGCCTTGCACCAGGCGACGGTGCCGCCCCGGCGCAGCTCGCCCTCGTGGACGCGGCAGAGCGCCATCCGGCCCAGGTACGGCGAGGAGTCGAGGTTGGCAACGCGGGCCTGGAAGGGGGTGCCCTCGTGGTAGCGCGGCGGCGGCACGCGGTCGAGGATCAGGTCGAACAGCGGCGCCAGGTCGGTGCCCGGATCGTCGGGGTCGGTCGAGGCCGATCCCTCTCGCGCGTTCGTGTAGACGATCGGGAAGTCGATCTGCGACTCGTCGGCATCGAGGTCGAAGAACAGCTGGTAGACCTCCTCCACGACGTCCGACACTCGCGCGTCGGGGCGATCGACCTTGTTCACCACCAGGATCACCGGCAGCCGCGCCGCCAGCGCCTTGCGCAGGACGAAGCGGGTCTGCGGCAGCGGGCCCTCGCTGGCGTCGACCAGCAGCAGGACGCCGTCGACCATCGTCAGCCCGCGCTCCACCTCGCCGCCGAAGTCGGCGTGGCCGGGCGTGTCGATGATGTTGATCTTGGTTCCGTGGTAGCGGCAGGCAGCGTTCTTGGCCAGGATCGTGATCCCGCGCTCGCGCTCGAGGCCGGCGTCCATCACCCGGTCGACGATCTCGGCGTGGGCGGCGAACGTGCCCGACTGCTGCAGCAGCGCGTCGACCAGCGTCGTCTTGCCGTGGTCGACGTGAGCGATGATCGCGATGTTGCGGATGTCGTCGCGAAGCTTGTGCTGGTGCGGAGTCACAGGAGCATGGTAGGTGGCACGCTCCGGCCCCGGGGCCGACCGAAGATCTCAGGACGACTGTTCGATGATCTCGATCGGCTCGTTCATCCGGTAGCCGTGCCGGCGTGCGAGCCGCACCAGGTCCTGCGCCTGTGCGACGACGATGCCGCGGTCGGGCGCGCCGGCCACCGTGATGCCGCGGCCGCGGCGGAACTCGAGCAGTCCCTGGTCGCGGAGCTCTCGCAGCGCGCGGAGCACGGTGTTGGTATTCACCCCGAGCACCGCCGCCAGGTCCTTCGCAGGCGGCAGCCGTTCGCCCGGGCGCGCCTCGCCGTCGGCGATCGCCCGGCGCAGCGCAGCGGCGACCTGCTCGTGCAGGGGCGTCGGGTCAC
>Ga0265338_10005712_pt1 | contig 16089 bp, 14 predicted proteins | sample 42126metaG_FD_193579 | JGI IMG/M metagenome (GOLD analysis project Ga0265338, IMG submission 193579) | Rhizosphere microbial communities from Carex aquatilis grown in University of Washington, Seatle, WA, United States - 4-21-26 metaG | ecosystem: Host-associated > Plants > Roots > Rhizosphere... | reverse complement strand
ATCCGCACGCCGCTGCCCGACACCTTCCACGGGCTCACCGACGTCGAGGTGCGCTACCGGCGCCGCTACCTCGATCTGCTCATGAACGACGAGTCCCGCGACACGGCTCTCGTCCGCGCGCGAACCGTTTCGGCGATCCGCCGGATCCTCGACGAGTCCGGTTTCGTCGAAGTCGAGACGCCGATTCTCCAGCCTCGGTACGGCGGTGCCTTCGCGGAGCCGTTCGTCACGCACTGGAACCACCTCGACGCCGACTACTACCTCCGGATCGCCACCGAGCTGTACCTGAAGCGGCTGATCGTCGGAGGACTCGAGAAGGTCTACGAGATCGGCAAGGACTTCCGCAACGAGGGCGTCTCGTTCAAGCACAACCCGGAGTTCACGATGCTCGAGTGGTACGAGGCATACGCCGACTACCGCGACACGATGGAGCGCGTCGAGCGGCTCGTCTCGCGCACGGCCACGGAGGTGCTCGGGACGACGACGGTCGTCTTCCGCGACGCGGAGATCGACTTCGCGGCGCCGTGGCAGCGGGTGAAGTTCGTGGACGCGCTCGCCGAGTTCGGGCTCTGGACACGCGACGCGGACGAGCTGCGCGCACGACTCGTGCAGCGCGATGTCGACGTCTCGCACGACAAGACGTGGTCGCAGCTGGTCGACCACGCACACTCGCATTTCGTCGAGCCGGCGCTGATTCAGCCGACGATCCTCTACGACTATCCGATCGAGCTGTCGCCGTTCGCGCGCACGACCGACGACGACGAGACGATCGTCGAGCGGTTCGAGTTCTTCGCCGGCGGCATCGAGCTCGGCAACGCGTTCTCGGAGATCAACGACTCGCTCGACCAGGAGTCGCGGTTCGCGCACCAGCAGGGCGAGCGCGAGGCCGGCGACGTCGAGGCGGAGGAGGGCGATCCCGACTACGTCGAGGCGCTGTCGTACGGCATGCCGCCGACGGGCGGCCTCGGCCTCGGCATCGACCGGCTCGCCATGCTCTTCACGGGCAGCGAGTCGATCCGCGACGTCATCCTGTTCCCGCCACTCCGGCAGCGGGACTGAGCCGCGCTAGACGGTCTCGACGGACTCGTCGAGAATCGGCGCGTGGCGGGTGTGCTTGAGCACGTCCGCGAGGATCTCGTCGAGGCTGCGCGTCGGCTGCCAGCCGATCGCGGCGGAGATCTTGTCGATCGACGGCTGGCGGTGGAGCATGTCCTCGATCCCCTGCCCGTAGACCTCGTCGTACGGCACGCGGACGATCTCCGAGCCGGAGCCGGTGAGCGCGAGAACACGGTCGGCGAGCTCGTCGATGGTGACGCGTTCCGTCGAGCCGACGTTGTAGATCTCTCCGACGATCTCGCGCGCGTCCATCAGGCCGGCGAGCGCGCGGATCGTGTCCTGCACGTGGCAGAAGCAGCGCGTCTGCGTCCCGTCGCCGTGGATCTCCAGCGGCCGGCCGGCGAGTGCTGCCGACACGAAGGTCGGGATGACCATGCCGTACTGCCCGCTCTGGCGCGGGCCGACGGTGTTGAACAGCCGCACGATCACGCAGTCGAGCCCACGCTCCTGGTGGTATGCGAGCGCGAGGAACTCGTCGAGCGCCTTCGACTCCGCGTACGCCCAGCGGCGCGCGGTCGTCGGCCCGTACTGGCGGCGGCTCTCCTCGGACAGCGCCTCCGGCTCGCGCCGGTCGCCGTACACCTCCGACGTCGACGCGACGAGCACGCGCTTGCCGAAACGGTTGCAGTGCTCGAGCACGTTCTCCGTCCCCTGGATGTTCGTGACGAGCGTGTGCACCGGCTGCTCGACGATCAGGCGGACGCCGACCGCCGCTGCGAGGTGGTAGACGACGTCGCAGCGGTGGACGAGCTCGTTGACGACGGACGACTTGAGCACGGAGTCGACGACGAGGTGGAAGTCGCGGCGGTCGCGCAGGTGGGCGACATTGCGCTCGGAGCCGGTGGACAGGTCGTCGAGGACGAAGACCTCCCAGCCGTCGGCGAGGAGCAGCTCGGCGAGATGCGAGCCGATGAAGCCGGCGCCGCCGGTGATCAGGGCGCTACGGCCTGTCGGATCCCCGCTCATACCCGCCCGATCCTAGTCGGGACCTGTGATGGAACCGTCGGCATCCGGTTCGGAGGACATTTGCGCCGGAGCCGGAAAGATCAGGAAGTCCGGTTCGCGAGCCGATAATACCGGGGTGCGATTTTCTCTCAGCCTGTTCGGGCGATGGTTGCCCGTCGTGGCGCTCACGGCCGTCGGAGCGGCCGCCGCCGCGGGCTACGCGTACACCGCCGTCAAGCGCTACGAGGCGACGGCGCAGCTGATCGTCTCGCCCGTCTCCGCGTCGGACCCGACCTATCTCGGCCTCGGGCTCCTCCGTGACACGGGAGGCAAGCGCACCGCCGCGGCGAGCGTCGCCGTGATGCTGCGGTCGCCACAGGTCGCGGACGCGGTGCGGACGGAGCTCGGCCTGACGCAGTCGCGCGACTCGCTCCTGCGTGCACTGCACGCCCATGCCGTCGGCCCGAGCGACATCGTCGACGTGACCGTGCAGGACAATTCGCCGGTGCGGGCGGCGCAGCTCGCGAACGCGTTCGCGAACGCTCTCGTCTCGCAGCGGACGGCGAGCTTCCAGAGCCAGCTGACGACGGCGATCCGGCGTGCGGACGAGGAGTTGCTCGCGCTGCCGCCGAACCAGCGCGCGATCGGCGCCGGGGCCGACCTCCTGCGTCGCCTCGTCGTGCTCCGCACCCTGCAGGGGCAGCCCGATCCGACCGTCCGGCCGGTCGACCAGGCGGAGGCGCCGACCGCGGCGATCTGGCCGCAGCGGCCACTTCTGGTCGCGATCGGCGCAGGAGCCGGCGTCGGGGTCGGCCTCCTCGTGTTCGGGCTCTACGCCCTCATGTGGCGGCGTCCCAGGGCCGACGCGCCGTCTCCGGATCTGAGCGAGCGTGAGCACGAGCTGGAGGAACGGGACACCGCGGTCGCCGTCCGCGAGCACGAGGCCGACACGATGGCGGAGGAGCTCCATCGCCGCACGAGCGAGCTCGAGGAGCGGGCCCACCTGCTGGAGCGCCGCACCGCCGAGCTCGAGACCCGCACCGAGGCGCGCACCGCCGGGGCCGAGACAGAGACGCGGGAGCGGGACGCCCGCGAGGCGGCGGCGCTGGAGGCCGAAGCGCGGGCAGCCGAAGCCCGGGCGGCCGAAGCGCGGGCACGCGAGGCGGAGGCGCGGGCAGCCGAGGCGCAGGCGCGCGAGGCCGCAGAACGCGAAGCGGCAGAGCGCGCCGCTCATGACCGCGAAGCGGCAGAACGTGCGGCGGCGCTCCGCGAGGCGGAGGAGCGCGAAGCCGCCGAACGCGCGGCCGCCGAACGCGAAGCGGCCGAGCGGGCTGCACAGGACCAGGAAGCCGCAGCGCGCGCCGCCCAGCCGGCTCCGCCCGAGCCGGCCCTACCCGGTGTTCCGCTGTACCGGGCCGACGCCGCTCCGACCAATGGCTCGGCGCGCGGCCACTGGAACCTCACCGAGCTCGAGCGGCTCGTCGAGGAGCGCGGAAGGGAGTTCCCGGAGCGGATCGACGAGTGGGCGTCCTACCTCTTCTTCCTGCGCGACTACGCCGAGCCGGACGGCAGCGTCCCGGCGAGCTTCGACTGGCTGATCGAGGATGAGTTCGCAGAGCTCGTCTGAGCCCGGTCGCCACGCCGAAACCGCAGTCCGATCGGCCGTCGGACACGTAAGGAAGCTGTGTGGCCGTCTTCGTTCCCGGGAGGGCGTCGGCTACGATGGGCCATACCTTCGACCGGTTCGGCGGTCAACCGGCCGCCTGGCGGTTCACCAGGAAAGGGGGGTCGAGGGACAGTGTTCGAACGCTTCACTGAACGGGCTCGCCAGGTAGTCGTCCTCGCACAGGACGAGGCCAGGGCGCTGAAGCACAACTACATCGGCACCGAGCACATCCTGCTCGGGCTGCTCCGCGAAGAGGAAGGTCTCGCGGCGCGTGTGCTCGAGTCGCTCGACATCACGGTCGAGGAGGTGCGCGCGCAGGTCGCGCGTATCGTCGGCCAGGGCGACGAAGTCACGACCGGACAGATCCCGTTCACGCCGCGCGCGAAGAAGGTGCTGGAGCTCGCGCTGCGGGAAGCGCTTTCCCTCGGTCACAACTACATCGGCACCGAGCACATCCTGCTCGGGCTCGTGCGCGAGAACGAAGGCGTCGCCGCGCGCATCCTGCTCGACTTCGACGCGGACGCCGAGAAGATCCGCAACGAGATCATCCGCATGCTCTCCGGTCCCGGCCGCCGCCAGGGCTCCGGCGCCGCCGGCGGCCCCGCCGGCGAGAAGTCCAAGTCGTCGAAGCTGCTCGACCAGTTCGGCCGCAACCTGACGAAGCAGTCGACGGAGGGCAAGCTCGACCCGGTCGTCGGCCGCCAGAACGAGATCGAGCGGCTGATGCAGATCCTGTCGCGCCGCACGAAGAACAACCCCGTGCTGATCGGCGAGCCCGGCGTCGGCAAGACCGCCGTCGTCGAAGGCCTCGCCGCGCGCATCGCCACGAACCAGGTGCCCGAGCTGCTGAAGGGCAAGCAGATCTACACGCTCGACCTCGCTGCGCTCGTCGCCGGCTCGAAGTACCGCGGCGAGTTCGAGGAGCGCCTGAAGAAGGTCATGAAGGAGATCATGCAGCGGGGCGACATCATCCTCTTCATCGACGAGCTGCATAACCTCGTCGGCGCGGGTGCTGCCGAGGGCGCGATCGACGCGGCCTCGATCCTCAAGCCGGCGCTCGCACGCGGCGAGCTGCAGACCATCGGCGCCACGACGCTCGACGAGTACCGCAAGTACCTCGAGCGCGACGCGGCGCTCGAGCGGCGCTTCCAGCAGGTGCGCGTCGAGGAGCCGTCCGTGGACGAGACCGTGCAGATCCTGCGCGGGCTCCGCGACCGCTACGAGGCGCATCACCGCGTGAAGATCACGGACGAGGCCCTGAAGGCCGCGGCCGAGCTCTCCGACCGCTACATCCAGGACAGGCATCTGCCGGACAAGGCGATCGACCTGATCGACGAGGCCGCGTCGCGTCTCCGCATCCGCTCGATGAGCGCGCCCCCGCGCTACCGCGAGCTGGAGGAGGAGATCGAGCGCGTCCGCAAGGAGAAGGAGGCGTCGATCGAGGCGCAGGAGTTCGAGAAGGCCGCGTCGCTCCGCGACAAGGAGCGCAAGCTCACGCAGAAGAAGCGCGAGCTCGAGGAGCAGTGGCGCAGCTCGGAGTCCGGCGAGGAGCAGCCCGAGGTCGGCGAGGAGGAGATCGCCGACATCGTCTCGATGTGGACGGGCATCCCGGTCTTCAAGCTGACCGAGGCCGAGTCGCAGAAGCTCATCCGCATGGAGGAGGAGCTGCACAAGCGCGTCGTCGGCCAGGAGGAGGCGATCGTCGCCGTCTCCAAGTCGATCCGCCGCGCCCGCGCCGGCATCAAGGACCCGAAGCGGCCGACCGGCAGCTTCATCTTCCTCGGCCCGTCAGGCGTCGGCAAGACCGAGCTGGCGCGCACGCTCGCCGAGTTCCTCTTCGGCGACGAGGACGCATTGATCCAGGTGGACATGTCCGAGTACATGGAGAAGCACTCCGTGTCGCGGCTCGTCGGCTCGCCGCCGGGCTACATCGGCTACGACGAGGGCGGCCAGCTCACCGAGGCCGTGCGCCGGAAGCCGTACTCCGTCGTCCTCATGGACGAGATCGAGAAGGCCCATCCGGACGTGTTCAACATCCTGCTCCAGATCCTGGAGGAGGGGAAGCTGACCGACGCCCAGGGGCGCCGCGTCGACTTCCGGAACACGATCGTGATCATGACCTCGAACATCGGCGCCGGCTCGATCGCGAAGAACCAGGGCTTCGGCTTCTCGATCGGCGACGAGCAGGGACTCTCGTACGACGAGATGAAGTCGCGCGTCATGGGCGAGCTGAAGAAGGTCTTCCGCCCCGAGCTGGTCAACCGCATCGACGAGATCATCGTCTTCCACAAGCTCGACAAGGAAGAGATCAAGACGATCGTCGACCTCGTGCTGAAGCGGCTGCGCGAGCAGATGGCGCTCCACGGCGTCACCATCGAGTTGACCGACGACGCGAAGGACCTGCTCGTCGACAAGGGCTACGACCCGGCCATGGGCGCCCGGCCGCTGCGCCGTGCGATCCAGCGTTACATCGAGGACCCGCTCGCCGACTTCGTGCTCGGCCGCAGCCTCGAGCCCGGCTCCACCATCCTCGTCTCGCGCCTCATCACCGACGACGGCGAGCGCAGCGAGGAAGTCGACATCACCGTCATCCCGGGAGAGGTCACGCCCGAGAAGGTCACGGTTCCGCCCGAGGAGCCGGCCGCCGAGGCGGAGGACGTCGAGGCCGAGCCCACCGCCGAGGCCTAGGTTCGGCGACACCGGAGACGTGGAGCGGCCGCCGAGAGGCGGCCGCTCCGTTTGTCGGCTCAGGCGAAGCTGGTCGTGCCGAAGCTGTCGCGGAGCCAGCTGTTCACGCCGTGGGCGTTCTCGTCGTAGGCGTCGACGGTTCCGTTCGCGTGTGCGGTGGAATCGCGAACGGTGTTGCCCGCCGCGCCGAGATAGACGGCGAATCCGTGGTTCGTGTTGGCATTCGAGATGTCCTTGCTCATCAGGTTGCCGGTCGCGGTCTGGAGGACGAGGAACCCGTCACCGTTTCCACTTGCGCGGTCGCGCGAGAGCGTGTTGTTCGTCGCTCCCTGGTCGAGCTGGAAGCCGGCGATTGGGTTACCGGAGGCGGTGTCGCCGGCGAGCGTGTTCCCGGTGGATCCGACGAGGTCGAACCCGGCATACGTGTTCTCGTCGGAGGCGTTGTCCGTGAACGTGTTCCCGCTCGAGCCGATCACGGCGAAGCCGACGGAACCGTTGCCCGCGGCGGAGTTGCCGACGAACTCGTTCCCGGAGCCGGCGCCGTAGAGCGCGTAGCCCTGGCTTGAGTTGCCGGTCGCGGTGTTCAGTGCGAGGCGGTTGTCGGAGGCGCCGTCGACCAGCGCGAAGCCACTGTCGAGATTGCCCTTGGCCGTGTTCGCGCGGACGACGTTTCCCGAGCCTCCGTCGACGACGAAACCGTGTCCGGTGTTCGCGTTCGAGACGTTGCGGGCGAGCGTGTTGCCGGGGGCATCCGCCGCCAGCGTGAAGCCGCCTGCGACGTTCGCGGTAGCGGTGTTGTCGGTGAGCGTCGTCCCGCTCGAGCCCTGGACGTAGAACCCGCCGGCGTTGTTGCCCTCGGCCGTGTTGTGTCTGAGCGTCGAGTTCTGCGATCCGGCCAGGATCGCGAAGCCGGCGAACGTGTTGCCCGACGCCGTGTTCCCGTTCAGCTCAGTGCTCCCGGCGCCGACGAGCACGAAGCCGACCGACTGGTTGTCGGCCGCCGTGTTGCCGTCCAGCCTGTTGTCGGCCCCCGCGCTGTAGAGCGCGTACCCCTGGACATGGTTGCCGGAGGCGCTGTTCTGCGTCAGCCGGTTGCCCGAAGCCCCGTTGACCACGCCGAACCCGCTGTCGAGGTTTCCGGAGGAGCTGTCGAGCCGCAATGTGTTCGTCGACGCGCCGTCGAGCGTGAAGCCGTGTGTCCCGTTCCCGGTGGCGGAGTCCGATGCGAGCAGGTTCCCCGAGGAGGCGCTGTCGAGATAGAAGCCGCTCTGCCCGTTCCCGCTGCTCGTGTCGTTCCGCAGTGTGTTCCCGCCCGCGCCGTTCAGCAGGAAGCCCGTGTCGAATCCGCTCACCCGGCAGTTCTTCACGGTCACGCCGGTGACCGATGCCAGGGTGATGCCGGCCGACCCGGGACCGTCCACCTCGTGACCGGCGCAGTCGAGCGTGATCCCGGACGCGCCGATGAAGATCCGGCCGTGCTGGTCGTCGGTGAGCGTCGTGTTCGACGTCACCCAGATGTCGCCGGTTCCCGCGCGGGCCGCGGGAACGAGCCCGCCTGCGGCGACCGCCGCCATCAGCGCGAGGGAAATCGCGAGTGCCTTCATGCCAACCGTCCTTTCGTCGGTCGTTTCGGCGGACGCTCGCGGACGCCGCTCACGGATCGCTCACCGTGCTGGACCACGAAGAAGGGCGGCCCGGAGGCCGCCCTTCGTTGGTGCTGGGATCGTGCGTGGCTAGCTTGCTGCGGGAGCCGTGGTCTTTGCGGCCGCGGCCTTCTTCTCCGAGCGGACGAAGAGCCATCCGCCTGCGCTGAGCGCGCCGCCCAGGGCGAGGATGATGAACCCGACGCCGCTGAGCAGGAGCGCGATGCCGACGACGATGCCGAAGGCGCCGAGCTGCTCGGCCATGTAGGCCATGTTCAGTGCGCCGGTGAGCGCGGTCTCCGTCACCCAGACGTCGCGGCTCGCGTTCTGCACGGGCTGCCCGGTCGGGCCCTTCAGCGCCTGCGAGGCGTCGTTCGTACCCTTGCCGTTGGCTGTCGCGTACTCCGGCATCTGGGAGTAGGGAACGCCGCCCGTCGCCTCGTACGCATGAATCTGCATGTACTGGGCGAAGCAGCGCGCCTGGGCCCCCGTGGTGACGGCCTTGTTGGCGATGCTGCAGGTCGGGAGCGGAATGCTCGCCGGCAGGTTCGCCGCCTTCGCCTCCGCCGCGATGCCGGACGGCGTCATGTCGGGCGTGCCGACGATCTGCTGCTGCTTGAGGTTCGTCTGGACTGTGCTGCGGCCGTTGACGCCCAACACGATCGCGGCCACACCGAAAGCGATTAGCACGATGCCGGCGGCGACTCCACCGAACTCGAGGACCTTCTTCATGTCTCCTCCATTCGAACACTGGCGAATGCCATGGCTGCATCGTCTCGGTCGCTTGGTTCCAGGCCATTCGGGCCGTCCCCGAACTTCGCTGCGGCTTCTCCGCACGGGCTCCGGGCCTTTTCCGAACCGGGCGGCGGTGAAGCAGCGCGATGAACCACCCAAAAGGGGACGAGTCAACGGGGCCGGGGCGGGCAGGATCCCATCCAGACGGCACATCCCCACGGGCTCCGATGCGGCGAGAGCCCGGACCCTCATCCCCCCAACGATCAAGCGGCCCTGCGGCGGGCCGCTTTTTCGTTTCCGGGACAGAACCGCCGGAAAGCCGTCACCATCGGCGTCCGCCTAGCTGCGTAGGCTGGCCTGGTGGCCAAGGCGGCAGTCCAGTACGCGTGCACCGAGTGCGGCTACGCCGCCGGGCGCTGGTTCGGCAAGTGCCCGGCCTGCTCCTCGTTCGGGACGCTCGTGGAGGAGGTCGTCGGCCCGGCGGGCAAGGCGAAAGCACCCGCGAAGCCGCTCTTGAGGCTCGTCGACGTCAGCGCCGAGGAGGCGCAGCGGATCCCGACCGGGGTGCCGGAGCTCGACCGCGTGCTCGGCGGCGGTCTCGTCCCGGCGTCGCTCGTCCTCGTCGGCGGCGAGCCGGGCGTCGGCAAGTCGACGCTGCTGCTGATGGCGCTGGCCGCGATCTCCGTCGACCGTCGCGCGCTGCTCGTCACGGGCGAGGAGTCGGTGGCCCAGGTGAAGCTGCGGGCAGAGCGGCTCGGCGGGGCGGGGCGGGTCGAGATCCTCGCGGAGACGGAGCTCGACGTCGTCTGCGAGACGCTCGAGACAGAGCGGCCGGACGTCTGCGTGATCGACTCGGTGCAGACGCTCTACTCGGCCGAGCTCGGGTCGGCTCCCGGCTCCGTCGCGCAGGTGCGCGAGGCGGCCGCGCGGCTCCTGCGGGTGTCGAAGGAGAGCGGCGTCGCCACGATCCTCGTCGGCCACGTCACGAAGGACGGCTCGGTCGCCGGGCCGCGGGTGCTCGAGCATCTCGTCGACTGCGTGCTCCAGTTCGAGGGCGACCGCTACCACGCCCATCGCATTCTGCGGGCGGCGAAGAACCGCTTTGGCTCGACGAATGAGCTCGGCGTCTTCGAGATGACGGGCGCCGGCCTCGTCGGCGTCCCCGACCCGTCGGAGGTGTTCGGACGGACGGTGGACGGCGAACCGGGCGCGGCGGTCGCGTGCGCGCTCGAGGGAACGCGGCCGATCCTCCTCGAGGTGCAGGCGCTCGTGTCCCAGACGGACCTGGCCATGCCGCGCCGGGTGGCGACCGGCGTCGATCCGAAGCGGCTCGCGATGATCGTCGCCGTCCTCGCGCGCCATGCCGGAATCGCGCTCGGCCAGGCGGACGTCTTCGTCAACGTCGCCGGCGGCGTGCGGATCGACGAGCCGGGCGCGGACCTCGCGGTCGCGCTCGCGATCGCCTCCGCCGCGCGCCGGGTGCCGGTCCGTTCGAGCACGGCCGCCTTCGGCGAGATCGGGCTGACCGGGCGCCTGCGTCCTGCAGCACAGGCGGAGAGGCGCCTCGAGGAGTGCGCGAAGCTCGGCCTCAAGCAGGTCGTCGCGCCGCCGGACACGCCGAAGCGCCCCGGCCTCCGTGTGACGGAGGCCGAGACGCTCCGGGCTGCGCTGAAAGCGGGCCTCGAGACAGACGTCGAAGCGTCCGCCTAGACGCTCGTTCCGGCGGGGACGTGCCCCGCGTCGCGCTCGTGGCGAACGACGAGCAACGTGCCGCCGAGAATCGTCAGCGCGAGCACGCCGACGACGGCGCCGACTGCCGCGTCCTGGTAGTCGAAGCCGCCCGGCTTGACTACGTCAACGACCTGCACCGGCGCGACTGCCCAGGGCGCCGGCGAGTACTTGGCGTCCCTGAGGTAGTTCGCCGGCAGCGGGATGACGGTGCCCGGGACACCGCCCACCGGGCCGTTCATAGCGAGCCCTGTGACCGGTAGGGCGAGGACGAGCGCCGCGACGGAAGCTGCTGCGAAGGTGCGGAGCATCACGGTTCCTCCTGCGCGGGGCCGCGGACTGCGGCCCGTCCCTCCGAAGCTCGGGCCGCGGGCTCACAGGACGCTCACGTGGCACACTCCGTGGCATGAGCCTCGATCCGAAGGAGGTGCGGCCGCTCGGGGAGCTCGGCTTCACCCGCACTCCTTCGGACGACGACCTGCGGCGTGACCCCGCGCTGCTCGAGGCGATCGCGACGGTGGCGCCGGGGACGGCGCTTCGGCAGGCCGTCGACGACATCATCCGCTCGCACGGGGGCGCGCTGATCGTGATCGGCGAGCCGGACGAGCTCTCGTTCCTCTACTCCGGCGGCATCCGGCTGGACGCGCCGTTCCGGCCGCAGCTCATGTACGAGCTGGCGAAGATGGACGGAGCGATCATCGTCGACGCGGCCGTGAAGCGGCTGGCGTGGGCGAACGTGCAGCTGATGCCGGATCCGACGATCCCGTCCGACGAGACGGGGACGCGGCACCGCACGGCCGAGCGCGTCGCGAAGCAGACCGGGGCGCTCGTCGTGTCCATCTCGCAGCAGCGGGAGACGGTGACGATCTTCGTCGGCCAGGCCCGTTACCAGCTCGATCCGATCGCCGACGTGCTGGCGAAGACGAACCAGGCGCTCGCCACCCTCGACACGTACCGGCAGCGGCTCGAGCAGGTGCTGACGCGGCTGACGGCGCTCGAGTTCCAGAACGCCGTCGTCCTCGACGACGTCCTCGTCGTGCTCCAGCGGGCGGAGATGACGAGCCGCATGTCCGAGCGGATCCAGCGCGACTGTGTCGAGCTCGGCGGCGAGGGGCGGCTGATCCGCCTCCAGCTCGAAGAGCTCGTCGGCGACGTCCCGACCGAGCGTGACGCGATCGTGCGCGACTACCACGCCGTGGGCGGCGGCCCCGAGGCGGCGGTCGCGCTCGAAGGGCTGCGGGCGCTTCGCTACCAGGATCTGCTCGAGTTCGACCGGCTGACGACGCTGCTCGGCTACGGCCGGTCGGTCAACCCGCTCGACCACTCCGTCGCGCCACGGGGCTACCGCGTCCTCTCCCACATCCCCCGCATCCCCGAGTCGGTTGTGAGGCATGTGGTCGCCGACCTCGGCAGCCTCGACGCCGTCGTCCGCGCCTCGCAGCGGGATCTCGAGGCGGTCGAGGGAGTCGGCGCGGTTCGCGCCCGGGAGATCCGCGAGGGGCTGCGCCGGCTCCAGGAGCACAACCTCGTCGATCGGTATCTCCAGCTCTAGAACCGGCCCCACAACCGATGGGGTCAGACCCCGGGACGTGGCCGAAAAGCGGCACAATTCCCGGAAATCTGGCTTTTCCAGGCGGTTTCAGCTATACTGCATGGCCGTTGGCCGGCGCCCTTCGAGCGCCGGCTTTCTTGGCGGAAAGACATACAAAAGGGAGGGTCGACTTGTACAAGGTCGGCGACAAAGTGGTGTACCCGCACCACGGGGCGGGGACGGTCGTCAAGAAGGAGTCGCGCGAAGTTCTAGGGCAGAAGCGCGAGTACCTGACGATCAAGATCCTGCACAACGACATGACGGTGCAGGTCCCCTGCGAGAACGCCGAGAAAGTCGGCCTCCGCCGGGTCATCGGAGAGAAGGAAGTCGCGGTCGTGCTGAAGGCGCTGACCGGCGGCTCGACCGAGATGCCGAAGAACTGGAACCGCCGCTTCAAGCACAACCGGGACAAGATGAAGACGGGCGACATCCTGGAGCTGGCCGAGGTCGTCCGGAACCTGTCCCTGCGGGATCATGAGAAGGGGTTGTCCACCGGCGAGAAGCAGATGTTCGTGAAGGCGAAGAAGATCCTCGCCTCCGAGCTGATGTACGCCAAGGGCATGGACGAGGACGAGTGCGCCGAGTGGCTCGACGACGTCCTGGCCGGGGTGGGCAACAGCAAGAAGAAGCCGGCGGCGAAGAAGAAGGCCGTCGCCGCGACGGCCTAGTAAGGCCCGGCCGTGTCCGTCTGGGCCATCCTCGTCGCTGCGGGACGGGGAGAGCGCCTTGGCCTGGACCAGCCGAAGGCATTCGCGCGGCTCGGCGAGGATCCGCTCCTGGCCGAGCCGTTGCGCCGGCTCGACGAGTCGGAGTGGATCGACGCGATCGTGCTCGTCGCGCCGCCGGGCTGGGAGGAGCCGGCGATCCTGCTCGCCGAGGAGCTCGGCTGCGACAAGGTCAGCGCCTGCGTCCCCGGCGGCGAGACCCGCGCGGATTCGGTGCGGGCCGGCCTCGCCGAGGTGCCCGGCGACGCGGTCGTCGTGCTCGTGCACGACGCCGCCCGGCCGCTGCTGCCTCCCGAGGTGATCGAGCGCGTGCTCGCACCGCTGTCCGAGGGCTGGGACGGCGCTGTCCCCGGCCTGCCCGTCGCGGACACGCTGAAGCGGGTCGGCGCGGACGGCGCGGTGGCCGAGACCGTCTCGCGGGACGGGCTGTGGGCGGTCCAGACGCCCCAGGCCTTCGTCGCCGACGCCCTCCGCGCCGCGGCGGCCGCCGGCGGCGACGCGACCGACTGCGCGAGCCTCGTCGAGGCGCGCGGCGGGCGCATCAAGGTCGTCCCGGGTGACGCGCGGCTGCTGAAGGTGACGACGGCCGATGACCTCGCGAAGATCGGGTCGTGGCTGTGACGGACGAGCTGCGGGTCGGCACCGGTTTCGACGCCCACGCCTTCGAGGACGGCGTCCCGCTCGTGCTCGGCGGCGTCCGGATCGACCATCCGCGCGGCCTCGCCGGCCACTCGGACGGCGACGTGCTCGCGCATGCCCTGACGGATGCAGTGCTCGGCGCCGCAGGTCTCGAGGACATCGGCGCGCTTTTCCCATCCGGCGACCCGGCGCTCGAGGACGCGGACTCGGTCGAGCTGCTGCGCGAGGCGTGGCGGCGCGTGCGCGACGCAGGCTGGGAGCTCGCCAACGCCGACGTCGTGCTGATCGGTGAGGAGCCGCGCCTCGCGCCCCATCGAGACGAGATGCGTGCGCGGCTCGCCGGCGCCCTCGGCGTCGAGCCGGAACGCGTCGCCGTCCGCGCGACGACAACGGACGGCCTCGGCTTCACCGGTCGCCGCGAGGGACTCGCAGCGCAAGCCGTCGCGCTGCTGCGCCGGTGAAGCTGCGCATCCTCACGCACGCGGAGAAGGATCTGAACCGCACGCTGCCCGACGCCTGGAACGACCTCTGGCCCGAGTTCATGGCGCACGACCCGATCGTGAACACCTTCTGGCCCCGCATGTTCGAGGTCTACCCCGACTTCCAGCTCTGGGTGGTCGACGGGAAGAACACGGTCGCGCAGGCCTGCACGGTGCCGGTTCGGTGGGACGGCATCCCGGAGCCGCGCGGGATCGACTGGGCAATGACGAACGGCGTCGCCGGCGAACCGTCGTCGCTCTGCGCGATCACCGTCAACATCCTCCCCGAGTACCGCGGCAAGGGTCTGGCAGCGACACTGCTGCGGCGCATGGGCACCATCGCGGCCGCACACGGCCTCGACGAGCTGATCGCGCCCGTGCGGCCGACGTGGAAGGACCGCTACCCGCTCACGCCGATCGAGCGGTACATGCTCTGGCGGCGTGAGGACGGTCTGCCGTACGACCCGTGGATGCGCGCACACGAGCGGCTCGGCGCCGAGGTGCTCGACGTCGCTCCCCGTTCCATGACCATCACCGGCTCACGCGCCGAGTGGGAGGAGTGGACGGGACTCCAGTTCCCCGAGGACGGCGACTACGTCGTGCCCGGGGCGCTCGTTGCGGTGCGGTTCGAGAACGGCGCCGGCACGTACGTCGAGCCGAACGTCTGGATGAAGCACCCGCTCTACGAGAGCTAGCGGCTGCGGCGCTGGCCGTCTTTGCGCGCGCGCTCGAGGCGGCGCCGCATCTCGCGGTTCGTCGCCTCCGGCATCAGCCCCTGCTGCTCCTGCATCTCGAGCAGCGCGCGGCGCTCCTGCGGCGTCAACTGCGACATCGCGGCCTGGGCCTTCTGCGGATCCCGGATCGCGCCCGTGCGCTGCATCTTCTTCATCGCGCTGGCGAGCTCCGGATTCGAGCGCTCCATCGCCGCTGTGGACGCCTTCTGGAGCCAGCGCTTCAGGATCGGCACCTTCGACATGAACGCGAAGACCGGCCGGAGGTACTTGCCGCCCTGGATCCGGCCGAGCAGCGCGAGCATGCCCAGCAGCACCAGCAGGAACAGGAGGATCCACACCGGGATCAGCAGCACGGCGAAGTTCGCGGCCAGCATCGGAGCTGATGGTACCGGGCTAGGCGGGCAGCGAGACGGTGTCCTCGGCGACGAGCACGAGCCCGTCCCGCGCGAGCGACCGCACCGCGTCGTCGTCGAGCTCGGCGAGGGGGCGGGCCGCCGCCGCGACGAGACGGAGCGTGGCCGCGCGCCGCTGCCTGAATGAGCCCTCGAAGGGTCCCTGCTTGCGCAGCGGCTCGTAGCGCCGCCCGCGCGACGGGCACTCCTCCGCGAGCGGGCATTCGCCGCAACGCGGCACTCGCGCGAGACAGACCGTCGCTCCGAGGTCCATCAGCGCCTGCGCCGCCGCCGGCCCGAAGGTCGAGCCGGTGCGCTCAACCACGCGACGGACGTTCACGTCGACGGGCAGCACCGGCCGCCCGAACGCGAAGCAGGAGACCGCGTCGGCGGTGTAGCGCCCGACGCCGGAGAGCTCGGTGAGATCGTCGGGCCAACCGTGGGCGGCGACCTGCTGCGCTGCCCGGTGCAGCGCGAGCGCGCGGCGGTTGTACCCGAGCCCCTGCCACTCGCGGATCACGTCGGCGGCGGAGGCCGCCGCGAGCGAGTCCACCGTCGGCCACCGCGCCAGCCACCGCTCCCAGCGAGGCACGACGCGGTCGACCTGCGTCTGCTGCGCCATCACCTCGGAGACGAGGATCGCGTACGCATCGCGCGTCCGCCGCCACGGCAGATCGCGCGCGTGCGTCCGGTACCACGCGAGCAGCCGCTCCTCCACGGTGTTGAGCCTAGCTCGCCGCTCGCAGTGACGGGCGCGCGCTCTGAAGCGTCTGCGCGGCCTTCGTTGCGGCCTCGACGAACGCCTCGGCGAGCGGTCCGAGCGTGCGGTCGCGATGCCAGGCGAGCGCGACGACGCGGGGTGGGATGGAGGCGTCCAGCTCGAGGGCGACGAGCTCCGGAGGAGGCTCGGCCGCCAGGGCCGGCACGAGCGCCGGGCCGAGGCCGGCCTGGACGAACGCGAGGATCGAGGCGACGCTCTCGAACCGGCGGGCGACGTCGAGCGCGCGC
>Ga0265338_10005711_pt1 | contig 16092 bp, 10 predicted proteins | sample 42126metaG_FD_193579 | JGI IMG/M metagenome (GOLD analysis project Ga0265338, IMG submission 193579) | Rhizosphere microbial communities from Carex aquatilis grown in University of Washington, Seatle, WA, United States - 4-21-26 metaG | ecosystem: Host-associated > Plants > Roots > Rhizosphere... | reverse complement strand
TGAAGGCCAGAGCGATTCGACGCGCTGCTTTGCGACTGTGAACCATTCCCGGCGCTTGTCGGAACTCATTTTAGTCAAATTGGCCGGTAATTGACGCCTGGGGATGGAGAAATGCGAACGCCACGATTGCAAGGTTTCCAGATCGGCTTCGGTCCGTTCGGATGAAATCCCCGGCTCAACATCCGGCACGTCACCATCGTCTAACAAAGCATCCACCGCAGCGTAATCGAACTCGACAACTGACTCATGATGCCCCTGATCGTCGAAAACGCCTTTAGCACCAGGGCCGCGCTTTGCCTTGGGTATCTTTGACAATCCGCGAGTTGCGGCTTCGGCGTAAGGAGCTATTTCAAGGCGATGACGGAACTTGTCCGCGAACTTGAACACGCCTTTCGGCTTGAGACTTTCCCTGTCCAATTTCTGTGCGAGATTTGCGGCTTCGGGTGTCAATTCCACGCCAAGCAACCGGAATGCTTCCTGAAAACCGAGATTTTCGCGCCAGATACGGGGTAAAACGGAAATTTTCTTCCGGTTTTTCAGCCAGTGCGGGAAATAAGCGTCGTAAAGTTCCAGTTGTTTCTTCCATTGCCGCTTTCTAGCTGGTTGTTCGTTCCGCTTGAGGCCGACACGCTCCCGCAAATCCTTAATCCTTTCCCATTCCGTTTCCATCGCCCGGCTGGCTGTTGCCCACGGCAAGCGAGTGTCGGCCACGAAATCCATTCGTGGGTGCGCTTGCAGAAAACGCTTCATCTTCGCTCGCGCATCCTCATACTCAGCCTGCTTTACCTTCCGTTCGCTTTCAACTGTCCGCCCGTGTTGCTTCGCCCAATATGCGACGCTTTTCAAATTGCTGGATTCCTGCTCTTTGATCTCCAGATTGGCGTGTAGCATCGCGAATTCCGCCCCCACATCATGCCGATCCGGGTGATGCGGGTCTTTGTGAAAGGCATGATGTTCATAGTAATCATGTCGGGGGTCTTTCCACAACCTGTCGGAATATTTTTCGCCCTCGTAGTAATCCCGCCAAGCGGATCGGTGAGGGCCGGCAAAGTTCCACAAGGCGACAGGTTCCGCAGCCGACGCCTTTGCTTTGATCGTTTGCCATTGTGGAGTCTGAAAGAAATCGGGTTTGCTTTTCAACACCAGGCTCAATGCTTCATCACTGCTCTCGATGCCTGCCCCTACGGGAGTTGGAAGGAGGCAACTGCCATCAAATTCCCGCCGTTGATGGAATAGTTTATGGCGCGTTCTCGATCTCGGATGCTGGCTGTAACACATTTCATTCCACCCGATTCCCCCGACTGCCATACAGTAACCGAAGTTCCGCCGCAAATGTTGCCAGTAATAGTCAAAGTCAGCCCGCTCGCCCTCAGTGGGTTTATAGGTTGTTGCCTCCTTGCTCATAGCCTGACCGCGCGATTCATAGGAGAATGTTCAATCGTTTCACATACGTCACTTAACGCGAAACGGGGCGTTGAGCGAGCTTATATTCATTCGCCATCGTTCGTATGTTACGGGCCGTTTTCATCAATGATAATCGGCCATGCAGCCTTCGGCGTTTGCCTTCGACACATAGGCGGGAACGACGCTTTACTATTATCTGAATTCGCCGCTTTTGACGGGCGGATCGAGAGCGCGCCCAGACTCCATTTCCTGGCCTGGGAGCCAATCACAGGAGGCCGCGCCCCGCCGGTCGGCAGCGGCGGTGGCGATGGTGTGCCTCGGCCTCTCCGTCAGGAATAAATTTAGAGGAACTTTTCATATCGCCTCGTCACTTGCCCGCCTCCTTCATTTTCAGATAGGCGGCCTGAACTTCCCGCTGGATGCCTTCCAGTTCGCTCTCCTTACGCTGGCTGGAAAAGTAAATTGCTTCCTCGACGTTTTCAGTGGATCCGCTGGTCCGGAACCATCGCCAGGCGCCATTCAACTTCCTTAAAAGCCTGTGTTTCCTGGCCGCAAGGCCCAAACCCTTGCCTTCCAAGGCCGTCCAGAGGTCCCCGCATTCCACTGAAAACGTCGAGGAACCAGTAAATTATTCCCTCCTTACCGTTTTGGTTCGTTCGTTCTTCGGTGGCATAAATGCCTTCAATAACCATCGCGTAACCGCTCGGCAAAGTGTTTGCGTCGGATACCCGGACGACCCTAATCGGCACATTTGCCACGGCCAGTTCCCGGAACGCGGTCTGATTCTGCGCCAGCGTCTTTTCCTGTGACTCGATTTGATCGGCCAGCGTCCGTTCATAATGCGTTTTGGTTTTCAAATACGCTACGCCGGTCCCGACAATCGCCACGGCCAGCCCCAGAACGAGTCCGCATGTCAGCGCCATTTTCCAGATGCGGCCCGGCCAGATGCGCCCGGCTTCCTCGCTCGCGTTCCTGATTTTTTCCAACGTCGGCAGCACGTCTGCGCTTAGTTCCTCCGTCCGCTGCATGAACGGTTGTATCACTTCGGCCCGCACCCCGGCGTCAACCGATTGGCTGATGCTTTCGACAATGGCCTTGGTGTCCACCTGCTGGCCGATTTCCTTGGTCAATTTGGCCAGCCGTTCCGCCGCCGCTTCGCATTTCTCCTGGGTTGCGAGACAAAGAGTTGTCGTTTCCTCGCAAAGATTGTCCAGGTTCACGCTGCGGGTTTCCACGTTTTGCGCCAGCAACCCGATTTCTTCCCGCACTTTTTTCAACGACGCGAGAGTGCTCTGGTTCGTTTCGCTGACTGCCTGCGGGATGCGCTTGGCGTAATTGGCGTACACGTCGAGTAGCAAAAACAATTGGGCGAAAAACTCGGTGGCATCGCCATTGGCAAAGCGGTCATAGACGCGGCGGGCGAATTCGCGTTTGTCTGCCGGATACGCGGCCAGCATTTCCTCAAAGAGCGGCGGGCTGTCGGTCATTGGTGCCTCCAACTGCGTGAAATTGACCTTGGCCCCGCGCCGCGCTCGCGGCGAGCAATACCTTGACGGCCCCGCCCGGAGCCATACCCTCGCCGCCCTGGAATTGCTTGAACCTCCATGCCCTTTCACCCACAAATTCTGCTACAGACCCGTTTTTCGTATTCTGGGCGGGTGCAGCCGCGTTTTATCCGCTCCAGCGTCTGCTTGCACCGGCTCAGTTTCTCGACGATTGACCCTACTGTCGCCGTCCACACGAACGGCTTGGGTCGTCGTTCCAGGCGGCCAGAAATTCCTCAATGGCGGTTTGCAGATCCTCAACGCTGACAAAGACTCCCCGGCGGATGCGTTGGCCGGTCAACTCGCCAAACCATCGCTCCACCAGGTTCAAACCGCATCCGTCCCAAAGGGTCACATTGGCTCCGTTGTTGTGAACGGTCGGTCGCGCCCGCGTGCTGGCCAGTCAACGAATCGCCCAAAAGACCAGTGGAAATGCCGCAAAACGCCAAGATTCGATCTGCACGCTATGCGACGGTGTTACGCGCGCGGGCCAGATTCCGTCGGACTATGCCACATAAAATTATGAATGCAGGCGCGAAAATCAACCGCCGGGGCTTCTTGCGCCGATCGCTCGCCAACGCCGGGATCGTGACGCTGGGTTGCGCCGCGCCAGGCCCGCACCTGCTCCGTGCCGCAGGCCGTCCGAAGCACGACACGATTTTGTGGAAACTGGACCGGCCCGAGCCCGCGCTGCCCAATTCCTATTTCTGGACGTGGGATCATAGCACCAACTGGGTGCTGGACGACCCGGGCTTGCAGCACAGCGGCTGCTACAACAAATACTTCAAACAGCCGGAAGCTTTCGTTGAGGATTATCGGCGCCTGAGCGGCTTCGCGGCCGGACTGGGAATCCGCGGCATCGTTATCTGGGGATTTTTGAGGGATTCCCATGGTGGCGTGGAAGCAGCCCGGCGCGTCGCTGCTTCGGCCGCTTCCCAAGGCGTGGCCATTCTGCCAGGCTTCGGCACGACCTGGTACGGAGGCGCGTATTACGAGGGGAATCATCGCTATAACCTCGACTGCTTCCTGCGCCAGCATCCGGACGCCCGGATGCTCGATGAAAAAGGCCAGCCTCAACAGTTTAACGGCCAGTTCGGCGCCTGCCCCGCCCACCCGGCGTACCAGGACTGGCTGCGCGAGTCCCTCCATTGGCTCTTCCGCGAGTTCGCCATCGGCGGCCTGAACCTCGAGAACGGCGACATGCTGGTGGACTACAACCCTCTGACCCGGGCCAGGAGAAAGGATTGGCCCGCCGACGACCCGGAGCCATTTTATTTTCAGGGGCTGTCTTACCTGCAAGCCTTCGAAGCCGTTCGCCCTGAGTTGCGCCGCAAACTGGTCGCTTGCGCCACTTATACCGGCTTCGGCTACGGCGCCCAGTTGGCCCAGAATGAGACCATGGGCCCCAAGCCGCCGGCGATGTTGCATCTGCTTCCTCCGGGAAGCGTTTGCCAGTGGACCTTGACCGGCATGCTGCTCCAAGAGCCTCTGCCCCTGACGTGCTATCTGGATGAGGGCGCTCCCGCCGCGGCGTTCGTGAATCCGCATTGGCCTCGCGACCTGCGCCCCCTCTGCCCTCGGAGTGTGGGCTTCATGCATCAGGGCAGCCAATGGCACAATAATAGTCGCGGCCAACAAGTGGTCAGCTCCATCAAGGAAGCCTGTCTGCGGGCTTACCGCTCGGGGCTTGAAGGGGTGAGCATCCAAGGCGAGATGACGGCGCGCAACATCCCGAACGCCCTCAATTATCTTGCGTTCTCCCATTTCACGCATTGGCCCCAAGACAGCATGCTCGATTTCGGCCGAAAGACTCTCGGACAGGTGTTGGGTTCCGAGGAGCACGGCCAAGCTTATGCGGAGATCCTCTCGCATTGGGATGCCGGCACGCTGACCAAGGACCACAAATCCCAAGTCGCCCCGGACCGTCACGGATTTCGCGTGCGCGCCTCAGGCTCGGCCGGGGACACGGTGGATGAATATCAACGTTTTCGGTTTTGGGAATGGCTGCAGCAGATGGTCGAAGAAAACCGCGACCGTCAGTACACCTCGCGTTTTCAGCTTTGATAAGCTCTTTCGCCAATGTAGTGTCTCACAAACGACTGGAGTTATTTTCCCTTTGTTTTTCGTATTCTGGGCGGGTGCAGCCGGGTTTTATCCGCTCCAGCGTCTGCTTGCACCGGCTCAGTTTCTCGACGATTGACCCTACTGTCGCCGTCCACACGAACGGCTTGGGCCGTCGTTCCAAACGCCTCGCGGACGCCTCGCCCAGGCGTCCTGCGCTCATCGCCACATGTCGCTTGACATGTTGTAAATTCCAACATACCTTCATCCCACGGGCTGGCCTCGGCGGCCAGATGGCGTTCTTTGACATCGGCATTGATGGACCGCGCCGCGCTCCGACCTCTCGGTTCGGGGCGCTGACTCCTTTTTGCCTTTAAACTTTAAACCTTAAACTTTGAAATTTGAACTTTCTTGGGGGGGGGAGGATTTGTGGGGGGGGAGGAACTTGAGGCGCTGTCTCGTTAGAGACGGATGGAAATTTCTATCCGGGAAGTGGATTTGGCGGCTTTTTTGTTTCCAAACCACCGGCACAAGCCTAAGAAAGAGAGAGTGAAAACGTTTGCGGAATTAGGATTTCCGGGCCGGTTGATCGCCGTCGAGGGTTTGGACGGCTCGGGCAAATCCACCCAAATTTACCTGCTGAAACGCTGGCTCGAATCTCTCGGCCTGAAGGTTTTTTTCAGCGAATGGAATTCCTCCCCGCTTGTCAAAAACGCCACCAGCAAGGGAAAAAAACGCGAACTCCTTTCCCCGACGACGTTCAGCCTCATTCACGCCACCGATTTCGCCGACCGCTACGAGCGCCAGCTTTCCCCGCTGCTCCGCGCCGGCTACCTCGTCCTGTGCGACCGCTATGCCTTTACCGCCTACGCCCGCGACACGGTGCGCGGCTGCCCGCAGGATTGGGTGCGCGGCATTTACAGTTTCGCCCCGTTGCCTGACCTGGTTTTCTTCTTCAAAGCCTCTCTGGAAACCTCCCTCCAGCGCATCCTCGATGGCCGCCCGCAGCTCAAGTACTTCGAGGCCGGAATGGATCTCCACCTTTCGACCGATCCGTACGAGAGTTTTCGCATGTTCCAGGGCCGCCTCCTTGAGCAATACCTCGCCATGAGTTCGGAATTTCACTTCCTGGAAATCGACGCCAACCAACCCATCGAAGCCCAGCAATCCGTCGTCCGCGACCTCGTCGCCGCGCGAGTAAAACTCTCCGAATACGGCTGCAACCACCCCGAATCTGTCAAATGAACGTCCCCCTTCGAGTCAAAATCAAGCGGCGCCGGATCATCGCCCCGCGAGCCAAGGCGCGCCGTTTCTACGGGCAGGGCCTTCCAGGCGTCGACCTCTCCAAGCTCGCCGGCAAATTGATTGTCGTCGAAGGGGCCGACGGCTCCGGGCGCTCAACCCAAATCGCGCGGCTGGTCACATGGCTGGAGGAATGCGGGCACGCCACCGTGCAGGTCGGGCTCAAGCGCTCCACACTCGTGAGCGAGGAGCTTGAACAGGCGCAGCAGGGGAACATCCTCAGCCATACGACGCTGAGCCTCTTTTACGCCACGGATTTCGCCGATCAGCTTGAGAACATCATCCTCCCCGGCCTTCGCGCCGGCCTGATGGTGCTGGCCGACCGTTATATTTACACGTTGATGGTGCGCGACATGGTCCGCGGCATGGACGCCGCGTGGGTGCGGAACCTCTACGGCATCGCGTTGCAGCCGGACGCGGTGTTTTACCTCAACGTGCCCTCCGAGGAATTGGTCGTGCGGACGTTCGCCAAGAAGCAATCGCTGGATTATTGGGAAAGCGGGATGGACTTGGGGCTGTCGCGCGATATGTTTGACAGTTTTCTGCAATACCAGAACCTTGTCGCCCAGCGCTTCAAGGAACTCCAGGCCTGCTACGATTTCACCATTGTCGATGGCCGCCGCTCCGTTGACGCAGTCAACCGCGAGCTGCGCCAGCGCATCCAAAGCGTGCTCCAAGGAGAATAACCATGGCCGATACCAACGCCAAAGCTGAATGCCTCGTCGGCGTCGACCTCGGCGGGACCAAAATCCTCGCCGGCGTGTTCGACCATCAACTCACCTGCAAAGGCCGCAACAAAATCAGCACCAAACCCGAACGCGGCCCCGAACAGGTCATCGAACGCATCGCCCGCTGCGTCCGCGACGCCGTCGACGAATGCGACCTGGACATGAAGCAAATCAAGGGCATCGGCCTCGGCGCGCCCGGCGCGGTGGACTTTCCAACGGGCCGCGTCATCTTCGCCCCAAACCTCCAGTGGCAGGACGTGCCGCTGAAAAAGATCCTCGAAAAGGAACTCGGCGTTCCCGTGTTTGTCGAAAACGACTGCAACGTCGCCGCGCTCGGCGTCTTCGTCAACGAGCTGGAATCCAAGCCCCGCCAGATGATCGGCGTGTTCATCGGCACGGGCATTGGCGGCGGCATTATGATTGACGGCGATCTCTATTCCGGCTTCAACGGCACCGCCGGGGAAGTCGGCCACATGGTCATCGAAGTCGGCGGGCCCAAGTGCGGCTGCGGCAACCGCGGCTGTTTCGAGGCTCTGGCCTCCCGCACCGCCATCTTCCGCAAGATTTACGCCGCCATCAAGGACGGCCAGAAAACCGTCCTCACCGAGATGCTCGGCGACGACCTGAACGACCTCCGCAGCGGCGACCTCCGCAAAGCCATCCGCAAAGGCGACAAACTTGTCGAAGGCATTGTCGAGGAAGCCGCCGAATACATCGGCGTCGCCGTCGCCAACCTCATCAACATTTTCAACCCCGAAGTGGTCGTGTTGGGCGGCGGGGTCATTGACGCGCTTGGCGACGAAATGATGGCCATCATCATTGAAACGGCTGAGGATTATTGCATGTCCGGCACGAGCAAAGGCGTCCAAATCATCGCAAGCAAGGAAGGTGATGACGCGGGGATTATCGGCGCCGCCGTCCTGGCCCGCAAACTGACGAAGTAACGGCCGGGCGAGGCGCCCGCCGAGCGATTATGCAACGCCATGCGGTCATTGATGTTGGAACCAACTCCGTCAAGCTACTCGTGGCGGACATCGATGGCTCCATCATCAAGCCCCTTTGCGAGGAAAGCGTCCAGACCCGTCTCGGCTCGGGCTTTTACGAAACCCACGAACTGCAGGGCGACGCCATCCGGCGCACGGCCGATGCTGTCAAGCAATTCGCCGCCAAGGCCGCCCAACTCGGCGCCGTCGCGCCCCGCGTCATCGCCACCAGCGCCGCCCGCGACGCCAAAAACGTCGGCGAGTTGATCAACGCCATTTTCGACAGCACGCAGCTTCTGGTGGAAATCCTGTCCGGCGATCGCGAAGCCGATTGGGCTTTTCGCGGCGTCACGACCGATCCGCGCCTGGCGCAATGCCCGGCCCTGATCGTCGACGTTGGCGGCGGCAGCGCGGAGTTCATCGTCGGCGAAAACAGCATTCCCCAATTCCGCAACAGCTACGGCCTGGGCACCGTTCGTTTGCTGGAAAAGCTTCGCCCCGCCGATCCGCCCGGTCTGGCGGCGCTTGAACGTTGCCGCGCCATGCTGCGCGATTTTCTTGGCCAGCAAGTCGCGCCGCTTCTGGCGCCGGCCCTCCGCGCCTGCCAACGCAGAGTCCACCTTGTCGGCACAGGCGGCACCGCGGCCATCCTGGCGCGCATGGAGGCGGGCATGACCGATTACGACCGCGACAAAATCGAATCCACGCCCATTTGCCTCGACCGCATCCAGGAACGCCTCCACACGCAATGGCAAATCCCGCTTGCCGAACGCCAGAAAATCGTTGGCCTGCCCCCGAACCGCGCCGATGTGATATTGACAGGCATGGCCATTTACGAGGCCATCATGGTCCAGTTCAAATTCACAGAGCTTCAAGTCAGCTCCCGCGGCCTCCGCTTCTGGGCCCTGCTTCAATAACCTGTCGTTTCCCAGCATCGCCTTGAATGGCGCCGCGTTTGGGAGTATCTGTGCCCTGATGCCGCGTCTCGCGAAATTCCTGTTGGCCCTTTTGTGCGGCCTGGCGTGCGCCGTCGCGCGGGCCGGGGAGGACTTCGACGCCGCGCAACAGGACTTTCTCAAGGGGCGCTATGACGCGGTGATCGCGACGGCAAAACAAAAAATCGCCTCGCGCGATTACGACGGGGATTGGCGCGGCTTGCTGGTTAAATCATTGTTGACGGTCGGGCGATACGGCGAAGCGCACACGGCGGCGATGGCCGGCGTGTCGGATTATTCGGATGCGCTGGAGCATCGCCTTTTGGCGCGCGAAACGTTTCTTTTCCAAAACGACGAGGCGGGCGCGGCGCGGCAGCTCGAAGAAATCAAGCTGATGGCGCAGCAACGGTTCCGGCGCTTCCAGAGCGATGAGCCGGCCGCCCTCGGCCGCGCGCTGCTGCTGCTGGGATTGGAGCCGCGCCTGGTGTTGGAGAATTGCTTTCGCCGGGCCGAAAACGCATCGCCGCCGGACCGGGAGGCGTTCCTGGCGGCGGGCGGGCTTGCGCTTGACAAGCATGACTTCGCCCTCGCCGCGGATACTTTTCGCGCGGGCTTGAAAAAATTCCCGGACGACCCGGACATGGAATGCGGCGTGGCCCGGTCCTTCGAATCGGGCGACCGCGAGCCGATGCTGCAGGCCATCGCCGCGGCGCTCGCCGTCAATCCGCGGCATATCCCGACGCTCCTTCTCCTGGCCGGCCACATGATTGACTCCGAGGCTTACGACGACGCGGCAAAGCAACTGGACGCCGTGTTGAAGGTCAACCCGCATCGCCCTCAAGCGCTCGCCTACCGGGCTGTCCTCGCCCATCTGCGCAACGACATCGCCGCCGAACAGAAAGCCCGCGCCGCGGCGCTGGAATGCTGGAAGACCAACCCGCAGGTGGATTACTTGATCGGCCTTAAGCTGGCGCAGAAATACCGGTTTGCCGAAGGGGCCGCGGCGCAGCGGCGCGCGCTGGATTTTGACCCCGCTTACCTGCCAGCGCGGCGCGAGTTGGCGCAGGACTTGTTGCGCCTTGGGCAGACGGACGAAGGCTGGAAGCTCGCCGAACAAGTGCGCGAAAAGGACGACTACGACGTCGAGGCGCACAACTTGATCGCGTTGCGCGACAAGCTCGCGAAGTTCGCGACGCTCACCAACGCCGATTTCGTTGTCCAAATGGCGACCAACGAGGCGCCGCTGTATGGGGCGGCGGTGTTGGACCTGTTGGAGCGGGCTCGAACGACGCTCTGTCAAAAATACGGCGTCCGGCTTGACAGCCAAACGACGGTCGACATCTTTCCCGACGAAAAGGATTTCGGCGTGCGCACGTTTGGCATGCCGGAGAATCCCGGCTACCTGGGCGTCTGTTTTGGATCCGTCATCACGGCGAACAGCCCGGCTTCGCAGGCGCCAAACCCGGCCAACTGGAAAGACGTGCTCTGGCACGAGTTTTGCCATGTTGTGACGTTGACAGCCACGCGCAACCGGATGCCGCGGTGGCTCAGCGAAGGCATTTCCGTTTACGAGGAGCGCCAGGCCAACCCGGCTTGGGGCGAGCGGATGAACCTGGCGTATCGGAACATGATCGAGAAGGACGAGTTGACGCCGCTGGGAAAATTGAGCGGCGCCTTCCTCACGCCAAAAAACGGCGAACATCTGCAGTTCGCCTATTACGAATCGTCGCTGGCCGTGGAATACATCGTGGGCAAATACGGCTTTGATTCGTTTACAGCGATTTTGAGGGACCTCGGCGACGGTCGGGAGATTTACGCAGCGATCGCCGCGCACACCTGCGCGTTGCCGGAGTTGGAGAAGGGTTTTGCGGCGTTCGCCCGCCAGAAGGCCGAGGCGCTGGGGCCCGACGCGGGTGACGTTCATTTGACAATGGACAAGGCGCGCGACTTGATGGACGCCGGACGGTGGGCCGACGCGCTGCCGCTCCTGGAATCGGCCGTCGGCCCCTGTCGCGGCGAGCATGGCGCGCATCAGCCGCTCTGGCTGATGGCGCAGGCGCAGGGCCGTCTCGGTGACACCAACGCCGAATTGGCGACGCTGCGAAAATTTGCGACCAATGAGACCGACTTTGTGGAACTCGACTTGCGGTTGATCGAGATTTCGGAGGCGCGCCATGATTGGCGGGGCGAAATTGACGCGGCGGAGGATCTGCTGGCCGTCAACCCGTTGATCGCGGTGCCCTATGCCGCCCTGGCGCAGGGCGGCGCCGCCGCGGGGCAAAACGAACTCGCGATTGACGGCTGCCGCAAATTGCTTTTACTTGACCCGCCGGACGCGGCGCAAACGCATTTTCAACTGGCGCGATTGCTGCGCGGGCGGGGCGGAGCCGAGGGCGAAGCGCGGCGCAACGCGCTGGAGGCGCTCGAGGAGGCGCCTCGGTTTCGCCCGGCGCAACGTTTATTGCTGGAAATTGACCATGAACACACCGATTGAACTGAACGCAGGCGCGCAGGCCGAGCGCGAGGCCGTCGAACGGCTGATCGCCGGACGCGCTCGTATTGACAGCGAACTGGGCAAGGTGATCGTCGGCCAGAAGGACGTGATCGAGCAATTATTGATCGCGCTGTTCGCCGGCGGCCATTGCCTCATCACCGGCGCGCCGGGGCTCGCGAAGACGCTGCTTGTCAAGTCTATTGCGCAGATTTTCCATCTCAAGTTCCAGCGCATCCAATTCACGCCCGACCTCATGCCCGCCGACATCACCGGCGCGGAAATCCTGCAGGAGGCGGATGGCGCGCGGAAGATGACGTTTGTGCGCGGGCCGATTTTCGCCAACATGATCCTCGCGGATGAAATCAACCGCACGCCGCCCAAGACGCAGGCCGCCCTGCTGGAGGCGATGCAGGAGCATCAGGTGACGGCGGCGGGCGTGCGGCATGCGCTGGAGGAGCCGTTCTATGTGCTCGCGACGCAAAATCCCATCGAAATGGAAGGCACCTACCCGCTGCCCGAGGCGCAGCTCGACCGTTTCATGTTTAACGTCGTGATGAATTACCTGCCGGAAAACGACGAGGTGGCCGTCGTGCGCCAGACAACCCAGGGCGCCGCGCCCGCCATCGAGGCCGTGTTCAGCGGCGAAGATTTGCGGCGGTTCCAGGAGCTGGTGGGGCGCGTGCCCATCGCGGAGAACCTGATCCGCTACGCTGTGCGGTTGACAGCAGCCTCGCGCCCGCAACGGGGCGGCTCGCCGGCGTTCGTGAACGACTGGGTGAGCTGGGGCGCGGGCACCCGCGCGGCGCAGGCGCTCGTTCTCGGCGCCAAGGCGCGGGCTCTCCTGCAAGGCCGCTCGCACGCCGCGCTTGAAGACATGCGCGCGCTGGCCGCCCCGGCGCTTCGGCACAGGGTTCTTGTCAATTACAGGGCGGAGGCCGAGGGCGCCACCGTTGAAGCGGTGATCCGGCGCCTCCTGGAAACCGTCGGCGACCCCGGCGCCGCTTGAGGAAGCGACATGGAAAAAGGTTTCGTCGATCCAAGGGCCGTCATGGCGATTCGCAATCTCGAGTTGCGCGCGCGCGTGATCGTCGAGGGATTTTGGAACGGCATGCATCGAAGCCCGTATCACGGTTTCTCGGTGGAATTCACGGAATACCGGCCGTATTCACTGGGCGAGGACACGCGTTATGTTGACTGGCGCCTTTACGCGCGCTCGGACCGTTATTACGTCCGGCGCTTCGAGGAGGAGACCAATTTGCGCTGCCACCTGTTGGTCGACCAAAGCCGCTCGATGTCCTACCGTTCCCTGGATTATTCCAAGGCCGATTACGCGCGGACATTTGCCGCGACGCTCGCATGGTTCCTCAACGGCCAGGGCGACGCCGTCGGGCTGCTCACCTTTGACGAGCGCGTGCGCGATTACCTGCCGCCGCGACATCGGCGCGGGCATCTCCGGCAATTGATGCTCGCGCTGGAGCGGTCGCTCGCCGGCAAGTCGACGAGCCTTGGCGAACCGTTGCGCCGCGCCGCCGACCTGGCGCGCAAGCGAAGCATGATCGTGTTGATTTCCGATTTGCTCGCGCCCATTGAGGAACTGGAGCGCCACATGGGCAGGCTTGCCGCCGCGGGCCACGAAGTTGTCATTTTCCAGACGCTCGATCCCAACGAGCTTGCGCTCGAATTTCCCCGCGCGACCCGGCTCCAGGACGCCGAGAGTCAAACCGAATTTTACATCGACCCCGAAGCAGCCCGCGTCGATTACCAGCGCCGCCTCCAGCAGCATTGCGATGCGGTCGAGCGCATCTGCCGCAGTTTGGGCTTTGATTTTTACCGGTTGCCGACAAACCGTCCGCTCGACCTGGCGCTGTTCGATTTTCTGCGAAGCCGCGGCCGGCGCGGAAGGGTCGTTCGCCGGCGGACGCAATCCACAGCCGTGTCATGAGCTTCTTGAGTCCATGGTTTTTGGCGGGAGCGCTGGCGGTGGCGGGGCCGATTGTCTTTCACCTGATTCGCCGGGCGGCGCGGGAGCGGACGCCATTTAGCTCGCTTATGTTTTTGCGCCCAACGCCGCCGAGGAGCGAACGGCGGAGCAGGGTGGAGCACATCGTGTTGCTGTTGCTGCGTTGCGCGTGCGTGCTGCTGATTGTCCTGGGCTTCGCGCGCCCGTTTTTCGCGAAGGACATACCGCTGCCGCAGAGCGCAAGCGGCGGCAGGCGGCTCATCATTCTGCTTGACTCCAGCGCCAGCATGCGCCGCGCGGGGCTTTTCGACAAGGCGCGCGCCATCGCTGGGCGTTATCTCGACAAGACAGCGCCCGGCGACCAGGCCGCGTTGCTGACATTTGACAATCAACTGCACAGCGTCGTCGGCTTCGCAGATTGGGCGGCGTGGGGCCCGGACCAGCGGGCGGCCCTGGCGCGCGCGAAACTGGCGACGGTCGCGCCCGGTTGGATGGGCACGCAACTGGGAGTGGCGCTGACAAGCGCGTCGGATGCATTTCCGGCGGACTCCGGCGCGCCGCAGGCGCGCGTCATCGTGTTGATCAGCGACATGCAGGAAGGCGCGCGCCTGGATGGTTTGCAGGGGCGCGAATGGCCGCCCAACACCCGCGTCGTCGTCGAACGCGTCGACGCCAAGACGACCTCCAACGCCGGCGTCGGGATGATGGAACCTTCGCCGCGCGCGGTGAGCGTCGACGACGGCGCGCACGTCCGCGTCGCCAATTCCAGCGATTCCACGAAGGAGAAATTTCGCATTGCATGGACCGGCGGCGCCTCCATGGACGTCTACGTGCCGCCAGGCCAGATCCGGACATTCAAGGCGCCGGCGCCTCCGAAAGGCGCGGCTTCCGCCAGGCTTGAATTAACGGGCGACGACGAACCGTTCGACAACACGACTTATTACGCCGCGCCGGAAGTCCAGGACGTGACGATTTCATACCTGGGCGCGGATTCGCCGGACGATCCCACAAAGCTGCTCTATTATTTACAGCGCGTTTTTCCCTCGGCGCCCCAACGCCGAATCACGCTGGAGGCCGGCCTCGCCCTGCGGCCTGACGCGGCGCTGGCGGTCGTTCCCGGCGCGCTCACGGGCGCGCAATGCGCGGAATTGAGAGATTGGATTGCCGCCGGCAAAACGGCGTTGATCGTATTGACGAACGCGGACGCGGCGCCCACCCTTGCGGCGTTGCTCAGCGCGGCGGATGCGCAAATCGCCGAGGCCGCGGGCGATTTCGCATTGCTCGGCCAGGTCGATTTCAAGCATCCGATTTTCGCGCCGTTTGACGATCCGCGTTTCAGCGATTTCTCGCGCATCCACTTTTGGAAGCGTCGCCGATGGGACATGCCGCCCGGCTCGCAGGCGCGGGTCATGGCGGCGTTTGACGACGGGTCGCCGGCGCTGGCGCAGGTGGATGTCGGCAAAGGCCGTTTGCTTGTTCTGACTTCGGGCTGGCAGCCCTCGGACAGCGAGCTGGCTGTGTCAACCAAATTCCCGCCGCTCATGGACACCCTTCTTCAATGGAGCGGCTCCGCCCGCGCCGCCCGTTCGCAGTTCCGCATGGGCGAATCCATTCCGTCGCCGGCCGCCGCCGGCGCGCCGGTCCAATGGGAAAAGCCTGATGGAAAACAAACGTCCCTGCCCGCGGGCGCCGCATACGCCGGGGCGGACATGCCGGGCATTTATCGCGCGCAATGGAGCGGCAACGAGCGCGCCTTCGCCGTGAATCTCCCGCTGGAAGAAAGCCGCGTGGCGCCGCTCTCGCAGGATGAGCTTGGGCGCCTGGGCGTTCCGCTTGGCGCCGACGCCCAGCAGGTCGCGACGACCGCGCCCGTCTCCGCGCGTCAATCGCAGCGCGCCGAATTGGAAGCGCGCCAGAAACTTTGGCGCTGGGCCATTGGCGCGGCGTTGGCGGTTGCGCTGGCGGAGATTATCATAGGCGGTTGGCTGGCGCGCGGCGCCGGCGACGCGAGGACGGCAACATGATGGAACGGCGTCTGCAAAATGAGTTGGGCGCGGTCGAAAGCGCGCTTCGCAGTGCGTCGCTTTGGCGGGCGTTGACGCGGTGGCTGCTAGGCGCGGCGGGGGCCGTGGCTCTCATTCTATTGACAGAGGCGCTGGCCGGCTGGACCTGGAAATGGCTATGGCTCGCGGCGCTGGCGGCTGCGGTGGCCGGCGCGGATGTCATCCTCGGGCGCAATAATCGAAAAGAGCCGGGTTTGCGCGCCGTCGTTGCCGCGATTGAACGCGATCATCCCGACGCCCGCCACCTGCTTGCCGCGGCTGCGGAGCAGGAGCCCAACCCGGCTTCCGGCGAATTCGGCTACATGCAGTTGCGCGTCATCGCAGAGGTTTTGGAGCATCCGAGTCGGCGCGAGTGGCGCCGCGACCTGGAGCGCAAATCGCGCCTGGCGTTGTTGCAAAGCCTCGGCGCGGCGGCGGTGTTTGCGGCCGTGCTGGCGTTGTTGCCGCTCGCGGCCATTCGCGGCCGCGCGGCTCTGGGCCTCCCCATGGCGGAAGTCACCGTGTCGCCCGGCGACACCAACGTCGAGCGCGGCACAAGCCTTGTGATTGCCGCGCAGTTCGACGGCGAGCCGCCGCCTGAGGCGACGCTGGTCGTCGCGGGCGATTCGGGCAAAACGC
>Ga0265338_10005710_pt1 | contig 16094 bp, 13 predicted proteins | sample 42126metaG_FD_193579 | JGI IMG/M metagenome (GOLD analysis project Ga0265338, IMG submission 193579) | Rhizosphere microbial communities from Carex aquatilis grown in University of Washington, Seatle, WA, United States - 4-21-26 metaG | ecosystem: Host-associated > Plants > Roots > Rhizosphere... | reverse complement strand
CGAACCGCCAGCGCCCGCACCACCCGCCCCCGAACCGCCAGCGCCCGAACCGCCGATGCCGGCGCCGCCCGTCCCCGTCCGGCCCCCCATACCGCCGGCGATGCCGCCCGCACCATTCGAGCCGCCCTCGCCTCTCGCGCCGCCCGCGCCGGGTCCAACGCTGCCTCCCGTGCCGCCGCCGTCATCGACGCCGGCGTCCGACGTCATGCCGACCTCCGCGCCGCAGCCACAAAGCAAGAGCAGAGGAAGCAGGACGACTTTTGTGCGGGCCGCCAAACCCGACCACTCTAAATGCGTTTGGCGCCGGCGATCAAGTGGGTGACCGGAGCCACGCCGCCCGGACTCACCTTTGCGTCGACAGCGCGAGCCGGAAGGCGATGGAGAGCGTCAACACCAACGTCGCGACCCCGAACACGACGATCGGTCCCACGCGCGACGTGTCGAGGATGATGATCTTCTGGGCCACGGCAATCAGCGCCACCTCCAGCACCACCTCGACCTGCACCACGCCGCGCAGCAGATAGGCCTTGAGCGTGGACATGAGCTCGAGGCCAACCAGCACGAGCAGGAACGAGCCAAACAACCCAAACATCTCCTCCGGGTCGAGCAGGGACTCGCGCGACCGGACGAAATCACGATAGAGCAGCCAACCCAGGTCGAAGACGCTGACGACGACCACCAGCATCAGGAGGAGAAGCAGCAAACGGACGACGACACCCTCGAAGCCGAGGACGATCCGCGTCCAGCCGGCGTTGCGCGCGACGCGGAGGTCTGCCTCATCCCCCGCCATTCACGTGCATCTCCCCCGGAGCGCCGTTGTGAGCGCGAAGCTCGGAACGGGCGGCTCCGCGCTCCTTCAAGAACCAGCGGCACTTTGCCTCGCCGTACTCCATCAGCTCGTCGAGCAGCTCGGGCCTTCTGTCGAGCTTGGTGCGGTAGCCGAGCTCGCGATCGAGCGCGATGCGGGAGACGCGGATCGGACGCATGCCGAGCTCGTCGAGCTTGCCCGATCGGATCGCTCGGTTGATGAACTCGATGAACCCCAGCTCCTGCTCCATCGAGAGGTTGCCGGCGAGGGCGTTCCGCCGATCCATGATCTCGTGCGTCTCGGTGGGAACACGGGAGCAGGTGCTGGAGTTGATCTGGATCAGCCACAGCTCGTCGATCTGGTGCGCAATGAGATCGTGGATCGGCGGGTTCTGCGAGAAGAGTCCGTCCCAGAACACGCCGCGGCCGGCGACCCTCACCGCGCGAAAGAGCTCGGGCAGTCCCGCCGACGCCAGCAGGCAGTCCGCGGACAGGTCCTGCCCGCCGAAGAGCTCGAAGTGGCCGCTCAGGACCTCGACAGCACCAATCTGAAGGATGGGCGCCCCGGGCCGACGCGCCAGCGCTCGTAACTCGTCGAACTCGAAGTGTGCCTCGAGGACCTCACGAAACCGATCTTCCCCCCACGTGGGCAGCCGGTACGGGCTGATCTCCGGCAGGACCATGAGGTCACGCATCGCCACCGCGGCCATCGTCGCCTCGTTGACGGCCCGGTCCATGGGCTCGCGCGCGGCCGTCGCGTGCCAGAAACTTCGCAGCTTCCGCACCGCCCCTGGCCGGTCCTGGCGCACGAGACCGGCCCACGCCAGCGCCGCGCAGATCGCGCCACCCGACGTGCCGGTGAGCGCAACCACATCGACGTCGTCAGGGAGACTCTCGAGCAGCTTCTGAAGCACGCCGGCGGTGAATGCCGTATGGCTGCCGCCGCCCTGACAGGCAATAGCAACCCTGGTCCGCTGTCCGCTTTCCATCCTGCACGCTCCCTCCGGCTTTTCTGGCCCCGTGTTGCGCGACAGCGTGCAGCCCCGGGACTGCAACGACAAGTCGGGGGCTGGCCGCAATTCGCCGACGGATGCCGAGCGGCGTCACGAAAGCTAGCGCTCGGGGATGACGGGATTCGAGCAGGTGAGCTGCAGGCCATTGACGACGGTGGCCGCGCAGTTGGCGGGCCAGGGACCGTAGGCGCCAGTGGCGGATCGAACCGCGCCGGCCGGCGCGCACGAGAACGTATCGACGGTCGCGGGCACGCCGCTGCGGCCCGTGCCGCCGACGTGCGCGCTGAGCCTCGGCGTCGCCGCGTAAGCCAGTGTGAACGCGCCCGGCGCGCCCTGGATCGCCAGCTTGGCGCACGACACGTTGAGCCCGTAAAGAGTGGGACATCCCGCGGCCGCCGTCGTCGTCGTCGGGCAGCCGTTGGATGCGCACGCCCCGCCCGCGGGCTCATGGGAGACCTGGATCGACGTCACGACCTCGTCGATTCCACATAGCAACGCGTTGTCGAGCGCGTGCTGCGCGCCTCCTGTGCCTCCGAGCGGCGCGTACTGCATGCCGGCCGCCACCGCCACCGAGTACTGGTACGGCGTCGTCGAGCGATCCTCTCGCACCGTGAGCGTGCCGCAATTGACGCCCACGGAGTCGAGCCCGCTGCCCGCGTTGCCGGTCAGGCCCACGATGGCCTGCCCGTCCGGGCAGGTGTCGGCGAAGTTGACGTGCATGACCTCGGAGACGCTGCCGTAGGTGGCGCTGGTCGAAGCCACCACGCGCGTCGACAGCGGGCGCTGGTCGATCGGACAACCGTTGTCGATGACGCCGTCGCAATCGTCGTCGCGACCGTTGCACTGTTCCGGCTGACACGCACCGTCGGCCCCGCCGTCGACCGCGGGGCGGTCGGACGCTACCGAGCCGTCACCGGCCACGGACTGATCCGGGCTCGACTCGACGGCGGCATCCGACGGCCCGACGCCGTCACTGGCATCCGGCAACGTGACGGCCACGGCATCGTGCGATCCGGGGACCGAGCCACAGCCGCCGGCCAGCGCGCTCGCGCCAGCGACGGCGATCCAGATCGCGCTCCGTCGTCGATTCATCGGCGCGATCTTGCGCGACGATGACGTCCTTGACCAGCCCCGCGTCGGCGGCGAGCGCGCTTGTTACCAATGCGAAACGAAGCCCGGTTTCGAGCAAGCTCGAAGGATCGTCAAAGCCCGCAGCTCGCGAGCGCCTGCGGAATCGAGACGCCGGGCGTCGCTCCGAGGGGATACATCGGCAACGAGATGTTCTGAGGCGCGACGACGCAGGCGGTGACGTCGAGCGTGCGCGCGGCGTGCAGCATCCCCAGGACATCCGCGCCGTAAAAGTAATTGACGCCGTTGTTGGTGCTGCCGACGGTCTCGGCCGCGTTCGCCCCGACGATCACCACGGTCGACGGCGTCTGCAGCTGGCGCAGCTCCGCCAGGTCGCTCGTCAGGTTCTGGTGACTGCACTGGTCCATCGCGGCGGCGACCGACTGCGCGACCGCACCGGCGGGCGCCGGCGGCGTCACCAGCATGCCGAGCTCGATCGAGCAGACCGGAATGCCGGCAGTCGCCGCGGCCATCGCCAGCTTGCCGGGATCGCCGTTGTCGTAGAACTGCGAGTCGCCCGCGGGCGTCCCCACCAGCACGCCGGCATTGGTCGCCACGATCATCAATGTCATCGGACCGGCGAGCGACGCCAGGTCGGTTGGAATGTCGCTCGACGACGTGGCCGTGGTTTCGGGCGACCCGGGCTCGTTCGCCATCTCGGTGCTGCACGCCCCGGCGCTCAGCAGAACCGCCACCCAGATCTGGGCCCACCCGCCTCTACCCCTCATCCGCCCGAACATACACTGGTGGGCGACGGACACAAACGCCCCCCGCGATCGACGTGAGATTTTTCCGGCTCACCGGTATTCTGCGCTGGTCGCATGGACCGCAGCGCGACAGAGCAGACGCGGGCGCGGGCGCGAGCGATCGCACTGGCCGCCGTCGGCGCAGGCCTGTGCTTCGTCATCGGTGTCGCGTGGTGGTTGCGCAGCGGTCCGTCGCCAGTGCTGGCGGTCGCGCCGGGCACGCGCCTCCTGGCGATGTCGCACGGCAGGCTCTACTGGCTCGAACGCACTTGCACCCTCTGGCGCGCCGAGATCGACGACGGCCGCGTCACGGCCGAACCGCTGGAGCCGATCTTGCGGCGGCGCGAATGCACACCCGACGATCCGCGCTTCGACAGCGACGTGATCTACGAGCTGTCGGGCCTTGGGCAGGTGGTGCGCGATTCACCCCGCCAGCGCAGCACGGTGCTGGAGCGCAACCTGCTCTATGCCCTCGCGCTCGATTCCAGGTACCTGTACGCCGGCAACTGCGCGCAGGCGGACAACTGTCAGATCGAACGCCTGCCCGCCGAGGACAACCCGGGCGATCCGCTGCTGATCCAGGCGGGCATCCACGCGCTGGCCAACATCGAGGTCGACCAGACCGAGATCTTCTGGGTCGACCGCGGCCGGCACAAGCCGATCTGCGGCAACGAGACCATCGGCGACTCGAACGTGGTGGAGTATCGCTGCCACGATCCGGTGCCGCCGCGCCTGATGGCCGCGAAGAAGGACGAGCCGCGCGCGACCGAACGAGTCGTGCTGACCGATTTCGACGGACGGCGCCCGCTGCTCGGCGCGCGCCACGTCTACTGGCTGGGCGCGGGCGGCGTGCACCGCGTCGCCAAGGCCGGCGGCGCCAGCCAGCTGGTGCTGCCGACGCGCGCTCTCTCGGGCTTCGCCGCCGACGGCAACGACGTCTTCTTCGCCGCCGACGGAGGCATCTTCCGCGCACGCGACGGCGAGGCCGTCCGACCGCTGCACCGCACGGCCGGCCCGCCGCGCGGCCTGGCGGTCGACGCCGACTTCGTCTACTGGATCGACACCGACCGCAACGCCCTCGTCCGGCAGCGGCGCTGACTCAGGCCGTGCCCGGCATCGGCATCAGCTCGACGATCTCGATCGAGCTCTCGGGCATCATGAAGTGCGGGTGCCCCTTCAGAGTCGCGGCCAGCGCCTCTTTCGACTCGGCCTGCAGGATCGAATAGCCGCCCAGATCGTTCGTCGACGGTGAGGCCGCGCTCGGCGTGACGTTGAGGCTCTTGCCGAGCGGCGCGCCCATGTCGACGATCGAGCCCGCTGCCTTCTGGCCCCAGGCCATCCACGCCGCCATCCCCGCCTTCTGCTGCTCGGGGGTCGCCGACTTCATCGCCTGCTGAAACGCCGCCGGTGACGCCTTGTAGAGAACGAGAAACTTCTTCATCGCCAACCCTTTCGCAAAGAGGGACCGACACGGCCGGGCCGTGACCTACTCACTCCCTAAGCCGCGAGATGGCCGCGCGCAAGGGCCGCGGGTGTGACGAAACCGTCATTTGATCTCGATCGAGAACCGCCGCGCACGATCGCGCGAACAATCACGCCGTCGCGATGTAGCCGTCGGCGACGAGCAATTCCGCGGTCAGGATCGCGCCGCCGGCGGCGCCGCGCACGGTGTTGTGCGACAGCGCGACGAAGCGGTAGTCGAACAGCGGATCGTCGCGCAGGCGGCCGATGGTCACCGCCATGCCGTTGCCGGCGTCGCGGTCGAGGCGCGTCTGCGGCCGGTTGTCCTCGTCGAAGTAGATGAGGAACGGCTTGGGCGCGCTCGGTAGATTGAGCGCCTGCGGGCGGCCCGAGTAGGCGCGCCAGCGCGCGATGATCTCGTCGCGCGGCGGCTTCTTGTCGAGGCCCAGGCTCACCGCGGCCAGGTGACCGTCGCTGACTGGCACGCGGATGCAGTGGGCGACGATCGCCGGCTTGGCCGCTGGCGTGACGCGGCCGTTCTCGACCCGGCCCCAGATCTTCATCGGTTCGTTCTGGCTCTTCTCTTCCTCGCCGCCGATGTACGGAATCACGTTGTCGGCCATCTCGGGCCAGGTCTCGAGGGTCTTGCCCGCGCCGGACAGCGCCTGGTAGGTGGCGACCACGACCTTGTTGGGACCGAACTCGCGCAACGGGTGAATCACCGGCACGTAGCTCTGCAGCGAGCAATTCGGCTTCACCGCGACGAACCCGCGCCGTGTCCCCAGGCGCTTGCGCTGGCTGACGATGAGCTCGGCGTGCTCGGGGTTGATCTCGGGCACCATCATCGGCACGTCGGGCGTCGCGCGGTGCGCCGAGTTGTTCGAGATCAGCGGCGTCTCCGCCATCGCGTAGGCGTCCTCGAGCGCGCGCGTCTCGTCCTTGGTCATGTCGACGGCGCAGAACACGAAGTCGACCTGCCCGGCGATGCGCTTCACGTCGGAGGCGTCGCCGACGACCAGATCACCGACGCGCGCCGGGACCGGCGCCGGCATCGCCCAGCGGCCGGCGACCGCCGACCGATAGGGCTGTCCCGCCGACTTCGCGCTGGCGGCGACGGCGGTGACCTTGAACCACGGGTGCCCCTCGAGCAGCGAGACGAACCGCTGCCCGACCATCCCGGTTGCGCCGAGCACCCCGACTTTGAATTCACGTGCCATGACCTGTTCACCGACGAGAGGTTGAAAGGGTCAAGATACGGTCCGCCGAACGTGGTGACAACCGGGAAAGCAGCGCCGTGCGCGGGTGCGTCATCGGTGCGCGCCGCGTGCATAGCCGGAACAGACGCATCCCACCCCAGGAAAGACGCATCCACCCCCAATCGCCGGGCAGCGCGGAATTTCTGCCTGCCGGACAGGGCTCGGTCGTCTAATGTCGCATCATGGGTTCGATCAAGGCGCGGTCGGGTTCGGACCCGGACATGCCGCCGCGCCGGCCAGCGGGGACCGGCGCCGACCTCAGCGACGCCGAGATCTGCGCGGCGCTGGTCGACGGCGCGAGCTGGGCCGCCGACGCGATCTATGACCGCGTGGTCGACGTGGTCGAGGCGGTGCTGTTCCGGCTGCTGGGCGCCGACGCCGAGCGCGACGACCTGGCTCAGCAGGCGATCGAGCGGGTGATCAGCTCCGTGGTGTCGGGCCGCTTCGCGCGCGCCTGCAGCCTGCGCTCGTGGGCGACGCTGCTCTCCCAGCACGTTGCGGTCGATGCCTTGCGGGCGCGGGCGCGCGAACGAAAGCTGTTCGATCGACGAACCACGTACCAGACGCTGGAGCTGGTCGAGGCGCACACGGCGACGCCGGAGCACCTGACGGAGACGCGGCGGCGCGTAGCGTTGTTACAGAGCGCGCTCGCGCGCGTGAACCGCGAGCGAGCCGAGGCGGTGGTCTTGCACGATCTGCTCGGTCACGACCTGGCGGAGATCGCTCAGCTGACCGGCGTGTCGGTGTCGGCGGCGCAGTCGCGGCTGGTGCGTGGGCGGCGCGAGGTCCTCACCTGGATCCGGGCACACGAGGGAACCGAATGACCGAACGAGACGACGTCGAGACACAGCTGCGGGGTTACCTGCGATCTCTGCCGGCCGAGCGGCGCGCGATCCGCGATCGGGCGGCGCGGCGAGAGCGGCTCTTGCCCCGACTGCGCGCGCACGTCGCGCGCGAGCGGCGGCGTGTGCACCGTCGCCGAGCACTGGTGCGCGCGGCGGCCCTGGTGGCGCTCGGCGGCGCGGGAGCGACGGCGCTCTGGATCGCGCTCCCGGCGCACAGGCCCATGGCGACGGCGGCGACGGCGATTTCATCGGCGTCCGCGCTCACGGTGCTCGACGGCGCGCTCTGGCTGCGCGGCGACAGCGGCGCGCACGCGTTGCGCGCGGGAGAGTCCGTCGCGCTCGCCGACATGACGGCGTTCGAATCACCCGCGGATCGTCCGGCGCGCGTGCGGGTCGCCGATATCGTGGCCATGACGCTGGCGCCGGGATCGCGCGCGCGGCCGATGGTGACCGCGAGCGCGGGCGCGGGCCCGGCGATGCTGGCCGCGGGCGCCACGCCGTCGCTGGCCATCGCGCTCGAGCGCGGGCGCGCGCACTTCGAAGTGCGGAAGCTGCAAGGCGAGCACCGTTTTCATGTGATGACGCCCGACGCCGACGTCGAGGTGCGCGGCACGGTCTTCGACGTCGCGCTGTCGCCGCGAGCCGACGCGCCGACCTGCGTGTCGGTCGACGAGGGGCTGGTGCAGGTGGCGAAGGGGCTGCGCACGCGCCTGCTCGCGCGCGGAGAGAGCTGGGACTGCGGCGCCGCGAACGAAGGCGATTCGGCGAGCGCGGCTCCAGCGACGGAATCGGCGGCCCGGCCGGCGAGCGAATCCGGCGAACCTCGTCGCCGCGCCGGCGCGCGCGTGACGGGCTCCGGTACGAAGGCAAGAGCCGATCATCCTCGGACGGTAACCCGCACCGGCGGCCTGGCCGCGGACGCAGCCCGCGTCGCGCCGAGCGATCTGCGGGCACAGAACGAGCTCTTTCAAGCGGCGCTCTCCGCAGAGCGCGCCGGGCACACGGATGAAGCGGCGCGCTTCTATCGACAGTTGCTCGCGCGCGCTCCCGAGGGGCCGCTGTCGGCGCAAGCGCGCGCCAACCTGGCGGCGGTGGCGGGCGCGCGGCGCTGAGGAGGAGGAGAGGGATCATGCTGACCCACGCTTGCGTCGCGATTCAGCTGCTGGGCACGGCCGCCGCCCCCGACGCCGTGCTGGCGCTGCAGCAGCGCTGCGACGGAATCCTCGGCGCGGGCGAATGCCGCCTGGCCGCCGACGGTGGGCATGACGGCGCGAGCGCGGCCGGCAATGGCGGGAGCGCCTGCTGGCGGGCCACGGTGGCGCGGGCTGCCGACGACGCGGCCGCCAGCGTGGTGGTGAGCGCTCCCGGCGCGGGCGCCGGACCTGCCGCCCACCGCGACGTGATGTTCCAACCACGCGACGAGCTCACCGAGCGTTGGGCGACGCTGGGCCTGGTGATTGCCGCGCTGGTGACGCTGGAAGAGCACTCCGCCGACGCGAGCGCGACTCCGGGATCCGCCGCCGCTGCGCCGACCCCCGCGCCGTCCGCCAATGCCGGCAGGCCCTGGTTTTCCCGCGATCGCGCGCTGCCGGCGCCGGTGACGGTCGGGGTCGGCCCGGAGGAACCTTCGCGGGCACTGCCGCACCTCGATGACGTACGGATGCTGGCCGTCGCCGACAGGGGACGCCTGCCCTGGGCGACGTACGGCGCTCGGCTGGCGGCGACGCTGCAGACGGTGCGCTACCTGGACCTCGAGGTCAGTGGCGCGTACCTGACGTCGAGCGGCACGGGCGCGACAACCCTCGCGGACGGTGGCACCGGCGGCGGCCACTTCAACCTCTGGTCGATGACGCTGGGGATCTGCCCGCAATCGCGGCTCGGCGCGAGGCTGACCGGCCACGTCTGCGCCGGCGGCGACGCCAGCCGTACGTCGGCGACGGGCTTCGGTGCCGCCGAGACCGCGCACGACACCGTCTGGGTGACCAGCGCCTGGCTCGGTTTCGATTCGTTGTTTCATCTCACGCGCCACCTGGCCCTGGTCGCCGAGTACAAGATGGAGATTGCCGTCAACCGCCCCGTGTTCGTCATCGGCGACGCCAGCCCGGTCTTTCAGTCGTCGCGCTTGTCGCAGAACCTGGGCCTCGGCGTCGCGGCGGCGTTCTGATGGCGCGGCCGGAAAGCGGCGACTGGCGCCGAACCCTGGCGCGCGCGCTGGCACCGATGTCCCTGATGTTCGCGACCTGTGCCAACCCGGTCGTCTCGATCGGAACCGACTGCCTGCCATCGGGGACCGATCAGGAACTGCAAGCAGCGATCGATCGGCGCGCCACGGTGACGCTGTGTCCGCGCGCCGAGGTGACGCTGAACGCCCCGCTGATCCTGCGCCAGGGCACCACGCTGGAGACCGCGGGCATGCCGGTGAGTCCCGCCGAGATGGCGACGGTGCGGGTCTCGCCGACGTTTCCCTCGCCGTCGGGCGCGGCGATCGTCAGCTCGGGCAGCGACATCCGTCTCCTGGCCGTCCGCTTCGACGGCAACCGACGCGGGCTGGGCGCGCGCGAACCGCTCGGCTTGATCGAGCTCGGTCCCGGGCAGAACTACGACGTCGAGGGGTGCGCCTTCACCGACGCGCCGGGGTGGACCCATCTGCACTTGCTCGAGCCGTGTGAGACGTCGGTCGTCAGCGGCAACGTCGTCGAGAGCGCGCCCCGCCCGCACAGCGACGGCGCGGCGCTGGCCGACGGATTCTCGATCTCGTGCGCCCACACGCGGATCGAGGGCAACCAGATCAACGACATCTCGGCGACGGGCATCGTCTATTTTGGCGGGCCCGGCACGACCATTCGCAACAACGTCATCGTCGAGACCACGACCAGCGCCGACTCGGCGATCAATGTTGGCGACGCGGTCGTGCCCGACCACACCGGCGTGGTCATCGAGAACAACCAGATCCTGGTGAACTCGCCGCGCTACATGCACGTCGGGATCGCCGTCGGTCTCCACGTGTGGGGCAAGTCGGCGACGATCAGCGGCGTCACCGTGCGCGACAATCAGATCTCGGGCATGACCCGCTACGGGCTCGCGGTCGACGGCTGCCTCGAGTGCACCGTCGAGAACAACCAGATCAGCGACTGGCACGCCGTGCCGACGCTGGACGCGTGCGCGGCGCCCGCCGCCTATCTGGCAGCGCTGACCGTCGCGCACGCGAGTGGCACACTGCAGCCCGCCTTCGCCGACGAGAAGATCGATGGCTGCCTCGGCGAGCCCGACGTGCTCGGGCCGATCTATCGCGACTACGCCGGCGCCGGTCCCATGCCCGACTACTTTGCGTTCGAGGTCGCGCTCTACAGCCAGCGACTCGAACAGGGGCTCGACGCCGGCGCGCTGCTGCGCGCCGACTGGGACCGCGTGGCGGCGCGCGCCCAGGTGATCTGCCCGGCCGGCGACACGGCCAGCCTGGAATCGATCTGGCGAGCGCTGGCCGACGCGCAGTACGGCGACGGCCTGACGCCGGATGCCGCCGACGCGCGCGTGCGCGCCGAGCTCGCCGCGTCACCGCCGGGGACGCCCTGCGGCCCGCCCGCGCCCTGATCGCCTGCCTGCCGCGTCGGGTGTCGCGCGTCTCTTTCAGCGATGCGGATCTTGCCGGCCTTGGTTGGACGCCCTGTCGTCGATCTCCTGGTCGCGGCGGCGCTTTGCCTCTTGCCCGCGTGTCGCGGCTCGGCGGGCGGGACACCCGCGACGGCCACCGGGACCGGCGGCTCGGGCTCGAGCAGCGCCCATGACGCCGGCGCGCTGCACGACGCAAGCGATGCGGCGACGACCGCGAACGACGGCGCGGCGCGCGACGCCGGCGCGGGCGGAGCCGGTGGCGCCAACCCGCCCGCCGGGCCCGAGGGTCCCAACGCCGAAGCATTCGATCCCATCACCGGGGCGTTGAATGTCGATTACGCCGGCTTCTTGTCGAAGCACGACGTCGTCTACAAGCAGCCGAGCACCGCTGCCGTCCAGGGGCTCACGGTCGGTAACGGCCGGGCTGGCGCGATTGTCTGGAGCGCCAATGGCCTGACCATGCAGGTGTCGGGCGTCGACACCTCTCAGCAAACCGCGTTCTCGGCCGGGCTGGTCAACCTGCAGACCACGCCGACGCTCGACGCGGGAACGACCGCGTTCGAGCAACGCCTGTCGCTCTACGACGGCACGTTGACCACCAGCTACGGCAGCGACCGGCGCGTCACGATCATGGGTGCGCCGGCCTCGGAGGTGATGGGCATTCACGTCGACGACGCCCGCGCCGGCGCGTCCGCGGTCGTCGAGCTCGGCCTGTGGGACCTCTCGACGCTGGCCAACGCCGGCAACGTCCCCGACCTCAACACCTGGAAGACGGTGACCACCTTTGCCGACGGCAGCGGCGCCGGGTTGAGCCGGGGTCAGACCGACGCCAACCACTTCGGCTACACGCTGGCGGCGACCGTCGAGGGCGCGGCGTTCACGACCCAGGTGCCGTCACCGGGACATGTGCGCCTCACCATCGCGCCGGCGGCGAGCTACACGATCTGGATCGCCTGCGCGTCGCGCCTGAACGCCCCCGGCGACGACAGCGTCGCCGCCGCCCGAGCGGAGCTCGCGACGGCGAGCGGCACCGGTTACGCGACGACGATCGCGGACCAGCGCGCCTGGTGGCACGCGTTCTGGGGACGATCCTTCGTTCAGTACGCGGGCACGGGTGGAGCGGCCGACTACCTGGAAAACGTCTACTACCTGGCCACGTACATGATCGCGTCGGGTGCCTTCGGGCGCTACCCGTTCCACTTCATCAACGGTGTCTTTCGCGCCACCGCCGACAACACCAAGTGGAGCAACGCGTACTGGTACTGGAACCAGCGCGACGTCTACAACTCGTTTCTGGCGTCGAATCACGCCGACGTGCTGCGCGTGTTCAACGACATGTACAGCAGCGCCGCGCCCGCGCTACGGGCCTTCACGCAGAGTCGGTTCGGCGTCGCAGGCATCTGGGTTCCCGAGACCATGGGCTGGAACGGCAACGCCGATGGGACCATCAACAGCGACTTCACCAAGAACATCTATTCGACCGGCTTCGAGGCGGCCGCCAACATGTACCTCGCATCTCGCTACACCGGCGACACCAGCTACCTGAGCGCGACGGTCTATCCGTTCATGCGCGACGTCGCCAACTTCTACGCCGCCAAGCTGACGCGTGACCCGACCACGGGGCAGTACGGCATGACGTCGTCGAACGCGCACGAGACCTACTGGAACGTTCCGAACGCGATCACCGACCTCGCCGCCGTGCGCAGCCTGTTTCCGCTGGCCATCGCCACCGCGGCGTCGCTTGGTCTCGACGCGCCGGCGCGCGCGCAATGGCAGGCGATCCTCGACGACCTGGCGCCCTACCCCACCGACGGCACCAGCTATCTGCCGTATGCGGGGCCGACGGTGCCGAGCCGAAACGGCGAGAACGTCGCCTGCGAATTGATCTGGCCATACGGCGTCACGGGAATCGGCGCGGCCGACTACGCAATGGCTCTCAGCACCTGGAAGACGCGGCCCTTTCCGTACGGCAACGTCTGGGCGAACGACGCGATCCAGGCGGCGCGGCTTGGCCTGGGCGACGACGCGTACAAGGGATTGATCACGATGCTCCAGAGGTACCAGAGCTATCCGAACGGCATGACCAACAACACCAACGGCGTCTTCGAGTACCTGGGCGTGCACCTGTCGGCGATCAACGAGTCGTTGCTGCAGAGCTATGACGACACGATCCGCGTGTTTCCCGCGATGCCCGGTAACGCGACGGACGCGACGTTCGTGGGGCGGTTCACGTTGATGGCCAAGGGTGGCTTTCAGGTCAGCGCGGAAAAAGACGCCGGCGACATCAAGTACGTCGGCATCGCGAGCACGCGCGGCGGCGCCGCGCACATCGCCAATCCTTGGGGTATGCAGGCCGTGCAGGCGCGGCGCACCAGCGACGGCGCGATCGTGACCAGCGCAGCCAGCGCCGCGCTCGACCTGGCGACCGACGCCGGCGCGGTCTACGTCGTCGAGCGCGTCGCCAGACCGCTGTCGAGCTACACCTATGCGCGCATCAGCGGCAGCGCCAACGCGTCGTCGAAAGCGCTGGCAGGCACGCCCTGCACGCTGGGGATTCCCGCCGCAACGCCCGCGCCGTGAGCGCCGCTTCGGCCGCGGCGTCAGGTCGCGAGCGCGCTCTTGATCACGGCGCCCGCGAGCACGTTGGCGTCCAGGTTCTCCTGCGGCAACCCGACCGCCGCGCCCAGCGTCTTGCCCATGGCGCCAAACGTCGAGCTGAACCCGACGTCGCCCGACGCCGAGCCCTGCCCGGTGGCCGAGTCGATCGGCAGCGCGGTGTACTCCTTGCCGGCGGCCGGTTGCGCCACGCCGCCGATCACGCTGCCGTGCACGCGCGCGCCGACAATCAAGCTCACGTGGTGCCCCTGGTTGTGCTGGCGGCCGTTGGTCGACTGCGACGCGATCATGGTGCGGCCGAAGACGTTGGTCATCGCAAAGGTGACCTGATCCGCCATCCCGGCCGCCGCCAGCGCGGGCGTCAGCTTGGCAAGGGTGGCGACGCCGCTTTGATGCCCGGCGATCTCGCCCGCCAACCCGGGATCACCATGGTTGTCGCCACCGAAGCCGACGTTCACCACGACGGCGGGCGTGACCTTCATCTGAAACAGGATGATCGCGGCCTGGATCTGCGAGTCAGCCGAGTTGTTCTTGATCGTCGCCAGGCCGGCGAGCAACCGGTCCTGCAGCGTGCGCAGCTGCGCCGTCGAGGTCGCGTAGCGATCGATGAAGCTCTTCTGCGCGGTCTGCCCCTGGCTGCGCGCGAACGCCAGCAGCGCATCGAGCCCCTGGTCGCGCAGCTTGACCAGGTCGGCGCTGCCGAGGCCGTTGGTCGGCGACGACAGGACGCTGGACAGCGTCGTCGGCGTCAGCAGCGCTTGCGGCGCGCCCTGGTAGTAGACCGCCTCCGTGGCGCTTCCGCTGAGCGAGATCGGCTGCGCGCGCACCGTGCCCAGCGCCCCTGCCAGCTCGCGCGACAGCCAGGACGGCAGCATCTCGCCGCCGGCGACCGCGCCCATCATGCGCAGCACCTTGCCCTCGTCGGGATGAATCACGGTGTACGTGGCGTGGTGAAAGAAGCAGGTACGCGCCAGCATCGCCGCCGGCAGCGTCGACCAGATCTGGGCCGCGTTCACGGTTGCGCCGCCGCCCAGGCTCAACGGCGTCGAGGCCATCGACGGATCGGCGGGGTGGCCGATATTGGGGTCGTCGTAGGTCCCGGGCGCATTGCAGTTGATCGGATCGCCATTGGCGCTGGTGCTGAAGATCAGGAACTGCGGGTTGGTCAGCGCGCCCGTGCCATCCGCGCCGGGACCATCGGTGATGCCGCCGTCCGCGCCGGCGGCCAGCGCCCGGCGCGGGTCGAGCAGGATCGACGCCGGCACGCCGGTGGCGAGCGCGCGCAGGCCGATGCCGCCCGCGCCGAACAGCAGCTTCAAGATCGCATCGCGACGATCGGGTCTCATTTCACAGCCCCACACTCACGACCCACGGCGACGTGCACGCCAGCGTGAAGGTCGATTTGAGCGCGACCGTCGCCGACTTGCCGGCGGCGATCGCGGATTGATAGTGGTCGGTCAGGATCTGCAGGGGTTGCGCGTCGCGAGACGCGTCCATGCCCATCAGCCCGTGCACGATGGCGGCGATCGCGGCGGCGGATTGCGCGCTGGCGTAGAGCGACAGCGTTCCACCGGCGCCGGCGTCGGCGCCCGCGGTGACGTCGACGACTCTGTCCGCGGCCAGCGCGCAGATCTTCTCCACGGCGGCGCGGAAGAAGGGATCGGGATCGTTGACGTAGAGCGCGGCCGCTTGACCGCGGCTGTAGCCGTCGCTGGGCAACTGCGCCGCCACCGCCGGGATGGTGCGCCCGCCCGCGCCGGTCTGGATCGCCGCCAGGCCGCACACGTCGGTCAGACCCAGGCGGTTGTCCAGCGTCGCGCACAGCTGCGCGCGGCGCGCGATGGCGACCGGCGTGCCCCACTGCGCCGCGGTCTCGGTTGGCGCCGCGTACGTCACCAGCGGCGACGTGAACAGCGCGTGCACCAGCGCGCGCCAATCATAGTGGCTGTCGGCGAAGACCTGCGCGATCCGCTGCAGCTCGGGGTCGGCTTCGTCGCAGTCGTGGCTGTTCGCCCACGCGCACAGCTTCTTGGTCCAGGCGATCTTGAAGCGCGGGTGGGCGCCGATCTGCGCCGCGAGATCGTAGAGCGTCGCGCCGGGCGCGGTGACGCCGCCGAAGACGAACGTCCCCGGAACGCTGGTCTGCGCGGGATCGAGCTGCGCGCTGTAGTTGAGCGTGAGCGCCGCGCGGAAGAAGCGCCGCATCGGATCGAGGCTGGAGTGGCAGAGCAAACACGCCGGGTTGGCGGCGTGCGCGCTGTCGACGCCGGGCGCCAGCGTGGCCGGCACCGGATCCGTGCCGTCGATTGAGCGGCCGAGCCCCACGATCATGGTCTGATTGACGGTCACGCGCGCCTGATTGCTGATGTTGGTCGGGTACTGCGAAAAGAACGCCGGCGTCGTGAAGTAGCCGACCCGCGGCGCGAACAGGCTCAAGGTGTTGGCGGCGCGGATGCCGACCACGTCGAAGAAGCGCGTTTGCGCTGCCTGGCCGGCCGCGGTCTGGATGGTCACCATGCGCCAGTCGGCGTAGTCGGCGTCGGTCAGCGCGGCGGCATGGGTCGATTGATCCTTCGCGTCGGTGGTCGTGCCGCCACCTTCGCACCACTT
>Ga0265338_10005709_pt1 | contig 16095 bp, 15 predicted proteins | sample 42126metaG_FD_193579 | JGI IMG/M metagenome (GOLD analysis project Ga0265338, IMG submission 193579) | Rhizosphere microbial communities from Carex aquatilis grown in University of Washington, Seatle, WA, United States - 4-21-26 metaG | ecosystem: Host-associated > Plants > Roots > Rhizosphere... | reverse complement strand
TCTCCTCGGTTCAACAGACTGATCAGCAGAATACGTTTTCAAAGATCCCTTCGCATGATGTCGGCGGATTAAGCGATGCCGGGATTATCGGCGGCGCCGCTACGCTCGCCCTTGCGGGAGCCGCTACCGGTACGATGACGACTTTCGCTGGCGGTGACGGCACTCCTTCCGCGCCTTCGACCCCCTTTACGCCCTCCGATGCGCTCACACCCGATCGCCACGCCGCAATCCGTGCCGGCCATATTCCGCAATGGCTGAAGGCAAACGCTCCGTCGTTCCTTGTCGGTGCAGCGACGGGCTTTATTGGCAAGGCTTTCAAAGTTGCCGCACTTACCGCGCTTGCGCATACCGGTGCGCCAATTCTTATCACGGCCCTGGCCACGATACTGCTAAGCGCGGCCATAGGCGGACTTACCAAGCTGGCCATAGTAGGATTCAAGCGCGGCGAAGCCGGAAAAACGGCGCGCGCGCAGGAAAACTGGATCTGGAGCACTTTTGCGAAGGGTGCGGCTTTCGGCGCCATGGGCGGCGCATTCGGCAGCATCCTTGCGGATATAGTGCCGCACGAATTCGCATCGAACATTTTCAGCCATAGTCAGGCGGTTTCACCCACCCATTCGATTTTGAACATTCAAACCGGCGGTTCGGGGATTCCCCGTCACGCCGCGCAAATTTTCCAGGCGCCTCAAACCGTTCAACCGTTGCCGGTGCATGTGGTGACACAAGTCAATCACCTTGCGATCGTCGTTCCGGCCAATAACGTCGGCGACCTGCTCTCGGCGGATCAGCTTCATAAGCTTCCGGCAGGGATCAGGCATCTCGCGAATTCCAGCAAATCGGAAGATCTCGTCAGATTCTGCAAAGAGGCGTCGGCCACGCTGATCAACGGCCCGCATCACGACGCCGCGTCAGCCAAGCTCGGCGCAAGCCTGATCAAACGCGGCCTCGATATCGCCGCTAACGGCAATTTGCATAATCACGTCGTCGAACAGATGCATGCCGACATGGCCTACATGGAGGCCTGGGGTCGCAACGGTGTCGCCGCAAATCTGCATGATGCCGTGCGGAACGCTAAGCTTGCCGGGCATGTGATGCATAATTTCGGCGCGCGCCTGCTGCAAGCGGTCGGCCCGGTTCCGGCCTGATCTTTGCCTTCAACTTCTATTTTGGATTATTGGCCGGTTTATTATAGCTTGTCCCAGACGGATGGGTGGCCGAGCGGTTTATGGCTCCAGTCTTGAAAACTGGCGTGGGCGCAAGTCCACCGTGAGTTCGAATCTCACCCCATCCGCCATTACATTAGAGGTGTGCGGGTAGGCCGAGCCCGCGAAGCGGGCGAAGGCAATCTCCCCCATCTGTTATTTGCTCTCAATCCCTTAACAGGCTATCTTAAAGGGACATTCTAACCGCGAGGGCTTATTCATGGCCAGTCTGAACGAAGAAGATCTCAAGAAGCACGTCAAGGACAAGGACACCTGGCTGCGCTTTGTCTATCTCGTCGTGTTCGGCGTTGCCTTTTATCTGTCGATCGGCCTGACTTTCGCCGCTTCGGTATTCCAGTTCCTCGCCAAGCTTTTCAGCGGTTCGTCCTTCGAGGGCCTCGCTGAGTTCGGCGACAATCTAGCGACCTACCAGGCGCAGGTGACGCGTTTTCTTACTTTCGCTTCGGACGATAAGCCGTTTCCCTTCGCGCCCTTCCCTTCAAAGAAGTAACCACCAGCGCATAATCTCGCTCACCCGCTCCGGCTGCTAGAGCGGCGATAAGTGGCCACAATTTTCGATCATGTCTATTTGGGCACCTGAAATACCGCCAGCAATTTCATGCATGACCTCTGGCGGCGTCAGAGCGTCCTGAGCGCCGCAAATGATATGCACGGGGCAGCGGATCGCGGCAAGATGCGGGCGGCTATCAATGCGGTTCATGATCGCTTTTTGCTGGCGCTGAAACGCTTCGCGTCCCACTTTCTCCGCCATCGCGATGATCGTACCGGTCAATTCCTTGTCTTCCATGCGGCTGGGATGGATTAGCATTGGCAGCAGACGTGGGGTCACGCCCTTGAATTTCCCCGAACGCGACATGACGAGTAAAAGCTTGCGCCGTTCTTTCTGCTCCGGCGTATCGGGCTTTGCTGTGGTATCGAGCAGACATAATTTTGTCACGCGCTCCGGAGCATGACGCATGATCTCGAATGCGACATAGCCACCCATCGAAAGCCCAGCCAGCGCGAATTTCGACGGCGCTGCGGCCAGCGCATCCTGCGCTAACGCCTCGATTGAATCGTGGCGCGCGAGATCGGCGACATGGCAATCGGCGATGTCTTTCAGGGCCTTGATCTGATCCTGCCACAGGGTTTCGTCGCACAGCAGGCCGGGCAGAAGCAGAAGCGAGGTTTTAGGCATGATGAGTTCCGGTTTGCTTTTGCGGACCCCGGCATGCTATCAAAGTTCACGCCGAAGCGCTCTGACAAGCAGGCCGCCGGCATCTTCTTGAAGCATGTGAGATTTCAGTACAAGTGACGAGTTTTGCCGATTTAGGGCTTGGCGACGATATCCTCAAGGCAATTCAGGACGTCGGCTACACCACCCCCACCCCGATCCAGGAACAGGCGATCCCCTACGTGCTGCAAATGCGCGATGTGCTCGGCTGCGCCCAGACCGGCACCGGCAAGACCGCCGGTTTCGTTTTGCCGATGCTTGAGATGCTCGGTAAGGGTCGCGCCCGCGCCCGCATGCCGCGCTCCGTCATTCTGGAACCGACGCGCGAGCTGGCGACGCAGGTCGCCGAAAATTTCGATATTTACGGCAAATATCACAAACTCAGCATGGCATTGCTTATCGGCGGCGAGCAGATGGGCGACCAGGTGCGCGCACTCGATCGTGGCGTCGATGTACTGATCGCCACTCCCGGCCGTTTCCTCGATCTCTACGAGCGCGGCAAGATGATGCTCAACGACATCAAGATTTTCGTGATCGACGAAGCCGATCGTATGCTCGACATGGGATTCATCCCTGATGTCGAAAAAATTGCCGGCCTTCTGCCCAAGATGCGGCAGACACTATTCTTCTCGGCGACGATGCCGCCCGAAATCCGCAAACTCGCCGACCGCTTTCTCAGCAATCCGAAAACCGTCACCGTATCGCCGCCGGCATCCACGGCCGTGAACGTGAAACAGGTTTTTGTCGAAATTCCCACCGACAACGACTGGCAGAAGCGCGAAGCGCTGCGCATCCTGCTGACGCGCGAGCCGGTGCAGAACGCTTTCATTTTCTGTAATCGCAAGCGCGACGTGGCACTCCTCGACAAATCGCTGCGCGGCCACGGCTTCAACGCCGGCGCGCTGCACGGCGACATGGATCAATCGAGCCGCACCGAAACGCTCGAAAAATTCAAGCGCGGCGAAATCACACTGCTCGTGTGTAGCGACGTGGCTGCGCGCGGCCTCGATGTCGAGGCGATGAGCCATGTCTACAATTTCGACGTACCATTCCATGCCGAAGATTATGTGCATCGCATCGGCCGTACCGGTCGCGCCGGGCGGAGCGGGACTGCCTACACGATCGTAACCCCCGAAGACGTTAAACAGGTCGCCGCCATCGAGAATCTCATTAAAAAGAAAATCGAGCGTGAGACTCTTAAGGATTTACCTGAACCGCAGACACACATGAAACATAGCGGCGAACGCGATCATCGTAGCCATGGAGGCCGCGACGGACGCAGTCATTCTCGCGGCGGCGCACACGGACATTCGCGTAGTGGCGGTCATGGCGGCCGTCAGCATCACGCTCAGCATCAGCCCTCTCATGCGCCGCGGAGCGAGTCGGCCGCCCCTGCCCGCGAACGCAGCGAAAAGCCAAATGCGCCGCTGTCGCCCCCTCCAGTGGGATTCCGCGAAGATCTTCCGGCCTTCCTGCGCCGCACGCCCAGCAAAGGCAAAAGCTGAAACACTTGTCGATAGCGGGTGGCTCTGGCAATGCTCTGAGCCATGCGTTCATCGGAGTCGCGCCGTCGACCTTTTTTTAGCCATCTGCTTGGCGCGGCCAGTTGCCTTGCCTTGATGGCGGGCGCGTCGGCCGCGCATGCCGCTGAAGCTACTGCTCCGATTAATCCGTCTTCCGCATCCGATGATCGCAGCAAGGAAACATTCATCAATGCCGAACGCATGTCATTCGATCAGAACACTGGCATTGCGACGGCCACCGGTCATGTCGAGATCGCCCGCAGCGGCTACATCCTGCACGCCGATAAAATAACCTACGATCAGAACAAGGACATGATGCATGCCGAGGGGCATGTCGCGATGTTGATGCCGGACGGCGAGGTACAATTCGCCGACAAGGAAGAAGTCACCGGCGACATGAAACAGGCCTTCGCCACCAATCTCAGCGTCCTGTTCCCGGATAATTCGCGGCTGGTTGCGCAGAACGGCCAGCGCTATGAAGGCCGCTACATGACGGCGGACAAGGGTCTCTACACCGCATGCAACGTCTGCAAAGATGACCCTGATCATCAACCATTATGGCAGATCCGCGCCGATAAGATCGTCCATGATAACGAGACGCACGACGTTTATTATCACGACGCCACGCTCGATTTCCTCGGCCTCCCCGTTATGTATACGCCCTATGCTTCGGCGCCCGATCCTACGGTCGAGCGGCGACAAGGCTTTCTGACGCCGACGCCGGGCTATACGCCTTCCGCGGGCGCTTTCGTGCGTACGCCCTATTACTTTGATATTGCGCCCGACAAGGATGCCATCTTCGCGCCAACTTTCAGCACCAATGACATCGCACAGCTTGGCGGCGAATATCGCGAGCGCTTCGAGCGCGGCAGCTTGCAACTCGATGGCAACATCGAATATGCCGATCTTACCAGCGAAAATACCGGCGATGATAAAGGAGATCGTGTTCGCGGCAACCTACTGGGCATGTTTCGTTACGACATCAACAATATCTGGCGCGCCGGGGCGGACGTGGATTACGCCTCGGATAAGAGTTACCTTCAGCGCTACAACCTGACTGCGGCCACTAATCTTACTGATCGCGCCTATGTCGAAGGCTTTCAAGGACGCGATTACGCCGCAGTGAATACTTATTACTTCCAGGATTTGCGGCCTGGCACCCAACCGGTTCAGCCGACCGTGTTGCCGGAAGTTGGTTTTAATACGCTCGGCGAGCCGGGCCAGACGTTCGGTGGCCGCTGGTCGATGGACGGTAGCATGCTGATCACGGCGCGCGACAACCAAAGCGCCGCTTTACCAGAGCAAGGGCCTGAAACCCGGCGGGCTTCACTTGATGGTGGCTGGGAACGCCAGTTTGTCTCGGACACTGGCCTTTTGACGACGATCTCCGGGCTTTTGCGAGGCGACAGCTATTGGGCCGACAACGTCATCGATCCGAGCGGTTCGGGGAATGTCTTCAACAACGTCCTGCTCTCGCGCCAGTTCGAGCAGGCCAACGTCGTCTTTCGCTATCCAATGGGCCGTCGCGGCGAGGACTACGAGCAAATTCTCGAACCCATCGCGATGCTGACGGCGGCGCCGACGGTGCACACCAGCGATCAGCAACCGATCGAAGACAGCTTGGATCTGCAATTCGATTACACAAATTTATTCTCGCCGAACCGTTTCACCGGCACCGATCTTATCGAAGGTGGCAGCCGCGCGACCTACGGCCTGCGCAACGCCTTCATTGCCGACAGCGGAGCGCATCTCGACTTATTCGGCGGCGAAAGCTACGACTTCACGCCGGACAATTTGTTCCCCACTCTATCAGGCCTGCACGATCACGCGTCCGACTATGTCGGCAATATTTCCTTGTCACCCGGCAAATGGCTTGATGCTGATTACAGCTTCCGCATCAGTCACATCGATTTTACGCCGCAAATGCAGGATGCGCATATGTCATTTGGTGTACCGGTCTTCCGGCCGATGCTGCGTTATATTCTCGCCTATCAAACCGAGACGACTGGCATCGTCGATACGATCGAGGAAGGCACAATCGGCTTTTCATCAAATTTCACGAAATACTGGACCTTCGTATTCCAGCATATTCAGGGCTTTCAACCGCAGCCCGGCGCACGCCAGACTTCCGCCAACTTGATCTATACCGACGAATGTTTCATTGCCGGCGTCACACTTGAGCGCAACGACATCACGCGCTTCGACATCAAGCCGGGCACCTCGATATTGTTCCATGTCTATCTGAGAAATATAGGTGGCCTGCATACGGATTCCTTCAGTGCACCGACTTTCCCCGCCGAATTCCGACAGCCTGAATGACCGTGAAATTTATGGAGAAATACGGCGGTAATGTCGCCGGATTTTTCTGGAACGCTGGAACGTCGCTGCAATTCTTTTTCGGATTAGCAGCATTGTCGCCACGCGAGATACTTTCCGCTGCCTTTAATGTCGCGTCGCCGTGCAGCTATCTGCTCTTCGGCCATAAGAACTGGGGTGTCGTTCTCGGCGGCATATGTGGCATGATCGGCACCTTTCTTGCGGTGTATCAGGGTGTGATGAATAGCGAGCCTGCTGCTATCTTCGGCGTTGCCGTGTTTTGCGGATTTGTGTCGCTAGGCATTTTTAGCGCGCCCTTGACGCGGCGGTTCGAGCGCGCACGGAGCGCTTTTTTGCGGGCCACGCTCGGTTGCCCACGCCGGCTGAATGGTCTCGGCATTTTTATGCTGGTGCGGCTGCCGATCATTTATGAAAGCATCTTGCATGGTCGTTGGCATTTGGCTGCCGTTTTTGCCGTCTGGGGCTTTGGTGATCTGGCCTTCAGCTGCTCCAGGCCGAATATGCCGAAGGCATAAACTATTCGGCTAAATTTCGTTCTTGACAAAAAGAACAAAAAGAGAACATTATTGCGCATGGCGAAAGCGACCTCTCAATTCGTCTGCCAGAGCTGCGGCGCGGCCCATCCCAAATGGGGCGGGCGCTGCGAGGCATGCGGTAGCTGGAACACGTTGGTTGAGGAAGCCGTCGCCTCCGGCCCTCCCAAGGGGCTCGGCGAGCATCGCGGCAAGGGCAAGCGTGTTGAGTTTGTGCCACTCAAGGGCGTGCAGCAAGCGCTGCCCCGCCGCCTCTCCCATATCGGCGAATTCGATCGCGTCACCGGCGGCGGCCTTGTGGCTGGCTCGGCCAGTCTGGTTGGCGGCGATCCCGGTATCGGTAAATCGACCCTACTGCTGCAAGTCATCTGTAGACTGGCAAAACAGCATCGCGTCGCCTATGTCTCCGGCGAGGAAGCGATCGATCAGGTGCGCCTGCGCGCGGCACGGCTCGGTCTTGCCGAGGTACAGTGCGAACTCGCCTGCGAAACTTCGATCCGCGATATCGTTGCCTCCGTCGATCATTCCGATGCGCCCGACATCCTCGTCATCGATTCAATTCAGACAATGTATGTCGATACGCTCGACAGCGCCCCCGGCACCGTGGCGCAAGTGCGCGCCTCGGCGCAGGAACTCATCCGCGTCGCCAAGAAGCGCGACATTTCCGTGATCCTCGTGGGGCACGTGACGAAGGAAGGCATGATCGCGGGGCCGCGTGTGCTTGAACATATGGTCGATACCGTGCTCTATCTCGAAGGCGAGCGCGGTCATCAGTTCCGCGTTTTGCGCGCGGTGAAAAACCGCTTCGGCCCGACCGATGAGATCGGTGTGTTCGAAATGACCGAGAAGGGCCTGATGGAAGTCGTGAATCCGTCCGCGCTTTTCCTCGCCGACCGGCACGGCGATGCCGCAGGCGCTTGCGTCTTCGCCGGCATGGAAGGAACGCGCCCGGTGTTGGTCGAAATCCAGGCCCTCGTCGCGCCGACTTCTTATGGAACGCCGCGCCGCGCGGTGATCGGTTGGGACAGCGGACGGCTCGCGATGGTTCTTGCCGTGCTGGAGGCACGCTGCGGCGTTGCATTCGGCATGAACGATGTTTACCTCAACGTCGCCGGCGGCTTGCGCATCACCGAGCCTGCCGCCGATCTCGCCGTGGCGGCGGCCCTCCTTTCCGCGCTTACGGGCGAGCCGGTGCCGGAGGAATGCGTCGTCTTCGGTGAAATTGGGTTGTCGGGAGAAGTACGCCGTGTCAGCCAGCCAGAGCTACGGCTCAAGGAAGCCGCCAAGCTTGGCTTTGCCCAAGCGATCATGCCTTCGATCGATAACGCCAGAAAGCAAGGTGCTGAGCCCATGCTCAAGCGGGTCGAAATTCGCCGACTGAATGAATTATTGCCGCTGTTTCAGGCCGCGCCGAAGCTCAAAAGAGCCTAGTTTTGAGCGGTTATTGAGGGGTTTCGGCTTGAGGACAGCCCTATAACCCCTTGGCCTGCTTCACCCTTCACGAAAACATATTTTTTACCTTCTTTTGTGCTAGATAGTTCGCGTTTGCAGCGCGGCATATGCCCCGGGAGGCGCATGGAACACAGCAGCTGGAATATGGTCGATCTCGCCGTTCTGGGCGTGGTACTGGCTTCAGGCCTGCTGGCCCTCATCCGCGGTTTTGTGCGCGAGGCCGTTGCGCTCACTGTTTGGCTCGGCGCTTCCGCTGCCGCCGTTTACCTTTATCCCCTTTTCAAGCCTTGGGTTCATCACCACATCAAAACTGAGCTGGTGGCCGATGCTGCCACGAGCGTAGGGGTTTTTTGCGCTGCGCTCGTGATTTTAATTCCGCTCGGCCATGTGGTGAGCGGTCTGGTGCGCGGTCGGGCGTTGACCTCGATCGACCGCTCGCTTGGTTTTGTATTCGGGCTTATGCGCGGCGCGCTGGTGGTGTGCCTCCTTTTTCTGCTGACTCTCTGGATCTGGCCGGATAAGGAGAAGGAGCCGGATATTCTGGCCCAGGCAAAGACCCGCCCTCTGATGCAGGCAGGCGCAGAAGTGCTGAAAACGTTTCTGCCGAAAGAGGATATGGATAAAGCGCAAAAAAGCATGAATGCGGTCAGCCAGATTCCGCTGGACCAAATTACCACGCCGTCCATCGCCGGCAGCAACGACAAGCCGAACGGTGAGCAAGGCGAAGGGCTTTCGCAACAGGTGATCGAACAGCTCATTAATCCGCAGCAACAGGGTAAGCCATGATGGAAATGATCACGGATCCTTTCGACGACGACAAACTCCGCGAGGAATGCGGCGTGTTCGGCATCATCGGCAAGGACTCCGCTGCCGCCATGACCGTGCTCGGCCTGCATGCGCTTCAGCACCGCGGCCAGGAAGCGGCCGGCATCGTCAGTTGTGACGGCGAACATTTCCATTCGCATCACGCGCTCGGCGAGGTCGGTGCGAATTTCAGTTCCGAGGAAACCGTCAGCCGCCTCCTGGGTTCGGCCGCTATTGGCCACACGCGCTATGCCACCACCGGCGAAACTGCGTTGCGCAATGTTCAACCGCTGTTCGCCGATTTCGATTTTGGCGGCTTCGCGCTCGCCCATAACGGCAACCTCACCAACGCCTACACCCTGCGCAAGCAGTTGGTGAAGCGCGGCTGCCTATTTCATTCGACGTCGGACACCGAAATCATTATCCATCTCATGGCAATGGCGCGCGGCGGTACGGTTATTGACCGGCTGATCGAAGCGATGCGCCAGATCGAAGGCGCCTATTCGCTCGTCTGCCTGACTAAGGATCTAATAATCGGCGTCCGCGACCCGCACGGCGTAAGGCCGCTCGTGCTTGGTATGCTGGACGGCGCTTATGTTCTGGCCAGCGAAACTTGCGCGCTGGATATTATCGGCGCCAAATTCGTGCGCGATGTCGAACCCGGCGAGCTTGTCGTGCTCGACGGCCGTCGCATTGAAAGCCTCCATCCCTTCGCGGCGGTGCCGAGCAAATTCTGTATCTTCGAATATATCTATTTCGCCCGGCCGGATTCATCGGTCGAGGGCCGCTCGGTTTACGAGATGCGCAAGCGCATCGGTGTGGAACTCGCGCGCGAAGCCGGCATCGAAGCTGATATCGTCGTGCCGGTGCCGGATTCCGGTACGCCTGCCGCTATCGGCTATGCCGAAGAAAGCAAAATTCCCTTCGATCTCGGCATTATCCGCAACCATTATGTTGGCCGCACCTTCATTCAGCCGACCGACCGCATTCGCCATTTGGGCGTTCGCCTCAAGCACAACGCCAATCGTCGCTTCATCGAAGGCAAGCGCGTCATTCTCATTGACGATTCCATCGTCCGCGGCACGACGTCGACCAAGATCGTCGAGATGGTTCGCGCCGCCGGGGCCAAGGAAGTGCATATGCGTATCTCTTCTCCGCCCACCAAGCACAGCTGCTTTTATGGCATCGACACGCCGCAACCGGAAAAGCTGTTGGCGCACAACTATACGGTCGAGCAGATGTGCCGTTTTATCGGTGCGGACAGCCTCTCCTTCATTTCGCTCGACGGACTTTATCGCGCCATGGGCGAAGCCAAACGCAACGCCGAACAGGCGCAATATTGTGACGCCTGCTTCAGCGGCGATTATCCCATCTCGCTGACGGATCTCAACGCCAACGCAAATCAGGGCGAGCTTTCTTTCCTCGCGAAAGCAAGCGAATAAGCCTTGTCCAGACGGTTTCACGATAAAATCGCCCTCGTCACCGGCGCTTCGCGCGGCATCGGCGCGGCTATAGCAAAACAGCTCGGCGCCGAAGGCGCGCAACTCATTATCACCGCCCGCACTGTTGGCGGGCTTGAGGAAGTCGACGATGCCGTACGCGACGCAGGTGGATTACCAGCTCAGCTCGCGCCGCTCGATCTCGCTTCCGCAGATCGTGAATTCGATCAGCTCGGTGCTCATATTTATGAGCGCTTCAAGCGGCTCGACCTGTTCATCGCGTGCGCCGCAATGCTTGGGCCGCTCAGCCCCGCGGGGCACATCGATCCAAAAAGCTGGCAGGACGTGATCGCTGTCAATCTCACCGCCAATTACCGCCTAATCCGCAGCCTCGATCCACTTTTGCGTCAAAGCGCTGCCGCTAAGGCCGTGTTCATGACCTGCGGTCAGGGCAGCATGGCCGAAGCCTATTGGGGCGCATACGCCGCGAGCAAAGCAGGGCTCGAACGGCTTGCCGCATGCTATGCATTGGAAACGAAAAAGACTGTTATTGATGTTCGTACATACGATCCCGGTCCTTGCGCGACAAAGCTTCGAGCAAGCGCTTTTCCCGGCGAGGATCAGTCAAAATTGAGAACGTCCGATGAGGCGGCAGGTAAGTTGTGGGTGACGCTCGTTTAGTTCGGTTTGATTCCGCCGGGCGTACTATTTGTTGCGGAGTAGCCAATGGGACGCTTCAGTTTTTGCCCATTTCTATCACGGCGGAGGAATCTAGTTTTCTTTTCAAGTTGGGGGAATCTCAGGACAATCGCCCGTAATTGATCGAATGCCTTCTGATCGAGCGCACGGGCATGAAAAAAACAATGCAGCAAATCCTCGGTAAAGAGGCGCATTTTCTTGATATTATCCGCTTCCTTGATGTGGATCATCATACGTCCGGCGACAAGCTCCGCCACGATTTTGTAATCGACGAAAAGCATATTGACGGATCGAGTCAATTCTTCCTGATAAACAAGATTCTGCCCTTCGTGACTGAAGGTCAGCATCATGGTGCCTTCAGAGCCCCCTGACATGTATTGAATGTCGTTGAACATCGAATACTCACAATATGAAAACGAATAAACTGAATATAGCGGATGCAAGGCCGGGCGGTCCGGCTTTCCGGAATTGAGCGCTACTCCTCCAAAGTAAACTGGAATTTTTTAGAAAGATGAGGATGCCAACTGCCCACCAGTGCTCTTATATCCCGGACGGGACCTTTTAAATAGAGTTTTTCAACCACGTCGGAATCTTTAGGGTAATCTATATCGATTTCATTCAGCGTAGATTTCTTTTTGATGTCTAAAAAAGAAGCGTGAATTGCCACTCCATGATACCGCGCCTTGGATGGAGTTCTTTTATCGATGTTGACTTCGTGCTCCGCGCTCAAAAATTTGGCCTTGACGTCTTGATAGGTATGGTTTTCTTCCAGGGGAAACCAGATTGATGCATCGATTTCTTGATCACCGGGAAGTTTAGCCAGTTCTTGCTCAAAAATATTTAAATCCTTAATAAACAGGCGAGTGCCGGTATCCGCATCATCGTCTTCTAGCGGCAAGCCAAGCATAACCGGTTTTTTTCGCCCTGGTGTTTTTCTGGTGGGTGGCATTATGGACTCCTATAAATTTTTTAACATTTTAATTATGCAACAATCCTAGGGCGTTGCAGGCTCGTAATCAAGAATGTTTTGAGCTTATTTTTTGTTCCCGCTTTTTGAGTCTTCGTATGGATTTTTACTTTTCTTCATTTGCCAGCGGATCGGCACCCCTTGGAGATCAAAGGTTTTTCTGAGGCCGTTGGTTAAGAAGCGCAGATAGCTTTCGGGCAAATTGATCGGCTTGTTGACCCAAAGCTGGAAAGTTGGCGGGCGACTTTTGATTTGCGTCATGTAGCGCAGCTTGATGCGTCGCCCTGAGGTTATCGGCGGCGGATGCTCAGCTTCCATGTCTTCAAGCCAGCGGTTGAGCTTGCTGGTCGTCACGCGCTTATTCCAGGTTGCGTAAATGCCCATGACGGCTTGCATCAATTCATCAAGCTCATCGCCCTTGAGCGCAGAAATCGGCACGACGGGAACGCCCGATACCTGCGCGATCGAATCCTCTACTCTCTCGCGGATCAGGGTCATGGTCTCGCGCTTGTTCTTGACGGCGTCCCATTTATTGACGGCGATGACGAGCGCGCGTCCTTCTTCAACCACATGATGTGCGATGATCAAATCTTGCCTGTCGAAAGGCTGCAGCGCGTCGACCACCAGCACGGCGACGTGCGCCAGGCGGATCGCGCGCATGGTTTCATGTCCGCTCATTTTTTCGAGCTTCTCGGTCACTTTCGCGCGCTTGCGCAATCCGGCCGTGTCGACAAGGCGCACCGCTCTACTTTTGTAATTCCAGCCAATCGGGATTGCGTCGCGCGTCAGGCCAGGCTCCGGGCCGGTCAGCATGCGTTCCTTGCCGATTAATTTATTGATCAACGTCGATTTGCCGACGTTGGGCCGGCCGACGATCGCGACATGCAGGTCTTTTTCTTCCTCTTCTTCGTCTTTGAGATCAGTGGGCGTTTTTTCAGACGGTTCGATGTGCGAGCGCAGTGTTTCGTAGAGATCCATCATTCCGTCGCCGTGCGTGGCGGCAATCGCAATCGGTTCGCCGAAGCCGAGCGCGGAAAGCTCGTCGAAACGCGGTGGCAAGTTCGTGCCATCGCACTTGTTCGCGAGCAGGATGATCGGCTTGCCAGCTTTGCGTACTTCACGGGCAATCGTCTTGTCCTCGTCCGCCAATCCGGCGCGGGCGTCGACCATGAACAGCACGAGATCGGCTTCCGCCAGCGCCTCGTTAGTGCGTGCGGCTGTGCGGGCGGCAAGGCTTTCTTTCGCGCGCCGCTCTTCAAGCCCCGCCGTGTCGAGCAGGCGGAAGGAAAGATCGAATAAACGTCCCTCACCCTCACGCCAATCGCGCGTGACGCCGGGCGTGTCGTCGACAAGCGCCATGGACTTGCCGAGCAGCCGGTTAAACAGCGTCGATTTGCCGACATTAGGCCGGCCTGCGATGGCTACGGTGAAAGCCATGGCTATTGCAGCGCTATAAGGGAGCCGCCGTCGGTCACGACATAGATCGTGTTGCCGGCAATAACGGGCGAGATGAAGGACGGTTCGCCGAGGTCGATGGCGTCAAGCTGACTACCGTCGTCGGGCGAGAATGCGACCAATTGGCCGAGCGAATTGGTGAGCCACAGCCTGTCGCCGCCCAAAACCGGCCCCGCCCAGAACAGACGGTCGGAATCTTTTACGGTCGGGTCTTCCAGTTTTTGCAATTTCTGCGTCCACATCACGCGCCCTGTATCGCGCTCAAGGGCCATGAGATCGTTGTCGTTGCTGAGGATGAAGATCGCGTTGCCGGCGACGACCGGCGTATTAATGCCGCCGATGTCGGTTTCCCAAACACGATCCCCTATTCTTTGATCGATGGCGGCGATGCGGCCGCTGTGGCTGATGGCGTAAACCCGACTGCCGTCAATCACCGGCAGGCCGCGAATATCGGCAATCGCCGGCAGCGCGCCGACCTGCGTAGGCACCGTGAGCGTATAACTCCAGGCAATGCGCCCGTTTTCCGGCCGCAAATCGAAAATTTCGCCTGAGCTGTATGCAGCGACAACGCTGTCGTTCGACACCGCCGGATTGGAAGCGCCCATCAGTGTCGCGCTTTCAGAAATGCCGCGGTGATGCCAAAGCACGTCGCCCCTGCGGGCATCAAGCGCGGATAATTCATTATCTATGCTGACGACGTAAACGCGGCCTCCCGCGATCGTCGGGGCGCCGCGGATCGGGTTCAGCAGCATGCGCCGCCAATAAGGTTTGCCGGTTGCAGCTCTAAGTGCGAGAACTTCTCCGAAGCCGGTGGTGGCGTAAACGACGCCCTTGATATAGCCAATGCCGCCGCCCATGGCATTTTCATCGCGACCGCGCGGCGTCGTATCGAATTCCCAAGCCTCGGAACCATTTTTGATACTGAAGGCGCTCACGGTACCTTGGGAATCCATGGTAAAAACCATGCCGTCGCCGACAACAGGGCGCGCGAGCAGCTTGAAATCCGAATTTGAGCCTTCGCCGAGATTGGAAGTCCAGATTTCCTGCGGATGAGCCGCCAGCGCCGCGTTCGGCATCAGATGTGAAGGATCGAACCCGGACTGCCGCCAATCAACATTGGCCGTTGCTTTCGGCAAATCGGGCTTTTTGCTCTTGAGATCTTTGTCGGGCTCAACCGTCTTACTTTGCTCGAGGATCGAGATGCGTTCCTTGTGGGGATCGGTTGAGCCCTTGGCCGCGCCGGATTCACCGAACAAGTCTTTAACGGTGTCGCAGCCCGCGAACACGAAAAGCGCGGCGAGCGTGATCATGCCGAAAAAAGGCAGGGGCCTTTTCATAAAATCACTCGCCGACAAAACGCAGCATATCCGCGGCCCGTGCGCGTAGGCTGGAGGGAGCATCGGCATCCTGTGATAGCTCGCCAAACAGCTGCCGCGCCTTCGGCTTGTCGCCGGCGCGCAGAGCGAGGAATGCCTCATATTCCATGGCCGTCGTGCGCCACGGTGCGTTGTCGGCCAGAAGTGGTTGCAGCCGTTTTTGCAGCGTTACCGGATCGGCCTTGTCCATCTGGGTCTGCACCGCGAGCAGATCAGCAAGCTGGCGGAATGCCGGATCGGCATCCTTATCGGCAGCGACAATGTCATATAACGCGACTGCCTTGGCCTGATCTCCAGCTTTGGCTGCGACAGCACCGCCCTGCAGGCGCGCGAAGGTCGCTTGCGTCTCGCCTGGCTGTCTACCGGCAAAATGCTCGAGCGCTTCGATTTCCTGATGCGGATCTGGATTTGCCGCGGAAAGAATCTCGATCAATCCGTTGGTCGCCTTCTGTTGTTGTGTATCGCGCCAGGAATTCCAGGCTGTGGTCCCGGCCGTGGCGATGATGATCGCGGCGGCTGCTGCGACGACGAACGGGCCGTAGCGCCGCCACAGCGCCTCAAGCTTTTGGCGATCAAGATCTTCTTCGACTTCCTGAAAGATATTATGTTGCGTCATCTCACTTCTTCCATTTGATCGAGCAGCCGATGCTCGAATTTTGGTTGCTCGGTGCCTTGCCTGTTTCGGCGACGAATTTCATGGCATCGAACAAATCCCGCTTGCCGTCGGCAGGCGGCGTGTTCATGCGCCCGGAATCGAGACGACCATGATAGGCCAGTTTAAGATCAACGTCGAAGCCATAAAATTCCGGAGTGCATTGGGCGTCGTAGGCCCGCGCCACGTTCTGGGTCTCGTCGATGACATAGGGAAACGGCAACTGCCGCATCGCCGCCATTTTCTGCATGTTCTCGAAGCTATCGTCGGGGTAGGTCAGCGTGTCATTAGACATGATGGCGATCGAGCCGATGCCGAGCGGCTTGAGGTCGCGCAGATCTTTGATGATGCGCGGCAACGCGCCCTGAACATAGGGACAATGATTGCAGATAAAGGCGACCACCAGGCCCTTCGGCCCGCGC
>Ga0265338_10005707_pt1 | contig 16098 bp, 13 predicted proteins | sample 42126metaG_FD_193579 | JGI IMG/M metagenome (GOLD analysis project Ga0265338, IMG submission 193579) | Rhizosphere microbial communities from Carex aquatilis grown in University of Washington, Seatle, WA, United States - 4-21-26 metaG | ecosystem: Host-associated > Plants > Roots > Rhizosphere... | reverse complement strand
CGCACCGCAAGCGTGACGCCGTCTTTGTTTGCGCGCAGCATCAAGCTTCGTCCGCATCCGCTTGGGCGGGTTTTGATCGCTTGCCGAACAGCGCTGTGCCGACGCGAATGCGGGTTGCGCCTTCGGCTATGGCGAGCGGAAAATCGCCGCTCATTCCCATTGAGAGCACATCGAAATTGAGCCGTGGATGCGCATGCGCCCAGTGGTCTCGACATTCGCGAAGGCTTCGGAAGCAGGCCCGGGTCACTTCGTCAGGCGCACCCCACGGGGCAATGGTCATCAGGCCGCGCGCCTCAAGCGAGCTGAGATCAGGCAGGGCCTCCAGCAGTTTTGTGGATTCGTCCGATTTCGGGTCGATGCCCGCCTTGGTCTCTTCGGGGCTTAGCTTCACTTCAATCAGCACGGGCAAGCGCTTGCCGAGTTTTGAAGCTGCATCATTCAGGCGTTCGGCCACGCGCAGCGAATCGAGTGAGTCCACGCCATCGAACAGCTCAGCGGCGCGCGCCGCCTTATTCGATTGCAGATGCCCGATGAGATGGCATCGGTACTCCATGCCCTGGCGTGTCGGAAGAAGTATTTCGGATTTTGCCGCCCACTCCTGTACGCGGTTTTCTCCAAAGAGCGTGAGCCCCAGCGTGGCAGCGTCGACGACCGTATCGGCGGGAAAAGTCTTCGAGACAGCCATCAGTTCCACTTCGCTGCGCGGGCGGCCCGCGGCGCGGCAGGCGGCCGCAACAGCGTCTTCGAGCCTCTCGAGATTCTCGGCGAGGGTGGTCAATTTGTCTCCTTGACAGCCGGCCCGGAACCTAGCCCAAACGGGCAGATTGCGGAGCTTTCTGCAACGCCTTCTATTGTTGCAGCATCCAATCGGCCATGTGGACAATTCTGCTGCTCATTTGCTCGAACATCTTCATGACCTTTGCATGGTATGGTCATTTGAAGTTTGAAAACCAGCCGCTGTGGAAAGTGATTTTGGTGAGCTGGGGCATTGCACTCTTCGAATACTGTTTCCAGGTCCCCGCCAACCGGCTAGGCTACGGCCGCTTCACGCCGATGCAGCTCAAGGTCATCCAGGAGATCATTACGCTGACGGTTTTCGGCGTCTTTGCCACGTTTTATTTTGGCTCGCACTTGCGCTGGAATCACGCGGTCGCGGGAGTGCTGCTGGTGGGCGCGGCCTTCTTTATGTTTCACAAGTTCTAAAAGCAGCTACTAGCTTCTAGCTGCTAGCTCTTAGCTATTCGGCCGCGGGCACCTTCGAGCCGGCCCACAGCCTGCACATGTTCTGCTGCCGCAGACAATCCCAAGCGCGGCATGTTGGCGTAGAAGGCTTCATACTGTCCCGGCTCGACGGTGTAAGTCTCATGCCAAATTCCTACAACGCCGTTGCCGCCGACGCGGCGATTGAATTCAGCCCACGCGGGAAGATGCGCAGAATTCTTCGCGTGAGCGTAAGCATGCAGCAGCTCAAAGCTTCGCCAGTATTGCAGCACCGCAATGCCGCGCCAGTAGAGAAAGAGCTCGGCGTGCAGCATGCCCAACTCGGGCTGGCGCTTGAGTTCGGCAATCATTCGCGGCATGGCGCGGGCGACACTCGTCCAACTTGGCACGGCGAGCAGGCGGTTGATTCTCATGCCGATGAGGAAGACGACGAAGGGCTCACTGCTCTGCGCGGTATAGCGGCCGGCGAAGATAGTTGCCATTTTATTTCTCTCCTTCGGTGCGACCTATGCAACCGCATTCGCTGCACCAGTAAGAATCCAATCGAATAGAAGGAAGAGGCATGCCACGCCGGTCCAAATTAATCGCCACCTAGGTTTGGCAAGGAAACTGAAAACAAATGAGAACAAGCAGGTTGCCAGAACCATCCCGAGATTTCCCACGATGACGACAAAGCGTAGGGTACTGTAGCTAGGGCCGAGAACGTCTTGGTTTAGGAACATTAAGGCGATCCAAAGCAGGCTTACCGTCGCTAATATCTGAGGAATAAGGACCGCGATTTTCCGAGCATCCGGACTAGAAATCGATTCATACCAGGCACCTGCCAATGGAACTGCCGGAAAAAGATAGACGGGCACCCACCTCAAATGAAGCCAATCCACAGATTCCCCCCCACACGTTGCCCGATCCTCAGTGCCCGTGCTCCTCAAGATATTTCTCCACCTCGAGCGCGGCCATGCAGCCTGAGCCGGCCGCGGTAATCGCCTGGCGGTAGCGGCGGTCCTGCACGTCGCCACAGGCAAACACCCCGTCAATAATTTCACCCTTATTCGTGGTGAATACATTGTTAGTCGTCTTGATGTAACCGTCGTCGTCCAGATCCATTTGCCCGGCAAAACATTTTGCGTTGGGTTCGTGGCCGATGCCCAGAAAAAGACCGCTGATAGCCAGATCGCAAACTTCACCGGTCTTTACGTCGCGCAGCTTCACTCCCTTTACTTCCTTCTCTTCGACACCCAGCACCTCTTCAACCGCTGTGTTGGTGCGGAATTCGATGTTGGGGTGCGCGATGGCGCGTTCAAGCATAATCTTCGACGCGCGGAACTGCTCGCGCCGATGCAGCAGCGTCACCTTGGTGGCGAATCGCGTGAGGAAAAGCGCCTCCTCCATGGCCGAATCGCCACCGCCCACCACCGCAATCTCTTTTCCGCGGAAGAAGAATCCGTCGCAGGTGGCGCAGCTCGATACGCCATGGCCGATGAGCGCCTGCTCGCTTGGAATCCCGAGCCAGCGCGCGCTCGCGCCTGAAGCCACAATGAGCGTGCGCGTATGAATCTCGCCGATCGAAGTGTGCAGCTTGATGGGGCGCGCGCCAAGCTCGATCCTGTCCAGGTGCGCAATCTCAAACGTGGCGCCAAAGCGCTGCGCCTGCTTCTTCATGTTGTCGATCAGGTCGGGGCCCTGGATGCCTTCGGGCCAGCCGGGAAAGTTTTCGACCAGCGTAGTGATGGAGAGCTGGCCGCCGGGCTCATGGCCCTCAAGCACCAGCGGTTTCAGGCCGGCGCGGGCGGTGTAAATTGCAGCGGTAAGCCCGGCGCATCCCGAGCCAAGAATTACGGTTTCGCGAATTTCAGTCATGGGCAGTCTCGAGTTGATTTTACGGCCTCAGGTGCACACTGGGTTGGCGGCAAACCGAGGAAATCGCGGCGTTTTCGCATTGGCCGGAGTAAACCAATGGTTTGATGTGCCTGGCAGCGCAGCCGATTCAACCGAGGGCTTCTCAACAGGTTGTAAGTGCCGCCGCGGCCTGAACCTGAAGCCCATCGGCGTACTTCCAATCAGCAGCCGCATTCCGCGCCGTATAAGATGGTGCTCATGGCAAATCTCACACTGATCTATGGAATGCGCCTGCTGCCCGAAGGGGAAGTGACGGCGATTGAAGATGCGAAGCTGAAACTGGCCAACGGCCACGAGGCCCACGTCACCATGCACACCATTGAGGGTTCACGCGAGGAGATTGAGACCCAGCTAAAGCGCAGCCTCGACGCGTTTTTCGATTTTTATCCGGAGTTGTAGAAACGCAGCAGCGTCAGCGGAGTTGGCGGAGCTAGCGGAGTTAGGCAATGCGGCGCGCGCCTCGCAATTCTCTGATTCGATCACACAATCTTAAGAACTTCTCATCCGAACCTTCTAAAAAATTAATTCTCTCTTTCTTCCCTCGCTCACAATTGGTTTCTGTCTTGCCGCGAATCCTCCGTACGGAGGGTTCCGGTGCATCTGTCTCAATGCTCTCGCCGCCTTGTTTTTGGCTCGCTTATGTTGCTGCTGGCCCTTGCGCCGGCTTTTGCAGGTGGACCAAAATACGTTGCCGGCGTCAGCTATTTCAATCCCGCTGTGCTTGGCCAACCGGTGCATTGGCCCAATGGCCAGGTGAGCTATTACGTTGACCAGGGCGCGCTTTCGAGTACTGTCACCAACCAGCAGGCCACATCCATGGTTGATGCGGCTGCCGCCATGTGGAGTGGGGTTCCAACCGCAGGCGTGACTCTTTCCAATATGGGCCCGCTCAACGAAGACGTGAACGGAACAAATATCGCCGTCAACGCAAACGGACAGATCGCCGCCCCGGCAGACGTCGCTCCCTCGGCAACAGGTTATCCGCTGGGCGTCATCTATGACGCTGATGGATCGGTAATCAACGCCATCTTTGGCGCAGCCACCAGCACGCCCGACTCCTGCCAAAATAACGGCGTCTTTGTGTGGATGGATAATCTGAACACCGACGCAACCATCGCTCACGCCATCATTATTCTGAACGGGCTGTGCGCTACTACGCTCCCCATGCTCACCATGATGACCTATGAGGTTGAACGCGCATTTGGACGCGTGCTGGGGCTTGACTATGCGCAGGTGAATCCCGGAGCGCAGCAAAATGGCGAGCCCGGGGGCACGCTGGGCTGGCCGGTAATGCAGCCATTGAGCGGAATCTGCGGCCCACTCGGAGGCGAATGCATTCCGTTTGAAAACGTTCTGCGCTACGACGATATTGCCGCGCTCAACCGCATCTATCCCATCACCGCGGCCAATCTCGCGAACTTTCCAGGCAAGCAGGTTACGGCGGCCAACACGATCTCGATTCAGGGGACAGTTGAATTCGCGGACGGCTCTGGAATGCAGGGCGTGAACGTGGTGGCGCAGCCGCTCGACGCAAATGGAAACCCGCTTTACGAGTACACGGTAAGTTTCGTCTCGGGCGCGTATTTCAGCGGCAATCACGGCAACCCCGTGTTGGGCTTCGACGACGGCAGCGGTAATCCGCTATCGATGTGGGGTTCGAATGACCCGGCGATGCAGGGATACTTTGACCTCAGCGGCATTCCGCTGCCGCCGGGCGTCACAACCGCAACGTTCCAGGTTTCATTTGAAGCCATCGATCCGCTCTACATCCTCACGGATTCAGTCGGGCCCTACATGCAGGGCCAGGTCAATCCCTCTGGCACGCTCAACGCGGTGGTTCTTCCCGATATGGTTGCGGGCACCGCGCAAACGTTGACGATTGCCCCCGCTGGAACGCAAACGCCCGGCTTCAACGACGCAATCGGCACGGTTGCTGAGCCACGCCCGATGCCGGCGGCGGGGCTGTGGTGCGGCCGGCTTAGCCAAGTGGGGCAAACCGACTGGTTTACTTTTCCGGTGCGCGGCAGCCGCACTTTCACAATAGTCACCCAGGCCACCGATGAAACCGGCGCGCCTTCGAACCAGAAGGCGATGCCCTCCATTGGAATCTGGGACGCGTTCGATTCGGCGACCACAAAGGCCGTGGTCAGTTCGCCGGGGCTGAACGGACTGGCCACCGGCGAGACCTGGCTGCAGGTGAACACCTATGCCGCCGACATGGTTCGCGTTGGCGTGGCCGATACGCGCGGAGACGGGCGCCCTGACTTTAGCTACGACGGATGGGTTCTTTACGCGGATACTGTCGAACCGGCGAATTTACCGCTCTCGGGCGGGCCGATGGTAATTCGCGGCATGGGATTCCGGCTCACTGACACCGTGCAGGTAGGCGGCCAGGCCGCGCTCATCACCAGCATCTCGCCAACTGAGATCACTGCCATTGCACCGGCGGCAGCCACGGGCACTACCGGCTCGGTCGATGTTGAAGTTGACGACGCGCCCGTCTTCTACGCAATGGCCATCATCCCCGGCGGCATCAGTTACGACTCGGGCATCGGGGATGCGTTAACTCTAGTGAGCGGTCCCTTCAACACCATACCCACCAATGTTCCAACGCCGTTCGCTGTTCAGGTGTTGGGCAGCACGCTTGCTCCCGCCGGAGGTGTCACTGTCGCTTTTTCGGTTGTGTCCGGGACGGCGACGCTCGCGTGCGGCCAGCCAACCTGCACAGTCACCGCCACTGGAGACGGCCGCGCGCAGATGAACGTGACCGCGACAAACACTTCGCTATCGGTTGTGACGGCTTCGCTGACCAATGGGTCGAGCCTTCAGGCGCGGTTTTCCGGCGGAACTCCGCCGGTGCTTTCTTCGCTCACACCCCGGCTCTCGCTGGCCGCGGGAACCACATTGAACTGGACGGTGCAGGCTCTCGCGCTCACTCATGGCGCGCCTGCGTCGGGACAGTCGGTGCAGTGGATCACCGCGACCGGCATCGTCACGCAGTCAGCGGCAGTGCTGACCAATTCGACCGGCGTCGCCACCCAGATGCTGACGGTAGGGCCGCTGGCCGAGGGTCAGCTTGCCACCACCAATGCGTGCGTGAATGGGACGAGCAGTTGCGTTACTTTCACGGCGATAGGCGCGCGGCCTGAGTACGCGTCGATGGTCGCGGTGAGCGGCACAAGCCAGACCTTAGCCGCCTCAGGAACGCCGAGCCAGGTAGTATTTCGCGTACTCGATATGGATGGAAACCCGATGGCCAACGGCACGGTGGTGTTTTACCAGGCGCTCTACGCGTGGACTCCGCCGTGCGGTGCGCACACGATCTGCACGCAGGGAGTGCTGCTGGCTTCGCAATCGGCTGCGGGAACGTCGGCCATTGATGGCAGCGTGAGTTTTACTCCGCTCTCCATGCCCGGCGTTGCGACTGAGCTTGTTGGAATTGCGGCGACGGGGAATACCGCGACGGTCGGCGTGGCGATTCAGCAGGGACCGTAAGGGCAGTCTTCAGAGCACAGAGAGCCGCTAGCTGCTAGCGGCATGATTGCTTGGTGCCTCGGGGCTGGGGGTCCCGCCTGCGAATTGTTTTTCAATCGACGCTTGGAATCCCGTTAGGGCTTCGATGCCTTTAGCGTTGCTAAGAGAACTGCCGATGTACTCTGCGTGGAGACTCTTTGCCGCGCTGACGGCCTGATCAAGCTGGCCATGATGCGCGAGCGCGGCGATTCTGTTGACGCGAGCTTTAATGCTCAATAAGAGGATCCACTCGTCTCGCTTTCGGCGGTTAAACAATAGCCAGCATATTTTTGCTCCGTCGGAGTAGCCGATCTTTAATTTCATCGGAATCAGATTGATCGCTCCAAAGAAGAGGCAGGCAACTGAGAGGGGACTACAAACGGTTGCTGCAATCGTGAAGTGAAATGAGAGCCACAAAAGGACAGGTACGGCGAGGAGATTTGCAAGAGGCCCTCCAATAGTTAACGCGAAGCATCGCCAAGCAGCCGAGCGGTCGGGAAGCTGGCGAAACTGGGCCATAACAAATCCGTTGGTAAGACCTTGTTTCAGCCCTTTCAACACCTGCACATCCTTCCGCCTGAACAAGGCAGGACCCACTCGAACGGCTCGGATTTCAAATCCGGCGAGCAGCCCAGTGGCAACGTGCCCCAACTCATGGATGAAGGTAGCCGCAACGAGAAGCGCGATTAAACCCAGGAATGCAATCCCGTAAAGCAAAAGTGTGGAGAGCATAACCAAGTATCGCAAGGCCCGCCGCCGGGCTAGGATGAAAACGCGGCCTCAAGACTCGAAATGCAATCGCAGATTCTTCGCTCACTCCCCCAAACTGAAATACGTTTGGAGCCCCGTTCGCTCAGAATGACAGGTGTGGTTAGGGAGCTAACGGCTGAGAGCTGAGTGCTGAGAGCTGAAAGCTGAAAGCTGCCTTTACGACGCCACCAGCTTCGGCCTTCTTCGCGGTGCCAGCAGCGGCGCCACCTGCTTATAAGCCGCTTCCGGCGTCAGTCCATACCGCGCGCGGAGCTGGTCAACCTTGCCGTGCTCAATAAACTGGTCGGGCCAGCCGATGCGCACCACTGGAACCTTGCTGCCTAAATCTTCAAGCGCCTCAACCACCGCCGATCCAAAGCCGCCCATCAGCGCATGATCTTCAAACGTGACGAATGCGCCCACGCGAGCTGCATACTTTGCCAGCATCTCTCGATCAATTGGTTTCACAAAGCGCGGATTGATGACCGCAGCCGAGTAACCATCGCTCTCAAGCATTGCAGCAAGCTTTTGCGCCATGGCGTTCATCGGACCCAACCCTAGAATCGCAACGTCTGAACCATCTGTGATCACTTCGGCTTTGCCAACAGGCAGCGACACCGGTTCCGGCTTGCGCGCCACGCCCACAACCGCCCCGCGCGGGTAGCGAATCGCCGAAGGGCCATTAATTTCGAGTGCCGTCTTCATCATGTCGGCCAGCTCGTCCTCGTCTTTGGGCGACATCAGCACCATCTCCGGCACCGAGCGCAGGTAGCCAATGTCGAACAGGCCGTGATGCGTCGGCCCGTCGTCGCCCGACAGTCCGGCGCGGTCCATGCAAAACAGTACCGGCAATTTTTGCAACGCGATGTCGTGCACGATAGGGTCAAAGGCGCGCTGCAGAAAAGTTGAATAGATGGCACACACCGGGCGGAATCCGCGCGTAGCCATGCCGCCGGCAAACACCACCGCGTGCTCTTCAGCAATCCCTACATCGAAGTAGCGCTTGGGATGCTTGGGGCGAAACAGATCCAGCCCTGTACCATTTGGCATGGCAGCGGTGATGGCCACGATGCGCTCGTCTTTATTGGCCAGCTCGGCAAGCGTGTTCGCGAATACCTCAGCGTAAGTGGGCACTCCCGGAGGCGTGTCCCCGGTCTCAGGATCGTAGGGCCCGAGGCCGTGGAACTTTTTCTGTCCGTCGAGCGCCGGTTGAAATCCGCGGCCCTTCTGCGTCAGCACATGCAGCAGTACCGGATGATCGATGGTCTTGAGAAACTTGAATGTCTCAATCAGCAGCGGCAGGTTGTGGCCGTCGATGGGGCCGAAATACTCCAGCCCGAATTCCTCAAACAAAATTGAAGGCCACAGCATTCCTTTTGCAGCCTCTTCAGCGCGACGCACCACCTTGATTGCGGTCTTGCCTGCGAAGCGCTCGATGAGCCGCGATGCGCGCTCATGCAGATGCTGGTAGTGCTCGTTGGTCACAATACGGTGGAAGTAGCGGGCAACCGCGCCCACGTTGCGGTCGATGGACCACTCGTTGTCGTTGAGCACCACAATCATGCGTTTGGTTTGCTCGGCGATGTTGTTCATCGCTTCAAACGTAATGCCGTTGGTGAATGCGGCATCGCCGGCTACAGCAATTACATGCTCGTGGCCGCCGGCCAAATCGCGCCCGACGGCCATGCCCAGCGCAGCCGAGAGCGCGGTGCCCGCGTGGCCCGCCCCGTAGCAATCGTGCTCGCTCTCTGTGCGAAGCATAAAGCCGTTCAGGCCGCCGGGTTGACGAATGGTATCGAATCTTTCGACGCGGCCGGTCAGCAGCTTGTGCACATAGGCCTGGTGGCTCACGTCAAAAAGAATCCTGTCTTCAGGAGTGTTGAACGCGGCATGCAGCGCGATGGTAAGTTCCACCACGCCGAGATTCGGCCCAAGGTGGCCGCCGGTCTTCGCAAGCGATTGAATGAGGCGCTCGCGAATCTCTTCGGCGAGATCCGTCATCTGCGCGGGATTGAGATTCTTTACGTCCGCGGGAGAGTGGATTGATTCGAGCAGTGTTCCCATATCGTTCCTTCCCCCCGGGAGAAATCAAGCCGGGAAGCCAGGGAAGTGCGAAATCCCTGCGGCGCAAGACCTTACAAAAAGCCGGGTTCTGAGACTAATACGCCAGTCTTTAGTATACCTTCCGGAGAGTTTCAGAGGCCCAACCGTTAGACGCCCGGCTATTTGCAGAGTTGTGGGAATCGTAGTAAGTTCAACCGCCTGCCAGAAGCCCGATTTCCGCCACGAGCCGCTCTACCTGCGACCGGCTGCTGACCAGTTAAGCGTCGTAACCAACTGAATCGCCAGCGTGTTCTCGTTGTGGGGAGAAGACAAGTTGTCATGCGCCAACTCGTAATCGACTTTCAGAAGCTGAAAACGGTTGGGTCTGTACCCGGCAGCAATTTCAAGAGACCGTTCCCTGTAATCTCCCGATCCCCTGGTCATAAGCGGGCGCATGGCCACATACCAGCGCGGGCTCAGTGTTTGCTTGAATTCGGCGTAACTGTCCCACTCCACGTAAGTGGGAACGGCCGAGCTCGGCATCACAAACTTTTGCACTTCAACCAGAAGGCTGGAGTGGTTGCGTGCATATGAAGCGTCGAGCCCCAGTGCGCGGGCCGGCCATCTGTGCGGGTTGACCCACCACCTGTAGTAACTCTCATACTGCTTGTCGAGATAAGGCCCGCGATAGCCTGAAACACCAATGCGAAATCCCTGGTGGATGGTATAACCCATGCCGCCGGCCCAGTTCGCATACTGGTCGTGCGCGAATATGCTGCGAGGATTTGAAGGTGACGAATTGGCAAACTGCGCGCGACCGTCCCATTTGCCCAGCGTCAAATCCATCTCCGCAGCCGCCACCGGAAATGTTGAAACCTGGGCATAGTAGTAGCCATATTCAGCAGGAAGATCGACCAGCGAATTGTCGGCATCGTCGTAGCGCAAAAGAAATGATCCGAACGCGGACGACAGCTCTCCGGCCCGCAACAGGATCGAGCCTTTTTCCCCAACTCGGGAATAGTTCAAGCTGGCTTGCAGAATGTTTCCCTTGGCGCCAAACCCCGGGTCCGAAAAATCTGAGTGAAAATAGGGCCGCGTATAAAGTTGTACTGCGCCGGTGGCGAACCAGTTGTTGTCGATCTTCCACGATGGGTACACAACGCCGTGGAATCCCACGGTTCCCGGCACTCCATCTCGCGGCGCTGCTTCAAGAATGTTCGACGTGGCCGCAAGCCCGCTCAACGTAGTGCGAACATTGAGTCCCGAAGATGCTTCCTGGGCGTTGAGAGCGGCGCAAAAAATGGCTCCGCACGCCAGCCACGCGGCCAGCCGCCCTGTAGCAGAACCGATGAGCGGCGGGTGCTTCACTTTGCAACCGCCTGTGCCGCGGCTTTAGGCACGTCCAGGGGAGTGGACGGGTTTGAGTGCCCGGTGATGACGGCGTGCGGAATGCTCACAAAGGCGTCGACCGCGCGCGGTTCGAACATCGTTCCCGAACACTCAACCAGAATTGAATTCGCGCGCTCGTGGCTCATGCCTTTCCTGTACGCGCGGTCTGAGGTCATGGCATCGTAGGCATCGGCCACGTGAACAATGCGCGCCTCCACGGGTATCTCTTCGCCGGCGAGCCCTTTCGGATAACCGGTGCCATCCCAGTTCTCATGATGCAATTCGACCGCATTGAGATAAGGCGCAAAGCCGCGCACGCCCTCAAGAATCCGCTTGCCGATAACCGGATGCTCCTTGACCTGGTCGAATTCCTCCTTGGTAAGGGCGGCTGGTTTTTGCAGCACTGCATCGGCAACGCCGATCTTGCCAATATCGTGCAGCAGCGCGCCGATGCGGATGCGCTCCAGTTCCTGAGGCGGCAGCGCCAGCGCTGCCGCCAGGTCGCACGACAGCAGGCTCACTCGCGAGCTGTGGCCGGCGGTATGCCGGTCGCGGGCGTCGAGTGCGTTGGCCAGCGAGCCAATGAATTCAAGGTATGCGGCCTCAAGCTGTTCGCTCGCTCCGCGCACCGCAACGGCCGCGCGGTTGTAGTTCTCAGTCAGCTCTCTTATCTCGAGAATCTTTGAGGCCTTGTCATTGAACTCAGGCAGTACGCCGGTGCGGCTGGCATCGCGCAGGCGATCGACCACTGCCGCAATCGGCTTGACCACCCAGCGCGACGCGGCAATGCTCGAAAACAGCACCACCACCACCGCGACCGGCGCCAGCAGCAGGAAGAAGCTATGCAGCCGCACCTGGATGGGCGCTGTTGCTTCGTCCACATTGCTCAGCGTGTAAAGGTCATACCCGCCGCCGAATGACTGCACCTCCAGCGACATCCAGTTTTCCCCGTGCAGGCGCAAATCGCACTCCTGCTTACCCACGCATGCGGCCAGTGCGCCGTTCAGCTCCGCTGGCGTAGTGTCTGAGATGTTCGATTCGATTGTCTGGCCGTCGCGCACCAGCACTGCAGGCGACGTGAACTCTGAGAAACTGAAGAACTCGCCCACTCCGAGCCACCCCAGGTTGCCGCCTTCGGTGTCGACAGGAATCGACGCGATCAGGATGGTGTGCCCATGCAGTTCGAACAAGCCCGCATTCGCCGTCTTCAACTCCGAAACATCGATGGGGGCGAGTTGGCCGTCCTCGCGCAGCACGCCCGCCAGGGGCTTGCCATTGGGGCTGGACACAAGCAGATAGTCGAAGCCCATGTGCTCGCCGAGCTCGCGTAGCTGATCTTCCACTGTCCTTCGTGCCCCGGGGTTGCCGGCATTCGACAGCAACAGTTGCATGCCCGCCTTAAGCGCGGGGTTATCGCCGGCCACCTTAAGAAAGCGGCTGCTTTCGAGATCGGTCTTGGCGTGAAGTTGCGCAATCGCAACCTGATTCTGGCGCAGCGATCTCCGCAGACCATCCCTTACGGTGTTCTGCACCAGGCCCTGTGTCATCCAGAACGCAATCGCCAGCAGTGCAGCGAAAGGCAGGAAGCAGATGAGGAAGGCTCGGGTACGTAAACGTGTAATCATGGCTCTCTCAAACTCGCTGAACGAATCCGCAGTTACGCGGTATCTATTACTTCGCGTTCTCCTCGAGTGGAATAAAGAAATCGACGCTGCCGTCGTGGCCCGCTTCAATCGTGATCTGTTTTCTGAAGAAGCCAGCGCTCTTGTGCCAGGCCACAATGGTGTAATGGCCCGGCGGCACGTCGGGAATTTGGTACTGGCCGGAGACGTCAGGCCGGGCATACAGCCGATTAGGCGTAACCACGACCGTTGCAGCCATGTTCGGATGCAGATGGCAGAACACCTCTACGATACCGGGCTTGGGAAACACCACCGTCCGCGAAGTCCCTTTGTCGTAACTGCCCAGGTCGAAGCTTTTGGCTTTTGAAAGCGAGAACACGTTGTGAAAGATGGGGTCCTAATTGGGGAACTTCACTGAAGATCCTGCGGAAATAACCACCAGGTCGGGAGAGAAGCGGCGGTCGAGCTGGGCCATCTGCGCGGGCTGCGAATCGGGAGTTGCGGCAGCGGGCGCGGCCACTGGACCCTCAAGGTAAACCACCACGCGCGACCGTTCGTATGCCAGCGGGTCCTGGGGAGTGTCGGCGCCGAGCTTTACCTCAGTCCCGCGCTGGTATACCGATACGGCAGGCGTTACGCTTCGCTTGGTCAGCCTCTTCTTGATGAGAATGGTGCCGCTGATAGTTTCGGCCCGCGCGCAGAACGCCATCGCCAAAAGCGCAAACAAAACGATTGAAACTCTCAGCCGCATCCCGGCGATCTCCGCGAAATGGTTTTCAGGCGACCCACGAAATACGTGGGCTAAGAACGGTCCGTCACCGCGAAGAACGGTCAAAGAATTCGCGTTGTCTTTCCGAAGTCAGAAAAAGCGTAAGTAAGGGTAAAGGGACCGGGTAATCGCTCTTTCCATTTGACGGTAATACATTGCGAAAGAATGCGCACTCACCATTTTGTGTACTGTGACCTCGATCACCTGAAAGGGCAGTGCGAACGGCAAGCCCAGCCCGCAGTTGTACGATTGGCATGTGCACAAGGCGTACGTTAGCGGAGGGCTAAGAAAGTGAACGGCAAGTGGGGTAAATTGGCGACGATTGGGGCGGCGGCAATTGCGGCCCTGGGATTGGCGATGGCACATCAGGCGGCATGGGGGCAGTTGGCGTTCCCTTCCGGCAATTCGTCGCAGTCCGCGCCCAACCCCCTAACCGATACCACGGTGAATCCGGGTAAGATTCTGCTCTATAACCTCGAAGCCCAGTTTGCCAAAGATGTGGACGCCAAGGGTGGCGCGGCGTTTGCTTTGTGGGCTGCGCCCGATGCGGTGTTGCTGGGCAACGGGGCCGCGCCGGTGGTGGGCAGGGTGGCAATTGAAAAGGCTGCCAACTGGCTGCCGAATAATTACCAGCTAACCTGGACCCCCACCGACGCATTAATGGGCCCCTCCGGCGACATGGGCTATACCTGGGGCCACTACGAGGGCCACAGCAAAGACGCAAACGGCAACCCGGTAGTGACGAGCGGCCGCTATATGACGATCTGGCGCAAAGAGCCTGATGGAAGCTGGAAGTTTGTGATGGACGCAGGAGCGAACGACGCGCCGCAAGCTGGAGACTGCTGCAAACTCCCCGGGCACTAGCTCCAGGTCACACCGTTCCACCAAAAGATCCGATATATTTATAAAAATCGAGCCGATTTCGCTCCTTCTTTTCCACACAGGAATGCGTGGTCGGCTCCAGCCACACTGTCAGGTCGATCACGGCCCGTCTGCAAGTATAAGAAACCACGTCCTTTTGACTCTCCTGCAAGAACTCAATTCGTTCGTAACTCGAATCTAACCCCGCTGCGCCAAAAAACTGGTTACCTCCGTGGTATACCTAACCCCATACTCCTGCCCGGTTTGTGTCAGAGAAAACCCGCTCGGAAACCTTGATACTTCATACGGGTGTGTTAGTCCATGCACGCGATACTCGACTCGCAACTGGGGCTAAACCAGGCTGCAAGGTTGCGAACGGAGTTTACTATGCCCGATCTTGACTCTGATCCTGTCCTCGACGAGTTGACTGCACTCGCGGCAGAGTTGTGCGGAGCTGACTACGCCTACATTGGTTGGCTTGACGAAGACAAACTCAGGTTCCGGTCGCGCTTCGGCTTTGAAACTGCGAATCAGCCGCGCGAGTTGAGCGGATGCCAGTGGACCCTGAAGAGCAGCCTCCCGATGCTGATTCCCCACGCCGGCAAAGATGGACGTTTTCCAAGGACTGGAATCGAGTTGCTGCCCGGCATTTGCTGCCTTTCCTACGCGGGAGTCCCGCTGATCTTGAGCTCGCAGCAGGTCATCGGCACCCTGGCCGTTTTGGCGGTGGCACCCAATCGTTTTACCCAGGAGCATATCAACCGCCTGGTTGTGCTTGGCCATCAGGCCAACAGCCGGCTTGAGCTTTACGGGCGCATTCAGCTTCAGGAAGAAGCGCAACGAGCCCGCCAGCGGACCGAGAGAGCGTTGGCGATCGAACGCTGCATGGTCACCGCCACCCTCGATTCCATTCCCGCGCTGGTAACGGTGCTCGATATCGCCGGCCGCGTGGTCAGGGTCAACGAGCCCTGTGCGCAACTGACCGGCTTGAGTGCCGACGCAGTTCTTGGCCGTCCTTTTGTTGAGGAATTTCTCGAAGAAGACGATCGCGACTGGGCATCGGCCAGGTTGCGCGAAGCCGCGGCCGGGCAGGCTTCAGGACCGCATGAAACCGTTTGGAAGACGGCTGGAGATATCGCACGCAAAGTTACATCCCTGAAGGCCGGCGGCGGCAAGCGGCGTGTGAGCTGGACTGTGAAAGCCCTCGAAGGTCCCAATGGCGAAATTCAATACCTGATCGTCAGCGGCCAGGACGTAACCGGTCGGCGCGCCATTGAGGCAGCGCTGCTGGCCAGCGAAGACCGTTACCGCGAAATGGTTGAGAACAGCCTGGGCATCGTCTTTGCTTGTTCTATGGATGGCCATCTGTTCGCGGTCAACGACTTTACCGCGGAGACGCTGGGCTACAGCGCCGCTACCCTCAAAGAACTGGTGATTACAGAACTCATGGATTCGGCCGGCGCCGCGGCCTTTCAGGAGTGCCTGCGCGCCCTTGAAGCATCCGACGAATGGCAGGGAGCCCTCGCCATCCGCCGCAGCGACGGTGTGAGCCGTCGCATCGCGGTGCGCACGCGGCGCATCGTCATTCCCGGCGGCGAGCCGTTTGTGCTCTGCAACGGCATGGACGTGACCGAGCAGCATAACGCAGAAGAGGCGCTGCACCTGGCCACGCGCCAACGCGAGCTCATTCTCGAGTCGGCCGGCGACGGCATCTTCGGCATCGATCTCGAAGGCAAAATCACCTTCATCAATAATGTTGGCGCTGAAGTGCTGAGCTACACCCCCGACCAGCTCACCGGCAGAGACGTGCACGACATCCTCCACCACAGCCATGCCGATGGAACCCCATTTTCGCGATCTGCGAGCCCCATTCTGCTGGCATTGCGCCGCGCCGAATCCATCTGGATTCGCGATGAAGTTTTTTGGCGCAAAGACGATACCGCGGTCCCGGTTGAATACACCGCCAATCCCCTCATTGAAGATGGCCGCATTTCGGGCATGGTGATCGCTTTCCAGGACGTTACCGACCGGCGG
>Ga0265338_10005706_pt1 | contig 16098 bp, 17 predicted proteins | sample 42126metaG_FD_193579 | JGI IMG/M metagenome (GOLD analysis project Ga0265338, IMG submission 193579) | Rhizosphere microbial communities from Carex aquatilis grown in University of Washington, Seatle, WA, United States - 4-21-26 metaG | ecosystem: Host-associated > Plants > Roots > Rhizosphere... | reverse complement strand
CACGCCGCTCGCGCCCGATCCCGAGTTCCGCCCGGCCGGCGACGGCCACGACGGGTATCTCCTCTTCGTCAGCAGCGTCGAGCCGCGCAAGGATCCCCTGACCGCGCTCGCCGCCGCGCAGGCGCTCGGCATGCCGCTCGTCGTCGTCGGCCCGCACAAGGACAAGGGACTCGTCCGCGCGATGCGCGACGGCGGCGCGGACGTGCGCGGCTACGTGCCGAAGGAGGAGCTCGTCCGCCTGTACCAGCGCGCCGCGTGCCTCGTCCATCCGACGCTGTACGAGGGGTTCGCGCTCACGTGCGCCGAGGCGATGGCGTGCGGGACGCCCGTCGTCGCGCGTCCGGATGCGGCCGTTCGCGAGCTCGTCGGCGACGCCGGCGTGCTCACCGACGACATCGCCGGCGGCGTGCGGGAGGCGCTCGAGCGCCGCGACGAGCTGCGCGAGGCCGGCCTCGCCCGCGCCCGTCTGTACACGTGGGACGAGACCGCGCGCCGCACCGCCGAGGTCTACCGGAGGCTCGCGTGAAGGTCTCGGCCGTCGTCGTCTCGCACGGCCACGCGGAGGAGCTCGAGCAGTCGCTGCCCGTCCTCGCGCCGCAGGTCGACGAGCTTCTGCTCATCGCGAACACCCCCGGCAGCGTCCCGTCGCGGCTCCCGGACGGCGTGCGCGTCCTCGAGAGCGAGCGTCCGCTCTCGTTCGCCGCGAACGCGAACGTCGGCATCGTGAACACGAGCCACGAGCTCGTTCTCGTCGCGAACCCGGACGCGATTCCGGCGCCGGACGCCGTGGCGATCCTCCGGGACTTCGTCGCCGCGCACCCGCGCTGCGGCGTCGCTGGCCCGCTCATGCTCTACAGCGACGGCAGCTGGCAGGCGTCGCGCCGCAGCTTCCCCACCGTCGGCGCGACGCTCGTGCGTCGCACGCCGCTGCGCCTCCTCTTCCCGCCGCTGCGGTGGCAGCGGCACCACTACCTCCTCGACGAGCGACCCGAGGAGCCCGTCCAGGCGGACACGATGCTCGGCGCGTTCCTCCTCATGCGCCGCGCGATGCTCGACGAGATCGGCGGCTGGGATCCCGGCTACCGGATGTACTGCGAGGACATCGATCTCAACTACCGCGCCGCGAAGGCCGGCTGGGAGCGCTGGTACGTTCCGGCCGCCGTCGTCCGGCACGAGTACGCGGCCGTCATCGACAAGCGGTTCCTCACCCGGCACACGATCTGGCACGCACGCGCAATGCTGCGCTTCCTCCGCAAGCATCCCGAGCGCTTGCTCGCGCTGCGATGACGTCGTGGGAGAAGTACGCCGGCAAGGCGCACGACTGGACGGATGCCGCGTACGCGGACGCAGCCACGTACCTCACCCGGCGTGCGGAGGTCGTGCGTACGCTCGGGCCCGCCCTGCAGACGGGGGACGTCGTCCTCGATCTCGCATGCGGTGACGGGGGCTTCGCCGACTTCCTGCCCGAGCAGCGGTACGTCGGCGTCGACGCGAGCGCGGAGATGGTTGCCGCCGGCCGCGGCCGCGGCCGCGATGTCGTCCAGGCCGACCTGAACGAGTACACACCGCCGCAGCCGGTCGAGGCGACGACGATCTTCCGGGCGCTGTACTACGCGGCCGACCGGCGCATGCTGCTGACGCGCATCGCCGGGTACACCACCCGCAAGCTCGTCTTCGACCTGAACCCGCGTCAGTACCGGCTGGCCGACGTCCGCGCGGACCTCGAGTCGGCCGGCTTCGACCGGCTGGCCACGCGGCCGTTCTTCGTCCCGCAGACGAGGGCGCCCATGCGCGGGCTTCAGCTGCTCGAGCGCAGCGGCCCGCTCGCGTCGGCGATCCTCCGCTTCCGGTTCACGCTCATCTGCTCGGCCTGGTCCGCAGGAACCGGTACGTGAGCTCGACCCCGAGCTTGCGCCTGTCCCCGCTGCTGGGGTCCCAGTTCGCGGGGATGACCTTCCTTGCGACCGCGACGTGCACCGCGAATGTTCCGGCGGGCACACGCAGCCACGCGACCTTCGTTCGCGTGCTGTCGACCGATGTCTGGATCGTCTTCACCGTTGCTCCGAGCGCGGGCTCCTTGTCCCGGGTCACGACCCGGTGGAGCGCGATGCGCACCGGCGTCGGCCCGCTCTTGTAGCCCCAGTCGGTGCGCGAATAGACGATGCGCAGCCACCCGGCTGTGCTCCGAAAGCGGAAATACGAGCTTCCGTCCGTCCCCGTCCAGCCGTCGGCGTAGATGCCGTTGCACGTGCTCTGCAGCCGGTTCGGGGTAGCGAGCCGAACGAGCTTCCACGTCCGGAGCCGGCCGCCGCCACGGTAACGGTGCGTCTTCACCGGGCGACCTGCGAAGTCGATGCACGGCTGGTCCTCGACTGCGTATGCGTACTGTGGGGTCGGCGCGTTCGGGTCGTTCTGCCAGTAGAGCGTGCCGTTCAGCTTCACGTTCGGGCTCCCCGACGGGCCAGGGCCGAGCACGGAGCCGTCGAGGCTGCTGACGCGCGTGATCGAGCGGTTCCAGAACTCGAGGAGCCACTCCGGGTTCTGGTCGACCTCGGCTTCCCCCATGTAGAGCGTCGGCTTCAGATGCGTGGCGTCGTCGACCCACTGAAACGGATGCCCGAGGGTGGTCGCCTGTGCGCGCGCGATCGACTTCGTCGCGGTGGCGGCGGCGAGCTCGCCGGTGATGTTCCAGCCGACGATCGCGACCGCGGCGACGCCGAGGACGACGCCGACGAGCCGGCCCCGCCCGCGCAGGAGCCGTGGCGCGAGCAGCACGAGCATCCCGCCGAAGAAGATCCCGACAAGGAGCCACCGGGCGAAGCCCGGCGTCCAGGAGAGGAACCGATTGCCCTGCTGGAGGATCGCGAAGCCGAGCGCGTCCGAGTACAGCTGGACGCCCATCTGGTACGGGTACTGCGTCACGTGGTAGAGCGCGTATGCGACCAGGTACAGCGTGTACGCGCCGGCGACGGCGAGAGCGACGAGGTTGATGCGGCGGCGGGAGAAGACGAGCGCCGTGCCGATGAAGAGGATCGGCGCGATGTAGATGAGGTTCCGCTCCTCGACGCGCGTGGCGAAGACGGACGAGAGGTAGGCCGCCTTGAACGCGGTGTAGAAGCCGAACGTGACGATCCCGGCGAGCGCGACGCAGCGGAACATGCGCAGCTCGTGCGTCCGCTCCTCGCCCGGCGCGCGCATGAGTGCGGCGAGGCCGGCGACGAAGGGGATGACGCCCATCCCGATGGCGAGGCAGCCGGCCGCCCAATCGCCCTGAATGATCTCCCGGTGCTTGTAGACACGCGAGACGCTGTGCCACTGCGTCGACTGGTGGCTGAGGACGCCGCTGATGAGGAAGATCGCGCCGAAGAAGAGCGTCACGGCGCCGAGCCAGTCACCGCGCGACCACGTGCGGCGTCGCGTCTTCGCGCGCTCGCTCGACCACCACGCGAATACGAGCGCGAACACGAGCGCCAGCGGAATCATGAGCAGCTCGGCGCGGACGAGCGGCGCGATCGCTGACGCCGCCACGGCGCCGACTCTCCACCATCTGCCGCCGGAGCGGACGACGAACGCCTTCACGATCAGGAGGAAGCAGAGCGCCGCGTACGGGTACGCGATCGTCTCCTCCACGAGATAGGAGGAGTAGGCCATGGCCGGGATCGCTCCGGCGCCCGCGGCCGCGAACAGCGCCGCGTTGCGTCCGACGAGCATGCGCGCGAGGAAGTACGTCGGGAAGACCACCGACGCCATCAGCAGGACGTCGACGTACTTGATCCCGGCGTACGCCGTCGAGACGTCGTGGATCTGCCACATGACGGCGGTGAGGTAGTTGTAGAGCGAGTCGGCCGAGTGCGGCTGACCGCGCTCGGCGGCGTGGCCGGTCGCGGCGATCGCGCGCGAGAGCTGCGTGAACTCGAGCTCGTCCCCGAAGAGCCACGGCGTGACCCGCTGCCAGCTCTCGACCGCGTAGAGGCCGCAGAGCCAGACGTAGACCATCGCGAGCGGGGCGGCGGCGAGGAACCGGTCGGTGACGGTGGCGGAGCGGAGCGTCTCCCGGTCGGCGCTCCGCGGCGTCGCGGCGGCGCTCACTCGACGACTGCGCCGAGGGGAACGGCCTGTGTGAGCTCGATCTCCCGACGCACGAAGCTGCACGGTACCGCAGCCCGCCGACAGGCCTCCAGGACACCGTCGAGCCGCTCCCGCGGCGCGTCCGGGATCGTCACGAAGACCGCGTCCGGCGCGAGCCGGCCGATCGCCCAGCCGATGTCCTCGAGACCGCCCACGATCGACACGCCCTGGATGCGGCGCCGCCGCAGGCCGGCGTCGTCGTCGACGAAGCCGACGGCCCGCTCGCCCGGTGTCTCCCGCAGCTCGCGGAGGAGGCTCCGCCCGCTGCGGCCGGCGCCGACGATGAGGACGCGGTGCTGCCGCCCGCGACCGACGAGAGACGCGAGGCCGCGCGCGACCGCGCGCTCCCAGAAGCGCGAGACGCCGATGAGGAACGTGCACAGGAGGACGTCGATGAGGTACGTCCCGCGCGGGAAGCCGTTCCACGGGACCGTCGCCCAGGTGAAGAGGAACGCGGCGGCCTCGGAGCCCACGCACGCCGCGACGACGCTGGCCGCGTCGCGTGCGCCCGCGTAGCGCCACACGCCGCGGTACAGGCCGAACGCGATGAAGAAGATGTAGCGCGCGACGAGAAGCGCCGGCAGCGAGAGGTCGAAAACGTGGCGCTGCCACGGGACGCCGGTGCCACGCAGTCGGATGAAGTACGCCGCGGTGAACGATGCGCTGATGAGCAGGAAGTCGACGACGACCTCGACGAGCCGCTTGCGATGGACGAGGAGCGAGGCGATGAAGGTCGGCGCTCGGTCGGACGCCGGCGCGCGGTTCACATCCGCGAGGTAGCTCCCGAACTGGAGGAGGAACGCGAACGTGATGAGCACGCCGATGAGCGTGATGCGCGTGTCGTCGAGGACCTTGTACGCGAGGCTCGTCAGCCCGAGCGCGGCGGAGACGACGGTGAGGAGGACGACGGCGCGCTTGTCGGAGAGCCCCTCGTAGACGAGGCGGTGGGACGTGTGGTCGCGGCCGCCCTTCGTCACGGGCCGTCCCTCGAGCAGCCGGACGACGGTGACGAGCGTCGTGTCCAGCAGTGGGACCGCGAGCACGAGGAGCGGCAGGAGCAGCGTCGCCACGGTCGAGCCCGCGACGGTCCAGCTCGAGGCGAGGCCGAGCGCGCCGAGCGAGAAGCCGAGCAGCTGGCTGCCGCTGTCGCCCATGAACACGGACGCGGGCCGTCGCAGCCGGAGGTTGTACGGGAGGAAGCCGAGGCATCCGAAGCAGATGCCGAGCGCGAGCACGGCGATCATGTGGCTTGGATGGATCGTGAACGCGTCGACGGCGAAGAACGCGCACGCGATCGTCGCGAGCGACGCGGCGAGCCCGTCCATGTTGTCGAGCAGGTTGAACGCGTTCGTCATCCCGATCAGCCAGAACACCGCGAGCGCGGTTGCAGCGATGTCGTTCGAGATGATCTGGACGTGGATGCCGGACGCGATCACGAGCGCCGCGGCGCCTCCCTGCGCTGCGAGCTTCGCAAGCGGAGGAAGCGAGAACACGTCGTCGACCAGCCCGGCGACGAAGAGGATCGCGCAGCCGCCGACGATGCCGCCGAGCTCGCGGCTGGCCGGGGTGACGCCTGCGGCGACGGCGATGCCGACGGCGACGAGGAAGCCGGCGAAGATGCCGCTGCCGCCGAGGAGTGGCGTCGAGCGGGTGTGCCAGCGGTCGGCGCGCGGGGCTGCGACCACGTGCCGCGCGGCCGGCGTGCGGCGCAGGGCCCAGATCGTCAGCAGGCTCGCCGGAAGCGCAGCGAGAGCGGCCGCGATGACCGTCACGAGATCAACCTAATCAAGGGCTGTTAAGCGGGTGTTTGGGGGCCATTTCATCAGCTAGGTTGGCCGTCGAGTCGGACATGGAAACCCCTCTCCTCGAGCTCCTCCGCTGCCCGTTCTGCCGTTCCTCGCTCACGGAGGCCGACGGAACCCTCACGTGCGGCGGCTGCGGCCGGACGTTCGCGGTCGAGAACGGCATACCGCTCATGCTCCACGAGGATCTTCCTGGCGCCCGCGAGAAGCTCGGCGAGACGGCCGGCTGGGTCGAGAAGGCGCGCAGCGAGGGCTGGTACGAGCCGGACGACCAGGTCGACGCCGTGCTCCCGTTCGTCAACCGCGAGCTCGGGTGGGAGAACCAGACCTGGCTCGCGAACGGGCACTCGTTCCAGGTGCTCCTCGACCGCTACGTCGGCGACATGCGCGGCTTCCGCGTGCTCGAGGTCGGGGCGGCCAAGGCATGGGCGTCGCGCTTCTGGCTCGAGCGCGGCTGCGACTACGTCGCCACCGACATCCTCGTCGACGAGAAGATCGGTCTCGGCCGCGGCGCGTTCTACGGCGAGTTCAGCCGCGTGCAGGCGGACGGCGAGCACCTCCCGTTCCCCGACGCGACGTTCGACGTCGTGTACTGCGTTGCGACGCTGCACCACGCGCTCGACCTCGGCCGCATGGTTTCGGAGATGGCACGGGTCGCGCGCCGCGGCGCAGTCGTCGCCGGGTTGAACGAGGGAACGCGAGGCATCCGGTACAGCCCCGAGAATCCCGACCAGGCGGCCGAGAAGGAGGTCGGGATCAACGAGCACGTGCACACGGTGTGGGCGTACGCGAGCGCGTTCACGCGCGCGGGCATCACCGTGCGCCGGCTCGAGCGCGCGGACGGGTGGCCGCCCGTTCCGTACGGGCGTCAGCTCTCGAAGATCCCGAAGATCGGCATGTCGCTCGGCACGCTCGCACATCTGAGCGCCGCGCCCTATTCGGGCGTGTCGATCTACGGGCGGCGGCGATGACCTCCGTCTACGCCGACCTCGTCCGCTACCGCGAGCTCTTCGGCAACCTGTTCCGGCGCGACCTGCAGGCGAAGTACCGCGGCTCTGCGCTCGGCGTGCTCTGGACGATCGCGAACCCGATCATGCTCATGGGCGTCTACCTGCTCGTCTTCAGCGTCGTCCTCAAGGCGCGGTTCGCCAACGTCTCGCACTACCCGCTCTTCCTGCTGTCGGGGCTCGCCGTCTGGACGTTCTTCGCCGCCGCCCTGCAGTCGGCGACGCGGTCGATGCTCGACAACGCCAACCTCATCCGGAAGATCCGGTTCCCGCGCCAGCTCGTGCCGCTGTCGGTCGTCGGCGCGCATCTCGTCAGCTTCGCGGTGATGCTCCTCCTGCTTCTCGTGCTGAACGCGATCGTGCTGCCGCGCGCGCGTGCGACCGAGCTGCTCGCAATCCCGCTGTCGCTACTCGTCCTAGGTCTCGTCTCCGGGCTCGCACTCGCGCTCGCTTCGCTGAACGTGCTCTTCCGCGACGTCGAGTTCATCGTTGCCGCGTTGCTCGTCCCGTGGTTCTTCCTCACGCCGATCATCTATCCGCTCACGTCGGGCACGCTGGCGGAGCACACGCACGTGATCTGGGTGATCCACTGGGTGAACCCGCTGTCGCCGGCCGTGGAGGCCGTACGCGCGCCTTTGTTCCTCGGGCGCATGCCGTTCTGGGGCGATGCCCTCTACCTCATCGTTGCGTGCGTCGTCGCGCTCGTCGTCGGCGCGTGGGTATTCACGCGCATCGACGACCAGATCGCGATCGAGGTCTAGGGCTCGATGCCCTAGACCTCGATGGTGTCTGGCTCCGCGCAGCGGTGCCAGACACCCGGGTTTGCTCCTACGAGTCCTGGGGCGGATCGACGAGGCGCGGCCCGTCCGGCGGCGTTTGCTCGTCGCGAAGCTCGTCGAGCGTCGCCTCGATGCACTCGCCCGTCACGACGTCCTCGAGCAGGGCGCGCCGCTCGACGGCGCCCATCGGCGAGATCCCGCGAATGCGGTACACGCGCTCGCGGTAGGTGATCTCCCCACCGACGGTGAAGTCGTGCAAGGCCGCAGAGCCCCCTTAAAGCCGCAATGGAACTGCCTCAGGCGACGATACGTCGTCGCCCGGCGCTGAGCAAGCTCAGATGCGCACTTTGAGCACGAGCCGCCCGTCGAACATCCACGGCTCGTCGCCGTCGGCGCGGTAGGCGGGGAGGCCCGCCACCTCGGCGTTCGGCTCGAGCGGCGGCAGGAGGGACGGGCAGACTAGCGGATGCCCGAAGCGCGGATGGCGGCCGCCGCCCGGCGCGTAGGGCGCGAGCTCCGCCGGGGTGCGCCGCAGGAGGCCGCGCTCGAGCTCGAGCGCGCCGCCGACGGCGGCGTACCCCTCCTCGTGGAGCGCGCGCGCATGCTCGCGCCAGCCTGCCGCCGGCTCGGCGCCGTCCGGGAAGAACGTCCGGGCCTGCGACGCGTCGCGCGGTAGGACGTCGAGGCCGCGCTCGAGCGGGTCGTTGCCGAGCTCGGCGAGCCAGAAGCGGTGCTCCTCGACGAGGTCGACCGAGAGCCGGTAGCGGCCGGGCGGGATCGGACCGCGCAGGGCGATCGTCTGCCGCAGCGTCCCGCCCGGCTCGACCGGTTGCTCGAGCGGCGTGCGCAGCCCGTCCCAGACGATCGGGTTGCCGCGCTCGTCGAGCCAGTGATAGGCGACGAAGATCCCGTCCTTCTCGCCGCGCGTCCGCCACGGGGCGGTGCCCGCGTTCACCGCCTCGATCGTCGCGAGCTGCTTCGCGCCGGCCTCGACCGGCGCGTGCTCGATGGCGTGCCAGCGGACGACGAGAGGGCCGGAGCTCGACACCGGGCTAGTCTAGGCCCGTGGCAGAGCCGCTCCTCGTGCGGGTCGCGCGCCGCGAGCCGGTCGAGCGCACGCCGGTCTGGTTCATGCGCCAGGCGGGGCGCTCGCTCCCGGAGTACCGCGCGCTGCGCGAGCGGCACTCGTTCTTCGAGCTCGCCGGCACGCCGGAGCTCTGCGCAGAGGTGACGCTCCAGCCGGTGCGGCGGCACGGCGTGGACGCGGCCGTGCTGTTCGCGGACATCGTCACGCCCGTGCTGGGGATGGGCATCGGCGTCGAGCTTGTCGAGGGTGTCGGCCCGGTCGTGGGCGAGCCCATCGGGAGCCTCGCCGACGTCCAGCGACTGCGCGTGACCGAGCCGGACGTCGACGTGCTCGAGGCGATCCGCATCGTGCGGCGCGAACTCGACGAGGAGCGCGCGCTCATCGGGTTCTGCGGGGCGCCTTTCACGGTCGCGGGCTATCTCGTCGAGGGAAGGCGGAGCCGCGACTTCGCGCGCACGAAGGCGCTCATGTATCGCGAGCCGGCGACGTGGCACGCATTGATGGAGAAGCTCACCGAGCAGTTCGCCCGCTACGTCGCCGCGCAGGCTCGCGCCGGCGCGGACGTCGTCCAGCTCTTCGACTCGTGGGTCGGAGTGCTCTCTCCCGCCGACTATGCGGAGTTCGTCGAGCCGTACTCCGCACGCATCCTCGCCGCCGTCGACGTGCCGACGATCCATTTCGGCACCGGCGCGACCGAGGAGCTGCTCGCGCTGCTCGCCCGGGCGGGCGGCGACGTCGTCGGCGTCGACTGGCGGCTGCCGCTCGCGGCCGCGCCGGCCGACCGCGCCGTGCAGGGGAACCTCGAGCCGGCCGTCCTGCTCGGGCCCTGGGAGCGGATCGAGCGGGAGGCGCTCGCGGTGCTCGCCGCGGGCGAGGGCCGCTCGCACGTCTTCAACCTCGGCCACGGCGTCCTGCCGGGAACCGACCCCGACGTGCTCACACGGCTGACCGCCCTCGTGCAGGAGCGCACGGTGGAGGCCCGCGTCTGAGCGAGATCCCGCGCGAGGAGCTCGAGCTCGTGCTCGCCGCGACGCGCGTCGACGAGGTCGAGGACCTGCGCGGCCGCAGCTTCGCGTCGGCGGTGGGCGTCTGGCGCGTCCGCGCCGGCGATCGGAGCGCGGTGCTGAAGCTGCTCCGCCTGAACGCGGGCCCGCACCCGAAGTGGCCGTCGCGTGCGGATCCCGGCGACCCGTACTACTGGCTCCGCGAGCCGCTCGCCTATGCCTCGGGCGTCCTCGACCCGTTCGGCGTCCCCCGGCTGCTCGCCCGCGTCGACCGGCCCGACGGCGACGTCGCGTTGTGGCTCGAGGACGGAGGCGACCCGCACGAGCAGCGCTGGACGCCGGAGCTGCTCGCGGCAGCCGCGAGGCGGCTCGGCGCGGCGCAGCAGGAGCTGCTCGGCGTCGACGCGCCGTGGCTCGCGCACGGCTGGCTCCGCGAGTACTTCCGCCTGCACGAGCTGCCGCTCGACGACGGCGTGCTCGACCGGCTAGACGTGATTCCGCAGACGCTCTGTCACAACGACTTCCACCCGGACAACGTCCTCGACTCCGGCCTGCTCATCGACTGGGCCTTCTGCGGCGTCGGCCCCGTCGGGATGGACGCGGGCGTCCTCGTCGGCGACGGGCTCGCCGACGAGAAGTATCCGGCAGACCGCGTCGACGACGTCTTCGACGCCGTGTGGTGCGCATACACCGATGGCTTCGGCAGCGCCGCCGACGATGTCCGCTACGGGTACGTCCAGGGAATCCGGCGCCTCCGCTGGCTCGTCCGGGGCCGCTCGCCGGCATGGGAAGCAACGATCGACTTCATCGAGGGGCTAGGGTCAGACGGATGAGCGACGCAGTGGTGCTGATGGCGTACGGCTCGCCCGAACGGCTCGCCGACGTGCCGGCGTACTACTCCGACATTCGCGGCGGCCGCCCGATCGCGCCGGAGCATCTCGAGGACCTCGTCGAGCGCTACCGCCGCCTCGGCATCGAGGATTCGTCTCCGCTCAACGCGATCACCGAGGCGACGCGGGCAGCACTCGAGCGCGTGCTCGGGCTGCCGGTCCACACGGGGATGAAGCACTGGACGCCGCGCATCGCCGACGCTGCCGAGGCTGCGATCGCGGGCGGCGCCGACCGGATCGTGGGCCTCGTGCTTGCGCCGTACTACTCGGGGCTCTCGATCAAGGGCTACCGCGACCAGCTCGACCAGGCGCTCGCCGGCCGCGCGGAGCTCGCCTTCGTCGACAGCTGGCACGTCGAGCCCGGGTTCGTCCAGCTGCTCGCGGACCGTGTCCGCGGAACGGACGCGCACGTCGTCTTCACCGCGCACTCGCTGCCGGCGCGCATCCTCGAGATGGGCGATCCGTACAAGGACCAGCTCCTCGCGACGTCGGAGGCGGTCGCCCGCGCGGCGGGCGTGACCGAGTGGTCGTTCTCCTTCCAGAGCGAGTCGCCGACGGGCGAGCCGTGGCTCGGGCCGGACATCCTCGACCACCTCGACGCGCTTCACGCGGACGGCGTCGAGCACGTGCTCGTCTGCCCCGTAGGCTTCGTCTCCGACCACCTCGAGATCCGCTGGGATCTCGACGTCGAAGCGCAGGAGAAGGCGGCCGGGCTCGGAATGCGGCTCGAACGGATCGAGATGCCGAACGACGACCCCGCGTTCATCCGCACACTTGCCACCATCGTGAAGAGGGCTCTGCCATGAGGCCCGGCGAGATCGCCGTCGAGCACGCGGCGAGGCGCTTCCGCGTCTACCCGCGCGAGAGCCGTGCGCTCAAGGATCTCGTCGTCGCCCGTGGCCGCACGCGCGGCACCGACGTCTGGGCGCTGCGCGACGTGTCGTTCGCCGTCGAGCCGGGCAGCGCGATCGGCCTCGTCGGCCGCAACGGCTCCGGCAAGACGACGCTGCTCCGTCTCCTCTCCGGCATCGTCAAGCCGACGTCCGGCACCGTCGCGGTCGGCGGCCGTGTCGGTTCGCTGCTCGAGCTCGGAGCGGGCTTCCATCCCGACCTGACGGGACGCGAGAACGTCTATCTCAACGGCTCCATCCACGGGCTGCAGCGCGCGACGATCCGCGAGAAGCTCGATGAGATCGTCGCCTTCGCCGGCCTCGAGGACTTCATCGACCTGCCGGTGCGGACGTACTCGTCGGGGATGTACATGCGGCTCGGGTTTGCGATCGCGTCGCACATCGAGGCAGATGTGCTCCTGCTCGACGAGGTGTTCGCCGTCGGCGACGAAGCGTTCCAGCGCAAGTGCTTCGGGAAGATCTTCGAGTTCAAGCAGCGCGGCGGCACGATCGTGTTCGTCTCGCACGACGCCGGCGCGGTCGAGAGGCTCTGCGACCGCGCGGTTCTGCTCAGCGGGGGCTGCGTCGCCTTCGACGGCCCGACGCACGAGGCCGTCGTCGCGTACCGGCGGCTGCTCGCCGGCGAGCGCGACCCGGAGGAGCGCGCCGCCGGCCTCAAGGAGTGGGGCGGGGACGTCGCCCGCGTCGAGCGCGTCCGCCTGCTCGGTGCCGAGGGCGAGGAGCGCAGCCAGCTGCTCGCGGGCGAGCCGTTCGCGATCGCGCTCGACGTCGTCGCGGACGCGCCGCTTGCGCCGCCACGCCTGGGCTGGGAGCTGCGCGACGACGGCGGGACGCTCGTCGCCGCAGGCGGCGTCTCGACCGCGGAGCTCGGCTGGAGCGAAGAGACGCGCTCGCTCCCGTTGCGCTTCGCTGCGGAGCGCCCGCCGTTCTCCGACGGCCGCCTGCACCTTCGCCTCGACCTCGCCGACGAGCAGGCGGGCATGCAGCATCACTCTCTCGACGACGCGCTCGTCTTCGTCGTCTACCCCGCCGACGACGGCCGCGGCCTCGTGCGTCTCGAAGGGCAGTGGTCGCCCGCCGTCGAACTGGAGCGCACATGAGCTCGAGAACGTGTCCCGACTGGCCTGACCTGATGGAGATCGCGCCGGAGCTGCAGTTCAAGCACTACACCGTCGCCGAGGTGCAGCTGCCCGCCGACGCGCTCATGCAGGTCACCGACATCGCGCTCTCGGACGTCGCCATCTGCTGCGACCTCGAGCACAACGTCTTCTACGCCGTGCACACGGACGAGCGCCTCGCCGACGCGCTGCGGTCGAGCCACTGGTTCGAGGTGCGCGACTGGATCCGGGCCGGGCATCCCGGCTCCCTCTACTAATCCGGTGCCAGGCATCAGGGTTTCGGCCCTTGCCCACCTTTCGCCGAGGCCAGGTGCCTGGCTCCGGCGTGACTAGACGACCTGCGTCGGCAGCGGTTCGCCTTGCGCGAACGCGAGCACGTTGTCGACGACGATGCGCGTCATCGCCGAGCGTGTCTCGATCGTCGCGCTCGCGATGTGCGGCGTCAGCACGACGTTCGGCAGCCCGAAGAGCGCGGGTGGCACGTGCGGCTCGTGCACGAACACGTCGAGGCCCGCGCCGATGCGCCCCGACACGAGCTCGTCGACGAGCGCGTCCTCGTCGACGACCGCCCCGCGGGCGGTGTTCACGAGCGTTGCGCCGTCCTTCATCGAGGCGAGGCGCTCGCGCGTGATGAGCCCTGTCGTCTCGGGCGTGAGCGGAACGTGCAGCGACACGATGTCGCTCTCGCGTATCAGCTCGTCGAGGTCCCCCTCGCGTCGCCGCGTGTGCAGCACGCGCATGTCGAACCCCTGCGCGCGCCGCGCGACCGCCGAGCCGATTCGCCCAAGACCGACGATGCCGAGCGTCGTGCCGCTCACGTCGCGGCCTAGCGACCGCGGCGACGCCCAGTGCGATCCCCACGTGCCTGTGCGGACGTGCCGGTCGCCCGCGACGACGCCGCGGCGGACGGCGAGCATGAGCGCGACGGCGAGGTCCGCAGTCGCCGCGTCGAGGACGCCGGGCGTGTTCGTGATCGCAACGCCTCGGGCGGCGCAGGCGTCGACGTCGACGCGGTCGTAGCCGACGCCGAAGTTGGCGACGAGCCGGAGCGCGGGGAAGCCATCGAGGTCGAAGGGCTCGTTCGTGACGACGAGCACCTCGACGTCGTCGCGCGGGGCGTCGGCCGGGCCGACCTCGACCTCGCCGAGCTCGTCCCAGGCCGGTCCGGGCAGCCTTCGGGTCGCGAGCACCTTCACCCCGCCGACGCTACTACGCTCTCCCCATGACGAGGGTGGTCGTGCCCTTCGCGGGCTCGAGCGGCAAGACGCGGCTGGGCGCACCGCAGCGGACGAGGCGCGGGCTCTCGCTCGCGATGCTCGCCGACGTGCTCGCCGCTGCCTCGGCCATGGGCGAGCCGGTTGTCGCGACGAGCGACCCGGACGGCCGCGCGCTCGCCGCCGAGCTCGGCGCGACGGTGGCGGACGATCCGGGCGGCGGCCAGGGGGCTGCCGTGGCGGCGGCGCTCGCCCTGCTCCCCGAGGAGCCGGTCCTCGTCGTGAACGCCGACCTGCCGTGCACCGTGCCCAACGACCTGCGCGCGCTCCTCGCCGCCGTCCCGCCGCACGGGCTCGCGCTCGTCGAGGCGCTCGACGGGACGACGAACGCGCTCGGCCTTTCCGGGCCGGGTATTTTCCAGCCGCTGTACGGCCGGGACAGCGCGAGCCGCTTCCGAGCGCTTACGGTGGAGACCGTGGCCGTCGCCATCCCGAACATCGCCGAGGACGTCGATACGTTCGCCGACCTCGAGCGTCTCCAGCTCCGCTGCGGCCCACGGACGCAGGCGTGCCTCGCCGAGCTCGCGTCGGGTACCCGGGAATGAAGGTCACCGTCCTCTCGGGAGGCGTCGGCGGGGCGCGGTTCGCTCAGGGTGTCGTCGACGTCGTGCCGCCGGAGAGCGTCACGGTCGTCGGCAACGTCGGCGACGACGTCGACGTGCTCGGGCTGCACGTGTCGCCCGACCTCGACTCGATCCTGTACGCGCTCGCACGGGTGAACGACGAGGAGCGCGGCTGGGGCCGCGCCGGCGAGACGTGGCGGACGCTCGAGAGCGTCGCGTCGTTCGGCGGCGAGTCCTGGTTCCGGCTCGGCGACCTCGACCTCGGCCTCCACCTCGTGCGGACGCAGGCGCTCCGTTCCGGCGAGCCGCTCTCGCGCGTCACCGCGCGGCTCGCGGCCGCATTCGGCGTCGCGACGACGCTGCTGCCGGTGACCGACGACCGGCTGCGCACGTGGATCGCGACCGCCGCCGGCGAGTTCCCCTTCCAGGAGTGGTTCGTGGCGCGCGGGCATCGCGACGAGGTGGACGCCGTCCGGTTCGACGGGGCGACGTCCGCTGCTCCCGCCCCCGGCGTCGTCGACGCGGTCGCCGCGGCCGACCTCCTCCTCATCGCGCCGAGCAACCCGTACGTGTCGATCGCGCCGATCCTCGCGGTGGCGGATGTGCGCGAGGCGATCGCCGCCCGGCGCGTGCCGTGCGTCGCGGTGAGCCCGCTCATCGGCGGCCGCGCCGTCAAGGGCCCGGCCGACCGCATGCTCGTGCGCCTGGCCGGAGGCACGTCGCCGCGGCATCTCGCGCGCTGCTACGACGGCCTGATCGACGCGCTCGTCGTCGACGAAGCGGACGCGCACGACCTCGACGGGCTCGGGGACGTGCGGCCCATCGTCACGCGCACGCTGATGGTGGACGACTCGGCTCGGCGACGTCTCGCTGAGGCGGCGCTCGGAGCGGTGCCCGCGTGAAGGTCGCGGTCGTCGGAGGCACGGGAGACTTCGGGCTCGCGCTCGCTCAGCGGCTCGCGGAGGCGGGGGAGCACGTCGTCATCGGCTCGCGCGATGCCGAGCGCGCACGAGCGAAGGCGGTCGAAGCGGGAGCCGCGGCCGGTGCCGCGAATGCAGACGCGGTCAGCGGCGTCGACATCGTCGTGCTCGCAGTGAAGGCGGACGCGGCACTTTCGACCGCCGCCGATCTCGTCGACGCGATCGGCGACACGCCGGTCTTGAGCGTCGCGAGCGAGCTGCGTTTCACGAAGACGGGCGCGTATCCCACCGAGGAGCAGCGCTCGGTCGCGGAGCGCACGCAGGAGCTCCTGCGTGCGCCGGTCGTTGCGGGCCTGCACTCGCTCGCGGCCGCGTCACTCGCCCACGGGAAGGCGGACGGCGATGCTCTCGTCTGCGGGGACGACGAGCACGCGAAGGAGCTCGCGCTGGCGCTCGCCGGCAAGGTCGTCGCCGGCCGGGCGCTCGACGCGGGCCCGCTTGCGAGCGCGCGCGCGCTCGAGGGGATGACTGCAGTGATCGTCAACCTGAACCGTCGCTACCGCGGGCACGCCGGCGTCCGCATCGTCGGTCTGTGACGGCGATCTCTATCGTCAC
>Ga0265338_10005705_pt1 | contig 16099 bp, 19 predicted proteins | sample 42126metaG_FD_193579 | JGI IMG/M metagenome (GOLD analysis project Ga0265338, IMG submission 193579) | Rhizosphere microbial communities from Carex aquatilis grown in University of Washington, Seatle, WA, United States - 4-21-26 metaG | ecosystem: Host-associated > Plants > Roots > Rhizosphere... | reverse complement strand
CGCGGAACGGCGGCGCAGCTCTTCCAGAATGGCGCGGGCGCGCGCCAGATCGGTAGGCCCGGGAATCTTGATTCCGGTATTGCCCAGCGGCGAGGTGGTGCGGCCCAGCGGATCTTCCGGCCCGCCATCCTGGCCGCTCTTGGAAGCATCATCGGCCAGTTGCTGGGCGCCTTCGCGCATGGCGTTCAGCGCCTGGTTCTGGGCACTGCCGGCATTGGAGAGATCCTTGTGGCCCAGGGCATCCTGGGCATCGCCCATCGCCTTGCCGGCCTCGCGCATCTTTTCGGCGGACTTGCCGTCCATGCCCTTGAGCGAATCCTGCAGTTCTTTCTGCAGTTCGTTCTGCTGCTTCTGCAGGCCTTGGGTGCCGCCATCCTTGGGATCCGCCTGACCCTGGCGTTGGCGGAAAGTCTTGTCGAGCAGGTCGCGCTGTTTGCCCATCAGGCCACCCAGCTTCTGCATCTGCTCGGCCATCTTCTTGCTCTGCGGGGTCTGCGCGCCCTTGCCGCCGCTGCCGCCGGGCGTGGTGTGCAGATTTTCCAGCATGGATTGCAGCATGGCCAGAAGCTGCGCCGCCATCTGGCGATCGCCGGCCTGGGTCAATTGCTGGATGGTCTTGAGCAGGGTGGCCAGATCGTTCTCGCCCAGGGTCTTTGTGCCTTGCGGCAGCGCCGCCTGGCTTTCGGGCGAGGGATTGTTAGCCAGCGCCTGCATGTAGCGCTGCATAGCCTCGTTGTAACGCTTGAGCAGTTCATCAATCACGTCCTGCGGCGCGCCGGACGCCAGCGCGGCCATCAGCATGGCCTGCAGCTTGCGCAGTTCCTCGGCCGCCGACAGCAGGCCGCCGCGCTCCAGCTTCAATGCCGTCTGCCACAACAGCTCTTCGACCTTGGCGATATCGGCGTCGGTCTTGGCGTTCTTGACGTCCGTAAAGGCGGTGCGCAGCGCCTGGAAGATATCGTTCTTGCCTTCGTAAAACCGGTCCGGCGCGATGGTCAGCGCATCAAGCGTCAGCATCACGGTCTTGCGGCCCGCGGCATCGGAGGTCGCCAGATGCTGGCGCTGTTCGATCAGGGCTCGCGCCAGCGGATCGGTGAAGATGCGGGCGGGCAACTGGAAGGTGAAAGGCGCGCTGAGGCCTTTCTGGCCGATGGCATCGCGCGCTTCCAGATGCCCTTCCACGGTCAGGCCGGCATAGGGATGACTGGTGAGATCCACGTACGTCGTCTGGTCCACCTTGCGCGCCGAGGACTCCGGCAAGGGCAATTCGGCCACCAGCGGCTTGCCATGACCGCCCTTGGGCATCAGGACCGCGCGCACACCGGCAATGCCGTAGTCGTCACTGCCCTTGAACGAGAAGGTAGTGGCTTTGCGCTCGGTGGCCGTGGGCTTGGCCTTCAGCGCGATTACCGGCGGGGCATCCGGCACCGCCACAATGCGCCACTTGCCAATGGCATGGCCGCCGACCTGCACGCGGACGCGGGCGGTCGAGGAGAGCAGGACATTGCTGGAATATTCGCCGTCCTCGCCGGCAAAACGGGGCGCGGAATTGTTGCCGGCTTCAAGGCCCGGGCGCCGCGGCGCGCCATGGACGCGCAGGTTCAGGACAGAGCCTTGCGGGACCTGCACCTCGCCATCGGCCGCATGCAGCGAGAATAGCGGCAGGCCCGTATAGGGCGGCGGATCCACCCAGGCATCGATCGTGGCGGTGGCAGCCGCGCCGCTGTCAAAGGCTGCGAGCAGCCGCGCGCCGGTGTCGCCGCGCGCGAGCACCGGGCCCACCGCAATGGCAATCAACAGATACCAGCGCAGGCCGTGCGGGTCGCGTTCGGCCAGACCTGTACGCGGCGGCGCCAGCCGCAACCGGCCGGGCAGAGGACGCGCCTGATGGGCCCGCCATAATTCTTCGGCAAAGGGATCGGCCCCCACCATGCGGTCGCCATGTTCGGAAACCGGGCGATGCTGAAGGCCGCTGTCGCGCTCCAGCCGGCGCGCCGCGTCGATGGCGCGAGGCCAGGTAAAGTTTTCAAAACCATCGTACAGCGACAGGGCCGCGGCCGTGATGGTGGCCGCCAGCAGCAGCGCCTGCAGCGGCCAGGGGATGAAGGCAAAGATTCCGGTCAGAACCAGCGACAGGTAAAAGCCGATGAAACCGAATGCCGGCCAAAGCAGCGGCAGAAGTTTCTCGATGGCCAGGATCGCCCGCGCGGCCGCGATACGGCCGGCCCAGGGACCCGAACGGAACGGATCAGCCGGAAAGCCAGTCTGGGATGCGGTCCTTGGCGATGAGATCGGCATAACTCTCCCGGGGCCTTACGATGCCCCACTCTCGCCCCCGAACCAAGACTTCCGCGATCCGGGGCCGGGCATTGTAGTCACCCGCCATGACCGCGCCATAGGCGCCGGCGGTCAGGATCGCCACAAGTTCGCCGGATTTGAGTTCCGGCATCTCGCGGCCGGCGGCGAACAGGTCCGAGGTTTCGCAGACCGGCCCCACCACGTCGTAACGCGTGCGTGCCTGACCGGAAGCCGGTTCCTTGACCGGGACGATCTCATGCCAGGCATCATACATGGCCGGCCGGACAAGATCGTTCATCCCGGCGTCAATGATCAGGAAATGCTTGGCCTCGCCATGCTTGACGTAGAGTGTGCGCGACACCAGCACGCCGGCATTGGCGGCGATCAGGCGGCCGGGCTCGAACGACAAGGTGCAGTCCAGGCCCTTGGTCACCCGGCTGACCATGGCGCCATATTCCGATGGGTCGGGCGGAGCCATATTGCTGTTCTCGTATGGCACACCCAGGCCGCCGCCGAGATCCAGGCGCGTGATGGCATGACCATCGGCGCGCAGCAGGCCGACCAGTTCCACCACGCGCTGGAACGCGGTTTCGAAAGGCTGAAGATCGGTGATCTGGCTGCCGATATGGACGTCGACGCCAACAATCTCGAGATTCTTCAGCTTGGCCGCATGCGCATAGGCCTCGCGCGCCCGGTCGAAGGGAATGCCGAATTTGGTTTCCGCCGTGCCGGTGGTGATCTTGGCGTGGGTCTTGGCATCCACGTCGGGATTGATGCGCAAGGTGATGGGCGCGCGCTTGCCGAGGCCGCGGGCGACCTCGTCCAGCGCGGCCAGCTCCGGCTCGCTTTCGACATTGAATTGATAGATGCCGGCGTCCAGGCCCTCGCGCATCTCTTCGCGCGTCTTGCCGACACCGGAGAAGACGATCTTGCTGGCCGCAATGCCGGCGGCCAGCGCCTTGGCCAATTCGCCGCCCGACACCACGTCGGCGCCGGCGCCTAGCCGCGCCAACGTCTTCAGCACCGCCAGATTGCCGTTCGCCTTGACCGAAAAAGCCACCAGCGATCCGGCCGGCAGCGCGCCCGCAAACACCTTGTAGTGCCGCTCAAGTGTGGCTGTGGAATAGCAATAGAAAGGCGTGCCGACCTCTTCAGCCAGCCGGCTGAGCGCCACATCTTCGGCGCACAGCACGCCGTCCTTGTACTGGAAATGATGCATTACCTATCTACCGAGAGGGTAGGGTGGCTTGGAGGGATCGTGATCGTCCTTGGTCGTGGCCTGGCCGTTGGGCTTGACCAGATCGTTCTTCACGCCACAGGCGGCCACGGCAAAGGCGAGCAAGGCAATCGCGACGAGCTTCTTCATTTCAGAATACTCCGCCAGTGATGCAGTTGTTCTCTCACCCGCGCCGGCGCGGTGCCGCCCAGGCTCATGCGCGAAGCGACACTGGCTTCCGGCGACAGGACTTTGAACACGTCCTGGGTGATGGCGGGCTCCACCGACTGCATGTCTGCCAGTGACAGCTTATCCAAAGTCACGCCCCTGGTCTCGGCCAGCTTTACGATGCTGCCGGCAATGTGATGGGCTTCGCGGAACGGCTTCTTGAGAACCCGCACCACCCAGTCGGCCAGATCGGTAGCGGTGGGAAAGCCCGGTTCGCAGGCCGCGCGCATTTTTTCCGGTTGCGCGGTCAAGTCCGCCACCATCGCGGCCATGGCCGCCAGGCAAAGTTCCAAGGTGTCGGCGGCGTCGAACACCCGCTCCTTGTCTTCCTGCAGATCGGTGCCATAGGTCAGCACCAACCCCTTCACGACCGCCGCCAGCGCCACGAAATCGCCCAGCACCCGCCCCGTCTTGCCGCGGATCAATTCGGCGGCGTCAGGGTTGCGCTTCTGCGGCATGATCGAGGAGCCGGTGGTGAAGGCATCCGACAGTTTCACGAAGCCGAAGGCCGGCGTGGACCATTGCACCAGCTCGGCCGCCAGACGCGACAGATGCACCGCTGCGATCGAACAGGCGGCCAGATATTCCAGCGCGAAGTCGCGCGCGGAAATCGCATCCATGGAATTGCGCATCGGCCGGGCGAAACCCAGCGTGTGGCTGGTGTTGTCGCGGTCAATGGGAAAGGACGTCCCGGCCAGCGCCGCCGCGCCCAACGGAGATTCATTCAACCGCTTCCTGGCATCCTCGAAACGGCCGCGATCGCGCCCCGCCATCTCGACATAGGCCAGCAGATGGTGGCCGAAGGTCACCGGCTGGGCCACCTGCATATGGGTGAAGCCCGGCATGATGGTATCGGCATGCTTTCCGGCCTGCTCAACCAGCGCCCGCTGCAGCGCCAAGAGGCCCTGGTCGGCGCGCTCGCACGCCGCCCGCACCCATAGCCGGAAATCCGTCACCACTTGATCGTTGCGCGAGCGTGCGGTGTGCAAGCGACCCGCCGTGGGGCCGATCAGTTCGGCCAGCCGCGCCTCGATGTTGAGGTGAATGTCCTCCAGCTCGCGCTTGAAGACGAAGCTGCCGTCAGCGATCTCCTTCTCGATCTTGGTCAGACCGTCCAGGATGGCCTGGGCATCGTCCTTGGAGATGATCCCTTCGTTGGCCAGCATGCGGCAATGCGCCCGCGACCCGGCCAGGTCTTCGCCTGCCAGGCGCTTGTCGAAATCGATCGAGGGGGTAATCTCCCTCATGATGGCGGCGGGGCCGGACTCAAACCGTCCGCCCCACATTTTGTTAGTGCTCATCTTGCCGTCCGAAAGACCATGACCAAGAAAATCATCATCAGCCTGGCCGTTATCATCGCTGTCGCGCTGGGCGTTCTATATGGGAAAGGGCTGCTTTCTGTCCATCAGGGGCTGGAGCCGCCCGCCTCGCTTTCGGCGCTGGCGCTGGAAAAGTCGCCCAAAACGGCCCCTAACGTGCAATTCACCGACGCCAAGGGCAGCCGCTATGCGCTGGACGCGTTCCGGGGCCGCTATGTGCTCTTGAATCTCTGGGCCACCTGGTGCGGGCCGTGCGTCAATGAACTTCCGTCTCTGGCCCGCCTGTCTCGCTTCGCCCCCGGTGTGCGCGTGGTGGCGATCGATACCGCCGATCTCGCCACGGTGGATGCCGCCGGATTCCTGAAAGAGCACAATGCCGGAAATCTTGCCGCCTATCGCGACAGCGAGAAGGTCATGATGAAGACCTTCGGCGCCTTTGCCCTGCCCATGACGGTGCTGATCGATCCGCAGGGCAAGATCGTCGCGAAAGCCGCTGGACCCGCCGACTGGGGTTCGCCGGATGCGGTTGCTTATTTCAAGAGGATCACGGGGACCTGAGAGATCCTCATGCTTCGACAGTCGCTAGTGGCAGCGTAGTGCGACCAGCATGAGGATATTCTCTTGTCCTCACCCTGAGCTCGTCGAAGGGTGAGGACGGCGCCTACCGCGTCGGGACGGGATGCTCACCGCGATAGTCATAGAAACCGCGACCCGTCTTGCGGCCCAGCCAGCCGGCTTCGACATACTTCACCAGCAGTGGACAGGGCCGATACTTGGAGTCGGCCAAGCCCTCATACAGCACCTGCATCACCGACAGGCAGGTGTCCAGGCCAATGAAGTCGGCCAGCTGCAATGGCCCCATGGGATGGTTGGCGCCAAGCCGCATCGCGGTGTCGATGGCATCCACATTGCCGACGCCTTCATAGAGCGTATAGACCGCCTCATTGATCATCGGCAGCAGGATGCGGTTGACGATGAAGGCGGGGAAATCCTCGGCATAAGCGGCGGTCTTGCCGACCTTGCGCACGATCTCCAGCGCCGCCTGGAAGGTGGTGTCGTTGGTGGCGATGCCGCGGATCACTTCCACCAGCTGCATCAGCGGCACCGGATTCATGAAATGCAGGCCGATGAAATTCTCCGGCCGGTCGGTGGCGGCGGCCAGCCGCGTGACGGAGATGGATGAGGTGTTGGTGGCGATCAACGCCGTCTTGCTGATGCGCTGGCACAGGTCCTGGAAAATCTTTTTCTTGATCGCTTCATCCTCGGTCGCCGCTTCGATCACCAGGTCGCGGTCTTTGAGGTCGTCAATGCTCTGGGTGACGCGAATGCGCGCCAGGGCCGGCTTGATCTGGTCTTCGCTGATGACGCCCTTGTGGGCCTGGCGCTGCATGTTCTTCTCGATCATGCCGATGGCCTTGGACAGGGCATCCTTGTTGATGTCGTCCAGCACCACGTCATAGCCGGCCAGGGAAAGGACATGGGCAATGCCGGTCCCCATCTGGCCCGCGCCGATCACACCGATTTTCTGCACTGCCATGGTCTGTCGCCTTTACTTGTAGCCACGCTTGACGAGTTCTTCGTCCAGCTCCGGCAGAATCTTGAACAGGTCGCCCACCAGTCCGTAGTCGGCCACCTGGAAGATCGGGGCCTCTTCGTCCTTGTTGATAGCGACGATTTTGCGGGAGTCTTTCATCCCCGCCAGGTGCTGAATCGCGCCGGAAATGCCCACCGCGATATAAAGATCGGGAGCCACGGCCTTGCCGGTTTGGCCGACCTGATAGTCGTTGGGCACAAAGCCCGCATCTACGGCGGCGCGGGAGGCGCCGACCGCCGCATGCAGCTTGTCGGCAATGGAATCCAGCAGCTTGAAATTTTCCTTCGAGCCCAGGCCGCGCCCACCCGAGATCACGATCTTGGCGCTGGTCAATTCGGGACGTTCGGATTTGGACAGGGCCTCGCTGGCGAATTTCGAGGTGCCGGGATCGGCGGCGGCGGCAATCTTCTCGATCGCGGCGCTGCCGCCCTCCGCCGCCGCGGCAAAGGCCGTGGTGCGGACCGTAATGACTTTCTTGGCCCCGCTAGGCGCCTGCAAGGTCTCGGTGGCGTTGCCGGCATAGATGGGCCGCTCGAAGGTGTCGGGCGACACGACTTTCAGAATCTCCGAGATCTGGCCCACATCCAGCTTTGCGGCGATGCGGGGCAGGATGTTCTTTCCCGTGGTGGTGGCCGGCGCCAGGATCGTGTCATAGCTGCCCGCCAGCGACAGGATCAGGGCCTCCATCGGCTCGGCCAACTGGCGCGCATATTCGGACGCATCGGCCAGCAGCACTTTTTCGACACCGGCAATCTTGGCCGCGGTCTCCGCCACGGCGGCGCAATTTTCCCCTGCCACCAGTACATGCACGGGGGCGGAGATGGCGGCGGCCGCCGTCACGGTCTTGTGGGTCGCGTCTTTCAGCGCGGCATTGTCGTGTTCGGCGATGACAAGGCTGGCCATCAGATCACGCCATCTGCTTTGAGCTTGTCGAGCAACTCACTGACGCTTGCCACCTTCACGCCGCCGCCGCGCTTGGGCGGCTCGGAGACTTTCAGCACCTTGAAGCGTGGCGTCACGTCGACGCCCAGCTCGGCAGGCGTCTTCTCCGCGATCGGCTTCTTCTTGGCCTTCATGATGTTGGGAAGCGAGGCATAGCGCGGCTCGTTGAGGCGCAGGTCAGTGGTCATCACCGCCGGCAGTTTCACTTCGACAGTCTGCAGGCCACCGTCGATCTCGCGGGTGATTTTGGCGCTGCCGTCCCCGAGTTCAAGCGAATGGGCGAAGGTGCCTTGCGGCCAGCCCAGCAGGGCGGCGAGCATCTGGCCGACTTGGTTGGCATCGTCGTCAATCGCCTGCTTGCCGGTGATGACAAAGCCCGGCTGCTCTTGCTCCACGATGGCTTTCAGAATCTTGGCCACCGCCAGCGGCTCGACGGTCTGATCGGCTTTGACCAGGATGCCGCGATCCGCGCCCATCGCCAGCGCGGTACGAATGGTTTCGGTCGCTTGTTGCGGCCCGATCGAAAGCACCACCACTTCGGTGGCCTTGCCTTTCTCTTTCAGACGCACCGCCTCTTCGACGGCGATCTCGTCGAACGGGTTCATGGACATTTTGACATTCGCCAAGTCCACGCCGCTCTGGTCCGCTTTGACGCGAACCTTCACGTTGTAATCAATCACCCGTTTGACGGGCACCAGGACCTTCATGGCGTTCTTTGGTTCCCATGGACGCTTCGAGCGCCGGTCTCTTTTCGCGCCGGTCGCGCGCCATCCCGCTCTTGTGCGGTGCAAAAACTAGGCAGGGTGCTCCAGCCTGTCAACGAAAGCGGGGGTTGCAGGACGCGCAGGACACGGGGAACCGGAATCCCGGTTAATCCGCAGAGTGCGTCATTCCGCCACAGGTCCAAAATGCCTACTTCAGGGTGCCCAGATAGGCGACGACGTCCGCCTGCTGCTTTTTGCTGGAAAGGCCCGGGAACATCATCTTGTTGCCGGGAGCCACGCGCTGGGGACCGGCCACCCACTTGTTGAGATTGGCCTCATTCCAGATCAGGCCGGTCTTTTTCAGGGCCGCCGAATAGGCATAGCCGGGGCGGGTTGCGGATTTGCGTCCCATGACGCCGGAAAGATTGGGGCCAAGCCCGTCACCGCCGCCCTTTTGGCTGGTGTGGCAGACGGCGCAGCGCTTGAAGACATCCGCACCCGCCTTGGGGTCTCCCGCGGCATGGGCGGAGAGAGGAAAGACGGCCAGCAGCGCCAGCGCCGCGGAAATTTTACGAAGCATGGAAAGTTGGTCCGTTCCGATTGGCGGCGCTCTATAGCCGAATTTGTATACAAAAACAGCGTTTTTGTGGTCGGTGCCTACAGACAGGATCTCAGGATTTGAGAGGGTCAGGCGTTGACCAGTTCCACCTGGACCACGTCGGTGCGGGCCACTTCAAAGGTGGCAGCGCAGATGCCCAGATAGAATTCCCAGTTACGCAGGAACTGCTGGTCATGGCCCAGGGCCTTGATGGCGCTTTCCTGTCCCTGCATGCGCGCCAGCCATTCGCGCAGGGTGCGGGCATAGTCTTTGCCGAAGCCGAAGGCGCCGGCGAATTTGAGCCCCGCATTTTCCGCTTCCTGGCGGAAGCGCGCCAGGGACGGCAGCATCCCGCCGGGAAAGACATAGTGGCGAACGAAGTCGCTGCGGGTGCGGTAGCCTGCGAACAGCGAGTCCTGGATCGTGATGGTCTGGATGATGGCGCGGCCGCCGCGCTTCAGCCGCTCGGCCACGGTGGCAAAATAAGCCGGCCAGTAATGCTCGCCCACCGCCTCGAACATTTCGATCGAGACGATATTGTCGAACTGTCCTTTGCAGCGGCGATAATCCTGGAGCCGGATGTCGGCATTGCCGTTCAGGCGCTGGGAAGCAAACTGGTGCTGGGCGGGCGAGATGGTCAGGCCGGTAACGGCATGGCCATCGGCGGCGGCGCGCTCGGCAAAGCCGCCCCAGCCGCAGCCGATCTCCAGCACATCGGCTTTGGCCTTGTCGAACTTCCCCAGGATGCGCTCATATTTGTTCTGCTGGGCGCGGAAAAGATCGGCGGCGCCGTTAAAGAGCGCCGAGGAATAGGTCATGCTCTTGTCCAGCCACAGCGAATAAAAATCGTTGCCCACATCGTAATGGTCCTGGATGTTGCGGGCCGAGCCGGCAATGGAATTGCGGCGCACCAGGGCGTTGTGGATCACAAAGCCCACGCGGTTGAGGATGTTACCGTCGGAGAAATCGGAGAAGTGATCCAGGTTGAGCAGAAACAGGCTCACCAGCTTCTCGACGCTGTCGGTGTCCCAACTGCCGGCGATATATTCCTCGCCCAGGCCGATATCGCCTCGCGCCATGATCCGGCGCAGCACATCCCATTCATGGATGTGAAAGCGGGCATGGGGACCGGGGTTTGGCCCTTCCGCGATGGTCACCTCGCCGTTGGGCGCAATGAATTCCAGCCGGCCATATTCCAGGGCGGAGAGCGCCCTGTGCCAGCTTTTCTCGATATAGGAAGCGGGTATCAGCGACATCGCGGCATTCCCCAACCAGGCTCGGAAGTTCCAAGACTAGGCAACTGTATCGGCCAAGACAATTGCGCCTTCCCGGCTCTCGCCGGGCTCATGCTGCGGCGCGGGACTTCGCGGCGCAGGATTGCACCGGCCCTGCCCGCGAACCTAATACGGTGATGAGCCGCGTTCCGATCATCGGCTCTTTAACCCTCTGATCCCGAGCATTCCGTTGCCTTCAAGCCAAGCCGGAACTTGGGCGTATGCTGGAACCCCCGCCCTGCCGATGTGTTCATTCTCAATACCAGGAAGGAATTTGAAGATGCTTGGGACGATTCTGATCGTGGTTCTGCTGCTCCTTCTTCTGGGTGCCTGGCCGAATTGGCCGTACAGCCGCGGCTGGGGCTACTACCCTTCAGGAACGCTTGGTCTGGTTCTGGTGATCGTGCTGGTTCTGGCCTTGATGGGCCGCGTCTGACAGGCGCCCTTCGCATCCCGCGAGAGTCCGGTATGAGCAAGAAAAGACTGTTCGATGACATCAAGCAAAATCCGTCGCGCATCTATCGCGCGCCGGGGGATGTGTTGCGTGACCGCCGGTTTGCCGACGCGGAGCGGTTGGAGATTTTGCGCGCCTGGCGCGACGGCCAGGCGGCTCCCGCCCAGGCGGCGGACATAGAAGTGGCGATCGCGGAATTGGAAAACCGGCTCTCAATCCGCAGCGGTCACGCGGCAGAATAAGCAGGAGGCATAGATGACGACTGAAAATGGCAAGACGGTTTTAGACGCCCAGGACGCGCGCCAGGGCAAGGAACTGGGCGTGATGCGGTATGTGCTGAACATTAGCCTGGCGCTGGCTGTGATCGCGGGCATCGTGCTCTACGCGATCTTCTTCCATCACTGAAGAGAAGAGGGTCTAGCGGGCCTGGCCGGACAGATCCAGCAGCGCGCGGCGCAGCTCCACCGGCCCGAACGGCTTCTGCAGCACCAGGTGGCCGCGAAACTCTTCCGGAATGCCGCGCGCGCCATAGGCAGTGGCGAACAGGAACGGAATATCCCGGGCTTCCAGTTCGGCCGCGAAGGGAAACACGGTCTTGCCGTTCAGATGCACGTCCAGCATGGCCAGATCGAAGCTGTCGCTGTCCAGAAGGCGCATGGCGTCGTCCAGCCGGGGCACGACCGCCGCCACCTCATAGGCCAGCTCGGTCACCATGTCCTCGATCAGCAGGGCGACGGTCATCTCGTCTTCCACCACCAGCACCCGGGGCACCATCAGGCGCAGATGGGTGTGGTCTGCCGGAAGACCGGGGATAGGGCCAGGGTTCAGGCCCAGGGTGGGGTTGGCCGAGTTATCCATCCCTAACCAACGCATGTTAATCGCCTGGGTTGCCTGCGGCCCGCTGCCAATGGGTTCCTAAGCAGCTGACTTGGTTGCTGATTTATTGCTGCTTCCGGCTAACCCCTTGACGGGAAAGCGCCGCGCCGTCACCAAAGGCGGGTTGTCAGCCGGGTCTTCCCCTTGCCCTCCGCCGAACTTTCCATCGTCATCCCGACCTTCCAGGAGCGCGGCAATGTCGCCGAGCTGGTGCGGCGCCTGGATCTGGCCCTGCCTCAGACCCGCTGGGAAGCCATTTTTGTGGACGACAATTCTCCGGATGGAACCGCGGCGGCGGTGAAGCAGATCGCTGCCACCGATCCCAGGGTGCGCTGTCTCAAGCGGGTGGGGCGCCGGGGTCTGGCGGGCGCCTGCATCGAGGGCATCCTCTCAAGCGCCGCGCCCTTTGTGGCGGTGATCGATGCCGACCTGCAACATGACGAGAAAGTCCTGCCCGCCATGCTGGCGCGCCTTCAAAAGAACGAAGCTGATCTGGTGGCGGCCACCCGCTATGTCGCCGGCGGCTCGGCGGCCAGTTTTTCCGAAAGCCGGGGTACGATCTCGCGCCTGGCGACCCGGATGACGCACAGGCTGGTCGGCACGCCGCTGTCCGATCCCATGTCGGGTTTCTTCATGATGCGGCGCGCCAGCTTCGATGCGATCGCGCCGCGCCTGTCCCCCGCCGGCTTCAAGATCCTGCTCGATATCGCCGCTACCGCGGGCCCTGCCTTACGCATCGCCGAGCAGCCTTACAGTTTCGGCGAACGCTCCGAAGGCGAAAGCAAATTCAATGCCCAGATCGGGGTCGAATTCCTGGGCCTGCTGTTGGCCAAGATGACCGGCGATCTCCTCGATCCCCGTTTCATCTTCTTTGCCATCGTCGGCAGCATCGGGCTTCTGGTGCATCTGGCAGTTCTGTTTGGAGGCCTTTTGCTGCTAGAGCCGTTCCGGGCAGCCCAGGTCATCGCCACCGTCGTGGCCATGACCAGCAATTTCCTGCTCAACAACGAGCTCACCTATCGCGACCGGCGCCTCAAGGGCTGGGCCATGCTGCGCGGCTTTCTGTTGTTCTGCCTGGTCTGCTCGGTAGGCGTTCTGGCCAATGTGGACCTGGCGAGCTGGCTTTATGTCGAGCGCCCGATCTGGTGGGTGGCCGGCGCCGTCGGCGCGGTGATGAGCGTGTTGTGGAACTACGCCATGTCGACGCTCTTTGTGTGGCGCGCGAGATGATTTTTCGCTTACCCCCTCCGGGCTCGACTATCACGCCTTCGCTGCGCTCCGGCGCTGTCCATATGCTGTCGCTATGGACCGGCCACCTCCCCCTTCAGGGCGGGCTTCGCCCGCGAAGGGGGAGGCGGGTCAAGGTCCTAGCGGATCGTCGCCGCGCGAAATGCGCGGCTCGCGATTCACTTTGGGTTTGCTCCTCGCCATGATTCCGGCGCGAGCAAGTCTGACGCTTGTGGCGCTGCTGCTGATCCTGCGCGCGGTGATGGCGGGGCTGCTGCCGCTTTCTGCCGACGAAGCCTATTACTGGCTTTGGTCCAAGCATCTGGCGGCCGGCTATTACGATCATCCCCCTGCGATCGCCTGGCTGATCCGTGCCGGGACCTTGCTGTTCGGCGATACACCGTTGGGCGTGCGCCTGATGAGCGTGGTGCTGTCATTTCCCGCCAGTTGGTTTGTGTGGAAGGCGGGCAAGCTGATCCTGAACGACGACAATCGCGCGGGCCTGGCGCTTCTGTTCTTCAATCTCACCTTGATGACGTCAGTCGAGCTGCTGGCGGCGACGCCGGACATGCCCTCGGTCGTGACCAGCGCGGCCTTTCTCTATTGCCTGGCGCAAATACAGGCCACACAGAACGGCAAATGGTGGCTGGCGGCGGGCATCGCCGCCGGGCTGGGACTGCTGTCCAAATTCTCGGCCCTGTTCCTGGGCGTGGGAGCACTTTTTTGGCTTATGGCGGACGGTCGCGAGCGCCCCTGGTTGGCGAGCCCTTGGCCCTATCTGGGCGCCGGTCTGGCGCTGCTGATCTTCTCGCCCAATCTGGTCTGGCAGTCGCAGCATCACTGGGAGACTTTTCTCTTTCAGTTCGGGCGCGTCGGCGGCGGTCATTTCACCCTGCGCTACCTGGGCGAGTTTCTGGCGGCGCAGATGGGCCTGGCCACGCCCTTGCTGTTCCTGCTGATGCTGCTGGGTTTGGGGGGTGGCACACGCCAGGGCTCGCGCCTTCTGCTGCCAGCCATACTGATATGGACCGGCACCGGCTATTTTCTCGAACATGCGTTGCATGACCGGGTGCAGGGCAACTGGCCGTGTTTTCTGTTTCCGGCGCTTGCGATTCTGGCGGCTGACGCTTTTTGCCTTCAGGGGTGGCGGCGCTGGATTTCCTTGCTCGCGGCGCCGCTGGCGGCGCTGCTGCTGCTGGGCGTGTATGTGCAAGCGCAATTCATGCCGCTGCATCTGGCCAAGGATCCGCTGGCCAGAATCCTGGGACGGGATTTCAGGCCGGTCGGTGAAATCGCTGCCGTCATTGTGCGCAGCCATCTGGCCGATGCGATCCTCACCACCGACTATGAGACGACGGCATGGTTGCGCTGGGACCAGCCGGATCTGAAGGTGGTGCAGCTCAACGAGCCGCAACGCTATCCCGATGCGCCCAGCGCACCGGCGGCGCTGCTCAAGGGACAACTGCTCTATGTTACTGAGCTGCGCCGCGACCAGCATCAGCTGGTACAGCAGAATTTCGCCTATACCGGTTTTCCCACCCAGCTCCAGACGGGGGCCGGCCTCTATATGCTTTATCCCATAGGTCGCCCTAAAACGTCCCAGATCGGGAAGATGCCGTAAGTCGTTCCGCGGCATAAAAAAAGGCCCTGCAGAGCAGGGCCTTTTTAGAGAGCGGACACCCGAGGCGGGCTGTCGAAGGGGCTGGGGGCGTTCCGGATCGGACGTCCGCTCGCATCAGATAATGGGCAGGCCCCCCAAAGCGTTCCTGCCCACCTTAAAAATTTTCATCGCCCCGCCACGGCCATTTGCGCCTGCACGGCGGGGGCGGCGACCTCGGCGGCGTGGCGGTCGGACGAACCGAAGATAAGCGCCAGCAACAGGGCGCCCGCGATCAGCACTTCGACAGGATGCTCAAGTACGACGCCGGGAATGCGCATCTTGCTCTCCATCGCATGCCAGACCACACCGATGTCAGATCGGCGGTCTGCCTCTGAGCGCGCCGGAAAAGGCGCTGACAATGAGAAGAACCAGGAACACAACCAACAAGAGCTTGGCGATGGACGCTGCCAAGCCTGCCAATCCAAAGAAGCCCATATAGCCCGCGACAAGGGCGAGGATGAGGAAAGTCAGGGCCCAACCAAGCATAGCGCTATGTCCCAGAGGTGTAGGACACAAAAACGCCGCGCTCCCGCGCGGGTTCCCTACTTGTCCACAGCTGGAACTGCCGCGCCGCGACTATGAGGAAGATTTGTTGCGGTTGAGAAACATTTTGGCGGCGCTCGCAAGACCGGCGCCGACGATGGCGAGCCAAGGCGTTTCCTTGGCCAGGGCCGCAAGCAAAACCTTGGTCAGCTCACTGTTTGGCGGCGGCTTGCGCGGGCGCGAAAGCGCCATAAAGGCCAGCAGTACCAGCGCGATCGCCAACAACGCGCCGCCGGCAACCGCATATGCAACAGCCACGCCGAAGGCGTTGACCAGCGCATGCGCAAGCGCAAAGCCCAGCAGCCCAATGCCGAAAAAGACGGCACTGAGGATGATGGCGAGGAAAACCGCTTTGCTGATCAACCGCCCGAACATGAAATTCCTGCGTGGCTTGCCATGCGCTTATACGCCAGCCGTGCTTAACAGGAAAACAACCCTAGTGTCGTGGTTTCGAAGTTCGCACAGGTTCTTGATATCAGGCCGTAAGGCGAACTTCGAAACCAGAACGACACTAGGAATCAATAACTTGCTAGTGTCCTTCGATTCCGAAATTCGCTTGGAGCCCGATATCAAGGTCATGCGAATTTCGGAATCGGGACACTAGCGGCGCAGGAAAACCGCCCCCAGGAAAGCGCCGAGGCCGGCGGCAATCAGCAGCGACTGGATGGGCTGAGCGCGCACATGGGTGCGCAACTCCTCGGCGTTCTCATCGGCCCATTCCTCGGCTTCTTCCTTGTATTCCAGGGCGGTGGCCTTGGCTTCGCGGGCGGCTTCTTCCGCCAGCGCCACGGCGCGGTCCGCGATCTCTTCGGCCGAGCGCATGGCCAAGGCGGCCCGCTCGGATGCTATTTCGCTGACGTCCCCGTAAAGACCCTTCATGTCGCCTTGCAGCGCCTGGATGTCGGCGCGCAACGCAACCAGCCGCGCATCAATATTGCCGGTCGCCTGCTTCTTCTTGGCCATGTCTCAAATCTCCAGCTATTTCGAAATAACGCTTACGCCGCTTCCTTGGCGACAGGATGAAAGAACAATGCCTGGCCGACGGTTGCCTGCACGGTTTCGGGCAGGAACGGCTTGGCAATGAGATAGGTGGGTTCCGGCCGCTCCCCGGTCAGGAGTTTCTCCGGATAGGCGGTGATGAAGATCACTGGAATGTCGAAAGACGC
>Ga0265338_10005704_pt1 | contig 16101 bp, 7 predicted proteins | sample 42126metaG_FD_193579 | JGI IMG/M metagenome (GOLD analysis project Ga0265338, IMG submission 193579) | Rhizosphere microbial communities from Carex aquatilis grown in University of Washington, Seatle, WA, United States - 4-21-26 metaG | ecosystem: Host-associated > Plants > Roots > Rhizosphere >... | reverse complement strand
CGCCGCGGAAGTTCTCGTCCATTTCGAGGCCGTGGTTCATCCAGTATGCACCGCTGGCAACCGCGGGTATGGACGGCGAAGCCTTGCCTTCAATACTGGAGAGCGCGTACTGCGCCTTGGGATCCAGGCCTTTGAGCTTCAGCAGCGGAAATCCGCGGCCTTCCTGCGTGGAATGGATAAACGCAAAGACGACGGATTGCGATTTGGCCTCATTGACCGTTTGCGTGGCGGAGAACTTGCTGCCATTGCGCGGAGAGATGAGCCGATAAAGCGTGCCCTGCGCGATGGTGGGTTGCACCTGGTGGTAAGCGGCGATCAGGCGCTTCGCCAGCGCCATTTCATCCGGAGTCCACTTGCCGATATCGCCGCCGATGCCGAGCGAGCCCTGCATCGAGCTCAGGAACCGGTATTGGAGCGACGTGCTGCGATGATTGAACCAATGCGGTGAATCGGTGACCCACGCCATCATGATCTGCGGAGTGTAGGCGTACGTGAACCCATCCTGGATGGTGAGGCGATCGAAGGGATCGGTGTTGTCGGAAGTCCAGACATCGTCGACGTAACCGAGGATGCCGAGATCGACGCGGCCGCCACCGCCGGAGCACGACTCGAATTCGACATCGGGATGGCGGCGGCGCAGCTCGGCCAGGATGGAATAGAGGCTGCGCGTATAGGCGACGTACAGGTCTTTCTCTTCGGCAGGTGGAACCTGATCCCAACCGGGCTCAGTCCAGTTGCGGTTGTAATCCCACTTGAGGTAAGCGATGGCATTTTCCGTGAGCAGTTTGTCAAGGAAGCCGAGAACATAGTCGTGGACATCGTTGCGGGCAAGGTTGAGAACAAGCTGATTGCGCTGCTGTGAGCGGGGACGGCCGGGGAAGTTCAGCACCCAATCAGGATGTGCGCGGTAGAGATCGGAGTCGGGGTTGACCATCTCCGGTTCCACCCACAGCCCGAAGTCCATACCCAGCGAGTGGACCTTGTCGATGAGCGGCTTGAGGCCGTGCGGGAATTTCTCCTTGTTGACGTACCAGTCGCCGAGCCCTGCGGTATCGTTCTTCCGCTGGCCGAACCAGCCGTCATCCATTATGAAGCGGTCGACGCCGAGCTGGGCGGCCTGTTCCGCCAGGGCAATCTGGCCGGCTTCAGTGACGTTGAACTGAGTGGCTTCCCAGGAGTTGTAGACAACCGGACGAGGGCGCGGCGTGTCGCGGCCGGCGCTTTTGCCCGTGCGCGGCACGATATTGTGAAGTTCAAATTGAAAGAGGAGATTCGATGCGCCACCAAGGCCGTGGGCGGAGTAGCCGGCATAGAAAACAGGCGACTCGAGCGCTTCGCCGGGATGAAGCACGTAGCCGAAGTCGAAGGGATTGAAACCGCCGGTAATGCGCACGGCGTCAAGCTGGTCCTGCTCGACAGTGATGCGCCATGAGCCGCTCCAGGCGAGAGCGCCGAACCAGACTCCTCCGTGATCTTCATCGGGTTCTCCGGATTGAATCGCAAACCACGGATTCGTCTGATGGCCGGTGCTTCCGCGACGGCTTTCGAGAACACGGGCGCCGGGATGAAGCGTCTCCTGGGTGAGATTCCCCTCGCCGGCCCAGCGGCCAGTGAGGTAATTCAGCGAGTACTGGCCGCGCGGCAGCGCGAGCTGCGCGGCTGCGGCCTGCTCCACCGTGACCGGCGTGGACTCGCGGTTCAGAATGGTTGCTGAGCGCGCCAGGATGCCGGTGGCAGGATCCATTGTGTAGTGAAGGGTGACGTAAATTTGCCGCGAAATGTCCTTGAGAACAACGTCGAATCCGTTCGCTGTTGGCGTTTCGCTCTCGTAATGCAGAACCAGATCGCGATTACCATCCGGGAACGTGATCTTGAGAGCGGACTCGTTAAATAACCCGGCGCCCCATCCCGCATACTCCTGCGGCGTATTGGAATAGGACGAGTCGAACGATGCCCATTCGCGGGAGGGCAACGGAGCGGGAATGGGGTCAGATTCGCCCAGGCGCCCGCCCCAATAGATCTGCTGCAGTTCGCCACGGGTGTTCACGCCAAACGCGTAGGTCACATTCGCTGCATCCAGTCGAAAGACCTTGGTCGCGGGATCAAAACGAGTATCGGATGACTGGGCGGCGAGAATGGCTGCACATGAGAACAGGACTGCGGTCGGGAAGGCCTTCATGGCTAAGGATCGTATACGAAACAGCCGGCAATACCAACTTCATGTTGCACACAACGGACTACGTCGCGCTTCCCAGGATGATATCGATGTTTGCGAGCTCCTCCGTGGAGAACGAGAGATTGTTGACCGCTGCGGCATTTTGTTCAATCTGCTCCACGCGGCTGGCTCCGATCAGCGCGGAGGTTGCGCGGCATTCGCGCAGCACCCAGGCCAGCGCCATCTGGGCCAGTGACTGACCGCGCTGGGCTGCCAGATGATTGAGGGCGCGCACGCGTGTGAGGCGGTCTTCGTCAATGTCATTCTTCTTGAGAAAGCCGTGGGGCCGGGACGCGCGCGAGTCCGCGGGAATTCCCTTGAGATAGCGGTCAGTCAGCAGGCCCTGCGCCAGCGGACAAAAGGCGATGCTGCCGACGCCCTCGCGATCGAGCACATCGAAGAGGCCGCGTTCCGGGGCGCGCTCAAACATTGAGTATTTGGGCTGGTGAATGAGGCACGGCGTGCCCAGCTCGTGCAGAACTTTGATGGCCGCGGCGGCCTGCACGGGATTGTAGTTGGAGATTCCGGCGTAGAGAGCTTTGCCGGAGCGCACGGCCTGGTCGAGCGCCGACATGGTCTCTTCGATCGGCGTTTCAGGATCGGGACGATGCGAGTAAAAGATGTCAACGTAGTCGAGGCCCATGCGCTTGAGGCTCTGGTCAAGGCTGGAGAGCAGATATTTCCGAGAGCCCCAATCGCCGTATGGGCCGGGCCACATGTCGTAGCCGGCCTTGGTGCTGACGATCAGCTCGTCGCGATAAGGCTTGAGATCGAGGCGGAGAATCTCGCCGAAGGTGCTTTCCGCGCTGCCTGGCGGCGGACCGTAGTTGTTGGCCAGATCGAAGTGGGTGATGCCGAGGTCGAATGCGCGGCGCACCATGGCGCGGGAATTCTCAAAGACGTCAACGCCGCCGAAGTTGTGCCAGAGGCCGAGGGAGATGGCAGGAAGGCGAATGCCGCTGCGGCCGCAGCGGCGGTACGGCATCGAGTTGTAGCGCTGATCGCTGGCGAGATACGCGGCGGCGCCCATTAGCCCAGAACTCCTGCGATGAAGACTTCCTTGCGCCCGTCAGTGGGCGGATTCACGATGTTGCCTTCTATGGCCGTTCCATCCACGGTCAATGCGATCCGATTGCCGGCGCCCTGGCGTTCGATTGTAATTCTGTAAGTCACGCCTCGAAAGATGCGCGTTGCTGTGAAGCCGGGCCAGGATGCTGGGATGACGGGCGCAATCTCCAGGCCGTCCCAGGCCACGCGGATTCCCAGGATCCACTGCGAGATGGCGTAGTAGTTCCATGCGGCCGTGCCGGTGAGCCAGGAGTTTTTTGCTTCGCCAAAGGTGGGCGCATCCCTGCCCGCGATCATCTGCGCATAAACGTAGGGCTCACAGCGGTGCAGGTCGCCGATCTCTTCGCGCGCCGAGGGGTTGATGCGAGTGTAGTAATCGTGCGCCTTGTCGCCGCGGCCGAGGCGCGTTTCCCCGATCATCACCCACGGGTTCACATGGCAAAAGACGCCTGCATTTTCCTTGTACCCCGGCGGGTAGGAGGAGATCTCACCCAGGTTGAGGTAGTAGCGCGAATAGGCCGGCTGATGCACCACGATGCCGTGTTCCGTTGCGAGGTGGCGGCCTACTGCGTCCATGGCGCTGGCTGCGCGGCCATCTTCAAGGCCGATGCCGGCCAGCACGCAGTAGCCATTCGACTCGATGAAGATCTTTCCCTCTTCGCATTGCTTTGAGCCGATGGGGGAGCCGGAGTCATCGTAGGCGCGCAGGAACCATTCGCCGTCCCAGCCATGCCGGGCGATGACCTGCTCCATTTTGGCGGCCTCGGCGAGACAGTGATCCGATTCCTGGTGGAGTCCACGGCGGATGGCGATGGCAGCGAGCTCCTGGGCCGCGTGTACAAACAGGCCGGCGATGAACACGGATTCAGCCACCTTGCCGTCCTTGTTTGTCGTGGTCTGAAAGGACTGGCCCGGCGTTGCGGAGAAACAATTCAGATTGAGGCAGTCGTTCCAGTCGGCACGCCCGATGAGCGGCAGACCGTGCGGCCCGAGGCGATCCAATGTATAGCTGAAGCTGCGCCGCAGGTGTTCGTAGAGCGGAACCTCAGAGCCGGGCTCATTGTCGAAGGTCACGGGCTCGTCGAGGATGCTCCAGTCGCCGGTTTCTTTCAGATAAGCCGAGACGCCGATGATGAGCCAGTGCGGATCGTCGTTGAATCCGCTGCCGATGTCGTTATTGCCGCGCTTGGTGAGCGGCTGGTACTGGTGATAGGCGCCGCCGGTGGATAGTTGCGTTGCGGCCAGGTCAAGGATGCGCTCGCGGGCGCGCGCCGGCACCATGTGCACAAAGCCGAGCAGGTCCTGGTTGGAATCGCGGAAGCCCAGGCCGCGGCCGATGCCGGATTCATAGAACGATGCCGAACGCGACATATTAAATGTGGCCATGCACTGGTAGGCGTTCCAGATGTTGACCATGCGATTGGTGTGAATGTCCGGCGTATTCACTTCAAGGATGCCGAGCAGGCGCTCCCAATACTGGCGCAGGCGTTCGAAGGCTGCGTCGGCCTCATGCGCGTCCAGATACTTCGCGATCAGCGGCTTGACGGTTTTCTTGTTGATGGTCTGCGAATCCGGTGGATCGAATTTCTGGTCGTCGGGATTCTCGTGATAGCCGAGCACGATTACGACCTGCCGTGTTTCTCCCGGGGCCAGGACCAGCTTGACCTGGTGCGCGCCCATGGGCGACCAGCCGTGCGCGATGGAGTTGGTGAGGGCGCCGGCTTCCACGGCGGCGGGCTTGTCCCAACCGCGGTATGGGCCAAGGAACGCCTCGCGCTGCGTGTCAAAGCCGGCGCACTTCTCAGAGCAGGCAAAATACGCAAAGTGATTGCGGCGCTCGCGGTATTCCGTCTTGTGGTAGATGACGCCGTCTTCCACCTCCACCTGGCCGGTATTGAAGTTGCGCTGGAAATTGGTGGCGTCGTCCTGAGCGTCCCACAGGCAGAACTCGATCGAAGCGAACGCCGAAAGTTCCGCGGGGCTTGAGCGCCGGTTGGTAACGGTGAGCTGCCAGACTTCAAGGTTTTCGTCGAGCGGCACAAAATACCGTGTGGTCGCCTCGATCCCGTTATAGGTGGAACCGATCGTTGTATAGCCCATGCCGTGGCGGCAGGAGTAGTCCTCAAGTTGGTGGCGCGTGGGCTGCCACGAAGGCGACCAGAAATCCCCGGACGCGTCGTCGCGCAGGTAGATGTAACGCCCGCCGAAATCCATGGGGACGTTGTTGTATCGGTAGCGAGTCAGTCGGCGGAGCCGGGCGTCGCGGTAAAAGGAGTAACCTCCCGCGGTGTTGGAGATGATTCCGAAATACGCCTGGCAGCCCAGGTAATTCATCCACGGTAACGGCGTATCCGGTTGCGTTATCACGTACTCGCGATGGTCATCGTCGAAATAGCCGTACTTCACCGGAAGCCTCCTGACGAATCCGAATAGAAAAAATCGCTCAAACGTTTTTGCAGAGTGTTTTTTGCTACTTTCCGAGAACGAATGTCGATTATACTCGCTGCATCGCGAATGTAAATCCATAGTCCCGCGGGTAACGGAAATGCGGCACTCGGCCGTGTCGGCGATCATTGCCAACGGGGAAGGGACTGTGAGACGATTTCCGGTCTTCGATTCTCTTATTCCGGCTTTCGCGAGGTGCAAGTACGCGTATGGCATATTCTCTATTCCGAGCCGTTGCAGATTGTCGATTCAGCCGTAAGCTGGTCCTTTCAGCCGTAGCTGCCGGCCTGCTTTTCATTCCGGCGGCGCGGGCAAATGCGGCCGGCGCCGGGGGAACCGTGAACGCGAGCCTAGCCATCAAAGTGGACCAGGCGGGCTACCCCAAGGATGGCCCCAAGGTAGCGCTGGTGAGCGCGCCGGGGGAGAGCTTTGAAGTGCACCGGGCAAGCGACGATGGGGTGGTGTTTCGCGGCAAACTGACGGCGGCTGCGGCAGATGCGCTTTCCGGCGATACGGTGTCGGCCGCGGATTTCTCCGGACTGCGCAAGGCGGGAAAATACTACCTCGAGGTTCCGGGGGTGGGACGAAGCTGGGACTTCGCAGTCGAAAAGAATGTCTACCAGCGCGCTTACTATCTGGCGATGCGCGGCTTCTACGGCCAGCGCTGCGGGATTGCGGTGGACATGGGACCGGAGTTTCCCGAGTACAAGCACGCAGCATGTCACCAGAAGGGCGAATTCCATCCCAGCTCCGGAGCCAAGGGGCCAAGGAACAACATCGGCGGATGGCACGACGCCGGCGACTACGGGCGCTACGTGGTCAACTCCGGGGTGACTACCGGAACCCTGCTCTGGGCCTGGGAGATGTACCACAAGAAACTCAAGGATATTTCACTCAAGATACCGGAGAGCGGCAACGGCACGCCGGACATTCTGAACGAGACGCGCTGGAACCTGGAGTGGATGCTGAAGATGCAGGACGACGATGGCGGCGTCTGGCATAAACAGACCAGCGAGCATTTTTCAGGATTTGTGGCGCCGGAGGACGACGATCTTCCGAGCGAGGTGATCGGGACTGGAAAGGCGCCCTACAAGAGTACCTGCGCTACAGCCAACCTGGCTGCAGTGGGAGCAATCGCCGCCCGGGTCTACAAGCCGTTTGACGCAGCGTTTGCCGCGCGGGCGCTGGATGCGGCGCGGAAGGCGTGGGCATGGGCGGAGAAGAACCCGGATGTAACGTTCGCGAATCCGGCGGGCGTCAGCACGGGTGAATACGGCGACAAGAGCTGCAAGGACGAGCGTGTATGGGCCGCAGCCGAGCTTTGGCGCACGACCGGCGAGAAGCCATACAACGACTTTTTCGTCCAGGAGTATGCAAAGTACCTGCCCGACCTGGATTCGCCGCCGGCAGAGGGCTGGAATTCGCTGGGGGCCATGGGCTTGTGGAGCTACGCGCTGGGGAAGCGCAGGGGTTCTGACCACCAAGCGATGGAGGCGATTCGAGCGCGCACGGTGGCGGCGGCCAGGGCGGTAGTGGAGCGCACTTATAGCAATCCGTACCGGATGAGCATGCAGGCCAGGGACTATGTATGGGGCTCGAATGGCGTGGCGGCGGGATACGGGATGTATCTGCTGATCGCAAACAAATTCCAGCGGGATAAGAGCTTTCAGGATGCTGCGCGGGATAATCTGCACTACCTTATGGGGCGGAACACGTTCTCGCTTTCATGGGTCACGCAGTTGGGCGAGCACTCGGTGGAGCATCCCCATCATCGCCCCAGCGGTTCCGGTAAACAGCCTGGGCCATGGCCTGGATTGCTGTCAGGCGGGCCCAATGCAGGACGACAGGATGCAGTGCTGGCGGCGCTGCCCAAGGATCTGCCGCCGGCCAAAGTTTATGCCGATCAGTTGGCTTCATACGCAAGCAATGAGATTGCGATCAACTGGCAGGCTTCACTGGTGTTTGTGTTGGCGGCACAGTTGCGGTAGCCGCGATTTGAATCTGGATTCCCGGAGTCGGACCGAATCGAGTTTGCCGGCCAGGCGTATTGCGCCTGAAGGGACATGGCAGATTGCCGGGTGTGTGAATCGAGGGGTCTTAAAATGCATCTTCGCGTATTGGATATCGCGATCATCGTGTTCTACCTGCTGAGCACGGTGTTCATCGGCTATTGGGTGTCGCACCGCGCCTCGCAGAATATGCAGAACTATTTCCTGGGCGGAAACAAAATGCCCTGGTATGTTCTGGGCATTTCCAACGCTTCGGGCATGTTCGACATTAGCGGAACCATGCTGCTGGTGTACTGGATGTTTATCTACGGCCTGAAAAGTGTCTGGATTCCCTGGCTGTGGCCCACATTCAACCAGATATTCCTCATGGTTTACCTCTCCGCGTGGCTGCGGCGCTCACGCGTAATGACCGGCGCGGAGTGGATCAAGACGCGCTTTGGCACCGGGCGAGGCGCGCAGTTGTCGCACCTCATCGTGGTCATCTACGCGTTCGTCAGTATCATCGGGTTCTTCAGTTATGGCTTCAAGGGTATCGGCAAGTTTGCCGCCACGTTCCTACCCTGGCACCTGACGCCCAATCAATACGCTCTGATTCTCATCGCCATCACCGCGATTTACGTAATCAAGGGCGGCATGATCAGCGTTGTCATCACTGAGGTGGTGCAGTTCTGCATTCTGTCCATCGCATCGTTTGCGGTGGGCATCATCGCCATGATGAAAGTGGCGCCGGAGACGCTGCACCGGATGGTGCCTCCGGGTTGGGACAACGTGTTTTTTGGCTGGCACCTCGGCCTTGACTGGTCGACGTTGCTGCCCGCGGCCAACGCAAAGATTGCCCAGGATGGCTACGGGATCTTCGGTTTCTTTGTGATGATGTTGTTCTTCAAAGGTGTGCTGATTTCCGCGGCGGGCCCGGCGCCCAACTACGACATGCAACGCGTGCTCTCCTCGAAGACGCCGCGCGAGGCCTCCATGATGAGCGCGTGGGTGAACATCGTGCTCACTTTTCCGCGCTACTTCCTCATCTGCGGGCTCACCGTTCTGGCTGCCGCGTTTTTCAGCGACAACATTCACGCCATGGGCACCAACATGGACTTCGAGCTGGTGCTTCCTTATGCGCTGGGCCGTTTTGTGCCGGTGGGTCTGCTCGGCTTCCTCATCGCCGGACTGCTGGCCGCCTTCATGTCCAACTTCGCCGCCACGGTGAATGCCGCGCCGCCGTATTTTGTCAACGACATTTACAAGCGCTACATTCGCCCCGACGCTCCACCCAAAACCTACGTTCGCCTCAGTTACATCAGTTCGTTTGCTGTCGTGGTGATCGGCGTCCTCATCGGATGGAACGTTACCTCGGTCAATGCTGTCGTTGTGTGGATCGTCTCCGGACTCTGGGGAGGCTACGTCGCTTCCAACGTCCTGAAGTGGTACTGGTGGCGCTTTAATGGCTACGGCTACTTCTGGGGGATGGTCACCGGCATTGGCTCCGCGCTGGGCCTGCCGACAGTAGTGGCGAAGGTGCCGCTCGTTCAGCGCCTGCTCCACGCCTATTCCATCAACATGGACGTTTCCATCGTCTTCCCGCTCGTGCTCATCATCTCGCTCATCGGCTGCCTGGCCGGAACGCTGTTTACCAAGCCGGAAGACGAAGCCGTGCTGAAGGACTTCTACCGGCGAGTGCGGCCGTGGGGTTTCTGGGGGCCGGTGCTCCAGAAAGTTCTGGCAGAGGATCCCGGATTCAAGCGCAACAAGGATTTCGCGCGTGACATGTTCAATGTCGCCGTTGGAATCGTCTGGCAGATTGCGCTGGTGGTGTTGCCGCTATACGTTGTCATTCGCGAATTCGACCGTGCCGCGATCACATTGGCGGTAATCCTGATAACCTCCGCAATTCTCAAGTTCACGTGGTTTGACCGCCTGGCCGTACGGGAGGTCGAAACCGACAAGGCCGCCGTCGCCGTCGAATCCTGATGGCTTGCCGGGAGCAAAGCGGGCGTAGTCTCCTGCGCCTGCTTTGCCTGGCGATCGCGCCGCCTGCATTCCGGCAGCGCAGGATCGCCGAAATCCTGGGAAGGACCGTGCAGCTCAGAAGTTGTTGAGAGGATTTGGAGGCGCGGGCCGGGATCGAACCGGCGCATAAAGGTTTTGCAGACCTCTCCCTTACCACTTGGGTACCGCGCCTCTGGGCAGGGCAGCCTATCGGAAGTCCCCCATTTTACCCCGAAGCCCGGATGCCGCCGGAGGGTGAAATGGAGCGGGAGACGAGACTTGAACTCGCGACCCTCGCCTTGGCAAGGCGATGCTCTACCACTGAGCTACTCCCGCTTGTCGCAGCCTTGAGTATACCGGGGCATTCCAAATCCGGTCAAACCGCGCTGCCTCATCCGGCTCTCCCTGCTTCAGACCGTGATTCCGTTCCCTCTGGCCGCGCCCCGCCCGGCTTCCACCTTTACAATCTGTCCGTCGCGCATGTGCAGAATCCGTCCAGCGATCGCTGCCGCCTCCGGATTGTGCGTGATCATCAGCACCGTCTGCCCCAGCTCCTGGTTCGACCGCTGCAGCATCTCCAGCACCACTGCCGAGTTCTTCGTGTCCAGATTCCCCGTCGGCTCATCGGCCAGCAGGATGGCCGGCCGCGTCACCAGCGCCCGCGCAATCGCCACACGCTGCTGCTCGCCCCCGCTCAGTTCCGACGGCAAATGCTCCAGCCGGCCCCTGATCGCCAGCAACTCGCTCAGATGGTCCAGGTACTTCCGGTCCAGCGGTTCTTTGCGCCCGCTCACGCTGTACGCCACTTCAATATTCCCCATCGCCGTCAGCGTCGGCAGCAGGTTGAACTTCTGGAACACGAACGCGATCCGTTGCCGCCGCAACTGCGTCCGCTGGGCGTCGTTCAGCGTGGCAAAGTCCACGCCGTCAATAATCACCCGCCCCGTGGTTGCCCGCGTAAGCCCGCCCAGCAGGTAGAACAGAGTCGATTTCCCCGATCCCGATGGGCCTACGATCGCGACAAACTCGCCGCGCTCCACCGCGAACGTCACTCCGCGCAGCGCCGGCACTTCCAGCCGTCCTGACCGGTACACCTTCGTCAGATTCTCCGCTTCGATGATGGGCCTTGCCGCCGTGCCTTCCACATCGCCAATTCTAACCGGGCGCCCTTGCTGCTCGCACGGCCCCACCGGCAGCCCCTCGCTCAAAAGTTCTTGTGGTCCACCATGTCCTTGTACTCGTCGTACGCCTTCAGCTTCTTCAGCTGCGCCTCCACCGCGGCCTGGCCCGGATGGCCCAGCATCGCCGGCGCATCGGCAAACTCCAGCGCGGTAATCCCTACCACCGCCGCGCCCAGGTTCAAATCCCGCTGGTTCACCTTGTCAAATGTGTCGCTCGGTTTGTGGTGCAGCTTCATGTATGCGTCCACCGGCGTCCAAAGCACGAATGAGGGCACGCCGTGGATCAAAAACGCCCCATGGTCCGTCGAGAACGTAAACCGCCCATCGTCGCTGGTTCCGCCCGCGCCCAGCTCCTCCAGCAACGGCTTCATCGGCCCCAGCGCGGCCTTCTCGTCGTCGCGCCCAAATGTGTACCAGCCCTTAGGCGCTTCCGATCCCGTATCCGTGATAAACACTCCGGCGCACTTGTCCATCTCTGCCGCATGCGCCCTCACATACTGGATCGACCCCAGCAATCCCTCTTCTTCCCCGCCAAACAGGATGAATCGCATGGTCCGCTTTGGTTGCACGCCGCTGGACTTCATCGCCTGCGCAATCGCCAGCACGCTGGCCGCGCCCGTCCCGTTATCCTCCGCGCCCGTGCCCAGTTGCCAGCTATCCAGGTGTCCGCCAATCACCACATACTCGCCATTCGCATCCGTCCCCGGAATCTCCGCCACCACGTTCGGAACCTTCACATGCTCCCGGATGCCGTTCTTGAATCGGAACTCAACCTCCACCGGTCCTCGGTCCAGCAGCCGGCGCAGCAGCAGCGTGTCCTCCTCGCCCACGTTCCCCGTCGGCAAAACCGTCGGCGCCCCATTGCAGCAGCTCAGCCCCGCCATGCTGGGCACGTCGTTGGTCGCGCCAATCCCCAGCAGCAGCGCCTTCGCACCCTCCTGCTTCATCAGGCCCACCGCCTCCAGCATCTTGCCGATTAAAAATCCATCGTGCGGAAACGAGTCCTCATCCACCAGCACCACTGCGTCCTTGATGTCGGCCGCCTCCGCATACACGCTCGCCGGCGAAAGCTCCTTCAGGTGGTATACCTTGCCCTTCACCCCGCCCCCCGGCGTCGACGCGCTCCACCCATCCGCCTCCAGGTGCAGCCTCTGCCGGTGCGGCGCAACAATCTCCCCCGTCGCCCACACCTCCGGCTCCCACGCCGCCGTAATCTCCCAGTCCTCCTCGTGCGCGTTCGCAAGCCCCATCTTTTTGAACTCATCCACCGCCCACGCCGCCGCCTTCATATAGTTCTCTGAGCCCGTAAGCCTCGGCCCAATGTCGTCCGCCAGCTTGCGATCGTATTCGTATGCCTTTCCCTCAACCATCAACTGCCCGCCCAGCTTCACCAGCGCCTGCTCGGTCGCCTGGTCCAGCGCCGGTGCGCTCGGGGTAGCGTTCTGCGCCCACACCAGCGCAGGAAGCAACAACGCCATCGAAAAAGCTTGTTTGAATCTCACAATTGCTCTCCGGAATTTGGGGTGCGGCCAGTTTAGCAGGGCCACGCCGCACCGCTCTTTATCGAAACAGCCAAAACAGTGCCCATGACAGAACCCTGAACACTGGCCGACATTTGGATACTAATCGGCCCTCAGACGCTGAACATCCGAACGGGCGATTCCCGTTTCGTGTCTCTCGCAACTTTGTGCAGACGGATGTGCTTGGGTTGGCGTAGTATCTCCCCATTGTCTCCATCATCCCTTCTTGACGTCTTCGGACCTTGGTCCCATTCGTGGGTGATCGAGCAGCTACCAAGCCGACGGCGGATTTTCCTCCGGGCTCCCGCTTGCAGTGTCATACAGCCCGGACTTCGCTGATTCCTCGTCAATTTCACCCATGTCCTAGTCCTTCCTGGGGAACACGAATTTCCCGTCCGAAGGAACAGGGTTGAAGCGTTTGGAGGTTGAATCCATGCAAGTGCTTCGTTGCGCGCTCCGGCTGACGCCGGCGGTGCTGCTCTCTGCTCTTCCCCTGTTGTCCTTCGCCGGAGTCTGCCATGGCTTGGGATCCGCTTATCACCTGTTGCCGCTCTACGGACAGCCCCAGGCGCCGGATGCGACTACGTCGCAGTCCCAGGCGCCGGATGCAACCGCACCCGCACAGCCGCCGCCGGGCAAGAAGGCGCCTGCCAACCGGAAGCATTTAAATGTGACCGTTGGCCCCGTGAGGATGCACATTCCGGTCTCGGGCAAGCGGCCCCTGCCGGCTGCGACGGGAGCGAACGCCGGCGCCGCAAACGGGAATACGGGCGCTTCGCCTGAACCGGGATATCCGATCACCGGAATCAACATTCTTCTCCCCGCCAGCCCAGACGCGAATACCGCGAACTGGGGGACTCCGTCTTCGACATTTGCCATCGGCGTCACCGCAGGGCCGGCGAACGGGCGCGTCAACCCGGATGTCTCTGAAGACGTATTCCTGGTGATCATCAAGCAAGACGGGAAAACCGTGTGCGGGGCGCGTACATCGCTCGGAAGAATGCCGGCCAGCTCCACACCCGTTTCACGGACGTGGAGCGGAGCGGAGGCCGCTGCGCTTCTCGGCAAGAACTGCACATTGCCGCCGGGCGAGTATGAATTGTCGGCACAGTTTGCCGGTGACAAGGGCGGCACGTTGGTGGCGCTGAGCGCTTTGGTGACCAGGCCCTTCACGATTAAAGGGAATGATCCGCAGGCAGTCACTGTAGTGAATAACGGTGCCCCAAGTAACCCGCCGGACTATATGGCGGCCGTCATAAATGCTCATATCGAGGGCATCGAACAGGGGAACAAGGGGACTGCTTCTGAACCGGGATACCCCATCAGCGCCATCAATATCACTCTGCCCGCCAACCCTGACGCAACTACCGCGAATTGGGGCACTTCATCCTCGCCGTTTTCTATCGGCGTCACTGCAGGGCCGGCGAACGGGCGCGTCAACCCGGATGTCTCTGAAGACATATTCCTGGTGATCGTCAAGCAAAACGGGAAAACCGTGTGCGGGGGGCGTACCTCGCTTGGCAGAATGCCGGCCAGCTCCACACCTGTTTCACGGACGTGGAGCGGAGCGGAGGCCGCTGCACTTCTCGGCAAGAACTGCACATTGCCGCCGGGCGAATATGAACTGTCGGCACAGTTTGCCGGAGACAAGGGCGGCACGCTGGTGGCGCTGAGCGCGCCGGCGTCAAAACCGTTCAGCATAGGCGGCAACGATCAGCGGGCGTATCAGCCTCCCCAACCCATCTATCCCGCGGACCGCACAAATGGAGTCATCATCGTCACGACAAAGAAGGGTAGTCCTGCGGCGGCGGATACAGGGTCCCCCACGCTAAAGCAGAATCCCGGATACTTTGTTGCAGGTGAATCTCCCAACGTTGGAAACCCCTCGGCTAAGGACGCTACTCAAGACAAAACCACTCCCCAACACCGGAGCGCTTCCAACAACGGGGGCTGGGCCACCAATCAGGGTACAGCGGGCGATTTAACGACGGTCCTGCCGCAGCAGCCGAAGCCTCTCAAGCCCCTGGTGAACATGGACGAACAGCCAATCGGCGAGGTGCAAGACGAGCCGGCTCCTGCAAAAGGGGCGCAAACGAATACGCGATCGCTGCCGGCGCCGGGTTCCGGAACCGGGAAACCACAGCCCGCCGATGGCGTGATCTCGGCCATCAATATCACTCTGCCCACCAATCCCGATGCGAACACCGCGAATTGGGGAACCTCCTCCTCGACGTTTGTCATCGGCGCCACCGCGGGGCCGGCAAATGGGCGCGTCAATCCGATTCTCGAAGAAGGCAAGATCCTGGTGATCATCAAGCAAAACGGGAAGGCCGTGTGCGGAGCGCGAACTTCGATAGGCACATTGCCGGCCAGTTCCATTCCCGTTTCACGGGTGTGGAGCGGATCGAACGCCGCTGCCCTTCTCGGCAAGAGCTGCACCTTGCTGCCGGGCGAGTATGAGTTGTCGGTGCAGTTTACCGGCAACCAGGGAGGCAGAGAGGTTGCGCTGAGCGCCGAGAAGACAGTGCTGTTTGCGATTAGGATCAAGGGCACCAATACTGGGGCCTCTCCATCGGCGACGGCGTTAGACGGCGGAAAGTTGAAGCAGAATCCCGGCTACGTTGTTGCAGGCGAATCTCCCAACGTTGGAAACCCCTCGGCGACGGACGTTGCTCAAGACAACACCACCCCCCAACCCCGGAGCGCTTCCAACAACGGTGGCTGGGCCACCGCTCAGGGTGATGGGAGGACGGTGGGGACGGTACTGCCGCAGCAGCCGAAGCCCCTCAAACCCCTGGTGAACATGGACGAACAGCCGATTGGCCCGGGCGCTAACGAGCCAGCGCTTCAGAAAGGGACGCAACCTCAAACGAATACGCGACCGCTACCGCCGCCGGCACCGGGTATCTCAGCCATCACAATCAGCATTGAGCCGGCCAGCAGCTCGCTCAACGAAACCGCGGTCCGTCCGCCTGCCAATTCCGGCGCGGCTAACAAGACAGACAACCCGCCATCGTCTCCCGGCCCCGCAACAATCAGCCTGGAGCCGGCCAATACCGTGCTCAACGAAACCACCGTCCGTCCGCCTGCCAATTCCGGCGCGGCGATAAAGACGGGAGGCACGCCGAACAGCGGGACCGCCACTGCCAATCCGACCGCCGTTCGGCAGACGCCGAACCAGAATGGGAAGCCCGCAAAGCAGATCGAGGCCCCGACGCCGGCGAAGACAAAGACTGCTCCGAAGGCGCAATCCCAGACCACGCCCAAGGACAAGAAGCCAAAGCAATAGAAACCTCGCAGTCAGACTGCGGAACGTCCAGGACTGGAGGTTCGTGTTGCAGGTGGTGCGGTCGATCGCGCTGGGCGCGGGGGTATGGTTGGCGAGTTGCGTGTTCTTCGCAGCATGCGCTCAAACCTGGGAGCCAGTCCCGCGCGCCGAGGCAGCATCCATGGCGCACGCCGACAAGAACGGCCGCCCGCTCACTGCGAGTGGATCTGTCGATAGCGGCCCGGCGATTTTTCAGGACGTGACAAAGGCCGCCGGCCTAGCCGACTGGCGTCATGTCATGGGAACTCCGGAAAAGAACCTCATACTCGAGTCCAACGGTTCCGGTGTTGCGCTGCTGGACTACGACAACGATGGCTGGCTGGACATCTACCTTGTGAATGGATCCACA
>Ga0265338_10005703_pt1 | contig 16106 bp, 15 predicted proteins | sample 42126metaG_FD_193579 | JGI IMG/M metagenome (GOLD analysis project Ga0265338, IMG submission 193579) | Rhizosphere microbial communities from Carex aquatilis grown in University of Washington, Seatle, WA, United States - 4-21-26 metaG | ecosystem: Host-associated > Plants > Roots > Rhizosphere... | reverse complement strand
ACCGGAGCTGCGCAAGCATCTTCCCAAGCTCGAAGCGCTCGGCATCGAGTTTGAGTTCTGCAACATCGAGCTGCACCGTTTCAACGAGGTGGGTTTCCTGGACCCGGACGGAGGACTGGTGACGCTTCTGGAGGCGCGTACCTATTCACCCGCCCATTCCGAACTCGAGAGCCTGTGCGGCTATTTCCTGGAATACCGGCTGCCGGCGCGGGACGAGGATGCGACCCTCAAGTTCTGGGATGCCCTGGGGCTCATGACCGAGAAGGATGAAGCCGGCCAGGCCCGGGTGTCCTGGGGCGGCATCAACATCGCCCTGGAACCGCGCGGCCGACGCCCTGCCTTGGTGTTCGCCAATGGAAACCTGGAAGAGACCGAGGCGCTGCTGGAGATGCGGGGTCTGCCGATACAAAAAGATATGCAGGGCCTGCGCGTGACCACGCCGGAAGGCCTTAGTCTATTGCTGCAACCGGAAGGGTGAGGGGTAAGGCATCATGAACTTCGGCTTCGATCCGCAGCATCTCGTCGGCACGCTCATCTTCATGGGATTCGTGCTGTTCTTCCTGTACCGGCGCTTCCGCCGCAACTTCGGCCGGCAGAGACTCCGGTCCGGCTACCTGATCTTCCGCATGGTGCTGCTGTGCGTATTGGGCGCCTTCCTGCTCATCCCCACTTTCTTCTCCACCGAATTGGCGGTGATGACCATCATCGGCGCCGCCGCCGGTGTGGGTCTCGCCATCTGGGCGGCGAAACACACCCGCTTCCTTAACGAAGACGGTGTGCTGTACTACATACCCCACACCTACGCGGGCATGATCGTCACGGCCCTGTTCGTGGGCCGGCTCGGCTACAGGATATTCGTGATGTCGCAGCCCCACATGATGGGTGGCGCCACCATGGACATGAACCCGGGCATGGGGGATTTCGGCGGCTTCGGCACCATCTACCACAACCCCTGGACGCGCCTCGTGTTCTTCATCCTCATCGGCTACTACGTCTATTACTACTGGTTCGTGCTGCACGAATCCAAGCACCTGAAGCCGGAGGATATGGAAGGCGGAGTCCCGGTGGCGCCCAAGCCCAAAGCGGGGCCGGGCGGGAACGTCTAAGCGCTCAGGTCTTCTTTCGGTCCAGCCAGACACTCAAACCTTTTGCATTGAGGTCTACGTCCATCTCCAACCAGGTATCTACTGTCGGCTGATCCATGGTACAGCCGTGCTCCCGCGCCCGCTGCACCAGGTAGGCGTGGATCTTCTGCTTCATCTTCTCCAGCCTCGCCTCCCCCGCATCCTTCAAGCTCTCGGCGATATGCACATGTGCATCGATCCCTGCGTGCATGTCCTTAGCGAGCCGGCCTAAGTCTTCCACCCGGCTGTAGTGAGTGAGGAGCACGGCTTTCGGCTTGTAACTCATGATCCGGTCCAGCGAAGCGTGGGCCTGCTCCGGATCGAAGTGCACCGGCGTGGTGGCGGGGAAGATGAAAGGGCCCTTCGCCGTGTCGAACACACGGTAGGAGATGCCGAAAGTATCGCCGGTGAAGACGCTCTCGCTCAGGGGGTCGACGATGCAGTAATGATGCAGCGCGTGGCCCGGGGTATGGATAAGCGTGAGCTCGCTGTTCCCCAGCTTCACCTGCATGCCGTCGCTGGCCGATATGACGCGTTCCGCCGGGATGCCGGGAATCTCGCCATAGAGGCGCCGGAACTCTGCCTCCCCATACACCGCCTTGGTGCCTTCGATGAGCTTCTCGGGATGCACCATGTGGCCCGCGCCGCGGGGATGCACCACCACCTTGGCATGGGCCAAGTGCTTCATGAGCTCGCCTGCGCCGCCCGCATGGTCCAGGTGGATATGGGTGAGGAACACGTAGTCCACTTGGCCGGGAGCAATGCCTGCTTGAGCCATCGCCTCAAGAAGTGCCGGCACTGAGTGGGTGGTGCCGGTATCCACGAAGGCGGCGCGGCCGTCGCGGACGATCAGGTGGCTCGCGTCCAGGCGCGGGCGCACGTAGTCGGTATCGATGGCACTGATGCCATATTCGAAATGCAGGACGGGGGAAGCTTGGGTCATGGGTTCCTCGACGGCGTCGGGCATTGTAGTCCCCGCCCTAAACCACCTTGTGTCGTGCAAGGTATGCGTCTACTCTTTACATATTCTAATGAAAATAACCGCCTGTACCTTTGCCTTGGGGTTCTTCGCCTGCTCCGCCACCGGCCTCGCCCGGGCGGATACGGTTGCGCCCGTAGCGAGCACCGCGCTTACCCCAGCTTCCACGGATACCGACGCGGCCCTCTCAGGCAAAGGCAGCACGCGCCGCACCCAGTTCACCTGGGCGCTGGACCCTTACGACTCGAACCTGGCCTTCGATTTCCCGCTGGGCGACAAGCCCATCACCACCATCCAGTCCGAAGACCCGAGCGCGCTGTTCCGCGGCTTGATGGACGACTCACTGGTGCCGCACTACATGTATGTGCAGGGCGACGTGTACCCGCTGCCGATCCTGGGCACTTACCTGAAATCCCACTCGCCGCACACTTATAAGAAAGCAGACCTGCAGAACACCGGCGTGAACCTGGTGGAGTCCTCCACCACCAGCTACCAGGAACCCTGGGCGCTCTCGGTGTTCCTGGGCAACATCGCCGACCTGCAGCGCCCGGGCCAGTCCCAGGGTGCCAACAACGTGGGCTACTGCGGTTGGCTCTTCTCCGGCGGCACCCAGCATCTCAAGGACAACGAGCTGATCCAGGACGACTGGTACAAGGTGGAATGGCAGGTGCGCGGCGACCTGCTGGACCAGGGCGCCAAGTTCTCCTGGGATTTCCACGTGGGCAGCAAGTTCAACGCCAACCCCTACATCACCGACGTGGTGTACTTAGGGCTTCGGCGCGATGACCTGGACTTCCGTAAGCCGTTCCTGAGCTGGCTCGACAACTCCAGTGCGGACCTGCAGTTCGAGTTCTCGCAGCATGGCGGCCACGTGGTACGGGAGGCCTTCGTGGTGGGCAAGAAGTACCCCTTCCCCGATGCGGGCTACGCAATCACCCTGAGCGTGGGCGTGGTGTGGGACGGCGTCGGTGAATATACGGGCCCGTTGCGTGACAGCCCAAAGAGCCAGTACACCCTGGTGTTCCAGCCCAGCATCGAGTTCTGACTCTTCCCGGACCGCAGGCTTGTAACGCAGTATTGCGCGGGCTAAGCTTTACATAATAAGCAGCGTCCCACGAATCACCGCATGCAGCGCAACAAGCTTCCCGCGGCAGGGCTCCTCGCCCTCCTGTTTTCGGTCCAGGTCGCCTGGGCCGACGACGCGCCTGCCAATCCGGCCACGGCGAACACGCCGCCCGCTCCCACCACGCCGGCCAACGGACGCGAACAGGCGCAGGCCGCCAAGAGCAGCGGCATGGAAGTGACCTGGGACAAGGATCCCTATTACTCGGACGTGGACCTCAACATCCCGCTCACCGACACGCCGATACCCACCATCCGCTCCGACAGCGAAGCGGTGATCTACCGGGACCTGATAGAAGGTTCCTTCGTGCCGCGCTACATGCTGCTGGAAGGCAGCGTGTATCCGATGCCCATCCTCGGCACCTACATCCGCAGCCACTCCCCCTGGCTGTACCAGCAGGGCGAGATCAGCCGCACCGGCGTGAACCTGATCGAGTCTGCCACCGCGGGCTTCCAGGAACCCTGGGCCATGTCGGCCTTCTTCGGCAACATCGCCAACCTGCAGCGCCCCGGCGACAGCGAGCAGAACAACAACAACCTGGGCTACACCGGTTATCTCTTCAGTGCCGGCGCGCAGCACATCAAGGACAACGTGCTGATCCAGGACCTCTGGTACGAGGTGGAATGGAAGATCAAGGGCGACCTGGTGGACAGCGGCGAGAAGCTCTCCTGGAGTTTCCGCGTGGGCGGCAAGTTCAACGCCAACCCCTTCATCACCGATACCATGTACGTGGGCATCCACCGCACCAACCTTGATTTCAACCAGCCCTTCTTGAGCTGGCTCAAGAACTCCGACGTGGACCTGCAGGTGTCGTTCTCCCAGAGCGGTGGCCGTGTGATCCGGGAAGAACTGATATTCGGCAAGAAATACCCCTTCCCCAAGCAGGGTTATTCCCTGACCGTGGACGTGGGCTTCATCTGGGACAGCATCGAGGAATACTCGGGACCGCTACGCACAGACCAACGCAGCTCGACGACGCTGGTGCTGCGTCCGGGCATCGAGTTCTAGCCGGGACGATCTCCATATGAAGAAGGGCCCCGTCGGGGCCCTTCTTGTATATGAATGCTCTCTAAGTCTATTTGGGCTGGTAAGGCCACGGGCTCATCAATGGAGAAATCTTCCCCATCTTCGCCGCCAGCGCCTTGGCATCCTTGAACGAAGTCACCTGCTTGATGATCAGGCGGTGCCACTGCTTGCCCTGCACCGTCACCATGATGTCCTCGGAAGGATAACCCGCCTCCGCCAGCTTGCCCATGAGGTCCGTGGCGTCGTCGTCGCTGGTGGACGACATCAGCGCCACCACCCACTTGCCGCCATTGGAGAGCACGCCGCTGCCCGCCGCCACGTCGGTCTGGGCGGCCCAATCGGCGACCTTGTCGGGCGTCACATCCATGTCCGTCTTCATGTCGGCGCCGGCTGCAGCCGTGGTCATGTAGTGCATGGGCTTATCCATCGACATGCCCTGATGGCCCGGCATGTCCATGGATATCTTGCCTTCCAGCAGGGCCACCAGCGAACCGTCGTCACTGGCGCGGCCCCACACGTCGGTGCCGCGCACGCCGATGGTGGTGACGCCCACCTGGATGTCCACATGGCGCCGTTCGCTGTGACCGACCAGGCTGGTGGTGAAGCGGAACACGCCTTTCAGCACGTGCAGCACGCCCTTGAACAGGCTGCCCTGGTCGTCCTTGGTCATCTGCATGGCGGGCGTCATGAACTCGGTGTTCTCACCCAGTTTCACGGTGCTGTGCTCGGGAAGTTCCAGGTACACACGCCCACCGGCGGCGGTACGCAGGGTGTCGCCGTCCGCCACGATCATGCCGGGCTTGAGCGGCACGGCGCTGCCGCCGTGCACCAGCCAGGCCGGCGATTGCACCGCGGAGACCACGCTGCCAGCCGGCGGATTGGCGGGAGCAGCAGCAGTGACCGCCGCAGGCGCCGAGGTCGCCGCGAAGGCAGGGCCGCTCAGCACGCAGGCGACAGCGAGGACGAGCGCGAGGCTGTGATGCTTGGACATGGTCAGGCTCCCTGGAAGACTTCTTGGAATGCGTTTCCGGGGATTATACGCAGAGCCGACATATCCGGATGCAGCGCGGGAAACCCCTGGTATCAAGGGGCTCCGGCCAGTCTTCGGGGTAGACCCACCAGGGAGGCGGGTCATTTCAGATGAGCGAAGCTTCCAGGTCGTGATCGGCGCAAGCGCTGATCTTCACCTTGGCGAACTGGCCGGGCTTGAGCTTGGCCGCCTCGGCGATGCGCACCACGCCGTCGATCTCCGGCGCGTCGGCGAAGCTGCGGGCGTGGGCCACGCCGTCCTGCACCGCGTCCACCAGCACTTGTAGCTCACGGCCCACCAGGCGGGACAGGCGCCGGTGACTGATCTCCGCCTGGGTCTCCATGAAGCGGGCGCGACGTTCCTCCGCCAGCTCCTCCGGCACCCAATCCGGCAACGCGTTGGCATCGGCGCCTTCCACCGGCGAGTAGGCGAAGCAGCCCACCCGATCCAGTTCCGCTTCGCGGATGAACCCGAGCAGCTCCTCGAAATCGGCATCGGTCTCGCCCGGGAAACCCACGATGAAGGTGGAACGGATGGTGAGGTCGGGACAGACCTTGCGCCAGGCCTGGATGCGCTGCAGGGCTTTCTCGCCTGCTGCCGGCCGGCGCATGGACTTGAGTATCCGCGGACTCGCGTGCTGTAGCGGGATGTCGAGATACGGCAGCACCTTGCCCTCGGCCATGAGCGGGATGATCTCGTCCACGTGCGGATAGGGATACACGTAGTGCAGGCGCGCCCACACGCCGAGCTCGCCCAGGGCCTCGCAGAGGTCCTGCATATGGGAGCGGCGCTGCTTGCCGCGCCACTCGCCACCGGCATAGCGCAGGTCCACACCATAGGCGGAGGTGTCCTGGGACACCACCAGCAGTTCCTTCACGCCGTCCTTCACCAGCTTCTCGGCTTCACGCATCACCTCGGCGATGGGCCGGCTGTCCAGCTTGCCGCGCAGCTTGGGGATGATGCAGAAGCTGCACTTGTGGTTGCAGCCTTCGGAGATCTTGAGATAGGCGTAGTGGCGCGGCGTGAGCTTGATGCCGCTGGCCGGGATCAGGTCCACGTAGGGGTTGCGCGCCGGCGGCGCCAACTGCGCATGCACCGCCTTCATCACCGCCTCGTAGTCGTGGGGGCCGGTGATGGCCAGCACGTCCGGATGATGCTGGCGGATGAAGTCCTCACGCATCCCTAAACAGCCGGTGACGATCACCTTGCCGTTCTCGGCCAGGGCCTCGCCGATGGCATCCAGCGACTCCTGTTGCGCAGCCTCGATGAAGCCGCAGGTGTTCACCACCACCACGTCGGCCTCCCCGTAACCGCCCACCACCTGGTAACCCTCGATGCGTAGCTGCGTGAGGATGCGCTCGGAGTCCACCAGCGCCTTGGGGCAGCCGAGGCTGACGAAACCTACCCGAGGTGAGGTCTGGGCGAATGTCGAGGGATGGGCCATGGGACGGGAGGGGCCGGAAAAAGGTTGGGTATGCTACTGCCCGCTTGCCTTGGGGGCAAGGTTGGCAGCTTGTATATGTCCTGTGACCAGTTCGTCCGCCAGGGCGGGCATGTTGTAGACCTTGCGCAGGGCCACCAGCAGGGCCTGGTCATCCATGGCCACCGCGCGGTTGGCGTCGCCGTCGTACCAGAAGTCGCCCCCCAGGGAATGGATGTTGCCGTCGAACACCAGGCCCACCAGCTTGCCGTCCCGGTCGATCACCGGGCTGCCTGAACTGCCGCCCACGATGTCGTTGGTGGTGACGAAATCCAGGTGCGTGGCGGCCGGCAGCTGCGGTTCCGCGGCCATCCAGCGCGGCGGCAGGGCGAAGGGCGCGCTGCCGGTGGCGCGGGCATAGAGTCCCGCGAGGTCCGTGAAGGCCGGCACCTTGCGGTCATCCTCCTGCCAGCCCTGCACCTGCCCATAGGAGAGCCGCAGGGTGAAGGTGGCGTCGGGATACATGCCGGTGCCGTCACGGGCGAAGCGCGCCCGGGCGATGATCTCGCCCTGGCTATGGATCACCGCCAGCACCTGCTGCTCATACTGCTTGCGCACCTCGCGCGCCGCGTTATCGACCTTCGCTGCAAGGACGATCAGCGGGTCGTTGGAGATCTCCATGAAGTCCGCGTCGCGCCACATGCGCTGGCGATTGGCGGCGGAATCCAGCTGCGTGCCATCCACGGCACGGCGCGCGAACTGCTCCGGCGAATCGCGGCCCAGGACCTTGCGCACCAGCGGATCGTCCGCGCCCAAGGCCTCGCGCAGCTTGGTGAGCGACCAGCCCAGCATCAGCTCCTCATAGTCCGAGGCCACTGGCGCATCGGAGAACAGCATCTGTTCCACCTGCGGCAGGTTGGCGTCACGGTACTCCGGCAGGCGCCGGCCATTGGGCTTGTCCCGTTCCACCACGCCGCGCACCAGGAGACGGGCGTAATCGAACAGCCGCGACTCGAGACCCCAGCCTTGCTCCAGCATGCGGTAGCGGGTGATGAGCGCGTGCTGGCGCTGTTCGGCGACGGCGATGGCGTTCCAGGGGTCGCCATACTCGGCCTTGCGCGCGGGATCCGCCAGCACCCACTCGCGTAGCGCCTGCTCGTCGGCGGCCTTGCGCTCCAGCGCGGTCTGGTCCTGCAGCGCCTCGAGCTGGCCCTCGTGGGACTTGATGAGGTTGTCCACCTCGCCCAGGTTGGCGTAGGCCATGCGGCGCTGGTCCGCTCCCTCGTGGGCGTATTCCTCCAGCATGCCGCGCAGCTCGGAGTAGTAGACCAGGGCCGGCGTGAGGTCGTCGTCGCGCAGTGCCTTCAGTTCCGCGAGGGTGCGGCCACGGGCGGTGTTGCCGGGATTGCCGGCGGCGAACACCAGCTCGCCCACACTGGGCGTGCTGGTGGCGAGCGCCAGGTATTCGGATTGCACCGGCTGGTCGCGGTCATAGGCGCGCAGCAGCGCCACGTCCAGGCTGTAGCGCGGGAAGTTGAAGTTGTCGGGATCGCCGCCGAAGGCCGCTACCGCGTACTCCGGCGTGAACACCAGGCGCAGGTCCTGGTAGCGGCGGTACTTGTAGAGCACGTAGCGGCCGCCGTGGTAGAGGTCCACCACCTCGCAACTCCAGCGGTGGGTGTCGCCGTCGGCGCAGACCTGTTCCAGGGTGCTGCTGATGTCGCGGAAGGCGTCGGCGTACTCGTCGCCGCTGAGGCCCTTCAGGCGCTTGGACATCTCGGCGGTGACATCATGGCTGTCGGTGAGCTGCTCCATCTCCATCTGCGGGCAGCGTAATTCCTGCTCGCGGCTATAGGCGTAGTAGCCGTCGGAGGTGTAGTCGCGCTTGGGACTGGAGAGGCTGGCCAGGCACTCGCCGATGCAGTGTTGGTTGGTGATGATGAGCCCGTCGCCGGAGACGAAGGCGGCGGAGCAGCCGTCCTTCACCCTGAGCGCCGCATGCTGCACGTGGGCCAGCCAGTCCGCCGAGGGCGTGAACTGGTACTGGGACTGCATCTCCTTGAGCGGGAGGTTGTCGAAGGTCCACATGCCCTCATCGGCATGGGCGCTGAAGCCGAGCCCCAGGCAGGTGGCCAGCAGACACGCGAGAGCCGCGATCCTGATCATGATCTCTTACCCCTAAGCCCCCCGGCCCAGAATCTATCTCTTCGTCACAGCGCCCGCTGGATGTCGGCCTTCAGATCCTTGTCCTCCGGTACCGTCTTGGGCGAATAGCGCTTGACGATCTTACCGTCCTTGCCGATGAGGAACTTCTCGAAGTTCCACTGGATGTCGGTGCCGCCGCTCTCGCTGCGCAGCCACTTGTAGAGCGGGTCCGCGCCGGGTCCGTTCACCTCGACCTTGGCGCCCAGCGGGAAGTCCACGCCGTACTTCACCTCACAGAACTGCTTGATCTCGGCTTCTGTTCCCGGCTCCTGTGCGCCGAACTGGTTGCAGGGCAGGCCCAGCACCACCAGACCGCGGTCCTTGTAGTCCTTATAGAGCTTCTCGAGGCCGGTGTACTGGGGTGTGAGCCCGCACTCGCTGGCCACGTTCACCACCAGCACCGGGTGGCCGCTGTAGTCCTTCAGCGGCTTCGGCTTGCCGTCGATGGTCTTGATGGAGAAGTCGTGGAAGTTGGCCATGGCCGTGCTCCGCTTGCGTGGCTTCCAACGATACGCGACCTGCATGGCCACCGCCACGAGGGCGAAGCAGGTCAGCTGGACACCCCAAGGGAGCTGAGGCCACAGCAGCAGCAGGAACCCGGTGAAACCCGCGGCGGCCGCGGGCGGCATGAGTCGCTGGCGCGACATGAACACGTCGGCCAGGGCCAGCAGGGTGGCCAGCAGCCACCAGTCGAGGAAATCCAGGGAGAGCAGGAAATGCTGGACGTGGCCCATCGGCAGGGTTTGCCTCTAGGCCGACTTGCGCAGGCTGCGCTTTTTAAGATGCACCAGCAGAAGCGAGATGGCCGCAGGCGTCATGCCGGGGATGCGGGAGGCCTGGCCCAGGGTGGTGGGCCGCACCTGCTCCAGGCGCTGACGCACCTCATTGGAAAGGCCGGATACCGCGGCGAAATCCAGGCTCTTGGGCAACGCGGTCTCCTCCTGGCGGCGCGCGCGGGCCACTTCCTCGCGCTGGCGGGTGATGTAGCCCGCGTAGCGAGCCTGGATCTCCACCTGCTCCGCCACTTCCGGGGCGACACCGGCATCGCCCACCACCGCCAGCGCCGTGAGCGCGGCATGGCTGGCCTGGGGGCGGCGCAGCAGTTCGAGGGCATGGGTCTCGCGTGAGAGCGGTGCACCGAAGCTCGCCGTCGCTTCCGCTTCACTGATGTCGGTGGTGCGCACCAGGATGGCGTCGAGCCGCGCGCTCTCCCGTTCGATGGCTTCGCGCTTGGTGCTGAACGCGTTCCAGCGGGTCTCATCCACCAGCCCCAGCTTCCTGCCCTGCTCCGTGAGACGCAGGTCGGCGTTGTCTTCCCGCAGCATCAGGCGGTGTTCGGCGCGGCTGGTGAACATGCGATAGGGTTCCGGCGCGCCGCGGGTGATGAGGTCATCCACCAGCACGCCTATATAGGCTTCCTCGCGGCCTGGGCACCAAGGCGCTTCACCCAGCACCTTCAGCGCGGCGTTGACGCCGGCCAAGAGGCCCTGGGCTGCCGCTTCTTCATAGCCGGTGGTGCCGTTGATCTGACCGGCGAAGAACAGACCCTCGATGGCTTTGGTCTCCAGCGAGTAGTTGAGGTCGCGGGGATCGAAGTAGTCGTACTCGATGGCGTAGCCCGGACGCAGGATGTGGGCGTTCTCGAAGCCCTTGATGCTGCGTACCAACTCATACTGCACATCGAAGGGCAGGCTGGTGGAGATGCCGTTGGGATACACCTCGTGGGTGTCGAGACCCTCCGGCTCGATGAATATCTGATGCGAGGACTTGTCTGCAAACCTCGTGACCTTATCTTCCACCGAAGGGCAGTAGCGCGGCCCCATGCCCTCGATGACGCCGGTATACATGGGCGAGCGGTCGAGGCCCGCCTTGATGATCTCGTGGGTCCGGGCGTTGGTGTGGGTGATGTGACAGGCGATCTGGCGCGGGTGCTCTTCGCGCTTCCCCAAGAACGAGAACACCGGCGTGGGCGCATCGCCCCACTGCTCCGCCAATCCCGTGTAGTCGATGCTGCGTCCGTCGATGCGCGGCGGCGTCCCGGTCTTGAGACGTCCCACCCGGATGGGCAGTTCCCGCAACCGCTCCGCCAGCTTCTGGGCCGGCGGATCGCCGGCGCGTCCACCGGCATGGTTCTCGAGGCCCACGTGGATGCGCCCCGCCAGGAAGGTGCCCACGGTGAGCACCACCGTGGGCGCAGTGAACTTCACGCCCATGGCGGTGACCACGCCCTGCACCTTGCCGGCCATCACCGTGAGGTCGTCCACCGGCTGCTGGAACAAAGTGAGGTTGGGCTGTGACTCCAGGATGGCGCGGATCGCTCTCTTATATAGAGAGCGATCCGCCTGGGCGCGGGTGGCGCGCACCGCGGGGCCCTTACTCGCGTTGAGAATTCGGAATTGGATGCCGGCCTGGTCAGCGGCGCCAGCCATGGCACCACCCAAGGCATCGATCTCCTTCACCAGGTGGCCCTTGCCGATGCCGCCGATGGCGGGGTTGCAGCTCATGGCCCCCAGGGTCTCGAGGTTATGGGTGAGCAGCAGGGTGCGCCGGCCCATGCGCGCGGCCGCGAGCGCCGCCTCGGTACCGGCATGGCCGCCGCCGACCACGATCACGTCGAATGACTGGGGAAAATCCATATATATGTAGGCCGTCGGGGGATCAGGATGCGTAGAATGCGGCTATTTTATGCTCACTTGAGTCCCCATGCAGCATCTTTGGCTCCTGTTCGCCTTCTCCGGGCCCATCCTCTGGGCCGCGTCCACCCACGTGGACAAGTTCCTGCTGGAGAAATACTTCAGGCATTCGAGTCCGGCGGTGCTCCTGGTGTTCACGGCGCTCATCGGCGTGGTGATGCTGCCCTTCATCGCGCTGTTCCAGCACGACGTACTCACGCCGGGCTGGACGGCGGCGCTGGCGGTGGCCTGCTCCGGCGCCCTCTACATGCTGGGCATGTACTTCTACCTGAAGGCCTTGCAGGGGGAAGAGGCCTCGGTGGTGGCGCCGTTCTTCCAGGCCAGCCCCCTCTTCGCCTATGGCCTGGCCCTGCTGTTCCTGCATGAAGACCTGAGCTGGCGCCAACTCCTGGGCGGCGGGCTGATCGTATTGGGCGGCGCCCTGGTGTCGTTCGAGTTCGGGGCGAGACACCGTTTCCGCCTGCGTCTGCTGCTGCTGATGCTCGCGGCGGCCCTGGCGCTGGCGGTGAGTTCGGTGATCTTCAAAGGCTTGGCGGAGGACACCAGCTTCTGGACCTCCGCTTTCTGGAGCTACGTGGGCGAAGCCACGTTCGGGCTGGCAGTGTTGCTCTTGCCGGCACAGCGCTCCGAGTTCTTCGGCCTGTTCCGCCGCCATCCCGGTGCCGTGATGGGCGTCAACGCCGCCAATGAACTCATCAATCTGGGGGGAAACCTGGGCGCGCGCTACGCGCTCTTGCTGGCGCCGTTGAGCCTGGTGCAAGCCATCTCCGGCACCACCACGCTCTTCGTGTTCGGCTTCGGTGTGCTGCTGACCCTGTTCCTGCCCAAGCTCGGCCGCGAAGACCTGTCGTGGCACAACCTGTTGCAGAAAGGCGGTTCCGCGCTACTCATCGCCGTGGGCGTGGCACTGGTGGGCGGCAGCGCCCAGGGTTGAGCGTCAGCCGCCGGAAGGCGCCGCCGGGAACTGCTTCGCCACCTGTGGATACTGCTGCTGCAGCAGGATGCGGAAACCCTGCAGGTCCTGCACCTGATGGGTGACGGGCTTGCCGTCCTCCACCCGCGGCGCCAGGGTGCCGCTGTAGCTCAACTCTCCGGCGCGCACCTGGAAGCAGCCCAGCACCCCGTTGGGTCCGGACAGACTCAAGGTCGAGTACTTGAAGCGTGTCATGCAGTAGGTGCCGGCCGGCACCGGGAACAGGAACACATCCCTGCCCTCCGGCACGCTGGCCACCAGCAGTTTGGGGCCGCGGCCGTTGCGCGATTCCCCTTCCACGTCGGTTAGCGGGTCCAGGGTGTCGATGACTACCGCCGCCAGCCCCTGGTTGGGCGCGAGCTGCACTGGGCCATCGTGAGCCAGCGGCGCGAGACTGGCGCAGGCCGACAGCGCCAGCGCCGACATGCCGATCAGCGCGCAGCGGAGGTCATTTACCGTTCTGGGCGAAGCCATAGATGAAGCGATAGCGGAAGGTGTAGACGTCGTGGATGTCGGCCGGCTCCACGATCATGGCCTGCTTGATCACGTGAGGCGGCAGCAGGATGCGCGCCTTCTGCACGCCGCACTTCTGCTTCACCGCCACGCAGTCGTAGAGCTCGAAGTTCTTCACTTCCATGGGCCAGCCGGTGTTGTCGCGGAAGAAGATGGCCTCGGCGCGGGTGCCGGGGATCTCCTCCATCCAACTCGAGATCTGGTCGTTGCCAGCCGGCGGCGCCTTGTGCGCAGTGACGCTGACAGGCACAGGCGCGGTGTCGCTCACCGGTGCTTCGGTAGTGCCGGGAGACGGCGCCAGGTCGGAGGCGGTATAGGGCTTCACCTCCGGCGGCAGGAACTGCTTGGCGATGATGGGATAGCGTTCGTTCATCATCACCCGGAACGCCGGCATGTCCATGTCCTGGTGGGTCACTAGCTCGCCGTTGATCACCCGCGGCGCCAGCGTACCGCTGTAGCCGAGCTGCCCGGCCTGCACCTCGAAGCAACCCATCTGCTGCTGCTTGTCCTTGGCAAAGAAATGCCACCGCCCGAAGACGAAGGTGGTGAAGCAATAGCGGCCCGCAGGCACCTGGAATAGGAAGAGGTTGACACCGGCCGGGAGCGACGGGATCTCGAGCTTGGTATCAGCCGACTCAAGCGTCACCTGGGTCAAGGGATCGGCCGCGTCGAACACCACAGCCGCCAGACCTTGGCCCGCGGCGAGCACGATGGGCTGGTCCTGCTGGATGGGTTCGGTGCCGCAGGCGCAGAGCGTGGCCAGCAGCAGCGCCGGTACGATGAGACCCGATCTCTTCATGTGCTCCCCCGGATCGATCCGTGATGCATCCGCCCGTCACTTGGCGGCGGCGTCCGCCTGCATCATGCCAAACAAATTGCCTTCCGTGTCCTTGCAGTAGGCGAGCCAGCCCACGCCGGTCACCGCCATGCGCTCCCGTGCCAGCTGGCCGCCACTGGTGTTCACCTTCATGAGGTAGACATCCAGGTCCGAGACCGCGATGGTGCAGACGAAGGCGGTGGTACCCACCCCCTCGAAATGTATGTCGCGCTTGAGCAGGCCGCCATCGATGCCGGGTTGGCTGGCATCGCCGGTCTTCACCACCCAATAGTCAGTGATGGCATTGGGGAACCTGAGGAACTCCCAGCCGAAGACCGAGTTGTAGAAGCGGATGGCGCGTTGTGGCTCGTCCGCATGGATCTCGAAGTGGATGACCCGTGGCATCGTGCCTCCCTCGCTACAGGATAACGGTCCAGACCCGGAGTCCGGGGACAGGAGCCGATTGGTATATAAGGAGTGTCTTCTATCATTGACTAAATGTCAATGTAACTTGACTTCTTGTCTAGGGTGTTCTACTTTTAAGCCATGAATACCAAGCCCCGCATGACCCCCGTGAAGGCCAGCCGCCGCTACCAGACCGAGGTGGTGGTAGCCATGGTGATCTACATGGCCCTGATGGCTGCCGTCGTGCCCACCCTCAAGACGCAGCCACCCCTGCCCGAGCGGGTGCTGCTGGCGATCCTGCCGGTCCTGCCCATCGTATGGGTGATCTGGGCGGTCATCAAATACCTGCGCCGGGCCGACGAGCTGCAGCGCCGGGTACACATCGAGGCCCTGGCCATCGCCGCTGGCGTCGCCGCTTTCCTGAGCCTGAGCTATGGCTTCCTGGAGGACATGGCCGGCTTCCCCCACATCCCCCTGTGGTGGGTGTTCATGGTCATCGACCTGGTGTGGGCCGGCTCTGCCTGCATCCTGTGGCGGCGCTACAAGTGAAGAACCGCATCCACGTGCTGCGCGCCGAGAAGCGCTGGACCCAGGCGGAACTGGCGGAGCACCTGAACGTGTCGCGCCAGACCATCAACGCGCTGGAGACGGAGAAGTACGACCCGAGCTTGCCGCTGGCCTTCAGCATCGCGCGGCTGTTCGCCCGGCCCATGGAAGAGATTTTCCTGTTCGAGGCGGACGACGCACCGCCCCACCACGAGGTATGACCATGTCACGCCTGATGTATACCCCCATCCTCGGCCTGCTCTACGGTCTCGCCGTGATGGCGGACACCGCAAGCCTGGCCAGCGCAGCGCGCCCCGAGTTCCACGAGTGCCAGATCGGCGCGCAGGACTCGTCGCAGCGCCAGCAGGCCCTCTGCACCACCCTCATGGTCCCCGAGGATCGCCAGCATCCCGACGGCAAGAAGATCGGCCTGCGCGTGGCCTGGCTCAGAGCCCGCGCCAGTAACCCCAAGCCCGATGCCGTGTTCTTCATCGCCGGCGGTCCGGGCCAGGCCTCCACCGAGGCTTTCCTGGAAGAGAGTGGCGCGTTCGAGCGCATCCGTAGCGAGCACGACATCGTGCTGGTGGACCAGCGCGGCACCGGTGGCAGCAACCGCCTGGATTGCCCGGACCTGCCGGAGGACGCCAAACCCGGCGATGCCGCGGTGATCGCGGCGGTGCAGGCCTGTCTCAAGCAGCTCCCCGGCGACCCGCGCTTCTACACCACTACCGTGGCAGTGCAGGACCTGGACGCGGTGCGCGCAGCGCTGGGTTACAAGCAGGTGGACCTCTACGGCATCTCCTACGGCACCCGCGTGGCCTTGCAGTACCTGCGCGCTTATCCGGACTCGGTGCGTAGCGTGATCCTGGATGGCGTGGTGCCGGCGGACCGGACCCTCGGCCCCGACGTATCGCTGGACGCGCAGCGGGCACTGGGGCTCATCTTCGAGCGCTGCGGTCAGGACAGGGCCTGCGACCAGGCCTTCCCCGATCTCGCCGGCAGCTTCGCCGCGCTGCAGAAGGACTTGAGTGCGCGCGCCGTGAGCGTGCAGCTGCGGGATCCCCTCACCGGCGCGCCGCGCGAAGAAAAGCTCGACTGGGACCGCGTGGCGGGCACGGTGCGGCTCATGAGCTACCAGAGCGAGACCGCCTCGCTATTGCCGCTGCTCATACATCAGGCAGCGGTGCAACACGATTACCTGCCGCTCATGAGCACGGCCCTGCTGTTCAGGGACGAGGTGAGCGAGGGCTTC
>Ga0265338_10005702_pt1 | contig 16109 bp, 13 predicted proteins | sample 42126metaG_FD_193579 | JGI IMG/M metagenome (GOLD analysis project Ga0265338, IMG submission 193579) | Rhizosphere microbial communities from Carex aquatilis grown in University of Washington, Seatle, WA, United States - 4-21-26 metaG | ecosystem: Host-associated > Plants > Roots > Rhizosphere... | reverse complement strand
ACGTGGTCGGGCGGGCCCAGGATCAGGCCGATCCGCTCGTGGCCCAGCGAAGCGAGGTGCGCGAACGCCTGCTCCATCGCGACGGCGTCGTCGGTCGAGACGCGCGGGAAGTCGAGCTGGTCGGCTGCCGCATTGACGAGCACGACCGGGAGCCGCAGCTGCAGGAGCCGGTTGTAGTGCTCGTGCGGCGCGTCGGCCTCGGCGTACTGGCCGCCGGCGAAGACCATCCCCGAGACCTGGCGCTCGAGGAGCATCTCGACGTACTCGGCCTCGGACATGCTCCCGGTGCGCGTGCAGAGCACCGCGTTGAAACCGCGCTGAGCGAGCGCACCCGCGACGACCTCGGCGAGTGCCGGGAAGATCGGATTCTGGAGCTCGGGCACGACGAGCCCGACCATGCGTGCGCGGCGTCCGCGCAAGTGCGTCGGGCGCTCGTACCCGATCACGTCTAGCGCGGTCAGCACCGCCGCGCGAGTCGCCTCCGAGATCCCTGGGCGGCCGTTCAGAACCCGGCTGACCGTCGCCTCGCTGACGCCCGCCTGCTTTGCGATGTCTGCAAGCTTGCCTGCCACCTTGCAAGATTACGTCAAGGCGCTGCAAACACTGCAAGAACGAGCGGGCGGCGCGTGCTCAGCAGGCGCCGGTGCCGCCCGGATCGGGCAGCGCGGTGCAGTAGTCGAAGTCCGACTCCTCGCGGGCGAGCACGTGATTGTTGGCCGACGGGTCGCGCACGACGATGGTGACGAGCTTGGTGGAACGCGGGTTGGTTCCACCGACGGAGTTGATCGACCGGACGTACGTGTCGAGCCGGTAGTTGCGCTTGTCCGGCCCCTGAATGGTCTGGCTGGGCGCGCAGTTCAGCGGGAAGTTCTGCCAGACGCTGCCGGTTTCGCACGCGGTCGCGCCGAGGGACGGCGCAACGTTCTGGCAGCTCCCGCCGCCGGAGCACGCAACGTCCGCCTTGTAGACCGAATCGGTCGCGGCCGAGGTGTCGAGACCGATCCAGGCGTTCGTCATCCCGCGATACCGCTCCATCTGGGAGTCGGCGATCACACCCGCGGTCGAGATCTTGCCGGCCCGGTTGATGGCGACGGCGGCCGAGCTGAACGAGGAGACCAGCACCATCAGCGCGACGTTCAGCACGACCATCGCGATGATCAGCTCCACCAGGCCAAAGCCAGCTTCGTTCCGCAGCCTCGGTGCCATCTCCGAACCTGTCGGCACAAACCGCGCCGGACTTGATCATCCGGTAGGTAAAGACTGCGTTCAGCGTCCCTCGAACGAGGCACCCGGGCACTTGAGCGAAGCGGCGCCCGCGCCGACTCATCAGGTACGGCGATGAAGAAGTCCCTGCGCCAACTCAGTGCTTGGGCAGTGCGGCATGTCGCGGACGAGGGCGGCATCGCACTGGTCATGGCCCTGTCGATCATGACGACGCTTGCGATCGTCACGACCACCGTGCTGTATTTCAGCGCGGAGAGCTCGCACGCGTCCTCGCGCACGAGCGGCGACCAGCAGGCGTACGCGCTCGCGGAGGCCGGCATCAACACCGCGGTTGCGAAGATCTACGCCGCCACCGACCCGCGCGTGACCACAGTCCTGCACGCGGGCACCGTCGGCGACCCGGCAACCCTCGTTCCGCAGTGCAGCGTCGGGACGAACTCCAGCGAGAACCCGACCTGCTACCAGACGGGCTCCGTCAGCTACTACGGCACGCTGAACAAGAGCGGCGGCAACACGTGGTACTGGAACATCACGTCGATCGGCAAGGTCCCGGTCGGCGGCGTCTCGACGGTGACGCGCAAGCTCACGCGTAGCGTCGGCGTCACGGGTGACAACGGCACGAACGGCAGCTCCTGGTCGCGCTTCTACCAGGACAGCACGACGAGCTGCCTGACCCTCGACGGCGTCACCGTGCCCACCAACTTCGCGAGCAAGGGCGACATCTGCCTCGTCGACGGCGCGCACGTCACCGGCGCGACGACGAACATCATGGCCGGCGGGCACATCTACATCGACCCCGGTTCGCCCTCGGTCGAAACCGCGTCCACCGCGAGCAACAACAGCGGCTGGACGAACTCGAGCTATGCGGAAACGCAGGACACGAAGGAGGCGAACACCTCCAGCCTCTCGAGCGGCAGCTCGAGCGCCAACCTCGACCTCTCGAACTTCGGGTTCGACCTCCCGACCGCAGCGACCGTCAGCGGCATCTCCGTCAGCATCGTGCGGAAGGCCAGCGCCAGCACCTCCACGAACCACATCAACGACATCCACATCCAGGCGATCAAGGGCGGATCGACTGCAGGCACCGACCAGGCCTCGACCGCGACGAACTGGCCGACCACGGACACGGCGCAGACCTACGGCGGCACAACCAACCTGTGGGGCACGACGTGGGCCTACTCGGATATCAACGCGTCCAACTTCGGCATCCGGATCGTCGCCAAGAGCACCTGCTCCACCTGCGGTCTCACCGCGTACGTCAACTCGGTCACCGTGACCGTCTACTGGTCGACCGGCGCTTCGATCGGCGCGTCGGGCTCGCCGATCCTGCTCGCCGATGTCGGAGCCGGCTGCCAGCTGTACTCCAACGCCATTCACTCTCCGTGCTCCGGCGCCGACAATGTGTACGCGAGCACCTACCAGACCGACACACCCGCGAACAACCCGAATCTCACCATGCCCGACGTCGACTGGAACTACTGGTGGGCGAACGCGATGCCCGGCCCGAAGCACTTCTGTACGAACACGAACCCCGGCATCGCCACGAACTTCTTCGACAACAACGCCTCGACGACGACGGCGCCGGACGCGAGCGTCACCGTCAACGGCGAGATGGCGCCCCCCGGCAAGCCGTATGACTGCCAGGTCGTCGTGAACGGCGACCTCCAGGGCGAGATCAAGTGGGACGGCTCACACGTCTTCACGATCTACGGCACAACCTTCGTCGACGGGAACTTCCGCTTCGACCAAGACGGCGAGATCATCCACTACTTCGGCCGCGGGACGCTCATGTCGTCGCACGACGACGAGATCGACGCGCTCGTCTGCGCCGGGGGCACCGGCAACACGTACGCGACGGCCTGCAACGTGAACATGTCGAACTGGACCGCCAGCCAGAACATGATGGTGCTGATGTCGGAGTGCCTGCGCGGTCACGCCAACTGCAACGAGTACGACCAGGGCGGCACGACCTGCAGCGGCGCGAGGTACAACTGCTACGACGGGCACCTCGTCGGCGGTTTCCAGGGGATCCTCTACTCGCTCGGCGACTGCCTGATCCACCAGGAGTTCCAGGACAGCGGGCCGGTGATCTGCGACACGATCACGATGCCAAAAGAAGGCAACTACAACCCGACGTTCTATTCGTTCCCATCGATCGGGAACTTGACCGACGGCATGTCGTTCTCGGACACGGCGTCCGCGACCGACTTCACGCTCAACGTCAGCGCCCAAGGCGACGGCTAGCCCGATGCTCGCGCTGGGCGTCAGGCGCCTGCGTGCGCGCGTACGCCGCACCCAGCGAGGGGAAGGCGGTTACAGCCTCGTCGAGCTCGTCGTCACGATGGCGATCCTCGGCACGGTCCTCGGGGGTCTCGCCACGATCTTCGAGTCGGGCATCCATTCGCAGAGCGATCTCGACGCGCGCTTCCAGTCGGAAGTACAGCTCAACACGTCGATGATCAAGCTCCGCCGCGAGGCGCACAACGCCTGCGGTCTCAAGATCGGCAACACGACGTCGATGATCACGCTGAACATGCCGGACGGCCTGTCCCATCAGCCGCCCGACACCCCGTGCACGGTGCCGGTCCCCGAGACCTGGTGCACCGTCGGCTCCGGCACCCGCTACGCGCTCTGGCGCATCGACAACTCCACCACGTGTGTCACGACCGGCGGGAACGCGAAGAAATACGCCGACTTCATCACGACCGGGGCCGTCTTCACGTCGTTCACGGCCGAGAACCTCACGATCGGGACGCTCGCGCGGCTGCACGTCCACTTCCCGATCGGGATCAAGGCGAACGGCTCGACGTCGACCGTCTACCAGCTCGACGACGACATCGTCTTCCGCAACAGCGGGATGTAGGCGAAGCCCGCTACGCGGGCGCGATCGACCCGAGCAGACCGTGCACGCCGAGCTCCGTCGCGCCGCGCCAGGTGTGCGGCCCTGAGGTGAAGAAGAGCGTGTTCGCCGGCCCGGCCAGGCCGCCGTTCCCGAACGCGAGCCCCCAGAGGCCGTTGACGACGAGCGCCTTGCCGTGCCGGTCGTTCAGCGTCCCGTCGTAGGTCCAGCCCTTGGCGCCCGGCCGGTACGCGTTGATCCGCCCGTCGCCGAAGTTGCCGATCAGCAGGTCGCCGCCGAACCGCCCGAACGAGTGTGGCGCCTGCGCGAGGCCCCAGGGCGCATTGAGCACGCCGCCATGTGCGATTCGTGCGACCAGGCGGCCGTTCCGGTCGAACTCGTCGACGTAGCCACCCGTCGGCGCGTCGTTGCCGTCGACGGGGGCGCGGTAGACGTACGTGACGAACACGTGCCCGCCGATCGCCTGGATGCCGAACGGCGCGTACCACGTCGGGATCGCACGATCGACGAACGCGCCCGAAATGGTGAGGCGGTGCCAGCGCGCGTCGAACACGTCCACGCGCGCGTTGTGGAAGTCGGTTGCATAAGCACGGGCGCCGAGGATCGCGACGCCGCGAAAGACTGCTGCGTCTCCACCGTCGTCGGCGGCGACGACGGCTTTGGTCGACCAGTCCGTCGGCACCGTCGGCGTCCAGGCGCGCAGCTTCCCGTCCTCGCAGGCGTAGACGAAACGGGCCGGATCAGACGCGCCGCCGGCCGAGACGATGAACTGCTTGCCGCCGTACCAGGCGATGCCGGTCGGCCCACCCGCGACGGAGACGGTCAGTAGCTGCTTCCGGCCCGCGCTCGAGTAGAGCGTGCTCGTCGAACTGGCCTCGTTCGACGTCCACCACGGCCCCGTCGGGCTGGCCGTGAGGCCCCAGGCGTTCACCAGGCGCGGGTCGGCGTGCGCGGCCTGCGACTGCCGGTCCGCAACGAGCGCGTGCACCGTGTACGCATTGCGCGGCCCACCTCCGAGCGCGAGCGTGGCTCCGATCGCAATGCCGCCCGCGACGAGCGCCGCGACAATCGCGAGCCGCACGCCTACCGCCTGGGCGGTGCCGTCGATTCGCGCACGACCAGCTTCGTCGCCAGCTCCATGCGCAGCGCGTCGACCCGCTGCCCCTCGAGGATGCGGATCAGCAGGCTGACGCCGGTCCGGCCGAGCTCGGCCAGCGGCTGGCGAACGGAGGTCAGCTGCGGCGTGACGATCGTCGTCAGCTCGGTGTCGTCGAAGCCGACGATCGAGAGATCGCCGGGGACCGAGAGACCGCGCTTCTGGGCTGCGTGCAACGCGCCGATTGCGACGTTGTCGTTGAAGCCGAAGATCGCTGTCGGCGGATTGGGCAGCGCCAGCAACTGCTCAGCGGCGAGCGTGCCGCGCGGCATCCGCCAGTCGGAGTAGGCGACGAGCTGCGGATCCAGCAGCATTCCCGCAGCGGCGAGCGCAGCCCGGAAGCCGATCAACCGCTCCTCGGTCGCGTACCACCCGGGCGTGCCGGCGATCGCGCCGATCCTCCGGTGGCCGAGATCGAGCAGGTGCTGGGTCGCCTCCTTGGCGCCGGCCGCGTGCATCGCCGAGACACAGGCGATGCCGTCGGGCGGTGTCTCGCGTGGATCGACGACGACGAACGGGAAGCCCTGGCGCTGCAGCATGCGCAGCTCGTCGGCGGACTCTTCCGGCAGCATCAGGATCGCGCCGTCGGTCGTGCCACGCATCAGCCGCTCGACGAGCGAGACCTCGCGGTCGTGCTCGTGCAACGTCGGAGCGAGCACGATGCGCATGTCGCGTTCGTGCAGTGCCTCGGCGGCGCCGCTCAGCATCGGGCCGAAGTACGCGTCGGCGACGAGCGGCAGCGTGAGACCGATCATCCCCGTGCGTCCGCTCGACAAGCCTCGCGCACCGCGGTTCGTGCTGAACCCGGTCTCGCGCACGACCTGCAGCACGCTCTCGCGCGTCTCGCGGGCGACATCGGGGCGGTCGTTCAGGACGCGCGAGACGGTTGCGATCGAGACGCCGGCGAGGTCCGCGATGTCGCGAATCGTCGCTCGTCCGCGGAAGGGAGGCTCCGGCTGGGTGTCGGTCTGGGCCACTGGTTTGCCCATTCAAGCACTTGAAAACGTTTCCGGCAATTACCGAAGAGCTTGGCTCTGCGGTTTTACGTCGATTCTCCTTGACAACGAACCGCGTGGCGTGGTAACCGTTACCGGAAATTTCCGGAAATCTCACCAGATCGACCAAGCCGCCCGACCAGGGCAGGAAAGGAAGGCAGATGTCACGTCAGATCCGCTCCACGCGCGCCGGTCTCGCCGTCGCAACCGGAGCTGTACTGCTGGCGGCACTGTGCGTCGTCGCCATTGCAGCCGCGCGCCCCACCGGGCATCCCACCGCGGTCGCCAAGGTTGCGGCAAGCCATTCGTGCCTCGTGATGACGGGCTCCGGTGACCCGGCGTTCACGAAGAACTTCAACCCGTTCACCGCAACCGGCCTCCCCAGTGGCCAGTTCGTCAAGGGCGCGATCTACGAAGGGTTGATGGTCTCGCCCGAGGGCGGCAAGCCGACTCTCCCGTGGCTCGCCCGCAGCTGGAAGTGGAGCAACGGCAACAAGACGCTCACGCTGCAGCTGGCGAAGGGTGTCAAGTGGTCGGACGGCAAGCTGCTCACGTCGACCGACGTCGTGTACAGCCTGACCGCCGGCAAGCAGAACAAGGTGATGGACATCGTCGGGTACACGCGTCCTGACACGAACATCGCCTCGATCAAGGCGAACGGCAGCTACTCGGTCATCATCAACCTGAAGACGCCCGACTCGCAGTTCGTCGCATCGACCTTGAACGGCGCAATCGTGATCCCGCGGCACATCTGGTCGCACGTCGCCGACCCGTCGACGTTCACGAACCCGAACCCGGTCGGATCGGGCCCGTTCACCAAGATCACCCGCTTCACGACGCAGGACTACGTCCTGAGCAAGAACCCGAACTACTGGCAGACGGGCAAGCCGCTCATCAACTGCCTCGAGTACGTGCAGGCGGCATCGAACGACTCGGCGCTCGCGCTGATCCAGAGTGGCCAGGTCGACTGGACGCACAACTTCGTCCCGAACGTCGACAAGGCGTACACCTCGAAGGATCCTGCGCACTACCACGCGTTCTATGCGACGACGGCCTATCCGGTCTCGCTCGTCTTCGACAACACGCAGTATCCGTACAGCCTCGTCGCCTTCCGGCATGCACTGTCGATGGCGATCGATCGCAACACGGTGTCGAAGCTCGGTGAGTACGGCTACGCGCCGGCGACCGATGCAATCGGACTGAACGGCCTCTTCCCGCAGTGGGTCACCGACCCGAGCGTGAAGGCGCAGTCCAAGCAGCTGTCCACGTACGACCCGAACGCGGCGAAGGCGCTGCTGACGTCGAACGGGTTCACGTACAAGGGCAACAAGCTCTACGACCCGAAGGGCAACGCAGTCCAGCTGAACATCCACGTGATCTCCGGCTGGTCTGACTGGGTTGCCTCGAACCAGATCATCACGAAGAACCTCCAGGCGATCGGGATCGACTCCAGCGTTGCTCTGGAGCCGGACTGGAACTCCTGGTTCCCGGACGCGTTCGCAACGAAGAACCCGACACTGCTCTGGCAGAACGGCTCGCAGGCTTCGCCGTACGGCTTCTTCAACGCGAACCTCTCGCAGAACTCCCTGATTCCGTCGGGGCAGGACGCCTCGGCGACCGGCAACTGGTCGCACACGTATGACGCGACCGCGACCGGCCTGCTGAATCAGTGGAAGGTCACCCTCGACGCCAAGACGCAGCACACGATCGCGACGAAGCTCGAGAAGATCTTCCTCAACGACATGCCGATCGTCCCGCTCTTCATCGGGCCGCGGTGGTCGACGTACAGCACCAAGTACTTCCACTGCTTCAACTCGCCGAAGAACTTCTACGGCGATCCGATCTTCTCCACCTATCCAGACAACCTCCTCTCGTTCACCCGCATCTGCCCCGGCGGAAAAGCCGGCGCGTAGCGGGCCCTGGGGGCAGCCGGGCGGGACTTCGGTCCCGCCCGGCGCACTACTCTCTCGGCACTAAGAGATGCGCTGGTTTCTCCGCAGAGTGGTCTTTTACGTCTTCGCCGGTTGGGTGGCGCTGACACTCAACTTCCTGCTCCCCCGGCTGATGCCGGGCAACCCGGCCGGCGGCGTCCTCGCCCGGCTCTCGCCCTCCCAGATCCAGGCGAACCCGGGGATCATCCAGACCTACGAGGCGCTGCTCGGCGGAGGGAACAAGTCGGTCTGGCAGGACTACACCGCCTACCTGCACCGGCTCTCGCACTTCAACCTCGGGATCTCCACCTCAAACTATCCCGCACCGGTCTCCGAGGTGATCGGCCGCACGCTCCCCTATTCGATCGTGCTCGTCGGCATCGCGTTCGTGCTCGCGTTCATCATCGGCACCGGCATCGGGATGATCGCCGCGTGGCGCCGTGGCGGCCCCGTCGACAGCTTCGTCGTGCCGACGCTGATGGGGCTGGGCGCATTCCCGGCCTTCTTCACCGCCCTCCTCGGCGTCTACTTCTTCGGGCTCAAGCTCGGCTGGTTCCCGATCCAGCACGCCTACGACAGCGGGATCGTGCCGGGCTACAACTGGACCTTTATCTCGAGTGCCGTTCGGCACGCGGAGCTGCCGGTGCTCGTGATCATGGCCGCGTTCACGGGCGGCTGGGTGCTGAACATGCGCACGGTCATGATCAACACGATCAGCGAGGATTACGTCGCGATGGCGCAGGCCAAGGGCTTGAAGGACCGCCGCGTGATGACCCGCTACGCCGGCCGCAACGCGATCCTGCCGCCGTTGAACGGGTTCGCCGCGCAGTTCGCCAGCGCGGTCGGCGGTCTCGTCTTCGTCGAGTACGTGTTCAGCTATCCCGGCGCCGGACTGACGCTGCAACAGGCCGCGCTCGGCAACGACTACCCGCTCACCCAGGGACTGCTGCTCGTCTTCGCGTTCGCCGTGATCGCGGCGAACTTCATCATGGACATGTTCAACTTCGTCCTCGATCCACGAGTGCGGACCAGCTGATGTCGCAGCTGCAACCGGCCATCGAGCCCGATCTCGTTCCGCTCGCCGTCTCGGGGCCGAGCAAGCACCGCCACATGCCGGGCTGGCTCTCGCTGATGCTCGAGAACCCGAAGTCGCGCTTCGGGCTCGTGCTGATCGGCTTCATGCTGGTCATCGCGGTGATCGCACCGTGGGTCTCCGTCAGCGACCCGACCGGGTTCAACATCCTCGCCACGCGGCAGGCGCCGTCCTGGCACCACCTGTTCGGCACGACGGACCAAGGCAGCGACATCTTCTCCCAGGTCGTGCTCGGCACCCGCCGCTCGCTGATCCTCGGCGCCTCGGCCGCGCTGCTCGCGACCACGCTCGCCGCCACTCTCGGCATCCTCGCCGCCTATTCGGGCGGTGTCGTCGACGAGGTCGTCAACTTCCTCACCAACGTCTTCCTGGTCATCCCCACGATCCCGCTCCTCATCGTGATCTCTTCCTATCTCAAGGCGCGCGGCATGACGACGATGATCCTCGTGCTCGGGCTCACGCTCTGGGCGTTCGAGGCACGCATCCTGCGTGGGCAAGCCCTCACGTTGAAGAGCCGCGACTTCGTCGAGGCAGCGAAGGTGGCGGGAGAGTCGACCCGGCGAATTGTCTTCGGCGAGATCATGCCGAACATGATCAGCCGCATCGCCGCTGCCTTCGTGCTCGTCTTCTACATCGCGCTGCTCGTCGACGCGGGCCTCGACTTCCTCGGCCTCGGCGACACCACCCATGTCAGCTGGGGGATGGTGCTGTACTGGGCCCAGACCAACTCGACGGTGCTGCAGGGCGAATGGTGGCCGTTCCTCTTCCCCGGCCTCGCCCTGGTGATCACCGTCGTCGGGCTCGTCTTCCTGCTCGCCGGGATCGACGAGCTCAGCAACCCACGGCTCCGGACGATGAAGAAGCTCAAGAAGAGGCCGACGTGACCACGGTCGAGCCGGCGCTGACGCCCGTGTCCGACACGAAGCCGCGCGAGACGCTCATCGAGGTGCGCGACCTTCGCGTCGCGTACGGCGACGTGGTCGCGGTCGACGGCGTCAACCTGACGATCTCCGCCGGAGAGATCCTCGGCCTCGCCGGCGAGTCCGGCTGCGGCAAGACGACGATCGCGAACACGGTCATGCAGGTGCTGCGGCCCCCGGCCGAGATCATCGGCGGGAGCATTCTCTTCCGCGGCGACGACCTGGTCACGCAGAAGCCCGAGGAGCTGCGCAAGTACCGCTGGCGCAACGTCTCGATGGTCTTCCAGAGCGCGATGAACTCGCTGAACCCCGTGATGCGCGTCGGCGACCAGTTCGTCGACATGATGCGCGCGCACGAGCAGATCTCGAAGACCGAGGCGCTCGACCGTGCCGGAGAGCTGCTCGACCTCGTCGGCATCGACAGGCGGCGCACGCGCGCGTACGCACACGAGCTGTCCGGCGGCATGCGCCAGCGCGTGATCATCGCCATGGCGCTCGCCCTGAATCCCGAGCTGGTGATCATGGACGAGCCGACGACCGCGCTCGACGTCGTCGTGCAGCGGGAGATCCTCCAGCAGATCAAGGATCTCCAGGAGCAGCTCGGGTTCGCCGTGCTGTTCATCACGCACGATCTGTCGCTGCTTTTCGAGGTCGCGCACCGGATCGCGATCATGTACGCGGGCGAGGTCGTCGAAGAAGCGCCCGCCGCGGAGCTGCGCACCGCACCACGGCACCCCTACACGGTCGGGCTGATCAGCTCCTTCCCCCCGCTCACCGGCCCGATCGAGCGGATGACGGGCATCAGCGGCGCGCCGCCGGACCTCGCTTCCCCGCCCGCCGGCTGCCGGTTCCATCCGCGCTGCCTCCATTGCGTGCCGGAGCAGAGCGCGCTGCACACGCTGCAGACGACCGTGCGCCCGCTCCTCCGCGACGTCGGCCCGGGACATCGCGTTGCCTGCCATCTCGTGGAGCAGCAGGGATGACGATCTCGATCTCAGGGCCCGTCGAGGTTCGCGGTCTCACCAAGCACTTCCCCGCGGGCAACGGCCTCACCGCCCGCCGAAGCCGCCTGCACGCCGTCGACGACGTGACGTTCACGCTGCGCCCCGGCACCGTCACCGCACTGGTCGGCGAGAGCGGCAGCGGCAAGAGCACGGTCGCGCGGATGCTTGCCCGGCTCTACGAGCCCACGAGCGGCAGCATCTTCTTCGAGGGCGACGACGTGACGAACGTGAAGCGCCGGCGCGAGATCCTCCATTACCGGTCACAGGTTCAGATGATCTTTCAGGATCCGTTCGGCTCGCTGAACCCGGTCAAGACGATTCGCCACCACCTGGCGCGGCCTCTGAAGATCCACGGCCTCGTGCCGAGCGGACAGATCGACGAGCGCATCGACAAGCTGCTGACCACGGTCGGACTGGTGCCCCCGGAGCGCTACATCGACAAGTATCCCTACGAGCTCTCGGGCGGCCAGCGCCAGCGCGTGGCGATTGCGCGAGCGCTCGCGGTCGAGCCGACCGTCTTGATCGCGGACGAGCCGACGTCGATGCTCGACGTCTCGATCCGCGTCGGCATCCTCAATCTGATGCTCGACCTGAAGGAGCGCGAGCGGCTCGCGTTTCTCTACGTCACGCACGATCTCGCGAGCGCCCGCTACATCGCCGACTACATGCTCGTCATGTACGCCGGCCAGATCGTCGAGCAAGGACCGGTTGACCGTGTCCTACAGAGCCCGCTGCACCCGTACACACAGCTGCTGATCGACTCGGTCCCGAACCCGGCCGCCCTCGTCCAGGAACGCATCGAGATCCGGAAGGGCGCTGCTTCCGCCGCAGTCGATCCACCCGAAGGCTGCCGATTTGCCGATCGTTGTCCGTTGCGCGTTGGTGTCTGCACGCAGATCACGCCGGAGCTCGTCCTCACCCAGGATGGCCACAGCGCACGCTGCCATGTCACCGCGCCGTCCCCTGCCATTCGAGAGGAACTCAATGTCCAGTCCGCTCACTAGCGTCTTCCCCGCCGACTTCGTCTGGGGCGCGGCAACCGCCGCGTACCAGATCGAGGGCGCGGCGAGCCAAGACGGTCGCAGCGAAAGCGTGTGGGACCGGTTCTGCGCCACGCCGGGCAAGGTTCGCAACGGCGACACCGGCGCAGTCGCGTGCGACTTCTACCACCGCTACCGCGACGACATCGCGCTGATGCGCGAGCTCGGTCTCGATGCGTTCCGCTTCTCCATCGCGTGGCCGCGGGTGCTGCCGGACGGCAGGGGGCGCATCAACGACGCCGGCCTCGACTTTTACGACAAGCTCGTCGACGAGCTGCTCGGCAACGGCATCGCGCCCTACGTGACGCTGTTCCACTGGGACACGCCGCAGGTGCTCCAGGACGCGGGCGGCTGGCCGGCTCGCGACACCGTCGAGGCGTTCTCCGAATACGTCGAGGCTGTCTCATCCCGGCTCGGCGACCGGGTCGCACACTGGATCACGCACAACGAGCCGTGGGTCGTCTCCTGGGTCGGCTACGGCTGGGGCCACCACGCCCCGGGCGGCGAGTCGGATGCGGACGCACTCGCAACCGCACATCACCTGCTGCTCTCGCACGGCCGCGCCGTCGAGATCCTCCGCCGCAACTCACCCGACTCGCAGGTCGGCATCACCTTGAACCTCGACAACGCGTATGCCGCGAGCGACTCGCCGGAAGACGCCGCAGCCGTGCGCTGGGTCGACGGGTTGCACAACCGCTGGTTCCTCGATCCGCTCTTCCGCGGCTCGTACCCGGAGGACATGGTCGAGGCGTGGGCCGAGATCATGCCCGAGGTGCGCGACGGCGATCTCGAGGTCATCTCGACGCCGATCGACTTCCTCGGCGTGAACAACTACACCTCGCCGCTCGTCGCGGCGGACGACAACGGCGGCCGCTCGAAGATCGTCCGCCGGAACGACGTCGACCGCACCGACATGGGCTGGGAGGTCGTGCCGGAAGGCCTGCACGACCTGCTCGTCCGGCTCCACAACGACTACGCGCCCGCGGCGATCTACGTGACCGAGAACGGCTCGGCCTACCCCGACGTGCAGGGGCACGACGGCAGCGTCCGCGACCCGGAACGGCAGTCGTACCTCGAGGAGTATCTGGCCGGCGCCTCGCGCGCGATCGCGCAGGGCGTTCCGCTGCGCGGCTACTTCGCCTGGTCGCTGCTCGACAACTTCGAGTGGGCCTGGGGCTACTGGAAGCGCTTCGGCCTCATCTACATCGACTACGCGACGCTCGAGCGCGTGCCGAAGGGCAGCTTCTACTGGTACCGCGACTACATCGCGAAGCAGCGGCTGCGTGCCGCCGGCACCGAAGAAGCGGCCTGATCCAGGCTACGCGGGCTCGGGCGCGCCCTGGCCGGCCATTCGCAGGCCGATCTCGGCGACGCTCGCGCCGGCGGGCATCTCGCTCAACATTCCCTCGTACATGACGAGGATCCGATCGTTGAGCGCGAGGATCTCGTCGAGATCCTCGCTGATGAGCACGACGGCCGCACCGCCCTCGGCCGCGCGGAGCAGGAACTCGTGCACCTGTTCCACCGCGGAGACGTCCAGGCCGCGCGTCGGCGATCCCGCCACGAGCACCTTCGGGCTCGCAGAGAACTCCCTGGCGATCACGACCTTCTGCAGGTTGCCGCCCGAAAGGTAGTCCGTCTGCTGGTCCGGCCCGGACGACTTGATCTCGAACCTCGAGATCTCGGCGGCTGCGTCTGCGCGCATCGCGCCGAGTCGCAGGAACGGCCCCCGCGCGTCTCGGCGAAACGACTTGAGAGCGAGATTCATCGCGATCGAGAGGCTCGGCGCGACGCCGGTTCCGAGCCGGTCCTCCGGCACGTAGCCGATGCCGGCCTCGTAGGCCGACCGCGCATCGCCGGGATGCACCTTGCGGCCGTTGACGCGAACCGAGCCCTTCGTGCAGGGCCGCAGACCGGCAATCGCCTCGGCCAGCTCGCGCTGGCCGTTGCCGGAAACCCCGGCGATCGCAGCAATCTCGCCCGCGCGCACGATCAGCGAGACACCGCGCACTGCGGGCGCGCCACCGCGGTCGCCCTCCGCCCAGACGTCCTCGACCTCGAGCACCGCCTCGCTCTCCGGGCGGGCGTGCCCCTCCCTGCGTACCGGCTCGATCTCGCGGCCAACCATCAGTGTGGCGAGCGACCGCGGTGTCGCATCGGCGGTCTGCACCGTCCCGAACGACTTCCCCGCGCGGAGGACGGTGACGCGATCGGAGACCGCCTTCACCTCGTGCAGCTTGTGCGAGATGAAGATGACCGTCCGTCCTTCGGCGGCGATCTGCCGCAGCGTGACGAAGAGGGAGTCGGCCTCGTGCGGGGTGAGCACGGCCGTCGGCTCGTCGAGGATCAGGATGCGCGCTTCTTGGTAGAGCGCCTTGAGGATCTCGACCCGCTGTTGCTCGCCAACCGAAAGCTGCCAGATGTGGGCGCGAGGATCGACGCCGAGCGAGTAGCGCTCGCCGAGCTCGCGCACCTGCGTGTCGACCGCGCCGCTATCGATGCGGAAACGCCGGCCGGCGCCGCGGCGGTCGCCGAGCATCAGATTCTCGGCGACGGTGAACCGCGAGACGAGACGGAACTGCTGGTGCACCATGCCGACGCCCGCGTCGATCGCCTCGCGAGGCGAGGCGAAGGCGACCTGTTCGCCGTAGAGCAAGATGGTTCCCTTGTCGGCGCGGTAGAGGCCGGTGAGGATGTGGGAGAGCGTCGTCTTCCCCGCGCCGTTCTCGCCGAGCAGCGCGTGCACCTCCCCGGGTGCGGCCTCGAAGTCGACGTCGTCGTTGGCGACGACACCCGGGAACCGCTTGGTGATCCCCTGCATCGCGACGGCAGGCGCTTGTGCGCTCATCAGCGCTCCTCGCGCGAGTAGGGGTTGCCGAGCGCCTCGGGAGCGCCGAGCCGGCTCCTCGCGGTACCGGACGAGACCACGACGAGCACGACGATCGTCATGACATAGGGGAGCGCATTCGTCCACAGCACAGTCGGGCCAAGAGAGATGTTGCGCGCCTGCAGCTGCGGGGCCAGCGCTTGCAGCGCGCCGAAGAAGTACGCGCCGACCAGGCAGAACTCGGGCCGCCAGAAGGCGAAGATGACGAGCGCGATCGCGATCCAACCGGCTCCACCTGTGATCCCGTCGACCCACTGCGGCGTGATCGCCAGTGTGATCGTGGCGCCGGCGACCCCGGCGAACGCGCCCCCGGCAAGCGTGTGCGCGTAGCGGTATGCGGTGACGTTGATCCCCATCGTGTCGGCCGCCGCCGGCGACTCGCCAACCGATCGGACGTTGAGGCCTGGCCGCGTGCGCGACAGATACAGCCAGATCGCGATCACGCAGCCCCAGGAGATGTAGACGAGCACGTTCTGCCCGAGGACGATCGGCCCGATCACAGGCCAACGCTGCATGCTCGCCGGGAACACCGCGCTGAAGGTGTGCGACGCGGGCTGGTCGGCGAGCTTGAGGTCGTTCCCGAGATACGATGACAGGCCTGCGGCACCGGCGAAGATTGTCAGCGCGAGGCCGGAGACGATCTGGCTCGCGCGCAGGGTGATCACGAGGAAGGCGTGGATCAGGGCCATCAACGCGCCGCACGCCGCGGCGACGAGGATGCCGGCGGCCAGTACGAGAGCCGAGCCGGTGTGGAAGCGCTGCACCGTCCAGAAGCCCGTCACGGCGCCGACGAGCATCATTCCCTCGACGCCGAGGTTGAGCACACCGGAGCGCTCCGCGAGCAGTTCGCCAAGTGCCGCGTAGAGCAGCGGCGTGCCGTAGGCGACACCGGAGGCGACGAGGACGATCAGCAGCGAGTTGTTCACGACACGGTCTCCAGACCGGTCGCCTTCGCATGGCCCGTTCTGGCGATCCGCACACGATTGCGGATCAGCACCT
>Ga0265338_10005701_pt1 | contig 16110 bp, 16 predicted proteins | sample 42126metaG_FD_193579 | JGI IMG/M metagenome (GOLD analysis project Ga0265338, IMG submission 193579) | Rhizosphere microbial communities from Carex aquatilis grown in University of Washington, Seatle, WA, United States - 4-21-26 metaG | ecosystem: Host-associated > Plants > Roots > Rhizosphere... | reverse complement strand
TGATTACGGCTCTCGCCCGCAAAATTTTCGGCTCCCACAACGAACGCGTCCTGCGCGGACAGGATCGCGCCGTCGCGCGCATCAACGCGCTTGAGCCCGATTTTATCAAGCTCACCGACGCTGAGCTACGCGGCAAGACCGAGGCATTCAAGAAGCGCGTCGCTGCGGGCGAGAAGCTCGACGAGCTTTTGCCGGAGGCGTTCGCAACTGTCCGCGAGGCGGCCAAGCGCACCCTCGGCCAGCGTCCGTTCGACGTACAGTTGCGCGGCGGCATGGTGCTGCACGAGGGCAAGATCGCCGAGATGAAAACCGGCGAAGGTAAGACCCTCGTTGCCACCCTGCCGGTTTATCTCAACGCGCTTTCTGGCAAGGGCGTGCATGTAGTAACGGTCAACGACTACCTCGCCAAACGCGACAGCGCCTGGATGGGCCGCATCTATACCTTCCTCGGCCTTTCGGTGGGTTGTATCGTCCACGGCCTTGATGACGCTGAGCGGCGCGAGGCCTATGCCGCCGACATTACTTACGGCACCAACAACGAATTCGGTTTTGATTATCTGCGCGATAACATGAAATTCGCAGCCGAAGATCTCGCGCAGCGCCCATTCAATTTCGCCATCGTCGACGAAGTCGACAGCATCCTGATCGACGAGGCGCGCACGCCGCTGATCATCTCAGGGCCTGCCGAGGATTCCTCCGAGCTTTACATCAAAGTCGATGCGCTGGTTCCACGTCTCGATGCGGGCGATTTCGAGAAGGACGAAAAAAGCCGCACCGTCTCCTTGACCGAAGCCGGCAACGAGAACATCGAAACGCTTCTGGGCGAGGCCGGATTGCTGGCGCCGGGCGGCGGCCTTTACGAGCCACAAAACGTGCAGGTGGTGCATCACGTCAATCAGGCGCTCAGGGCGCATAAACTCTTCACCCGCGACGTCGATTACATCGTCAAGAACGACAAAATCGTCATCATCGACGAATTCACCGGCCGCATGATGGAGGGCCGGCGCTATTCCGACGGATTGCATCAGGCCCTTGAGGCCAAGGAGCATGTCGCTATCCAGCGCGAGAACCAGACGCTGGCCTCGATCACCTTCCAGAATTATTTCCGGCTTTATCCGAAGTTGGCCGGCATGACCGGCACGGCGCTGACCGAAGCCGCTGAATTCGCCGAGATTTACGGCCTCGAAGTTGTTGAGATTCCGACCAACATGCCGGTCACGCGCGACGATATGGACGACGAAGTCTATCGCAGCATGACCGAGAAGTATGAGGCCATCATCAAGTTGATCGAGGAATGCCGCACCCGCGGCCAGCCGATTCTGGTCGGCACCGTCTCGATCGAAAAGTCAGAGACGCTCGCGGAGCTGCTCAAGCAGCGCAAGATTCCGCACAATGTTTTGAATGCCCGTTTCCACGATCAGGAAGCCCACATCATCGCCCAAGCCGGACGCGAGGGCGCGGTGACGATCGCCACCAACATGGCCGGCCGCGGTACCGATATTCAACTCGGCGGTAATCTCGATATGCGTCTTGAAGACGAGCTTAAGGATATCGCGATTGAGTCCGCCCGCGCCGAGCGCGCGCAGGCAATTAAGGCCGAGGTCGCGGTGGCGCATGAGAAAGTGCGCAAGGCCGGCGGTTTGTTCGTGATCGGCACCGAGCGGCACGAATCCCGCCGCGTCGATAATCAGCTGCGTGGCCGCTCCGGCCGTCAGGGTGATCCCGGCGCCTCGAAATTTTTCCTCTCGCTCGAAGACGATCTCATGCGGATTTTCGGTTCTGAGCGCATGGATCCGATTCTCTCGCGTTTAGGCCTTAGAGATGGCGAGAAGATTGCCCATCCTTGGATTACGACCGCTCTTGCCAAGGCGCAGCAGAAGGTCGAGGCGCGCAATTTCGATATGCGCAAAAATTTGCTGCGCTACGATAATATCGTTAACGACCAGCGCAAGGTGATCTACGAGCAACGCCGCGAACTTATGGTGGCGGACGTCGTCTCCGAGACCATCCGCGATCTGCGCGAGGAAGTAATCCACGGCCTCGTTTCCAAGGCCATACCGGCGCACTCCTACCGCGAGCAATGGGATTTGGCTGGGCTCGCCGAGCGCGCGAAATCACTGTTGGCGCTCGATCTGCCGCTCGCGGCATGGGGCGAGGAAGCCACACTCACCGAGCATGAGGTCGAGGAGCGCATCAAGAAGCTGGCCGAGGAGAAAATGGCGGCCAAGACGGAGATAACCGGCATTGATACCATGCGCCGCGCCGAAAAAGCTGCGCTGCTGAGCGTACTCGACCAATCGTGGAAAGAGCATCTCTTGATGCTCGATCAATTGCGCCAGGGCATCCACCTACGCGGCTATGGCCAGCGCGATCCGCTCAATGAGTACAGCCGCGAGGCTTTCGGCCTGTTTCAGCTTATGCTGGACGCTATCCGCGAGCAGGTGACGCAGATCCTGATGCATGCTGAGATCCGGCTGCCGACGGTGGAGGAACTCGCTGCGCGCCGGCGCGCGCAAATGCAGGAATTGCGCGATACTTCGCCCGACGAGATGACCGAGCTGCCGCCGATGACATCCGGCAGTCCTTTGCGCGCGGTGCCGGTGGGCCCGCGTCCGGCGCAAGCGTTTGATCCCAAAAATCCCGATAGTTGGGGCAGCACTGCGCGCAATGCGCCGTGCCCTTGCGGCAGTGGTAAAAAGTATAAGCACTGCCACGGCGCGGCGGCCTAAAACTCAAACCGCCTTAGTCAATTCTGGAATAATCTGGAACAAATCGCCGACCAGGCCGTAATCGGCGACGCCGAAGATCGGCGCTTCGGCGTCCTTGTTGATGGCGACGATCACCTTGCTGTCCTTCATGCCGGCGAGATGCTGAATCGCGCCCGAAATGCCGATGGCAATATAGAGATCTGGCGCTACCACCTTACCGGTCTGCCCCACCTGATAATCGTTGGGAACGTAGCCTGCGTCGACTGCGGCGCGTGAGGCACCGATCGCGGCATGGAGCTTGTCGGCAAGCGGCTCGATCAGCTTTTTGAACTCGTCGCTGGAACCAAGCGCGCGGCCGCCGGAAACGATAATCCGCGCGGCCGTCAGTTCCGGCCGCTCGGATTTGGAAAGCTCGGCGGAGACGAATTTCGTCAGGCTGCTATTGCCCGCGCTCTCGATCTTCTTGATCGCAGCATTGCCGCCTACGGCTTTCGCGGGATCGAACGCCGTGGCGCGCACAGTAATGCACTTGATTGCATCAGCGGACTGCACCGTGGCGATAGCGTTGCCAGCATAGATCGGGCGCGTGAAGGTATCGGCGCTCTCGACGCTCATGATGTCGGAGATTTGCGCGACGTCCAGAAGCGCGGCTGCGCGCGGCATGAAATTCTTGCCGAAACTGGTGGCGGGACTCAGCACATGCGAATAATTTTTGGCAAGCTTGGTGACCAGCGTGCCCATGTTTTCAGCAAGGAAATGCTCATAAGCCGTATCATCAGCCTGCAGCACTTCGCCGACGCCTGCGACTGTGGCAGCTGCCTTAGCGGCCTCGTCGCAATGAAAGCCCGCGACCAATACGGCAACGGGATTGCCACACTTTAAAGCCGCCGTGACGCAGTTCAACGTCGCGGGCTTGAGGCTTTTGTGATCATGCTCAGCGATGACAAGAACAGCCATCACAGCACCTTCGCTTCGTTCTTGAGCTTGTCGACGAGGGTCGCCACATCCGGCACCTTGATGCCGCCCTTGCGCTTGGCAGGCTCAACGACTTTGAGCGTCTTAAGTCGCGGCGCAAGGTCGACGCCGAGCACATCGGGCGCCAGCGCCTCGATCGGTTTCTTCTTGGCCTTCATGATGTTGGGTAGGGTCGCGTAGCGCGGCTCATTCAAACGCAGATCGGTCGTAACCACCGCCGGTAGTTTTACCTCTATCGTTTCGAGCCCACCATCGATCTCGCGCGTGACCTTGGCCGCGCCCGCGCCCGGCTCCAGCTTGGAGGCAAAAGTTCCCTGTGGCCAGCCGAGCAACGCGGCCAGCATCTGTCCCGTCTGGTTGCAATCATCATCGATTGCTTGCTTGCCCATGATGACGAGATCGGGCTTTTCCTTCTCGACGATTTTTTGCAACGCCTTGGCAACTCCCAGAGGCTGAAGCTCGCTATCGGTCACGACATGAATAGCGCGATCCGCGCCCATCGCCATGGCGGTACGCAGTGTATCCTGGCAGGCCTGCGGGCCCAGCGTGACAGCGACGATTTCCTTGGCCACGCCTTTTTCCTTGAGCCGCACGGCTTCCTCGACGGCGATCTCGTCGAACGGATTGATCGACATCTTGACGTTGGCGAGCTCAACGCCGCTCTGATCCGCCTTGACGCGGACTTTGACGTTGAAATCGACGACGCGCTTGACGGTGACGAGAATTTTCATGGATGGGCAGCGCCAGAATCAGGGAGATTCTTTATGCCGTGCCGGGCGCGAAAAGACAACGCCGCGCTTTGCTGCGCGCGCGAAGAAAAGGCGCCTTATTTCTTCACCGCAATGACCGCGAGCACGAAAAAGGCCAGAGCCACACCTTGCAGGACGACACGCGCTTGCATCAGCTTGTTGCCGTATTTCTTGTTGAAAGCACCGCCTTTGGCCATGCCGAGCACGCCGATCAAAAGCACGGCCAGCACGGCCGCCATGGCAATGGACATCAGGACGAAGAAGACGGCGCTCATGCGCCCATTATGCAGGACCTGTGCTTTTGCGTCCAGCGACGAAGTATAGCGCCGCCCCTGCGACTAAAACGGCCCCCGCAATTGCGGCTGCTGAGTGAAAATCATCGGGTAAAGTGAGAATGCAAACCTCGCTAACTAGCCATATCACCGCCATGATCGTCACGGGCCAATGCCATTTGCCCAGGGAAAAATGTGATGTCGGCGGCAGTTTTTTAGCGCCCCTCGTAAAGCAGATCACGGTTATCAAATAGGCCGTCGTCAGCAGGATGGTGGGAGTCGCGAATAAATCGGTCATACTCTGGAAAAAAATGATCGCCAGAATCTCAAGCACGGCGACAACCGCGATCGCCGTCGTCGGCACATTATGTCCCGACACGCGCGTAAGTGCCGCTGCTCCGAAAATGCGCTTGTCGCGGCCGATAGCAAAAAGGATGCGCGAGGCCGCGGTTATGTTGAGCATGGTCGCTGCGAACATCGATAGCAGTACGACAACGAGAAATACCTTTGTCGCCGCATCGCCAAGGTGATGGGCGACGATCATCGAGACCGGATCAGGCGATGCCGTTACGGCGGCAACGTCGGGGATCGCCAGCGTCAAAATAATGACGAAGACAAAGCCCAGCGTCGCTGTCACCAGAACCGACGAGACGATGCTTTTAGACGTCACGCGTTTTACATTCACAGTTTCCTCGGACAAGTCCGATGGCGTCTCGAAACCGAAGAGCGTCCATGCTGCCAGCAGGCTGGCCATCAAAAAACCGGGCAAATAAGACGAACCCATCGCGGGCATCGTCGTCAGCAGGGAGGTATGCGCTTCACCCTTGACCAGGATAACGCCGAGCAGCAGCGCTCCGAACACAAAAAGCGCGATCATCTCGGCGATCACGGCCAGTTTGTTGGCATGTGCCGCCAGCCTTACACCATAAATATTGATGGTCGTCTGCGCGATGATAACGCCAACGCCAACTTCCCGCGCCATATTGTCGCTGAACTGTACGCCAAGGAAAGTTTGCAGCGGTGCCATCATGGCGACCACTACGCCCGAGCCAGAAACCGCATAGACGAAAATCAGTATCCATGCCGTCATCCAGCCGACCGCCGGATTGGCAAGCCGCGTGTTCCAGTTGTAAAGCGCGCCGGTGAGCGGGATGCGCCCTGCCATTTCTGCGAAAATCAGTGCCACCATGGTTTGGCCGAAACCGACCATCGGCCAGGTCCAGATGCCGAACGGCCCCGCTTTGCTCAGAACGAATCCGTAGGCGGAAAAAACGCCCAGTAATATCGACATAAACGAAAATGAAATTGCGAATGAGGAAAAGAATCCGAGGCTCCGCCGTAATTGCGGCTTGTAGCCGGCTTCGATGATCGCGCGGTCGTCGTCGCAAGCGGCCGGCATGTTCGCAATATCAGTCATGATTATCTCCACATAAGCTTTGTCGTTGCCCGTTTTGAAAAACCATCTATCGGCAGATTGGGCATGGAAGTCACTCAATTTTTTACTTTCACTGCATAAAATGCGTAGTATAAGCAGTTAAGGAGAGAAGAAACCGCACAAAATGATTTCAACCAGCCAAATCCGCGCGGCGCGCGCGTTACTCGATTGGACGCAGAGTGATCTCGCTCAGCGCTGCGGGCTGTCGCTGCGGGCGCTCAACAGCATCGAGCGCGGGCTTGCCGTGCCGCGCATCGATAATCTTCGCGCCATCGAGGAAACCCTTGAGAAGGAAAATATCGAGTTCGGCGAGAATGACGGCGTCCGCCGTCGCACCGAACGGCTCGATATCGTCAAGCTGGAAGGCAGCGAACATCTCAATCTACATCTGGTCGATGTCGTGCGAGAACTGCATACGCCCGGCGCGGAGGTGCTCTATAACCTCGCCAGTGAAAAGATGCATGCCGATCTCAGGCCGCAGGTGCTGGACGATTATTTTTCCCATATCGCCAAACACCGCATCACCGAGCGGGTTTTGCTGGCGGCGGGCGAAACCTATATCCTTAGCCCGCCCCCTTGTTACCGCTGGATGAAACCGGAAGTCTTCAATCATGTTTGCTATATTGTGTATGGAGACAATGTCGCGTTTCAGATTCTCAGCAAACCGCATCGTGTCATCGTTATCCGCAATCCCGGCATCGCCGATATGTTCCGTCGCCAGTTCGACGCCAATTGGAAGGCGGCGGAAACCCCATGGTTTGCAAAACGCTATAAGATGCCGGATTCGGACGAGCCGTGGTCTGTCGCTCGCGCCGCTGCTGCCCGCGAATGGATTAAACGGGCAGCACGGTAAATAAACTTATTCGGCGCGCTTGCCGTTACGCGGTTTCTCGGCGTTTGGCGATAAGATAAAACGGCAGGCCTATGACAAGTACAGAACCGGCAATGGCGGCGGCATTGTGAAAATCCGTGGGTATTGTCAGAACGCCGATTTCGAAAATAAGCCACGCAGTGGCGAGAATAATCACCGGCCAGCGCCAGCGGCCCAGAGAAAAAGCTTCGGGAGGCGGAAGCTTTTTGAGACCGAAGGTGAAATTTACGACCGTAATCAGGTAGGCGATAAAAAACAAAACCGTCGACGCAGCATACAGATCGACGGCGTCCTTGGCGATCAGAAAGGTCACAATTTCTATGGCTGTCACCAAGAGCGTTGCTGCCACCGGAACTTTTCGTGCCGATACTTTAGTGAGGAACGATGCTCCGAAAACGCGTCGGTCGCGGGCGACGGCGAATAGAATCCGCGCCGCCGCCGCCATCACCAGCAGCGCCAGCGCGAACATCGCTATCAGGACGAAAACGAGGAAGATTTTCGTCATCACGCCGCCAAGATGTGCCATGACGATCGCCGAGATAGGGTCGGTCGCCGCGGTTACGGCCGCCAGATCCGGTATAGCGAATGTCAGGATGCAGAGAAACAGAAAGCCGAGCACGACCGATATCGAAACCGCAGATATGATGCTCTTGGGGGCCACGCGCCGCACATTCACGGTCTCTTCCGACAGATCAGACGGCAATTCAAAGCCGATAATCGTCCATGCCGCCATCAAGGTTGCTAGCATGAATGCTGGCCAGTAAGGCGTCGGTTGGGAAGGTACCGCCGCCAGCAGACCAGTGTTGGCTTCGTGGTTGACGAGGACGGCAATCAGCAGAACCGACCCGAAGACGATGACAGCGATGATCTCGGCGATGACGGCTATTTTGTTTGTGTATGACGCCAGATGAACGCCGTAGATATTGATCAGTGCGTGCAGTAGGATGATACCGACGCCAACGCAGCGCAATTCGTTCGCGCTCAATTCATGACCTATGAATGTTTGTAGGGGCGCGATCATGGCGACGATAACGCCGACCGCGCCGATGCAGTAAGCGATAAACAACATCCATGCGCACAGCCAGCCGATGCCGGGATTGGCCAGTCGCACATTCCAGTTATAGATCGCACCAGTGAGCGGAATGCGCCCGGCCATTTCCGCGAAAACGAGTGCTACCAGCAATTGACCGGCCCCTACCAGCGGCCAGGTCCAGAAGCCGAACGGCCCGGCCTTGCCGAGGACATAGCCGAAATTCGAATAAATTCCCATCAGCACGGATACGGCTGAGAATGTAACCGCGAAGGAAGCAAGAAAGCCGAGACTGCGCCGCAATTGCGGTTTATAGCCGGCCTCGGTGAGAGCGCGGTCGTCGTCGGTATGAAGCTGCGACATGGTTTTCTCCATGGCGTATTTTGTATGCTATGAGCCTAGCCGAACCCGTTTCATCTGTCTTTGGTTTTTAGCGGACATGCTCATTCTCGGCCTTGAAACCAGCTGCGACGAGACCGCCGCCGCCGCCGTCGGCGACGATGCCGATTTTGCGTGTCGCATCCGCGCCAACCGCGTCGCCTCGCAACTGGTCGAGCACAAGCCTTATGGTGGCGTGGTACCAGAAATTGCGGCGCGCGCGCATCTCGACAAGCTTGACGATCTCATTCGGCTCGCGCTTGACGACGCCAAGATCACATTGGGCGATTTAGACGGCATCGCCGCTACCTCCGGCCCCGGCCTGATCGGCGGCGTGATGGTGGGGGCTATGACCGGCAAAAGCATTGCCGCGGTGCGTAATTTGCCTTTTATCGCTGTCAATCATCTGGAAGCGCATGCGCTCACCGTGCGGCTGACAAACGACATCACCTTTCCCTATCTGCTGCTGCTCGTCTCCGGCGGGCATTGTCAGTTATTGTTGGTGAAAGGAGTTGGCGCTTACCGGCTTCTCGGCACCACGATTGACGATGCCGCCGGCGAATGTTTTGACAAGGGTGCGAAGTTGCTTGGCCTCGATTATCCGGGCGGCCCCGCCATTGAACGCGCGGCGGCACAAGGCAATCCAAAAGCCTTCGATCTGCCGCGGCCGATGCTGGGCCGCGCGGGCTGCGATTTTTCATTCTCCGGATTGAAGACGGCGCTCAGGCAACTTGCCGCGACGCATCAACCGTCTCCGTCTTTTGTCGCTGACGCTGCAGCCAGCCTGCAGGCGACGATTGCCGATATTCTCTACGATCGGGCGCGCAATGCTTTCGGGATTTTAGCTGAGGAAAACGAAAAGCCGACGGCGCTGGTGGCTGCCGGTGGGGTTGCCTCCAACAACGCCATTCGTACCCGACTCACAAAATTGGCCGGGGAAAACCGCGTACCCTTCGTCGCGCCGCCGGCAGCACTTTGCACCGATAATGGCGCAATGGTGGCCTGGGCCGGCATCGAGCGGCTCCGGCTGGGCTTGAAGGACGGGCTCGATTTCGCGGCGCGGCCGCGCTGGCCGCTGGATCCCTCCGCCCGCGAAGCACGAGGCTGACAAGCTGGTCTGCTCCCGCTATCTTCAGATCGCATGAGCAGTTCATCCGAAATCGGCATCATCGGCGGCGGCGCCTGGGGCACCGCGCTTGCGATCGTTGCCGCGCGCAACGGGCACAACGTGCTTTTATGGGCGCGCGAGACTGAAACTGTCGCCGCGATCAACAATCATCGCGAGAACAAGATTTTTCTTCCCGGCATCGCGCTCGATCCGCGTATTCGCGCCACCGGAAGGTTTGCCGATCTTGCCTCTTGCGGGATCATTCTTCTCGTTGCGCCCGCGCAGCATACGCGTGCGGTTTGCCGGCAGCTGGCCTCGGCGCTCGGTTCCCGCAAAGCGCTGATCATCGTCTGCGCTAAGGGCATTGAGCAGGAAACGCTGACGCTTCCCGGCGAGATCGTTGCGTCAGAATTGCGGGATCATCCGCTGGCGGTGCTTTCGGGACCGAGTTTTGCCGCTGAAGTTGCGCGCGGACTGCCGACTGCATTGACCTTCGCCACTCGCAACAGTTCGCAGTGCGAGCCGGCCCTGCATGCACTGAGCGGCAAGAGTTTCCGACTTTATCTAAGTGACGACGTGACCGGCGCGCAAATAGGCGGTGCGGTTAAGAACGTGCTTGCGGTCGCCTGCGGTGTCGTCGCCGGTCGTAATATGGGCGACAATGCCCGCGCCGCGCTGATCACGCGTGGTCTCGCCGAGATGACGCGGCTTGGCGTTGCGCTTGGCGGTCGCGCGGAAACACTGATGGGGCTTTCCGGTCTCGGCGATCTTGCGCTTACCTGCTCCAGCATGCAGTCGCGCAATATGTCGCTGGGCGCAGAACTGGGGCAAGGCAAGAAGCTCGCGGATATCTTGGGCGCTCGCGCGGGCGTGACCGAAGGTGTCGCCACGGCTGCCGCGGCGTTGGCACTGGCCAAAAAACACAATGTCGAAATGCCGATCACCGAGGCGGTTGATGCGATTCTCAATAAGGGCGCTGTGATCGAATCCACGATCGATAGCCTGCTCGGTAGGCCGCTGAAGACGGAGCGTTGAATATTATAATCGCAAATCGGTAAACCGGGTTCCGAGCAACCTTCGCCTTTCGGCGCTGAGCGACACAATTTTGGTTGATCCATCGGCTTGCAAACGGCGGCGAGGGGCGGGTGCTTTCGGCTTATCGATATTCGTTTTTATGTGAACGCTGACTTCGCGGCCGTGATCCCGGCGCCAGGTAAAAAGATTATAAGCACCTTCCACGGGAGGCGAGATAACGAACCGCGCGCCCAAACCGACCATACCTGCTGCCAAAATCAGCGGAAGCTGTAATATGAAGCAGGTCGTTCTGATTGCGTAGGGGGCAGCCAGAATGAGGGCGGGAATGGCAATGGCAGCTCCTATCGTGGTGCTGAACGCCAGTGTCGCCAGCGCACTCAACGCGGACAATACTGCCGACCCGCAATAACAAGCCGCAGCAATATCGACCAACAAGCCGACGCAATAGCCAACTGCAGCACCGCCTCTGGTTATTCTGTTGGGGATTGGCCGCGCGTTCTTGACCAATCCCCATTGGACCCACCCGACGATTGTTTCAGTGTTGAATTTGCTCAAAGAGTACAAAACATCTTCGGCGGCGTTGGACCACCACTCTTTGATCGCGTTAGTCAATGGATTAGCCATAAAAATTTTCCTAAAAAATTGTTCGGCACCTATAATTGGGTTTAAGGCCTCGCTTCATCACCCGACGGCTGACCGCCTGGCGGTCTTTCGGTTGGCCGGATGCTTTGGCCGCCCATCATCAATGCTTGGTGGCGCTGCTGCAGTTTTTGCCTCATGTCGGGAAGCCGGCAGGCATCGATGACATGCTGGCGATGTTTGGGATCGAGCACGTTCCTAAGATCGCGGATAAATTCGACCCTGTCGCCGGTCATTAATTGCCGTTCTAGGAGGTTGCCCGGCATGAGAGGATGCGATAAGGCAAATTGCGGGTTTCGTTCAATAATGGCGGAGCTAACCGTAAAAGCAAAATCGGGGTCGCCGGTATCCAGCGACGCGGCAAGATCGGCCGCTGTGGCGCGATAGGGAAGCGTGAAGGCGTCGCCGCTCTTGATGTATACCGAAACCGTTTTCGGCAGCGTAGGGCCATTGCCTTTGTAGGCGTCGTGAGAGGCCGGCCCGTCTTCATTGTTCCGGTGCATGTTTTCGCCAAGACATTGCACCTCGAAGACGCCTCTCTTGAATGCGAAAACGTCATGGAGCGCCTGATAGCCGTTTTCCTTCGGCTCCGCGATGTAGTCCTTGTGGCGTCCCTTGACGGTTTTGAAACGGGTAGTCAGTGCTTTGTGCGCGACATAGGAAGCGGCCGCTTCATCTTCGGCTTTGACGATCACGCGAATGCCGATGATGTCACTCAGATCTAGCGCCTTTCCCTTTTGTTCCTGCTTTTTTTTGTATATCGACGCCGCGCTTTTAACGCGGAAGCGGAGTTCGTATTTGCCGCGTAATTCCTCCGGTATGGCCGCGTCGATTTCCGCCTGCAATTGATCGCGAATGCGAATCTTGTGCTCGCCGCGCTTCCACGAACGCACAGGTTTTCGCTCGATGGCGCTGCTGGCGATGTCGATCTGGCGCCGGATGACCGCATGTGTTCTCGGATCGGTAAGCCGCAGCCATTGCTCTTCCAGATCGGTTTGCAGCAGCCTGAAGTTGTAAGCCGCCGCGAGCGGCGCGTAGAGCTTGTCCGTCAGGAAGGCGTAATGCTCCCGCTGTTCTTTGGAGATATTTTTTGGCAAATTTTGCATCCGTGCCAGCCACTCGGTGATGCGGATGAGCGCCGCGCGCGGATTTTCGGTGGATTCCTGAGCCAGATACAAAAAGGCTTTGAGTCGCTCTTCTTCGGTTTGCGGCGTTCTGAGCAGAGACTCGCCGGTGCGTTCCGGCAGTTCGATATCCATAACCTGCAACACGTTGCCGATTGTGTCGGCGACGTTATTCCCAAATATCCGTCGGGCATCCTCAAAATGACGGGGGTAAGACGCCAGATTCTTGTCCGAACGCAGGGACGGATAAATGATTGCCGCGAGAATGGTCGTTTCGTCGGCGTAGGGATAGCGTGCCAGGGCGGCGGTGATGTCGACGGAACTGGCGAAAAGGGGATCGCCGGATTTTATGCCCCGTTCCAAGTCGGTTTTGCGTGCGAACTGCAACGCCTCATAAACAAGCGCCAGGTTTATGGGTTTACTTTTGTCGGCCTTAAGCAGCGCTCGCCTAACTTGGCGGTATTCCGAGTTTACAACCCAGTGAGCCGCTGCTTGCCATGCACCAGATATATTCGATACTACCTGCATGCGTTTGAATTTATGATAGAAATTAGAAACTAAATACCCAAAAAAGATAAGACGGCCGTTTCATTAAGGATGTTTGCATGGTTAACGCAAAAACCCTTATGTCATGCGGCATTAGATGGTTTCGCAAACAGCCAAAAGCTCTGCGGTTTGCCGGGAATGTCTTGGGTTTTGGTTAAGGGTGTCGGTTAAGCGGCGCCGACGACGCCCACGCGCTGATGCGGGGGCAGGGTCATACCCACTTCCTGGGCGGCGCGTACGATGCGTTCGCCGATCGAACCAACGCGCGCAGCGGCGGCCGAATAGCTGGAAGCGGCCCTACGGATCGCGGCCATCGTCTTATCGAGGGCGACGAGGTTGGTTTGATTGGTCATCGCCACCAGACGCTCGAGCGTCTCGTCCGAGGAGCTGGGGGCATAACGCAATTCATGTTCCTGAGCCATTGTCTCTTCCCGCGTTGAGTGGTCTTTGTGCTTTTTGATGACCCCAACCTACAGGCGATTCTTGAACCCGAGGTTAATGCCAAGAACTTTTTTCGCTTCGAATCGAAAATTTTTTGGCCTCAGAAATTCAGGTTTCACCAATGTTTCTTGAGAAACTATTAATCGGAAACATGCTATAGTGCATGCAGATCATCCGCTAAATGTGCGAGAAACCACGATGACAAGCATCTTTCGCATCGCCGTCTCCGGATTGAACGATGCTGTCGCACGAATCACTAACGCGGCTTCAAACATGGTTAATGCTTCGTCAATTGGTAAATTGCCGTCTAATTCGAACGGCGCCACCAGCTACGCGCCGCAGGATGTCATCACGCTTTCGGTTCAGGGAAACGGCGACGCGCTCGGCGTGATTTCGCAAAGTGTGCCGCGTAATCCCGCCTATGGCGTGGCTTCCGATCCGTCTTCGTCTAATGCAAATGCGCAAGGCCTTGTCGCCGTGCCGAATGTAGATCTCAATTCAGAACTGGTCACGGCGAAGGGCGCCGAGGTTTCCTACGGCGCCAACGCCAAGCTGATCAAGATCGCCGAGAAAATGCAAAAGAGCCTGATTGACGCTTTGAAATAGCGCTCGCCATTCAGGCTTGTTCCGGCCGTTTCGGCATTCACACAACTTTGCTACTCTCGTACGCATGCTCCTCAACGCCACCTGCGTCGCCATAGAAGGAAAGGGCGTCCTGATTGCCGGGCCTTCCGGCAGCGGCAAGTCGGATCTTGCGCTGCGCCTGATCGACCAGGGCGCGCGGCTCGTTGCCGACGACCAGACCGAGATCAAGGCTGAGCAGGGGCAATTGACGGCGTCAGCGCCGGCCTCAATCGCGGGATTGATGGAAGTGCGGCATATCGGATTGCTGCGCTTGCCCGTGTTGGCGTTGACTTCGCTGGCGCTGTATGTCGATCTCGCGCCATTGCCTGAAAAGATCGAGCGCTTGCCGGACGAGCAGGCTATCACTCTGCTCGATTATTCATTACGCCGCCTCAGGCTGCCCGGCTTTGCCGCCTCCACGCCCGCCAAGATCCGCGCCGCGCTGCTTTATCCGCAAGCGGAGAGCGCATGAGCAAAACCGCCGATACGCCCAAGGCCGCGCGGCGGCGGATCGTGATCCTGACCGGCATGTCGGGTGCGGGGCTTTCGACCGCGCTCAAGGCTTTCGAAGATCTCGGCTACGAGGCGGTAGATAATTTGCGCCTCGGACTGATCCCTACGCTGATCAAGGCAGAAGGGCGCGAGGCTTTGGCGATCGCGGTCGATACCCGCAACGCCAGTTTTTCGGTTGATGAGCTGCTGCATGTGATGGAAAAGCTTGGGCAGAGCCCTGGTCTCAACCCGCAGTTACTTTTTCTCGAATGCTCGGATGAAGCGTTACAGCGACGCTTTACCGAAACCCGCCGTCGCCATCCCTTGGCTGTCGATCGCCCTGTTACCGACGGCATCAAGCGCGAGCGCGAAACCTTATGGAAGCTGCGTGATGTCGCCGATCACGTAATCGACACCTCTCTTCTCTCGGTGAACGAATTGCGCCGCCTCATCGCCGGGCACTACCGTATCGACGGCGATGCCGGCCTTACCTTCTCCCTCGTTTCCTTTTCCTACCGCCACGGCATTCCGCGCGAGGCCGATCTCGTCTTTGACGCCCGTTTTCTCGTCAATCCGCATTGGCAGCAGGATTTGCGCCCGTTGACGGGCCGCGACGAGGATGTCGCCGCCTATATCAAGCACGATCCCGATTTCGACGGCTTCATGCAGCGCATGACCGATCTTTTGCTGCCGTTACTGCCGCGCTACCGTGAAGAGGGCAAAAGCTACTTGACGATTGCCATTGGTTGTACCGGCGGTAGGCACCGTTCGGTGATGGTGGCCGAAGAGCTGGGCACTCTGCTCGCCGGTCATGGTTATATAGTGGGCATCGGTCACAGGGATCTGGATCGCAGCGCGAATAAAGCGTAGCCTAACTCGAACAGTCAGGAACCCAAATGATCGGCCTCGTCCTCGTCACTCATGGCAATATCGGCCCTGAACTTCTCACCGCACTCAACCAGATCGTGGGGCCGCAGGCCCAGGCGCAGGCGATCGGCATCGGCGCCGACGAGGACATGGATCAGTGCCGCGAGCGCATCCTGACGGCAATCAAGGAGGTCAACAGCGGCAAGGGCGTCGTCCTGCTCACCGACATGTTCGGCGGCACGCCGTCCAACCTCGCGATCTCGATGATGCCTAAAACGAATGCTCTAGTGCTGGCGGGCGTCAATCTGCCTATGCTGATCAAGCTCGCTTCCGTGCGCGGTACGCATGCGCTGCTCGACGCCGTCAAGGAAGCGGAGGCGGCGGGCCGCAAATACATCCAGCTCATATCCGAAACGCTCGCGGGCGAGGCAAAAAGCGCGTGATGGGCGAGGCCGAGGGGCTATACACTATTGTGGTGATCGGCAACAAGCGGGGCCTGCATGCGCGCGCCGCAGCGAAATTCGTCAAACTCGCGGAAACTTTCCTCGCCGAGGTCGCGGTGGTCAAGGACGAGATGCACGTCTCGGCCTGCTCGATCATGGGTCTGATGATGTTGGCCGCTGGCTGCGGTGCTCAAATTCAGATCAGCGCCTCCGGTCCCGAAGCAGCGGAAGCGTTGACTGCACTCAGCGAACTCGTGAAACGGAAATTCGATGAGGAATGAGGGCGAGCAGTCTTTCCGCGGCCTCGGCGTCTCCGGCGGCATCGCCATCGGCCCGGCCTATGTGATCGATCAGACCGGCTTGCTGGTGCCGG
>Ga0265338_10005700_pt1 | contig 16112 bp, 10 predicted proteins | sample 42126metaG_FD_193579 | JGI IMG/M metagenome (GOLD analysis project Ga0265338, IMG submission 193579) | Rhizosphere microbial communities from Carex aquatilis grown in University of Washington, Seatle, WA, United States - 4-21-26 metaG | ecosystem: Host-associated > Plants > Roots > Rhizosphere... | reverse complement strand
GTCGGTTTTCGACCCGACTGGCATGCCCCTCCTCAAAATCTCGCCCCCCAGCGCCATGAATCCAACTTCACCCCCTCCGGCCACGCGCCGGTCGGCCCGCCGACTCTGGCTCTGAGGCCTCCTCGCCACGCCTCTGCTGCTGCTCCTTCTGCTTGGCGCAGGCGTGGCCAGTTTCTTTTACCTGGGATCTGATGCCCGGGCGTTGCGCAATGGATTGATAAAGTCCAGCGGCGTTGAATGGCGACAGCAGATCGCCCTGAATGCGGGTTGTCTCACGCTGGGCGCCGTCCGCGCCGGGTTGTCAAGCTCCAGGCTGGACCCCGGAGCGCGTGCCGCCCTTCAATCCGTCCGGAGCGCCGAGGTAGGTGTCTATCAGTTGGCCTCGGGAACGACGACGCCGGATCGCGCGGCCATGCTCACTGCTGCCGACTCGGCCATGACCGGCCGCGGTTGGGACCGTGTGGGGGGGGGTAATGGACGGCCACAATCTGGTTGCAGTGTATGTACCCGGAAAAAATATTTCCGCCCATCACTTGAAATGCTGTGTGCTGGTGGTTGACGGCAAGGAAATGGTCCTCGTTTCCGTCCAGGGCAACCCGGAGCCGCTCCTCAGGTACGCGCTTGCTCAACCCGGCCCTGGCGCGCAGTCACCATGGTTGGCCCGACGTTAAGTTGCGAAACCTCACGCGAAACAGGAGCAAGCGGGTGGCGATAAAGATTCCGCTTCTTACGAGGCTGTTTTCACTTCAAGGCTTGGATGATGCGTTCCATCGTAGCGATCAGCAAACTCACATTCGCTGCTTCCGGCAACGCCAATCGCTCATCGCTACCGCCCTACCCAATCTCCAGTTTCCGCATAATTGAATGATCTTGGGTAGGGCAAAGTTCGCCTTCCGCCACGACCGACTTTTGACATCGCAATTTGCGATGTCAAAGATTCTTGTTCCTCCCGCGTCAGTTGGAATAGAAAATCGTCCGGGAAACGTTCGCGATTCCGCTTGATGGCTTCATTGAACCGAAACGTCGGCACGCCGAAAATCCGGGCTAAATCCGTGTCCAAAATTACCTTCTGCCCGCGAATTGTGCGGATCAACGAGCCAATGTCATCCACGCGCGATGGCGTTTGGTTGCTCATAGCGTTCCCCTTCCGATGCGGTCGCAATTTGCGACTTTAAAGGTTTGCCTCGCCAAACTTGAGGTTCCAATTTGGAACTTCAAGTTTGTTAATCCAAACGTAATAACTTTTCAATTAACTTGAAGTCACAAATTGTGACCTTAAAAACTCATTTCTTCTTCCTCTGCACCTTCGCCGCGATCCCGCAAAGCGGGACGCGCTTCGCGCGCCAGTTTATTTTTTCTTTTGAACCCTTGCCGCCACTTTCAACCGCAGTGCATTCAGCCGGATGAAGCCGGTGGCGTCGTCCTGGTTGTAGGCTTTTGTTGGGTCGGCTTCCATCGTGGCGATGTGCGGGTTGTACAGGCTCACCGGACTCTTGCGGCCGGCGACCATGATGTTGCCCTTGTATAGTTTTACCCGCACGGTGCCGGTCACGTTCTTCTGGCTTTCGGTCACCAGCGCCTGCAACGCCAGCCGTTCCGGCGCGAACCAGTAGCCGTAATACACCAGCTCCGCGTACCGCGGAATCAGCGAGTCCCGCAAATGCATGACTTCCCGGTCCATGGTGAGACTTTCCATCTGCCGGTGCGCAAAATGCAAAATCGCGCCGCCGGGCGTTTCGTACACACCCCGCGATTTCATGCCCACGTACCGGTTCTCCACCATGTCCACCCGCCCGACGCCGTTTTTGCCGCCGATTTTGTTCAGCGCCTGCATCACGCCGAGCGGGGAAAGGGCCTTTCCATCCACTGCAACGGCGTTGCCTTTCTTGAATTGAATCGTTACAAACTCCGGTTTATTCGGCGCGTCTTCGGGGAACACGGATAGCGTGGTGAACGAGCCGCGATACTTTTTGTCGCTGGCATCCAGCCACGGGTCTTCAAGAATGCCCGCCTCATAGGAAATGTGCAGCAGGTTCCGGTCACTGGAGAACGGTTTCTTCGCGCTGGCCTGAACGAGGATCCGGTGCCGGGCGCAGTAATCAATCATCTCCTGCCGGCCGGGAAATTCGTTGCGATATGCTTCGTCCCGCCACGGCGCAATCACCTGCAGGTCCGGCGCGAGCGTGGCGGCGGTCAGTTCGAACCGCACCTGGTCGTTGCCTTTGCCGGTGGCGCCATGGGCGATGGCGTCGGCCTTTTCCTTCTTGGCCACCGCGATCATGCCCTTGGCGATAAGCGGCCGGGCGATGCTGGTGCCGAGGTAATACTGGCCTTCGTAAATCGCACCGGCCTGGATCATCGGGAAGATGAAGTCGCGCGCGAATTCCGCCTGCAAATCCACGATATAGATTTTGGACGCGCCGGTCTTCTTCGCCTTCGTTTCGAGGCCGCGCAGTTCCTCGGCCTGCCCGATGTTCGCGCAAAAGGCGATCATCTCGGCGTCATAGGTTTCCTTGAGCCACGAGAGCAACACAGAGGTATCGAGGCCGCCTGAATATGCCAGAACGATTTTCATGCAAAGATATTAAACCGCCAAGCTGTCACAAACGCAAAGGGGAAATGCAATTCAGAGACAGGATGTTCAAGATGGGCGGATTTTTTATTCATGGCAGCAGTTTATTCCATCTTCCGCTCATCTGCCTGCCTCATGAAAGGGGAGTCCCGCCTCGTAAAGCCTCAACTCTCTGGTCAGCTCCTCCACCAGGTCTTGTCGCCCCGCAGCCGCTGCCAGTTCAATCGCCTTTCGGGCGCTCTGTTGGGCGTCACCAAATCGGCCGGCCTCGGCGTAGGCGGCGGCAAGCGTGCTGAGAATCATCGGGCTCTCTCCGCCGGCAACCTGATTCGCCCGTTGGGCCAGTTCCACGGCTCGATTGCCATTGCGCACCGATGCCTGCGGAGAAGTCGCCAACAGCCAGGCCAGGTCATTTATGGCCTCCAAATCGTCGGGTTTGATTTCCAGAGCCTTTTGGAAATGGGCGATCGCTTCGTCTACTGCCCCCTTTTTGAAAAAGGCGCTGCCCAGGTTGATGTGGGCTTCCGCAAGGCCGGGCTTGATTTCCAGGGCCTTTTGGAAATGAGTGATCGCTTCGTCAACATTTCCCTTTCGAAAAAGTGCGGCGCCGAGGTCGCAGTGGGCGTCCGCGTTGTCGGGTTCGATTTGCAGAGCCGTTTGGAAATGAACCATCGCTTCGTCCACTCGTCCCTGTTGGAGAAGGGCGTTGCCGAGGTTGCAGTGGGCTTCCGCGTTGTCGGGTTCGATTTGCAGAGCCGTCTGGAAATGAACCATCGCTTCGCCCGCTCGTCCCTGTTGGAGAAGAGCGTTGCCGAGGGCGAGGCGGGCTTCCGTGTCGCCGGGTTTGATTTGCAGGGCCTTTTGGAAATGAGTGATCGCTTCGTCAACATTTCCCTTTCGAAAAAGTGCGACGCCGAGATTGAAGTGGGCGTCCGCATAGCCGGGCCTGATTTGCAGGGCCTGTTCGTAGTGAACAATTGCATCGTCCACTCGTCCCTCTTGGAGAAGAGCGTTGCCGAGGTTGCAGTGGGCTTCCGCGAAGCCGGGCCTGATTTGCAGGGCCTGTTCGTAATGAACAATCGCATCGTCCACTCGTCCTTGTTTGAAAAGGGTGAAGCCCAAATTATCGTGGGCTATGAAGTTGTCCGAAGTGCAGGCGAGCGCGTGGGTCCATAGCGATTCACTGTTCCGCCAATAAGAAGTCTGGGCGCGCGCGCAGAAAATCAAAGCAACCAGGATGACGGCCGAGCCGCCGCCAAGCACCAGGCGGCGGTGACGCCAGCCGGCGCACAAATCCGCCACCGCCCAGGTCAAAGCGAGATATAATCCAATCTGCGGCAAATAGGTGTAGCGATCCGCCCGTGCCTGCCATCCCACCTGCAACAACCCGATCACCGGCACCAACATCCCCAGGAACCACAGCCAGCCGGTTAAAAGATATGGACGATGACGACGCAGGACAAATACGCCCGTGGAAATGCCGGCCAGCAGAACCAATGAGAGAATCACTTTTGAAACCTCAACACCCCCGGGTGAAAATGGATATACCACCGCCATGCCTGCCGGCCAGAACATCTGGCCCAAATAGGCCACACAGGAAATCGGAGCATTCCCCGCGCGCAAGGGAAGGGATACATTCTCGAACGGCTGGATTGCTTCGTGCTGGGCAAAGATCGTGGCCAGGCACGACGCAGCGGCCAGTCCGAACAAGGGTAATTTTTCAAGGATTATCTGTCGCGGGATCGGGATAGGGTTGCGATGGCCGGTGAGAGTTGCCGCACGACCCAGCGGCCAGTAGTCCAACAGTACCAACACGAAGGGCAGCGTCACCAGCATTGGCTTGGACATCAGCCCCAGCGCCAGCATCAACGCCACCATCAAGTAGCGATTGACGGACCACGGGTGATGCACATAGCGGACGTACGCCCCGAGAGTCAGCATGAAGAACAGCCCGCTGAGGACATCCTTGCGTTCCGACACCCAGGCCACCGATTCCACGTGCAGCGGGTGAATCGCAAACACCGCCGCGACAAACGCGCTGCGCCATAGCGCGCCGGTCATCCGCCGCAAAACCAGAAAGAGCAGGATCGTCGCCGTTGTGTGGAGCAGGACGTTGGTGAAGTGATGGCCACCCGGATTCAATCCATAGAACTGGCAGTCCAACATATGGGAAATCCAAGTCAGCGGGTGCCAGTTGAAGGAATGAACGTGGGTGAACGCCCAGGCGATGCCCTTGAGCCTCAGACCGCAGGCCACGTCCGGGTTTTCATAGACATACTCGCCGTCGTCGAAGTTGACAAACCCGTAACGCAGCGTCTGGCCAAAAACTGCCCAGACAATGGCCACCAGAAAAATGCAGACCCCGAGAACCATCCAGCGGTCATTCAAGCCACCCGGGCGCGAAGTCAGGGCCGTGGCTGTTTTCGGGCCAGCCTGGTCTTTCGATTTTCTACTCATTCATTTTCCCGAGCGAATGGGAGTCACACCTGTTAAAACTTAAATCCGGCGTTGCCTTTTCCTTTGATCAAAGGAATGCAAACCGAGGTGTCGAGGCCGCCCGAATATGCCAGGACGACTTTCATGCAAAGATATTAAACCGCCGAGACGCGGAGAACGCAAAGGGGAAATGGAAGGAGGTTCAACGCACTTCCGGCCGGGACCGGTTCGAGCCTTATGGCGTCTGCAGGCGATAGAAGCAGGGAACGCTGGTGTCAGCGGGCAAGGTCACGGACCATCGATTGGCCAACGCGATTGGTGCGTTGGTCGCGAGAGTCCACTGCGGCGACGCCAGGTTCGTGGTGGCGTAAAGCTGGTAATAAGCTGCATCGGGCGAAGCCGTCAGCATGAGATTGCCATTGCCGTAACCGGCAACGGCGAGCCTGGGCCTGGATCCGACCCCGGCATTCCAAGGCAGACCACCGGATTCATAGGCGCCCAAATCCGGCGCACTGCCGGTGTAACCATCCGTGATACCCGGAATGATGACGCCCGCATCCATGGCCGGCGCATTGGTTTGCAGACGGAAATCGTCGTTGGTCCAGTTCAGGAGTTGTGTTTGCGGCGATGAGGCCAGGTAAAGATTGTTCGTCGCGGAGTATTGATCGACATCGTTGGTCCAGAAGGCGGGGTTCGGGTTGTCGCTGCCCCACGTATCGTAGGTGTACGCACCCACCGCCGCGCAGTTGAAAAGCGTGTTGTTGTAGATTTGATGTCCCAGGGCCGGACTATTTATCCGGATGCCCGAATCGCCCCCGCTGTTCCAGCAAACATTGTGGTCCACCAGGTAATTGGCGCAATAGTTGTCAATGTAGATCAATGGAGCCGGGATAGGATGGTTGTTGTCGTGAATCCAGTTGTAGGCGATGCGAGTGGGCGGACCGCCGGGGGCCTGGCTGTTGACGCCCCAGACATAAATCAGTCCGAGGTCCTTGCACAGCACACCGGGGTCGTACAAATCATTGAAACGGATATCGGAGCCGGTACCCTCGGGCCGGAGAATGTCGCGGCCCGAAGTGTGCGCGGTGTTGAAGGTGACGATTTCCCCGGCGCCGTGGAGGGCAATGCAGCAGCCGTATGCGCCTGAATAGTCGGTATTGTAAATGAGATTGCGCGTGATAAGGTTGCTGCTGCCGCTGCTATACACGCCGGATCCGGCGGTATTGAAGATGGTACAGCCGCGGACGATATTGCCGGTACCATTGATCTCCACCCCGTCGCCTTGTTCGGTGTTGTCATTTTCATAGTAACCCTGGCGGATGATGGTGAAATGGCTGAGGAATTGCGCCTGGCAGTTCTGCAGGACGTTGCCGTTGCCCTTGAGCCGGACTGCCCCCGCCCACAAATTCAGGCCGCTCACGGTGATGTCATTCCGGCCGTTGAGGTCTACGCACCAGTTGCGGTGCTTCATCTCGACGGTGTGGGAGGAAGGATTGCCACCGCCAGTGATCCGCAGGTAAAGTGTGTTGCCGCTTGAATTGGTCTGCAAAAACCACTCGTTGTCGGCATCCAGAAAATTATAATTTCCCCAGAGCGAGCCGCTGCCGTTGCCTGTGAACCACCAGGCACTCGTTTCCGTCGCGGGATCCACCGTGATGGTGCTGCCCGTGGAGCTGATCACGCGCGCACTCTGCCACGCCCAGGTATAACCCACGCTGCCGAGGAACCACGCGCCGGCCCAGTAATTGTCGGGCTTGCCGCTCCAGGCCGCGCTGGTAATCAGCGTCGTGTTTGTACTGTTGACCGTCACGCTGACCGTGGCGGGATGTAACACATCGCCGCTTCCGTAATCCGGATACTGCGCCTGGTGCATCATCGCGCCATCCACAAACACCTGATTGTAACCTGCCCCCAGATCCCAGTTGGCGGTGGCCTGATAGATGCCGTTTGACAAAAACGTCCAGCCGCTCACAGCATCCGCTGCGTCGAGCGTGACCACCTCGTTGGAACAGGCGGCGAACGTGATTGGGGCGCTACTCGTGCCGGAACCCGACGGGGCGAGCGTTTCGCGATAAACGCCGGCGCGAATGAAACAGAGGTCACCGGCCACCACAATCGCAGCCGCATGTTGGATCGTTTGAAACGGGGCGGCCAGGTTGGTGCCTGGATTGGCGTCCGAACCGTTGGTCGCAACAAAATACGTTGTTGCGTGCGCAGGTAACAGGGGCAGCACGCCAGTTAATATCAATATGATCCGTACACCGGCGCGAGAAAAACAAATCATCGCATTTAATCTAACCTGCAATCCCCGTTGCGTCGAGGCCATCTGAACAGGCTAAAATAATTTTTATGTCCGCACTTTATCCCGGCAAGCCGCCCGGAACGCAAAGGGGAAATGGTAGCGAGTTAATTTCATTGGTAGGGACGCCGCGCCGCTGCGGCGTCCGGACGGCCCGGCGGGCCGTCCCTGCCTTCAGAAGGGCCCACGAAATTACATTCGGCAGCAATCAATTTGAACCCGGCGCGGTCTTTTGCATCCGGGCGAGGTCCGCAAGGGCCAACGGATCGGTAAGCGTGCTGCCGGACGTAAAATAGGTGGTCGTCGGACGCACACTCCTCCATTGCCAGTATTCCCCGTGGCCGTCGGCGAATGCGAGCGTCGTGCCGTTCCGGTGCATCCACGCCGGAATGTTGTACCAGTTGTTGACCAGGGGTGAGTAAAGAAAATGCCCGTCATCAATCGTCAAATCGTCTTCTTCCAGAAACGTGAGTGTCTTGGACGGCTTCCGGATTTGACTCATCTGATGCAACGGAAAGACACCGTAATCGTTCGTGTCCGCCGGCGGCCCGCCCATGAAGCAACTCAGGGAATAGGTGCGCAGGATCGGGGTGCTCGCACCCAAAACCAGGCTGCGATTGGCCGGACACCGGTAAACCTGGAGGTTCTTCACATACGGATAAATCGAGCCGCCGGTTATGGTCGTTGGGACCGCGTCCAAACCGGTATTGCCAATGACCCAGGAGTTGGTCGGACTCTCGGCGACGTTCGGCGAACGAAAAATCCAGTCGTTGAGCGCCAGAACGCCGCTGTTTCCGTCGGCGTACATCTGCCAGGCCAGGTCCAGCTGTTTTTGGTTGTTCAGGCAGACGGCGCGCTTCGCGTTTTCCTTTCCCTGCGACAACGCCGGCAATAACAGCGCCGCCAGGATGGCAATGATGGCGATGACCACCAGCAATTCGATCAACGTAAATCCCCGTCGGAAATTCAGTTCTGTCCAAAAGCCGCCGCGGCCGATAGCTTTCATGATTTTTTGGCAGAAAGTCGCCTGGTTTTAAACTTCACTCCACGTCCACCAGCGCCACCCGGACGTTCTGGTTGAATTGCGAGGTCATAGTCTGTGCCCGGGTGGTGATCTTCAACGCCAGATCCTCGTTGTTACTCACCTCCACGATCATGCCGAGTGTTGGATCATACCAGAATTCTCCCGAGATTTTGCCCTTTTTAATTTCCACCACCATGCCGGTCGCCGTGGACGTGGTTTTGGTCGCAATATCACCCTCGGCGACAACGTGCACACATTTGCGGTTGCGATGCTGTTCCCAATTCTTGAAAGTATATTTCAGGTCCACCGTCACAACGCCGATGGAGGTGGACACGTCTTCTTTGAACGGCCAGCTGTCACCCGGATTTACCGCATGACCCGGCATCGCATCGGCAAATGAACCGTACCGCTTGAGTGTGTCCGCACCGAACATCTGATTGTACATCGCCTGAGTCTGCGGATTTCCGGTCGCGGCGAAGCGTTTTGCCAATGCGTCGGTGCCTTCCATTCTTTCAACTTTGCCATTCGCGTCGGTAAAATATTGAACGCGCGCGCCAATCATCGCGCGCAATACCGGCGCGACCGGGTTGTTGGCGTCCTGGGCCGAATCCTGCAGGGAATTAAAACTCAACACACTGCGGTCGCCCTGGGAGACATCCATCGTTTGGCTCTCAAACTGGAGCTCCAGTTCCCGGCCGCCATTATCCAGCGCCTTGAGCACCGACATGTCAAAACCCTGGGAAATCTTCACTCCCTGCACCACGGGCTGCGGTTGATCGGGCACTTCCGTTCTGGTGGTTTGGTCCAATTCCATGCGCATGGGATATTTCCGGCCGACCGCCCAGTTGATCCTCATTTCCACCGGATTATCGGATGCACCGGAGGCCAGGGTGGAGTCGGCGCTGTTCCCGGATTGGGTCGCCGCCGTTTTGGATTTTGAGCAGCCCGACAGCAAGAGGCCGCAAGCCATAACAGACAGGGAGAGGATGATAACATGTTTTTTCATAGTTTTTGGTTCTGACTATTCAGTGACTCAGCAGGGAAATGTCCGCGCTTCCGCACTCTTATTGGTGGCCGCGTGCCGCCATCTGCTCCATGGTGGACTTTCATTCTCATTCGCCGGTTGCTTCTTTACTTAGATACTTAGCGGTTTTTGCCCAAAAGTTACATAAAAACTGAACTATTTATGCCAGACCCTCCGCCCAGCCTGGAATTACATAATCCGGCCATTTTTGTAGCGACGCGAACCATAACGACAGGAACAAAGGCGGGCAGGTACGCTCCAACCAGTCGGGCGTGGGCAAAACCAGATCACGTCAGGCTCTTTCAAAAAAGCGGAAGAAGAGAGCCTGTTTGGAAACGGGTTCGGCCTTTTGGGAGATGGCCGCCATTTGCGTATCGCTGAGCGGCGTAAAGTCGCGGGCGAGTTGCACGTTTTCCTCCAGTTGCGCGATCGTATCGCAGCCGATAATCACCGTGCTCACCGGCTGGCAAGAGAGAAAATTAACGACCACGCTTCGCCGCGATACCGAGCGGCTCGATATGCACGAGCACGTCCGTGACAGCGGGGATGGCTTCACGGACTTTGTCCTTCACGTTGTGGGCGATTTCATGCGAGCGCAGCACGGTCATTTGCGGGTCCACCTCCACGTGCATGTCCACGAAATACTGGTAGCCCACCTTGCGCACGAAGCATTTTTCCACGCGGTCCACACCGGGCGTGGTGGTCGCAATCTGGCGGATCTGGTCAATCACCTCATGGCCGGGCGCCGTATCCATGAGTTCGTTGAGGGCCGGCCGGAGCAAATGCCAGCCGTTCCACGCAATGACCCCCGCCGCCGCAATCGCCGCCACGTCGTCGGCGGCTTCAAATCCCTTGCCCCCGATGAGTGACACGCTGATGCCGATGCCGGCGGCCACGGACGTGATGGCGTCGCTGCGATGATGCCAGGCGTCGGTCTTGACCGCCGAGCTGTCCATGGCCCTGCCTTCGCGCGAGACGAACCGGAACAGACCTTCCTTCACGGCCACCACCGCCACCAGCACGATGAGGGTGAACGGCGCGGGCGACAGGTGCGGTTTCATGATTTCGCCGAACGCCGTGAGCACGATCCACAACGCCGCCCCCAACAACATGGCGGCAACAATGGCGGAGGCAATCGGCTCGGCCTTGCCGTGGCCATAGGGATGGTCTTCGTCCGGCGGCGCCGCCGCCACGACCAGGCCGCGCCACACAATGAGCGAACTGAAAATGTCGGCGAAAGATTCGACGGCGTCCGCGACGAGCGCATGCGAATGGCCGGCGATGCCGGCGGCGAGTTTCGTGCCCGACAACACGACGTTGACAGCCATGCCCGCAAAGGTGGCGCGCAGGCCGCGTTGGAGGCGGTTCAATGACACGAGGGAATGTTGAATTTCAAACAGCCAGTGTCGAATTTAAAATTCTCGCGATGGGAGGGACGGCATGTTGCCGTCCCTGAAATTTGGGTCGGCGGCACGCCAACCCTCCCGGCTAAATCAGGTGGCAAAACATACCGTCGCGGAGTTTTGGTTCGAACCAGGTGCTTTTCGGCGGCATGACGCCGCCCGCGTCGCTGATGGTCATCAAGGTTTCGGTGCTCAGAGGGAACATCGAGAAGGCACAGGCATATTCGCCGCTGTCCACCAGCTTTTCCAGTTCCGGCGTGCCGCGGATGCCGCCAACGAAATGGATGCGATTGCTCGTGCGCGGATCGTCAATGCCAAAAACCGGCCCGAGCAGGTGTTTTTGCAGCAGGGTTGCGTCGAGCAATTCCCGGGCGTCTTGCCCCTGCAGAACGTGATGTGGAAACGCCAGGGTATGCCATTGGCCGGCCAGATAAAAACCGAGTTCGTGTTCGTGGGCGGGCGCGGCTGAGCCATGGTGATCAATGGCAAACACCGTGCCGAGGATTTCCAGCATTTGTTCCGGGGTCCAGCCGTTCAAATCCTTCAGCACGCGGTTATAAGGCAACACCTGCAGCTGATTATGCGGGAAAATTACGGCGAGAAATTGTCCGCTCTGTCCCGCGCCCTGGCGCGATTGATAAACGCGCGCCGCCGCCGCGCTGCGATGGTGGCCGTCGGCGATGTACAGGTTGGGAATCCGCACAAATTGCGTTTCGATGAACTTGATATCGTGCGGGCTCTGAATCGTCCAGGACACGTGCCGCACACCATCCCGGGCCGTGAAATCAATGTCCGGTTTGCCGGAGGTCTTTTCCGCAACGAATCCGTCCAGGGTACGGGCGGCGGCGCAGGTCAAAAAAACCGGGCTGGTTTGTGCGTTCAGCGTCTCGATGTGCTGGACACGGTCCTTCTCCTTGTCCACGCGCGTCTGCTCGTGTTTCCGAATGATGCCGCGCTGGTATTCCTCGCAGCTCGCGGCGGCGACGAGACCGGTCTGGGTGTGGGCGCCCATGATCTGCCGGTACAGGTAAAAGCACGGTTGCGCATCCGGTTTGAGCGTTCCGTTGTGGATAAATTTCTGAAAATTTTCCAGACCTTTGGCGTAAACTTCCGGCGCATGAACATCCGTGTTCAGCGGCAGATCAATTTCCGGCTTGCTGATGTGCAGAAAGCTGACCGGATTGCCGGCGGCGATTTCGCGCGCTTCATCCGACGACATCACATCGTAGGGCAGTTCGCAGATTTGCGAAGCCAGTTCCGGTTTGGGTCGCAGCGCAGCAAATGGTTTTACAATGGCCATAAAAGCAGAGGAAAAATACGGAGGCCTTCACCTCCACGCACGAAGAAATTGCAGCTCGTCCGCTTTTATGGGGAAGACCTCGTATTCCAGACGGCCAGCGTGTCCGGCGAACCCTGGCTGCGAATGCCATTGTCCGTAAGAATGTCGTCGGTGGCCGCGAGCATTGCGGTACGGGGAAATACCAGCGTTTCGCCGCCGCGATTGTTAAATTCGACGGTTATGAACTCGCCCTTGGCATCGCGTAAAACCTTCACGAGATGGTTCAGATTCTGGATGGGGATGCCATTGACAGCTTTGACAACTTCGCAAAAGGGGTTTGAATAGCCCTCGGACAATTTGTGGGGAAAGAAAGGGGACGGAACCACAACCAGTTCCTCACCCGGAGATGCGGGCTTATCGTTGAAGCGCGATACCAGCGGGCTGCCGTGGGTGATAAGCCAGTTCATCCAACGGGCGCCTCGGGCATTGCCGGTAAGACCACGAACAAACTGGCCGGTCGCCGTGGAAAAAACCAACGGGCCGTATATGAAATAGGAGGGATAGGCGTTCCCCAATTCGGGGGTGACCACCGGATACTTCGGCGAGACCGGGATCTCAACCTTGACTTCTTTTCCGGCACGCAACACCGTCAGGGGAACTTTTCCGTCCTTCGCGATTTTCTGAACCAGATAAATGAAGTGCACCCGCAAATTGGCACCCATCTGGATCATGCCTTGATCGTCCACGGGTGTGTCGCCGATCCGGGTAATAACGTCCCATTCTTTTAGAGGATAGGCAGCGTCCGTGCTGTTCGGCTTATGCACAACCATTCCATGGACCGACTTGTCAAGCTTGAGAAATGAACGCAAGGCGGGATTTTCGAGCGTTTGCAGATCATCAAACACGGCCGGCTTTCCGTCATAATGACCGTCCGCGATGTCCTGAAGAAACAGGTCGATTTCCTCATTGGGAATGATGTAGCCGATATTGTCCGCCGAACCAAGATGACTGAACGCAAGACCGATCATCTTGTCACCCACCACGGCCGGCCCGCCACTGTTGCCGGGGTTGATGGCGGCATCAATCTGAATCCTCAGGCCGGAAACCGGAAAGTTGTATGTTTCAAATTCAATACGGGAAACAATGCCCTTCGTAATCGAAAGGCTGGTGCCCCCTTCGGGATAGCCGTAAGCCATGACCATATCTCTGATTTCAGGAAGAGTTTTGGCCCGTACCAATGGCGGATGCGAGTCGAAGAATGTCGGGTCGTCCAGCTTAAGCACGGCGAGATCAATACCCGGCGCAAGCGCTTCGACCGTTGCGGAAATTTTATCGCCGGACTGGTTGGCCTGTACCTGCACCTGGCTGGCGTAAAGCACCACATGGGCACAGGTCAGAATCCGTTTTCCTTCGATAACGACTCCGCTACCCGTGATTTCGCTCGGGGCCTCCTTGGTCCAGGGTTGGTAAAGATCGGGATAACGAACCGTGGAGAATATCTTCACCACCGAGTTCGCAACATTGTCCGTATTGGTCTCCGGGGATGCCGGCGCCGCGGCGACCGCCCACGCCGCCAGGAAAAACAGGGTGGAAGCGACAATCAACGGCAACATCCCAAGCCGCTTGCACCAGAACGGGATAAAATTCATACGGCTAAAGACAATGCCAACCATCCGGTAAAGCCAAGTTCTTTTTTCGAACTTGCCTGGAGAGATGTCCCGCCTTCATCTGTGTCCCGTGCCGGCTGTCGGGGCAATATCCCCAGGAAATAGTGCTTGCCACGGCGGATTTGGCTGCTAAGCTTCGCGACTCTTTACTGAAATCTTTATGGCACGCATTTGTGAATTGACCGGCAAACGCCCGATGAAGGGCAGCATCATCTGGCGGAGTGGCAAGCCCAAGAAACAGGGCGGCATCGGCACGCACATCACCGCCATCACCAAGCGCCGTTTCCTGCCCAATTTACAGCGCGTGAAGGCGCAGTTGCCCAATGGCGAAGTCCGCTACATCCGCGTTTCCGCCGCCGCCATCAAAAAAGGCCTTGTCACCAAGGCGCCCAAACGGAACTGGAAGAAGCCCGAAGCGGCCAAAGCCTGATTCGCCGCAAAGACAGTGGCTGTAGGCGTGGACGTGAGTCAGTGAAGCCACCACGATTATGCGGTTTCGTTCATCAGTGAAACTGGTTTGTGCCGCACTGACCGCATTGCTGCTGGTTTCCCTTTCGGCGAACGCCGACAGCGCGCTCTCCAAACAATTCCTCGTCTATTTCGGCACGTTCACCGGAGCTAAAAGCAAGGGCATCTACGTTTCCCGTTTCGACACCGCGACGGGAAAATTGAGCGCACCTGCGCTGGCTGCCAAATCCGTCAATCCTTCGTTTGTCGCCATTGACCCCAATTACCACTTTCTTTTTGCCGTAAACGAGACCGACCTTTTCAATGGCCAGGCCAGCGGTGCACTGTCGGCGTTCAAACTGGACGCGGCCACGGGTAAACTGGCGTTTTTGAACCAGCAGCCCTCCGGCGGCACCGGCCCCTGCCACGTCACTGTTGATCCCGGCGGCAAATATGTCCTCGTGGCCAACTACGATAGCGGCAGCGTGGCGGTTTTCCCGGTGCGGACCAACGGTTTTCTCGATCCCGCGTCATCGGTAATCCAACATCATGGCTCCAGCATCAACCGCGAACGGCAGGCCGGCCCGCATGCCCATTGCGTCGCCATGGATGGCGCCAATCATCGGGTGCTCGTCTGCGACCTCGGGTTGGACAAGGTGATGATTTACCGGCTCAACGAAACGAGTGGCGCACTGACACCGGACGAAACTCCGTGGGCCGGATTGAAGCCCGGTTCCGGTCCGCGTCACATCACCTTCAGCCCGGATGGACGGTATGCTTACGTCATCAGTGAAATGGGCGCCACCTTGACGGTTTTCGTCTGCAACCCGGAACACGGCGCACTGAACGAAGTTCAAACCGTTTCCACGTTGCCGGAAGATTTTCACAAAAAAAACAAAGCCGCCGAGGTGGCCCTCCTTCCTTCCGGTAAATTTATTTACGCCTCGAACCGCGGTGATAACAGCCTTGCCGTGTTTGCTGTGGATGAATCAAGTGGCCGGCTCACCTTTGTCGAACGCCAGTCCACCCGCGGCAAAACTCCGCGCTGTTTTGCCATCGATCCCACCGGACAATACCTGATTGTCGCCAATCAGGATTCTGACAACGTGGTGGTCTTCCGCATCAATGCCCAAACCGGCCGGTTGACCTGGACCGGACAGACCATCAAAGTCGGCCAGCCGGTGTGCGTCAGCTTTGTTCCATTGGAGTCGGCGACGCCTTGACACCCGGCGCGTAAAGCTGCGTTCTCTTTCTGTTTCAGGGATTACTGGGAGGATGTTGTTGAATCGCCCATTTCATCGCTTCCGTCATGCCATAACTTTTCGTCCGCTCGTAATAACCGGCAATTTCATCATCCGACATGCTCGGACGAATGGCCTCGAATCTCTCAACGGGTTGGACGAGGGACATCTTATATTGACCAAGTTCCTGAATCACCTGATTCGGAGTTTTACCGCCAAGAAAATTGTAGCTGGTGTTTGGATCCAATTGTTGCAACATAATGGATTCAATCGCCATACCAACCAGTTGATTAATTAAATACTTTCCGCTGTCTCCGCTTTCAATTTGATTTCCAAATTGCATTCCTATTTGGGCAAGATTCGCCGTCGAGCCTGTGTCGCCAGAATTGAGATATTGTTGCTGAGCATCCCTGATCCCCTGGGCCAGTCTTTTGAACGTCGCCAATTCCGGCAAATCTTCTTTGGCCATGTCCGCCATGGCAAAAGTGGCCGTTTCCCCAGATGAATCACCTGAACTCGAATACAGGTTTTCAGAATCCAGCCGGTTTTCTGTATTGTAAGTGTCAAATTGCGATTTGCCCGTCGCCGCCAACAGCTCCTGAACGGCAGCGTCCGTATTTCCATTCTTGAAGTAATCCTGCGCCGATAAATAATTCGCCAGCGAATTGCTCGGCGACGATGCTTTGAACAAATCCAGCCACTTGCGCCGGTCGGCGGGAA
>Ga0265338_10005699_pt1 | contig 16112 bp, 5 predicted proteins | sample 42126metaG_FD_193579 | JGI IMG/M metagenome (GOLD analysis project Ga0265338, IMG submission 193579) | Rhizosphere microbial communities from Carex aquatilis grown in University of Washington, Seatle, WA, United States - 4-21-26 metaG | ecosystem: Host-associated > Plants > Roots > Rhizosphere >... | reverse complement strand
AGTGTCGGTGCAAATCCGACCGTGGGCACTGGTGGCCGTGCGCAAGCACCCGCGTGTAGCCCAATGAAGAGGCGTTCCGCTCAAGACGGAAAGGTTGCAGGTGCAAGTCCTGCCACGCGGACCAATTGGCCTGAACCGGAACCGGGCGCTCGTGATTCTGGTCAGGCGATAAGCTGGCTGGTGGTTCGACCACAAGTTCGCCGCCCCGAACGCCAGCACCATTTTGGAATGTCAACCGGCCAAGCGAGCCGGGCCTCGGTGCTAACGAGTGCGTGCCTTCGGGCATGTGGTGCGAGTCCACGGCATTCCGCCATCGGCGTGTAGTTCAAAGAGAACCGTCCGTCTTATAAACGGAATCGCACTAGATCAGTGCCGGGTCCGGGAGCGTTACCCGGCACGCCGACCATTCTTACACCTCCGAGCGCGAAGAAGCTCAAGCGATCCGCATGCAGGACATGAGTCGGTGAAAGAGACCGACCGGAGGTGTGATGCTTTGTCCCCATAGCTCAAATCACAGAGCCGGCGCGTCCTAAGCGTCAGGTTGCCGGTGAGAATCCGGCAGGGGACACCAATCTTCACGCCCCCAAAGCATTTTGAGCGATGCACTCCTTTGGTATGGGAGCCAGTCCGGTGCAATTCCGGGTGGGGCTCCAAATTCCGCTCGTGTAGCCCAACCAGAAGAGGCACGACGTCGAGAGCGTCGCCAGTGCGGGTGCGAACCCTGCCACGAGCACCATCCTTCGCTCAGAGCTACGGATGGCAGGCCAATTTCATGTCACTTGCCACCCGCCACTTGTCACCCCTTTCGGCCTGCAAGCATTAAAGTGATGCAGCGGACTTTTAATCCGCAGAACAGGGCGCGTTACCCTGGCGGGCCACCATTTATTGCCGGGTCGTCTAATCGTACGATCAGTGCTCCCGCACTGCGGGACGCGAATGCTGGTGCGATTCCAGCCCCGGCAGCCAATTTCCGCCCGATGGTGAAACAGGATCATGTCTCTCCTACAAAGAGATGTTGAGGGTGCAATTCCTTCTCGGGCGACCATTTATTGCCTTGTTGCATAACCAGCGGTGCGCCGGTCTCTGACACCGGATGTCTTGGTGCGAATCCAAGCGAGGCAACCAATTTCCACAAAGAACAAACACCAAACAACTTTATGAACGACATATTGAACAAGTCGATTGTGCTGGTGCTCAACCGCAACTGGCAGGCGATCAACATTTGCACGCCGCAGGAGGCATTTTGCATGATGGCCACCAACGTCGCCACCGCTCTCGAAATCGAGCTGGGCGATGGTGCCCGTGCGGAAGCACTTCGCATCGTGACCCGGGACGAGTGGATCACGCTGCCCATCCGCGACGGCGACAACGCCGTACGCACGGTGCGTGGCGCGATCCGCGTGCCGACGGTCATCGTGGCCGTGAACTTCGCCAAGGTGCGGAAGAAGCGCCCGAAGCTGTGCGCCCGCACCATCCGCGAGCGCGACGGCAACCGTTGTCAATACACCGGCGCGTTACTGCGTCCGGACGAAGGCAGCCTGGATCACGTCGTGCCCCGCTCGCGCGGAGGGCCGGACACGTGGGAAAAGCTGGTGTGGTCGAGCAAGCAGGTGAACACCCGCAAGGGCAACCGCCTGCCGCACGAAGCCGGCCTGAAGCTGCTCAAGGCACCACGAGCCCCGAAGGAACTGCCGGTGTCGGCGCTCATCCGCAACGCCCACGGCGTCGTGGAATGGAAGCTGTTCCTGAATGAATAAGACACCAGGAGGGTGAGGGTGAAAGCTCGCTCTCCTAGCGCTGCCTCTCGTTTCTAGTTCTAAAATATTTCCAAACTTGGCGGCAATCCAATAGTCTAAGTCCTTGTCAGGCCCGATTGGAATTCTTTCCCAATTTGCCTCCGTGAGGCCATGAATCTGGTTGATCACGCATAGCCCAATGGCTTGGCCGACTGATTCGGCGAATCCACGCACCGCGTCATTTCCCATCGCCTTTGCTCGCAACGAGTGGGACGTGAATTCAAGGTCATCGCCGAAGTATTCCAACAGCAATCTGCCTTTGTGAGCCAATGCTTCGCGGGTATTGCCAATGGCCGAATAAATGGCGCAGAGTACGCAGAATTCACGGTATGTGACGCCGTGACCATCGCGAGCGTTGAACACCCAATTGCTTTTGATCCGGACCAATGCATCGCGACCATTCTGTTGTTCAAAATCCGCGACAAAGTCCTGCAGTCTTTGGCAGTCCTTTACCAGCAAATCGAAGTTGTGGATCTGAACGCCGGTAACGTGTGCGTAGTAAATGGCTCCGCAGTGCTCCGGTTTTCATAACGAAAGCTTACGTGATGGTTTTTGGCTTTCAAAATACGTACGATGAATTCCCTTTGCTGTTCAAAGGATAATTTCATGAACAATTTAGAGCCAGCCTCGACGACGCAATAGTTCAAGATCGTCTGAAACCATGAAACGCGAACCACGCTCAAACCGAATGCGGGCGGCCCGGCGATCTTCCATCTCAACGTCGCCATGAATCACTTCGACCTGCGACCCTGGGAAGAGGGTGGCAATTCGGTTCGTGAGCATGTCCTGGGTGGTGCGGTAATTGCGTAAAAACCAGAACTTTTGCGTCCGGATCGGTGCGTCAGAGTTCGGCGAGAAGGTCAGAGCAGGAATGCCATTTGGAATCCGCGGCCAAGCTACCCAAACGGGTCAACAAAGTATCGAGGAGGAGGCGTTCATTTTCGGAGAAGGCTTTGGTGGGCAAAGCAAATTCTCGGACTTCATCGTTTTGCTCGTCGTCATCATCGCCCGGCGCTTTGTCGTTCCAAAATTTACCGCCAGCTAGATCAGTTTTTCGAAGCGCCGCCAATGCCGCACTGCAGGGTGATACCCTATGGCACTCAAATAATTCCCCGTCTATTGTGCGGGACATAAAAAATGACTCGCAACAAAAAGAAAAACACGAAAGAAACAATTATATGAAACGCAAAATTAAAATTATTACGAGCGCGTTCGTCGCATCTCTCCTGGCGTTCTCGGCGCTGGCTCAGGAAACACTCACTCCTCAAACGGATAAAAACGCCACAATTAATCAACGGCTAAACGGATGAAATTAATTATCCCATGAACTCGCTTGCGCCTCACAATTGAAACTTTACTTCCACGAAGTGTTCCTGGCGATCATCCACCAGTTTCAGCGCGGCATCCGGATGTTCAATTCCATCGAGAATGATTTTTGGCGGAACTTTCCATGCACCTGACACGTTGATGCAGGTAATATGATAGACGGTTTCGCGATAGCGATAGTCGAGCTTGAAAGATTTCCAACTCAGCGGCGCTTTGGGTGTAAATCGTAATTCGTCCACCGCCAGTTCCACTCCCAAAAGCGTCTCCAAAATCAAACGATACATCCATCCGGCAGAACCGGTGTACCAGGTCCAACCGCCCCGGCCGGTGTGCGGCGCTATGCTGTAAACATCCGCTGCGATAACGTAGGGCTCAGCCTTGTAACGCGCCACATCCTTTGGCTCCTGCGCGTGCGATATGGGATTGATCAGCTTGAATAATTCCCACGCGCGCGCGGTTTCGCCGGTCATGGCAAAAGCCATGATTGTCCAGATGGCCGCGTGCGTATATTGGCCGCCATTTTCGCGGACACCTGGAACATAACCTTTGATGTAGCCCGGTTCCATGGGCGATTTGTCGAAGGGTGGATCGAACAATTGAATCAGTGCGGCCTCCCGCCGAACCAGCCGGTGCGCCACGGCATCCAAGCCGGTTTGGACACGATCCTGGCTGCCCGCGCCGGAGATGACCGCCCAACTTTGCGGCAATGAATCAATCTGACATTCAGGATTGGAAGCGGAACCGAGCGGTTCGCCGTTGTCGAAATAAGCGCGGCGATACCATTGTCCGTCCCAGGCATTTTTTTCTATGTTTTCCCGCAAGGTGTTGGCCTGCGCTTCGCATTGCTGTGCAAAAGCCTGGTCGCCGCGTTTTCCGGCCAGAATGGTAAAATGTTTCAGTACATCGTAAAAAAAGAATGCCAGCCAGACACTTTCGCCTTTTCCCTTTTCGCCAACAAGGTTCATCCCGTCGTTCCAATCGCCGCCGCCCATCAGCGGCAAGCCGTGTTGGCCAAATTTCAGACCATTTCTTATGGCGCGCACGCAATGTTCGTAAAGCGTGCCGGATTCGGCAGAGCGATTCGGCAGATCGTAAAATGCTTCCTCCTCCGGCTTGAGCGCGCGGCTTTCCAGAAAATGAACAGTTTGATCAAGCACGCCGGTGTCGCCTGTGGTTTCAACGTAACGGCAGGTCGCGCAAGGCAGCCAGAGATAATCGTCGGAAAAATGGGTGCGCACCCCGCGACCGAGCGGCGGATGCCACCAATGTTGCACGTCACCTTCGCGAAACTGATGCGCGGCGGCGCGGAGCAATTGTTCACGCAGCAACTCCGGACGGGCGTGAACCAGAGCCATCGAGTCCTGAAGCTGGTCGCGAAATCCGAACGCGCCGCCAGATTGATAAAAACCCGTGCGCGCCCATAACCGGCAGGAAATCGTCTGATAGAGCAGCCAGCCGTTGGCGAGAATATTCAACGCCGGATCGGGCGTTTCCACATGGACAGCGCTTAAAGTGTGTCCCCAGAAATCCCAGACCTTTTGCAATTCTTCGCGACAGGCCGCGAGATTTTGAAATCTCCGTGCCAGATCCCGCGCGGCTTCCAGATTTTGTCCCGCGCCCAGAATGAAGGCGATTTCACGTTCCTGGCCCGGCTCAAGTTCCAGTTGCACATTCAAGGCGGCGCAAGGATCAAGGCCGACGCCGGTTTTTCCGGAAAGGCGCGTGCGTCGGAGCGCGGCCGGTTGCGCCAGAGTTCCGTTGCGTCCCAAAAACTCCGTGCGGTCTGCCGTGTAAGAACGCGCCAGTTCGCTGCTGGCCACGAATGCCACGCGGCCTTCAAAGTCTGTGTTGTATGGATTTCGCGCAAATAACGCGCTGGTTTGCGAATCAATTTCCGTTGCAACGTGCATCGCATTTTTCTGCCGCAGCTCACCCAAAACCCATTCCCAATATCCGGTCAAGGAAAGGCGCCGCCGGCGATTTGAATGATTTCGAAGTTTTAAAATGGCGAACTTCGCCGGCTCACTGATAGAGACATATATCCACAGTTCGGATGAAATACCGTCCTGGGTATGTTCAAAAACGCTGTATCCAAAACCGTGTCGCACGACATATGGCGACTCCCCGCGCGCCGGCAGTGGAGTCGGCGACCAGAATCGTCCAGTCTGTTCATCACGGATGTAAAACGCCTCGCCGCTGGCGTCCGTCACGGCATCGTTACTCCAGGGCGTCAACCGGAACTCATGGCAATTCTCACTCCAGGTGTAGCTGCCGCCACTTTCGGAAATGAGCGTGCCGAAATTCGGATTGCCCAGCACGTTGACCCACGGCGCAGGAGTGGTTGCGCCAGGCAGGAGGGTCACGACGTATTCGCGTCCATCGGGCGTGAAACCGCCCAAGCCATTGAAGAATACCAAATCGCGCTCCGGCAATGCGATTGCGGTTTCGATGTCGGGCCGCGAGCGGATGCGCAATTGAGACGGCATCGGACCGGGTCGAATGCGGCGGGACAATTGTTCCGGCAGTGTTCCTTTGTCATCATGCAAAACAACCCGCGCCGCGGTTTCCAAAAGAATTCTGTCTTCCGGTGAAAATTGATCCACGCGGCGCAGAAAAATTCCGCCGGGCTTGTCGATCAACTGGGTGGCATTGTTCGCCGCCACGAGATTCAAAATTTGGTCATGCAACGCCTGGCGATAGACCGAATCGTCCACGTTCAAAATCACGAGGTCCACGGGCAGACCTTTCAAGCGCCAGTAGGCGTGCGCCTGCATGATTTGCCGCACCAAGTCAACCCGGTCAACGTTCGTGGCATATAACAACATGATCGGCAAATCACCGGAAATGCCAAAGCTCCAGAGATGACGCTGGCTGCGCTGATTGCGCGCCAGAACACTTGGAATTGCGCGACGTGCCGCCTGATGGTAAAGCAACGCACCGGCAAGCCGACCATAAAGTTGCGCTTCAACCTCGGTCGTATTCAGGTGGCGCAACATGATCAAGCCATGCGTCCAGGCCAGTTCAAAGCAACGGTCGGCGAAGGTTTGATCCTGATATTTTTCGATCAGCCCCAGAGTTTCTTCGCGTGTAGAAGCGATGCCGGAAATTAGGGTGACTGTGGCGCTTTCCTTGGGTTCGAGCCGGATGGTGCGACGGATGGACGCAATCGGATCGAGCACCGAACCTTCACTGTTCGACAGCGGTGAGGTATTTTTTAGTGCGGCGGGCGCGGTCAAGTTTCCATCGCGACCAATAAATTGCGCGCGGTCAGTTTCAAACGAAACGGATCCAATTTCATTGCCGTGGACGAGCAGCACGTGGCCCATCCATGGCGGTTTTTCTTTCTTTGTGCGCGGACGACGCGAACAAAGGATGGCGTTTTGCTGCGAAATGATCTGCGTATGGATAAACAGGTTGCTGAAAGCCGGATGCGCCAGATCCGCCGCTGCACTGTTCAAAACAATTTCCGCGTAGCTGGTGACTTCGATGGTGTGTGTTTCATCGGAATGATTGGTGAATGTGATGCGGCGGACTTCCACGTCATTCTCCGGCGAAACCGCAATTTCGGTGTGGGTTTCAATTTCGTGCAGGCGCGAACGAAATTCCGCGCGTCCTTGGCTGAAGATGGCCTCATAAGCAGACTTGGTTTCCAAGGTTGGTTGATGGGTGGGGGACCAGAACGCGCCGCTATCGACATCGCGCAGATAAAAGAATGTTCCCCAGCAATCGCGCGTTGGATCTTCGCGCCAGCGCGTCATTGCGGTGTCGTTCCAGCGGCTGTAGCCGCCACCGGTATTCGTGACCATCACGTGATAACGGCCGTTGGAAAGCAGGTGAACTTCGGGCGGCCCGACGTTCGGGTCGGTGAACACCCGCATCGTAGCTTCGACCACCACCGCTGAATCGCGTTCCTGGCTGGCTTCAAGTTCGTGCGGATAGAGCACGGCGGTGTCTTTTGGGACCCGCTCGTGCAGCAACAGCTCAGCGGATTTGAACAGCGGATTGGCATTGAAACGCCGTTGCATGGGCCGGTCCAGCAAGGTGCAGGCGAGCGAAAGCAAACTCATGCCTTGATGATGCGCCATGAAGGAACGGACGATGGCGTGGGTCTGGCCGTTCGGCACGCGCGAAATGGTGTAATCCAACGCTTCATAAAGACCGTATTTGCCCCCGGCTTTTTCATGGCGAAGGGAGTTGAGGTTTTTGCAGGATTCTTCCGGCGCGACCATTAACGCCATGACGGTTGCATAGGGAGCAATGACCACGTCATGGGCCAGACCGCGTTTGAAGCCCAGGCCCGGCACGCCAAAAGCCCGATACTGATAATTGGCATCCGTGTCCCGCAAATTGTATCCCGACTCCGACATGCCCCAGGGAACCTTGATCTGTTTGCCATATTGAATCTGGCGCGCCACGGCGGACTTGCAGGAAAGATCAAGCAGGGTGTTTTCATAGCTGGGCATGACCAGCATCGGCATGAGGTATTCGAACATCGAACCGCTCCAGGAAATCAGCGTCGGCTTGCCACCGGACGATGTCAGCGAACGTCCCAGTCTGAACCAGTGGTTTTGCTCCACCTGTCCCAAGGAAATGGCCACATAGCTCGCCAGCCGTGCCTCGGAAGCCAGCAAATCGTAGCAACTCGTGTCGAGGCGATGCTGGCTGACGTTGTAACCGATGGAAAAAAGTTCGCGCGCCGGGTCGTACAAAATCGTGAAATCCATCCGTGCCAATTCATCACAGCGAAGCGCGAGATTTTCCAGTTCGCTCATCCGCACCTGCGCCCGTAGTCCTGCCGCATCCAGTTTGGAACGCAAACCCGACAACCAGCCTGCCAGTTCCTTGCCTTCTGGCGAATCGCATGTGGCCTCTCGGAGATCATCCAGTTTCAACAGCCAGTTTTCGGCTTCGCCGGCAAAACGGCGCACACTCATTGGCGCGTTCAGCTGTTCCCAGAATTGTTTCCATTCCCGCTCCGTGTCCGGCTTCAAATGGACCGGGAGCGGTTCCTGCAAGTTAACCCAGGGAAAACTGGCGAGAATTTCCTCGTGCTGTTCCCGGCAGCTTTTTTCAAAAATGCGGCGCCAGGTTTCAAATTCGCTGTTCGGTTCATTTTTTGCATCAGCTAGCTTCAATGCCGCCTCAATCAGTTGTCCGAGCATTTGAGCGGTTTCCGCCGGCGTCATGGGCATATCAACCAGGAATTTTTCCAGCGCTTCCAAATCCGCCGTGGTTTCGGCACTGCGCGAATTCTCCTTTAGGACGTTCAGGGTATCGCGCAGTCCAGCAACGATTCTGACGCTGATCCAATTCTGATCCGTGAGTTCGAGCAATCCCGAATGCAGGGTCAGCAGCAGACCCGCGAGGTTGCCATTGTCCACCGTGGAAATATAAAGTGGCGTCAGCGGCTTGAGTGAATGGGTGTCATACCAGTTGAACAAATGGCCACGATAGCGCTCCAGCTTTTCCACAGTATCCAGCGTGCGGGCGAGGCGTTCCATCAAGCCGCTCAGCGAAACATAGCCGAAATCATGCGCGGCCAGGGTGCTCAACAACGCGAGGCCGATGTTGGTGGGCGAGGTGCGCGCCGCAATGACGGCGCGCGGATACTCCTGGAAATTATCCGGCGGCAGCCACCGCTCTTCGGCATTGACAAACGTTTCGAAAAAATTCCACGTCCGGCGTGCCAGTTTGCGGAGCTGCCGGGTCTGATCCGTGGAAAATTCCACGCGCTTTTCCTCGATGGGCAGGCTGATCCACCAAGCAATCGCCGGTGAAACCAGCCACAAGGCGAGAAAGCCGAAGATGATCCAGGAAGGCGGATTGCCCAGGAAAAAGAACAGGGCGGATGCGCCCACGGCCAGCAAAGGCGCACAGCTCATCGCCACATAAAAGCTTTGCAAATTGTCTTTGTCATCACATTCATTGTCGTCGGACGTCTGCCATTCCAGCAAATGACGGCGCGTGAAAATCAACCGCCACAACGTGCGCGTCACGGCATCCAGACTGATGCCGGTATCATAGGGAAGAAAGGCCACGGTCAAAATCGCCTGTCCGGCCTGCCGCGCCAGGGTCTGGCCGACATTTTTCAGATGCGGGTAAAGCGGCAAGTCTTTCGGCTTGCGCAAAAGTTCCGTGAACACCGCCATAAGCGAAGGCAGCACAATTATGCACAAAATCAACAAACCCCAGGCACCGGCATCTTTGGGAAAAAGAATCCAGCCCAGGATGAGCAGAAATACCAGCGCAAACGGAATCAGACTCCGTCGCAAATTGTCGAAGATTTTCCAGCGCGACAATCCAGTCAGCGGATTTTGCACATGCCGCACATCCAGTCCGGGCAGGCGTGGCAGCAGCCATGCCGCGATCTGCCAGTCGCCGCGCATCCAGCGATGCCGCCGACGCGTGTCAGCGCTATAACGCGAGGGAAATTCCTCAAACAGTTGTATATCACTGACCAGCGCCGAACGCGCGTAACTGCCCTCAAGCAGGTCATGGCTTAAAATCCGGTTTTCCGGAAATTTTCCGCCAATCGCGCGTTCAAAGGCGTCCACGTCGTAAATACCTTTGCCGATAAACGACCCTTCGTGGAAAACGTCCTGATAAACATCGGAGACCGCTCGCGTGTAGGGATCAATCCCCGCATCGCCGGAGAACAATTTCACAAAACGCGATCGCCCGGCGCTCGGCAGGCTGACGCCGACGCGGGGTTGCAAAATGGTGTAGCCTTCGACGATCAATCCTTTTTCCGTGTCGTAAATTGGGCGGTTCAGCGGGTGCGCCATCGTCGCCGCCAGTTGCCGGGCGGCATCGCGCGGAAGTTGCGTATCGGTATCGAGCGTGATGACATATTGGATATGGGGCAACGCCGAGAGGTCGCCCACAATCTTGGAGAAACATTCCCTGCCACCACCGCGCAGACAGTGGTTCAAATCAGCCAGCTTGCCGCGTTTGCGCTCGTAACCCATCCAGATTTTTTCCTGTTCATTCCAGCGGCGCGGACGTTGGAAAAAGTAAAAAACGCAAGGCCGGTCACTTTTATATTTTTGGTTCAAGACCTGAATGCCTTCGGCGGCATGCCGCAGCAATTCATCATCGCCGGCCTTGTGTTCTTCCGGCGCGTCGCAAAAGTCGGTCAACAGCGCGAAGTAAACCTGGTCGTCACAATTGGCCAGATACCGGACTTCGAGCGCTTCCAGCAGGGTCTCAAGGCCGCGCAGGCTGGCAAGCATCGTGGGCACAACCACCAGTGTCGCGTGCGCGGGCGGAATGCCTTTGGAGAAATCCAGACGCGGCAAGGGAGTTGGTTTGACGAAAATGGTGATGAACCAGTTCACCAATGATACCCCCAATTGGCTCGTGCAGATCAGTGCCGGCGGTGCCATCAGACCCAGCATCCATACCAGGATTCCCATCGCCACCACCTGATGCAATAGTGGAATGGTCACAGCCAGGGTCACGCTGAGTATGCTTCCCAGATAAAACAGCAGGGGGTAGCGGCGGGCGATGCGCGGGAGGACGCTTCGGAGTGGAATCCTCATTTCCGCGGCGCGTTCCAAAATTTTCACTCCTTTGCCGGAAAGAAAAAATCCGACGTGTGCCAGACGGTCGTCCGGATGGCTTGCGTTTTTTTGAGCCAAGCCAATGGAAAGTACCGCCACTTCAAGTTCGGTTTTGTCGCTGTAGCGGGCAATGCGTTCCACGGTATGTCGGTAGAGGTCTCGCGTGGCGAAATCCATTTGCGTATAAACTGCGGCTGGATCGGTGCGCAAAGTCTGTTCCACCACGCTTTGAGCTTCCACGAACTCCTGCCAGTCCATCGTGTCGAGAAAACGCAGACTGCCGATGCAATTGCCGACTGAAACCTGGGTTTCCGCCTGGTACTGGCTTTCGCTTTGAACCAGCTGTCCAACGGTCAAGCCGTCCTCGGCCAGTCGTGCTTCAATCCAGCCCACCGCCAGTTTTACCGACGGCGATTTTTCCTGAATTCGCCGTAAAAACTCCGTCACGAATCCCCGGTTCAAGGATGGGTGGGATTGCGCCATCTTACCCACCACCACAATTAAATCAGAAGAGTTTGTTTCCGCCACCTGCAGAATTTGGTCCGCCCAGCTTCCCGCCTGATCACGATCTTTTCGTACCGCGTTTAACTGGGCCGCCACCCGCCGCAAATTTTCAATCAAGGCTAACCGGAGCATGATGGGAATCGCCCACAATTCACCCAACTTCAACGGAACCATCTCCTGATAACCCGCCACGAAACTGGTCAGATGCGAAACGTCGATCCGCCCGTCCGAATGGGAAACCATTTCCAGGGCGATCTCATAAACTCGCGGAAAATCCGTCCATGGCCCATTGAGCAATTGCGGCAATTGCCGGTTGAACCCGCGCGGCAGGTGGCGTTGCGCTGTGCGGATTTGCTCCTCGATCAGATGAAAATTGTCCAGCAACCATTCCGCAGCCGGGGTGATATGCTGCGTTTTCTCCACGCGCAAGGTCTGCTCGTTGTAATCCCGCAGAATTTTTTCATTGGAGGCCAACCGCGGGAGAAGCAGATTCGGTCCGCTGTCATTTTTAACCCGGCGATTCTGTGCCAGGTTGCGCGCGGATTGTTTGAGCAAATCAATGCTCAACAATTCACCATGCAGGGGCTGTTCCTCAGTCGAAACATCCGGCGCTTCGTTTTGCCCGTTTCGACGCTGAATTAGAATTTGTTCCGGAATCCTCATAGGCTGCGCGCTATTCCTGCCATTGAAGCTGGTGTTGCAGCCACATTTAGGACTTAAAGATATGTTAGTCGTGACTGGTGAGAAGGACAATGGGGTGAAATCCCCATGACTTACGAAACGAATATTTCAAACAGACTCCGTTTTCGAAAGTAGCACCTCTTTCGCTGAATTCATTTTCGACAGGTTGTGTGGTTCCCATAATCCGCAGTAGGTTCACACCCTATAGTAAAGTCTCAGCTCATTGCGTAGCGTACTTCGAAAATTGATGGTGAACATCCATACAAAACGAAAGACACATCATGCATCTTCTATTCTCACCGGTTCTTGCCAGTGCTACATCAGTTTGATTTCTCCGCAGGATTTATCCACGAAGCTTTTGATATCCGCGTCTTTCGTTTCGGCCGATTCGCCTTGAATTCCTCGGAATCCATTTCTTGGTCTCTGATCATGCCGGTGAATATAAGCATCCTCGAATGACCACATTCATTTGCCGACCGTTTTTGCCACGATGAAAATGAGCACGGCTCCGCCCAACCCGCCTCCAAATAGAAGACAAATCAAGGAATAACCGGCCGCCGTGAACATCGGCGTTATCCAAAGTGCCAACATAGTTATAAATGGATCAAAGATGGGTCGCCCGGCACACATCTCGCGAACAGTGCCGGGCGGTGACGTTGATTACACCAAAGCTCCAGCGCGCTTGCGGTTCATACCAGCGGGTTGGATACCACGACGCACAACCGCTGGCTGCTTGTCCGAGCACTCTTTTTCTGAATCATCATGGCAACCACATTCACCCAAAGCTTCTTTGTCGCTGCCATCCAGCGCCAGCTCGGTGAGCGTTGCGTTGGCGGCTTTCTCCTCGCCGAGAATTTCTTCCAGGAGGTCGGCAGCCTTGCTGTTGCCCAAAAGTTTAGCCCATTCGTGCAGGGCACCGTAGGAAGCGATTTCGTGATGTTCAACTTTCTGTGCGGCTGAAATCAACGCCGCATTGAGGGCCGGTGCCCCTTTGAATTCCATCACGATGTCGCCGCCTTCTTCAAGAAGCGCCACGGTGGTTTTGCAGGTTTTTCCTTTGGCCTTTTGATCAAGCGATTGGAAAACCTGTTCGAGCTTCGTCACATGACCCTCGGTTTCCTTCAAGTGGGCCTGCAACGCGGCCTTTAACTTCTCACACGTGGCGGCTTTGACCAGCTTCGGCAGCGCTTTGACAATCCGACGCTCGGCGTCATACATATCCGCAACTTCATCCAGGAATAGATCTTTAAGCGTTTTCATGTTTGTATTTTGTTTGTTTTATGTGAGCAATTTTGTTGTATCAGAAAGGTCACCCTAGCCGGCTGTCTGGATGCTCACCATGGGGTGTTACCCGACTGCGGAACAATTTTCGGGCGGTTGGACTTCCGTTGTACCAGTCACTGGCGTTTAATGGTTCCGTGCTAGCGTCACAAACATTGCTGTTCCCCGATCCGCGACCATTGGTCGAGCGGCTGGGCAATGATTTTTTCCGGCAACTGACGGATCGCCCCGGCGTTTACCTGATGCAGGATGCCGCTGGGCTGGTGCTTTACGTTGGCAAAGCCAAAAACCTGCGGAAGCGCCTGGGCAGCTACCAGGTCGCCAATCCCGACCGGCTCGGTCGCCGACATCTTCGCTTGTTGAACCAGATGGCACGGATTGAATTGCAGGAGTGTGCGGATGAATCGGCGGCGCTTGCCAAGGAATCGGAATTGTTACTCACGCTGAAACCTAAATTCAATCGCGCCGGGGTGTGGCCAGCGATACCGCGTGTTCTCATCTGGCGGCAGACTGCGCAAACACTGGATCTTGCCACCACCGAGACTACTACAACCGGGTGGCAGGTGTTTGGCCCCTTTGGCAGTGGGATTATTTATTTGCGCGCTGCTCTCGATCGTCTGCTTTGGTTTGCCGTAAATCCTGCATCGGGATCCACCGCCATGCCGGCAGGCTGGGTCCATGGACACCTCGGGGAAATTGCCACGGTCATGGATGCGAAAATCAACGAACCCAATTGCCGTAGTATCGAGATGGTTTTGACGGAACTCTTCGCTGGCAGCCATGATGGATTCATTGCCTGGATTGGGGAACAGACCAAGGCACCGGCCCATGCTCACGACTTGGCGATGCGCAATGCCGATCTGAAAACCGTGATCCAATTCATGCAAGCCAAGGCGCGGCGCGCGCGGCCATTCACCACTCTCCAGCAGGGCATCATTGGAAAAATGATGAACCTCGATTCAACGATGCCGCTTACCGGTGAGACCGGAAACCCGCCATGAGTGCCCCGGCATCAAAACCACTGCACACGATCTCAGTCCGCGACTTGGTTGAGTTTGTCCTGCGGCAGGGCGACCTCGGCGGCGAGCGCGAGTTCGTCGGCTCCGACCGTGCCCTCGCCGGCATCCGGGGTCACCAGAAAATCCAACGCTCGCGACCGTCGGGTTATCTAACTGAGCTGCCCGTTGAACACCGGGTGGAAACAGATGAATTCACGCTGCAAATCCGGGGACGCATCGACGGCTTGCTCCTCACTTCTGAACAAGTGTTGCTGGAGGAAATCAAAACCGTCCAAGGAACGTGGGATCACAAAGCCGATCCCCTTCACTGGGCACAGGCAAAATTCTATGCCTTCATGCACGCGCAGGAAAATGGTTTGAAGGCACTCGTCCTCCAACTCGTGTATCTGGAACTGCCGGCCGGCAAAGTGACCGAGTTTCGCCAGACCATTTCATTCGCCGAGTTGGCTGATTTCTTCGCCACAACCACCGCCATCTATGTGGACTGGCTGCGTGAACGCCACCACTGGTGTCTCGCCCGCGATGCGTCCATCGCCGCTCTCACTTTTCCTTTCCCAAATTATCGTCCGGGACAGCGCGAGCTAGCGGTGGCGGCCTATCGTGTGCTCGCCAATGGTGGCCGATTATTCCTCGCCGCGCCCACCGGCATCGGCAAAACCATTTCCGTGTTGTTTCCGGCCGTAAAGGCACTGGGCGAGAGAAAGCTGGAACGCATCTTTTACCTGACGGCCCGTACCGTTGGACGCGCCATCGCCGAGAAAGCGCTGGTTGATTTGCGCCGGGCCGGATCGAAGCTGCGCGCCGTGACACTCACTGCGAAGGAAAAAGTCTGTGTGCGCGAAGGTCATGCCTGCGATCCGCAGACGTGCCCGCTGGCCTTGGGTTATTACGACCGCGTTAAGCCCGCCATCCGCGAAGCTTTGGAGCGGGAAGAAATCACTCGCGCCATTCTCGAAGAAGTCGGCCAGAAACATCGGGTCTGTCCCTTCGAACTTTCCCTGGATGTGTCCATATGGGCTGACGCCATTATCTGCGATTACAATTACGTTTTTGATCCGCAGGTTTATCTGCGTCGGCACTTCGCCGAGGATGGCGGCGCATACGGATTCCTCGTCGATGAAGCCCACAACCTCGTGGATCGGGCACGGGAGATGTTCTCCGCCGAGCTGGATGGTCGGGAGATTCTGGACGCCAAGCGCGCCATCAAGCACGCGGCGCCGCGCTGTTCCAAGGCTTTGACGCAACTGCACACGGCGCTGCGGAAGCTGGGTGAGGCGACCAAACCGCACGCAGAGTCTTTTGAAGGCTCGGATACCTCAGTTGAACTCAATTTGTTTCCGGCAAAAACCGCAACCATTCAGAATGAAGAAAACGCCGTCAGCACAAGCCCCGAATTTCCCGACAGTTTAATTGGGCCGCTGGAAACGGCGCTGGACGAAGCCGAGAGCTGGCTGGTCAAAAACCAGCCGGCGGAGTTTCGCGAAGCTCTGCTCGGATTATATTTCCGGATGCATTCGTTCCGGCGAACCACCGAACTTTACGATGAGCGCTTCGTGACCATCATCGAAAATGAACCGGCAATGAAGGTGCGTCAGTTTTGCCTGGATCCTTCTCTGTTGCTCCGGAAGGCGCTGGCCCGCGGCAAAGCCGCCATCTTCTTTTCCGCCACGCTCACGCCGATGAACTATTACCACACCCTGCTGGGCGGCGAGCTGGAAGATCCCGTGTTGCAACTGTCCTCGCCCTTTCCGTCTGAAAATCTGGCAGTGCTGATTCAAGACCGTATCCAAACCCATTTCAAGGGCCGGGCGGAATCATTGGGTGATGTGGTTGAGGCGATTGGAACTTTGGTGCAGGGCCGGCGCGGCAACTACCTCGTCTATTTTCCGTCGTATCATTATCTCAACGACACACTCCAAGCATTTCAGATTCGCAACCCGTCA
>Ga0265338_10005698_pt1 | contig 16112 bp, 20 predicted proteins | sample 42126metaG_FD_193579 | JGI IMG/M metagenome (GOLD analysis project Ga0265338, IMG submission 193579) | Rhizosphere microbial communities from Carex aquatilis grown in University of Washington, Seatle, WA, United States - 4-21-26 metaG | ecosystem: Host-associated > Plants > Roots > Rhizosphere... | reverse complement strand
GGGTCTGGCTGCGGCGCAGGGGATTTCTCCGGGCGCGCTGGCAGTGCTTCGATGTTGCGCTCTGCGGCCTGCTCAGAGGTCTCCGGGGTTAACGGCGCCTCAAAACGGGCGTTCTCTCCACTGCTTGAATCCATATCTATCAATTATACTGGAGGCCTCATCAGGCTCATAGCCTAAATTCACGTTGAGCGGCGGTCGAAATAAAAGCCTAATCCCGCCATCGTCAAAAGCAAAATTAAGCCGTCTATAAGCGTTAGCGAGCCCGAACTATTAAACATTAAGAGCAAAACTAAGAATATACCGATTATAAAAAGTCTCCTACTGAAGTTCTTGGATTTTCCCTTCTGTTTGGTTGCCCAATTTATGAAACTGGCTGTGAAAATCATGAGTAGCGCAAAGAAGATAATAATCGAACCTATCTGGGCGGAAGGGTTTGTCGATCCCATCAATGCGAACAGCGCTAAAAAACTGCCAGCACAGATGAGTGCCGACAGTTTAGACTGGGTGATCGTAGCTTTCACGCTTCTATTGTAAAACACCAGGAGCCAAGACGGTAAATGCGCCCTCTAATATTACTTTTTAGCGCTTACCGTCATTGGCCGTTGTGACTGACCGCCCCCATTCAAGGGAGCGCTATCCATCCGCTTTTTTAGGCGGTGTAGTGTAAGTTTTTTGTTTTCGGACTTACTCTTACAACCTAGCATACAACTCGGTCTAGGTCAAGAAAGCAACGTTGATTTTTTTACAAATTAAGGTGATTCTAGCGTCATTTAACCGTTGTGTTTTTGACTAATAGGTGACCCCTCTGAGCCTTTTTACTGTATTCTCAGCCAGGCGTATCAATAGTCGCTGCACTTAAACTCATCGTCTAGTTTTAAAGGCCCGAAGCCGAAGCCCATCAAAGTTCGAGTAGAGCTTTGGACTCGGTTATGTCTGCGGGGGGTTATTTTTTTCATGAACATTCAAAGAATTGTGAGTTTGATTTTACGGAAACTTTCACTCAACGATCAGCCGAGTATTTTAGTGGGCGGCGTCCAACAAAATCACCAAAGACTTTAGACAAAACTGCCGTCCGCCAGGCAGAAAGAAACGCTCCGTGCATTAGTCGTCGCGAAACAACGTTGTATTTAGCCTACTGCTGAAGACATGCGCTTGCTTTTATCGGAATAGATTTTATAAGGTGTCCGAGTTATACACAGGTTTTTAATCACAAATAGCCATAAACATGTTGACAGCCAAATGATGTGTTTATAAGATGAAGATGGCACTTGAATAAAAAAAGTGCTCAAAACAAAAACAGATTTGAAACAACGGCTTCTCGCAAGCCGTTGTTCCATCCAAAAGCGTCTAAACAAACAGACGAAACAAACCTCCCCAAAATCTTTTCACCCGGCTCACAAAATAAGAGCCGGGTGATTTGTATAAATGAGACTGAGTGGCATAATACGGAATAGTGAAGGGCGTCAAAAGCATCGTTGATTATTCTGGGACGGGCGCCACGATAGTCAATGTCGAGTGTCACATTACGGCCGGCCTGCCGGCAGTTGTTATAATCGGCTATGTTTCAAAAGCGGTGGATGAAGCCAAGGATCGCCTGAGAGCCAGCTTCAGTAATTCGGCTTTGGTCTTCCCGCGCAAACGGATAACTCTAAACCTTTCGCCAGCTGACATCTTGAAAGACTCGACCAGCTTGGATTTGGCGATGGCGGTCGCCACGCTTTATGAAAGCGGACAATTAAGCACTGACGATATAGACAGCTGGGTTTTTCTCGGTGAACTTAGTCTTGATGGCTCGTTAAATCCTGTCCGCGGGTTAATCGGACGCCTTCTAGAGGCAAAGCGATATGGTTTCTCTAGGTTTGTCATCCCCTACCCCAATTTGGACCAGGCACTCCTGGTGCCCGGCATAGAAATCAAAGCCGCCCGGAACTTGAAGGAGGTTTACCTTGATGCGGCCGGCACTCTGCCACTAAGGGTTTACAGTAGCGGTAAAGGCAGACTTATAGAGACGACTAGCCATCGAGAGTCTATAGATTTTGCCGAAATCTCCGGCCAAGCCGTTGCTAAGCGTGCTCTGCAGATCGCCGCCTCAGGTCACCATAATATTCTGCTTCATGGACCGCCGGGAACCGGTAAAACCATGCTGGCACGGGCCATGTGCGGTATTTTGCCGCCGCTTGATAGAACCGAGGTCTTGGAAGTGACCCAACTACATAGTCTAGCCGCCGGGGACTTCAATGAAATAATCACTGAAAGGCCCTTCCGGTCGCCGCATCATACGGCAAGTACTACAGCACTGGTGGGAGGCGGTACCTCCCCTCGTCCGGGCGAGGCGACCCTGGCCCACAGAGGTGTACTCTTTCTAGATGAGTTGCCGGAATTCAGCCACAGTTCGCTGGAGGCTCTGCGTCAACCGCTGGAAGATGGTCTGATCACTATCGCCAGAGTTAAAACGTCTGTGACATATCCAGCCGAATTCGTCCTGGTAGCCACTCAAAACCCCTGCCCATGCGGCTATTTTGGGACATCAAAACCTTGCATTTGTACCGCGGGCTCAATTTCCAAATACCAGAAAAAAGTCTCCGGACCTATCCTAGACCGCATCGATCTACATCTATCGGTCCATGACGTCGATTATAAGAATTTGCTAGCCGGGAAACGCCGCCCGAGCGAAACAGAGCAGATAAGGCGTACTGTGGAACATGCTTACCGCGTCCAGAAAGACCGTTTTGACAATGTCCGCTTCAACTCCTCGATGACGAATAAAGAGGTGCGAGAATTGGCGCTTTTATCAGACGTGGCCAAAAAACTGCTGGATGAAGCGGCGGAGAAACTGGCTATATCTGCCCGAGCCTACGTCCGGACCGTGAAAGTCGCTCGTACCATAGCTGATTTAGCCAAAGAACCGTCCATACTGCCCACTCACATCGCCGAAGCTCTACAGTACCGTTACCAGCCGGTTTTAACTTGAGCTACCGCCCCTGTTTTGTTAATATCAATGCAAAGCTATGAGGAGCCCCCAAGATCGCTAAAGACCCCAGTATTAATCAAGCCATACGAGCCGGTGAACTTCGTGTCATAGGTGCTGATGGCCGCCAACTGGGAGTTTTGAGCCGCACAGAGGCCCTGGCAGCGGCTTCGGCCGCCGGGCTTGACCTGGTAGAGGTATCGGCCAACACTTCCCCTCCTGTGGCCAAGATTGTCGACTGGGGTAAATATAATTATCAGCGGACCAAGTTACTCCAGAAGAGTCGCAAACACAGCCGCGCCCTGGATCTAAAGCAAATGCGCATAGGTCTGAAGATCGGCCAGAACGATTTGGCGATTAAGCTACGGAAGGTCATGGGCTTCCTGGAAGCTGGACATAAGGTGAAAATTACGTTAATCTATCGGGGACGAGAATTAGCCCACAGAGAATTGGGCTTCAAGCTTGCTGAGCGCATAACCGCCGACTTGGGCGAGCTGGTGGTTGTTGACCAACCGCCGCAGTTCGCAGGCCGTCAATTGAGTTTTGTTGTAAGGAGTAAGAATGCCAAAGTTAAAAACGCATAGCGGCACTAAGAAGCGGCTACGAGTTTCCAAGAAAGGCAAGGTGTTGAGACGCCATGCTACTGGTAGGCATTTCTTGCAAAAAAAGACCGCCAGCCGTAAGCGTCGCCTCGCTGGGTTAGAGGTCTTAACCGGTTCACAGGTAAAAAACATCCGTCGAAAGTTAGGAAAGTAAGTCATGAGAGTCAAAAGAGGCACAGCCTCCCACCAACGCCACGCTAAAATTAAGCGCGCCACCAAGGGTATGACGCGAGCTCACCGCTCTTCGGTCAAGAGGGGTAAGCAAGCCGTTACTCGGTCGTTGGTTTACGCTTACCGCGACCGCCGTAATAAGAAGAGGACTATGCGCCAACTGTGGAATGCCCGGATTAACGCCGCCGCGCGGCTGAATGGAACTAGCTATAGCCGACTCATGTCCGGCATGAAAAAAGCCGGTGTCAGTCTTGACCGAAAAGTGTTAGCTGAGCTGGCTGTTCGCGAACCGAAGTCTTTTGCCGAAATCGCTAAGAGCGTTATTAAAAACTAGGCCTAACTTCGTCCCCTAAAAAGCCCCTCGCTTAGAGGGGCTTTTTAGTGCTCCGGCAGAGTGTAAGCCGGGTTCTGTTTTAGTTAGCCATCTATCTAGGTCCGCCGTTGCCGGCGGACTCAAGCGGTTAGCAACGGTTCTGGCGGACCACCATAAATGAACCGTTTCCTTGCAGCAGACAGGGTTTACCTCTTCCGTACGTCACCGCACGGAACTGTGGGCTTTTACCTTAATCTTGGCGAAGATCGCCGAGACCATCCTGACCTACGGTCAGACCACTCTTTTCACCATTTCCTAGTCTCGGGTAACGAGACTGGTTGTGTCGTTTCTGTGGCACTTTCCCTAGGATTACTCCCGGTTGCCGTTAGCAACTGTCTTTGCCCTATGCTGCCCGGACTTTCCTCCCGCACCATTGTGCGGGCGACCAACCATCGACCGGAGCCCCTTAATTATAGCTTACTTTGCTCATCAAGAACACGGTTAAGCTCGGCGTCCGCTAGTTTATTCAAAGCTCTGAGTACGTGCGTAAATTTTATAGACTTAAACTCCGGCACCATTATCTGAACCGCCTGAAAGTGAGGTTTTAACTCCGAGTTCTTCACCCGATAAAGTCCATGTAGTTGCTTAACGACCAATTCGCTGTCCATATAGACCTCGAGCTCTTCAACGCCAAGTTCCAGACATCGACCCAACCCGCTTAATAAAGCCTGGTACTCGGCCTGGTTGTTGGTAGTCTGGCCGATATATTTTCCGGACTTTTCTACAACAGAATCATCCATTTTACAGATTACAAATGCCGTAGCGGCAGGACCGGGGTTGCCCCTGGCGCCGCCATCGGTAAACAGTTTTGCTTGTTTCATATTCTTTGGTCGGGGTGACAGGACTCGAACCTGCGGCCTCACGGCCCCCAGCCGTACGCGCTAGCCAACTGCGCCACACCCCGGCAACCCCCACATTATAAACAAAGTGGCCGGCGGGCACTCAATTTACTCTGCTGATTCGCAAAGTGGGTGTCCTCACGCCCGGGCCGCAGCCCGATCCGCATAGTTGGACTCCCGCATAATTTTTGTTCAGAAAATTTATTGTGCCTTTTCCGACCAATTTAATTATAGCACTGGCACGCCCAGCAAATGAGCTGTGAGGTGTTGGATCACGTTGCCCAGAGGCACGCCTAGCAAGAAGTAAAACACTAGCAAGAATAGTAGTAACCCGCTCATGCCCATCCTCTCGACCGAGCCCATCAGCTCTTTCAACGGTTCTGGCGCGAAGGCGTAGAGAACTCTCGAGCCGTCCAGTGGCGGCCAAGGAATAAGATTGAAAACAAAGAAGCCGACATTGACGGCCACGGTCGTGAACAGCACGTTATACAGAAAAGTTCCGCTAAAACTAATATGATTGAATAATAGAGCCGCAAGAGCCGCAATTACCAAATTAGACAGAGGACCAACCGCACCAACTATAGCGCCACCAAACTCATCGTATTTGAGTCGGCTGAAATTGACCTGTACCGGTTTGGCTGCGCCGAAAATGAAGTTTGAGCCGGACAGAGCCAGCAGGAACGGGACCGCTAAGGTATAGATTGGATCGATGCTTTTAAGTGGGTTGAGTGTAATTCTTCCCTGCAGATACGCAGTGTCATCGCCCAGCCAATAGCTGGTAGCTGCGTGCATCAATTCGTGGATAGCCATGGAGATAAAGACGACTGGCAGGACTATCCAAGGATTAAATGTCTCCATAAGCATTAAGTATAAACTAGTCAGGGCGATTGACTTTATCTGTTAACCCCGTTAAACTAAAGCGTTGAAACTTTTCGAATTGGATAACTATGCAAAAATGTGAGATCAGCGGCAAGGGCAAGCAGTACGGCCACAATGTCAGTTTTTCCCAACGTCACACACGCAAGGTGTGGCGACCCAATTTGCAGACCAAAACGCTGGTAATCGATGGCAAAAAAGTCAAAATGAAGGTCAGCACTTCGGCTATCCGTAGCCTGAAGAAAAAAGGCCTGCTCTAACGCTCTTATTGACGTTCAAGAACGATTAATCTAGTGCTATCACCCAGTTCGGCCGGGCGAATTTTATACTTTGGAACTGTCTCGGCGGGTTCCATCCCCAGACCCCTAAGAGCCTCTCTTAGTTCGGCCTGGGCCACTTCGTATTTTATAGCTTTGTCGGCATAGTGCGTTGGTATAACAATCTTTGGCTCAATCTTTTTGATTATCTCCAGCGCGCCGGTTCCATCAAGAGTGTAGCCATGGCCGCCTACAGGGATAACCAAGACATGCACCATACCGATCTGCTCGAGCTGCTCATCGCTTAAATCGGGAAAAATATGACCGACTAAAGCTACCTTGGTGTCTTCGGCCTCGACCGTAAAAATTGTGGCCGTGTGCTTGCCTTCCTCGTCCATGTGGGCCCTGGCGGCCACGCCGTGGATAACCGCACCCGCAAGTTCATATTCCCCGGGCATATCGGCAATAAAGACCGAAACCTTAGGCACTGGGATTAGGGACGAAGAACGCAAACTGATATCGGTCGGCTTGGTCACGCTCTTGAGGCCTAGCTTCTCCAGGTTGTCATCGATGATGATGTTGAATTTGCGGCCGGATAAACGCAAGCAGTTGGCGCCAAAATATTGTAGTTCCACTTCCTAGCCTCTTTCTTTTTTTATTTCAGCGGGAGTTGCTGGCTATTAATTATAATCTGTTTTTTGGAATCAAGCAGGTTGGTCAGGAAACGATCATTAATCTGCAAGCGGTAGCTGTAATTTGAGGGCTGAAGTATGACATAACGCAGTTCTTTACCTTCGGTTTTTTCCAGCTCGCTCATGAAGCGATCAGCCTTGGCCTGGTTGACATTGCCGACTATCAGAACGTCAATGCCACTTAATTCATCGCGGGTAAATTGACCGGTAAAGACCACCAGATCAATCTTACCGATAGTCCGAAAATCTTTAGCCAGCGGATGCTCCATCTCCTCTTTCGGCGCAACCGGAGTAGCTTTGGCCTTTTTGCCATCACGCGGCTTGTCACTATCTTGAGCCGTGGCTAGGCCGCCAAAAATCGTCGCCAATGGCTTGTAGTGCTCATACTTCTGATTGACTTCGTAGTACAGGCGGTTGTTCGTGGCCTCAGACGTGATGATACCTATACCCAAAAGGTTTGAAAGTTCGCGTCTTACCGAGTTGATCTGCTCGTTTACTTTGCGAGTAATCTCACGGACATAGAAGGACCGGTTGGGGTTCGTATAAAACAGCTGTAGCAGTTTGACGCGGGTTTTTGATCCAAATAGTTGCTCGAACATACCTCTCCTATATCCTCATTGTATCAGACCAAAGTAGATATTGGGCTTTATTTGTTCAGAAGCTCAGTTACAGAGGCGAATGCGTCGTCCGGGGACACAAACCAGTGAATATATTTGTTGCGCTTGAACCAGGTTCTCTGCCGTCGGGCGTACTGCCACTCCGCAGTCTGAGCCAAATTCCGGGCTTCGTTTTTACTTATCTTTCCGCTCAAAACTTCTAGGCAAATACTGTAAACGATGCCGGCTGAGTCGGCTATCGCTCTCTTGCCGTATTGCCTTACCAAATGAGTTGTTTCATCGAGTATTCTCCGCTTGAAGTAAAGTTCAACCCGTTTGTTGATACGCGAGCGCAAAACAGCATCGGACGGATTCAGGCCGATGATAAGCGTGCTAGACAGCGGGGTCGGATTTTGCGAGCCGGATTGCCCGGCCCTCTCTATCGATCGGATTAGGTGACGCCGATTCGCTCTGTTTGTAGGCATTCCGTAACCCTTCTTCAGGATGATATTCTGGAGACGCTGCGCGCTAAGTAGCCCAAGGAACCAACGCTGTATGACGCTACGATCAGCCGATAGATTAAAATCAAATATGACGCCATCTATGTATAGTCCGGCGCCTCCGACTATCATCGGCAGTTTACCGCGATGGCGAATTGCCGCAATTTCGGCTTGGGCATACCTTTGGAAGTCGTAGGCCGTAAAACGTTTGCCCGGATTGACCAAATCCAGCCCCCAATGAGGAACTTTCTGTCTGTCTTTTTTAGTCGGCTTAGCAGTGCCGATGTCCATACCCTTGTAAATCGTCCGAGAATCAGCGCAGATAATTTCGCCTGAATATTTTTTGGCGATTTTCATGGCTAGGGCTGACTTGCCGCTGGCTGTAGGCCCTACAATGACAATGAGTTTTGGCCAGGACTTGCTGGTTGCCATAGAAGTTCAGTGATATTAACTTTAAATTCGTCGTCCACCTCCACGCCGTCATTCTCAAGGGCAATTTTATGACCGGCGTAGCCTCCGGGATAACCCCGCGCTAGTCCGCCATTCTTATTAACGACCCTCTGCCACGGCAAACCTGACGGCCCGGTATGAGCTATCTGCCCCACCTCCCAGGCAGCCCAGGCCGCTCCAGCCAGCGCAGCAATTTGGCCGTAAGTTGCTACTTTACCTCTAGGAATTTGGCTGACAGTCTCGTAAACCCGCTTCTTAAAATCAGCATCAACCCTTTGCATTAAAATACTCCAGGACTTCTCGCCAATTTTTGACTCTGATCACGTCTGGATGTACCTTCTCTGGTTGTTTCCACTTGATACGCTCAAACAAAATTGCGCTAACTCCCATTTCGGCGGCAAGATTACAATGCCGAGCCAAATCATCTATCAGATAATTCGCACCGATTTTATTGCAGATTTCTGCTTTTGTTACCTTGGGCCCCGGGTCCCAGATAGGAACAAAATGTACATCTGAAAATATCCCCGAGAAGTGTTTATCAACCCATTTCAAGGTAGAGGCTATCGTATCTTTCGGTCTTGCAGTAACAATGACCAAGTTCCAGTCTTTTTTCAATTGAGCTAGGGCCGGCTTTGCATCTCTTACTATGCTAAAGTTCTCCACCGTCTCGGGTACGTGAAAATCTTTCGCTCTTTTGACCACTTCTTCGTATGGTATCCCCCATAAATCGACCCACTGTTCCAGATAATCTTCTGGTTTAAAGTCGGTGCCGTGGTTTTGGTTACTGTAGCCAATCAAGGCCTCAATGTGTTCAGCCAACACATCATCAAGATCAACAGCTATGGTCTTCTTACTTACGGGCCTGGGCATCGTCGGCGAGCTTTTTGAATAAGTCTTCTATGAGTAATCCTGTAATCTGCGGTAAGTCACTTCTATTTCTGGGCGTTACCTTGCCGCTATCAGCCTCTTTGGAACCGATTACTACACTATAGGGGATTCTCATAGCTTCAGCGTTGGCCACTTTCTTACCCAGCGACTCATTACTGTCATCCAGTGTGATTCTTAGATTATTTTTCTTAGCATTATTTACAACGTCATATGCAAATCGTAGAAGTTCTTTATCGTTATTGATAGTCAAAATTCGTAATTGCTCAGGAGCCAGCCATAACGGAAAACGGCCTTCAGTATGCTCAATTAAAACTGCCAGGAATCTTTCTATCGAACCCATTACCGCGCAGTGGATCATGACCGGACGCTTCTCAGCTCCTTTGTCATCTATGTATGTTAGGTCCAGCCCTTCCGGCTGAGCAAAATCAAGCTGGATGGTAGCTACCTGCCACTCCCGATCCAGAGAATCCCTAGCGATAAAGTCGAGCTTTGGACCGTAAAAGGCCGCATCACCCAAGCCATCTGTGGTTTTGGCACCTTTTTTCTCAATCGCCTTGCCTAGTTCTGTCTCCGCCCTCTGCCAAAGTTCAGGGGTACCGGCATAGGCCCCGGGTGTAGAGGGGTCGCGTTTCGAAAAACGCAGAGAAAGATCAAATTTAAAGGCACCGTAGAATTTTTCGACTATTTCCCAGAGGTTGAGGACCTCTTGGACAATATCCTCTTCGCGGCAAAAAACATGGGCATCATCTTGAGTAAAAGAGCGTGCCCGCAGAAGCCCGTTTAGCTCCCCGGTTTGCTCGTCGCGGTAATTCATGGTGGTCTCACGATAGCGAATAGGTAGCTCTCGGTAACTTCGGGGCCGGCTAGCGTAAATTTGAGCATGATGCGGGCAATTCATCGGCTTCATGGCAAATTCATGCCCTTCCCGGCTCTTTATGTGAAAGAGGTCGTCTTTAAACTTAGTCCAGTGGCCACTTCGCTCATAAAGTTCCTTCTTTGTGATATGTGGGATGGTAACGGCGTCAAATCCCTTTTCGATGCGCATTTCTTGGACAAAACGATCCAACTCTTCCCTTAAAATTGTGCCACGGGGTGTCCAGAGCGGCAGTCCAGGGCCGACCAAATCAGAGAAAACAAAGAGGTCTAGCTCTTTGCCCAGCTTACGGTGGTCAATTTCCTCCGATTTTTTGTCATTCATAACTGGCTATCATCATAGCACCCCGAGGCACCGAGTAAAAATCCGCAAACTCTGGGTATGAAAAACGGCCTAAAGCGTTCTCGCAAATACGCTCTAGGCCGGCTTTTCCCTTAACACATCGGCAAAACTCAACCTGTAACTCCTATATTAATGGCACTAGCCGTAAAATGCTAGTACTTTTTTGCTCGTGTTTTCCACAGCTGTGAATAACTTTATATCACAAAAGGTAAGTTGATGAATTCACCTAGCTAAGTTAGTATAAGCCAGGTGTTCATGGGCACATAGCTCAGTTGGCTAGAGCGCCACATTGACGTTGTGGATGTCGGGGGTTCAAGTCCCTCTGTGCCCACCATAGAAGTAAAAACTCGACTTATTAATAAGCTCCCGGGCTTCAGCGTTTGCTAGATGCCCGGGAGCTTTATCTTATAGTCGGTTTTTACTTTGCCCAAAGCTGCAGCTCCGCAACTTGGGGACCCCTTAAATCAACGGTATTCTTCACAAAGACGGGCCAAATAGCGCAAGTTGTGTGCCGAGGCTAGACTGCCCGCCAAAGGGTTACCAGTTTTATAAAGATGGCGCAGAAAGGCACGGCTATAACCCGCCCGACAGGTAGTACAGTCACATTTTGGGTCAATCGGGCGCTTATCACTTGCCAATACCGCATTGGTTAGCGTTAGTCTCTTGTCGCCGGATGTCCAAACACTGCCATGGCGAGCGTTGCGGGTTGGTAGGACGCAATCAAACATGTCTATGCCTCGTTCTATAGCGTGGCGCATGTCGGTTGGATCACCTACTCCCATAAGATAGCGTGGGCGGGTGGGGTCATAACGCGACTGGAGAAAATCAAGCATAGCGTGCATCTCGTTACGGCTTTCGCCGACTGAAAGGCCGCCAATGGCCACTCCGTCAACCGGCAGATTTTGGACGAACTCCAGGCTCATCGCTCTTAAGTGTTTGTTTAGGCCGCCCTGAACTATGCCGAAAAGTAGCGGCCGCTGGCTGTCTGGTGTAGATTTTGTCAGCTTATTGAACTCCCTGATTGATCGTTCTAACCAGCGGTGCGTCCGCTCGACGGCGTCTTGGGTACGCTGCTGGGCGTCGTCTGCCAAACCAGTCAGATCGTCAAAAGCCATGATTATGTCCGAATCTAGCGCGACCTGGATACGCATCGATACTTCAGGCGATATGAATATCCGGTCGCCGGTTTTCGGGTCGCTAAATTCGACGCCTTCTTCGGTTATGGTGCGGATATTTGACAAGGAGAAAATCTGGAAGCCACCGGAGTCGGTCAAAATAGGCCCCGTCCATAGATTAAAAGCGTGCAGGCCGCCAAGCTTTTTGATTAATTTTTCGCCCGGCTGGAGATGCAAGTGATAAGTGTTAGACAGCAATACTTGTGCCCCGGTGTCAGCGACTACCTTGGGGTCCAGGCTTTTAACAGCTCCTCTGGTCGCCACCGGCATGAAAAAGGGCGTCTGGACCAACCCGCGGCGGGTCCGCAGTTTTCCGCTACGCGAACCGTCAGAGCGCGATTTTATCTGCTGGAAAACCGATTTTGTCATCGGAGGTATTGTAACAGTCATTGACAACCCACCCCTGGTTTGCTAAAGTAATCCGGTTAACAGTGAGGTGTTACTTGAGTGCCAATAAAATTGGTAACGCGCTTGATGAATTCAAGCTCTTTTACGAAGAAATAACTAACATAAAACCATCGCAAAATCGCGTCCGTCGGATACGTCCGGGCGCAGCCTAACCAAAAAAGAAAGTTCAGCCTCCCCCGAGAATACTCTCGGGGGTATTTTTTTGCACCGTTTCCAATAATTTATCCACTAGTTATTGCTACAGGGTTATGACAATATATTGTCATGGTATGTTCAGTCTGTGGTGGTCGGACCGAGGTTATTAATAGCCGCCAACAAAAAAGAGCTAATCAGGTCTGGCGGCGTCGGCGCTGTTTAGATTGCCTTAGGGTATTCACCACTCATGAGATGGCTGATTTAAGTCCTCAATTCTCCGTAAGCAAAAAAGGTAAAGAGGAGCCTTTTTTAACCGATAAACTGTTCACCGAGGTACTTCTAGCCCTCCAGGACCGTAAAGACTGCTACAGGGAGGCTAGAGAGGTCACAGCCACCATAACTAAACGCCTCTTAGCTAAGGTTGACGATACGGTCATCCCTTCCTCGGCCATAAGTCAAATAACGGCTCAGGTGTTAAGACGGTTGGACAGGCGCGCTTGGCTGAGATTTATCTCTGAGCACCCCTCACAGACGAGCCAGAAAACTACATCACCTTAACATCGGGCCGGTCGTGCTTGACGGCTTTTTCGGTGACATCAAACTTGCCTATATACCAGCCAAACATCAAGCGGGTCTGGGCATAAATCGCCGCGGCCGCAAAGTAAAATAAAGTGGTAAAGGGCAGATAGATCCACTGCACGAGCATCCAAAAATTTCGGCGCCGTTTATAACGCTCGGGTTTAGGCGGCAGTGACTGGAAACTAAGGTACATCGAGACGAAAATACCGACGATAGCTACGGTATTAAGACGACTGACGACATGCGGCAGTTGGTTGGCAATGTAGCTCTGTGGATTTAAGAAAAACGGTACGAAAGCCGCCAACGTCAGAATGACTGGCATGGTCGCCCAGCTGACGTGGTTTTCGAGCAGCCTGAAGAACTTAGCAATCAGTTTAGGTTTAGATATCTTATTCGGCTTTAAGAAGCCCATATAGGCGACGTAAGCGACGTCTGAGGCCCCCCAAGCCCAGCGGCGAATCTGGATGAATTGGGCTTTCAAGGTGCGACGATAGTTATCCGTTAGGACGGCGTCTTGGTATATCGGCATGAAAATCGGATAGACCTGGTGCTGGCCATCGTAGCGGAAATAGGTCCGCCAGAACTGGTGGCCGTCTTCAACGATGGTCCGGACGCTCCAAAAATCGGTATCGTACAGGGCTGCCAGCGGCTGGGCGTGGGCCGAGAAGTTGCGCAGAGCGTGCGGGCGCATTGAAAAAATGACGTTATAAAAGGCATTACCGGTGGCGACCACGCGCATCGGCGCCGGCGCGTCCCAAATATTGTTGGTGTACATGGCGATTGGCTGGTAAGAGGCGTGCTTTGGATCTTCCGTGGAGCAGTAAGTATAGGTCAGGTCGGCGAAATACTGCGGATCGGGGCGGCAATCGGAATCCAGGGTCGTCACTAGCACGTGGAGCGGGTCGAGACCCTCTTTCTCAATGTACTTCTTGAAATGATGGCCGGCGTAGGTGATATTCCCGCCTTTGCCGATAATTTCACCGGGCATGTCAGCCGGATGTTTGACGGCCATGGAATGGTAGAACCGTGAGCCGTATTTTTTCAGTAGCTGGTTGGCTAAGTCTTCCGTAGGCTGACCGCCCCTAGCTTCGTAAGCCAGAACAAGAATAAACTTCTGCTTATCATAATCGGAAGCCAAAATAGCTTCCAGTGTCGGCTCGAGAATCTCCTTGGATTCGTTATAAAAAGCAACGAAAATTGCGTGGTAGACCTCGCTTGGCTTGATGCGTGTATGGCCGATATATTTTTCGACGCGGGCCAGATTGCGGGCGTGCCAGGCCGGAGCGTTGGCGGTCCTTGGCACCAGTTCTTCCAGATCGGCATTGAGTTTTTGCCAAGGCAGACCGCGGTGCTGTTTGAGTTGGCGCCAGCCCTGTAAGGCCCGGATATTGAAGCCGATTATCCGGATGAACCAAAGTAACAGGTAGCCGATGATGAAATAGCTGGCCACTTGGGGGCTAATCAGGCTGAGAATAGCCGGCATGAAGAGGATCAGCCAAGTTAGCGCGCCTGGCAAAATCTCGAAGGATCGGTAGCGCCAATCGCGATCTTTGGGCTGAGGAATCTCAATTGATCTCATTGAAGCGAGACGAGGGCGTTAGCTACGATGACCGACAAAAGCAGTAAGAAACCGGTCGCGGCCAAGACAAGGACGGCCATCGAGCGGCGAAGCCGGTAAACTTTGGCGCTTAAACCAACGCCGGCGGCGGCCGTAAGAATCATAAAAATCGCCAAGCTATAGATGTCGATTGACTTGCCGGATTCGTAAGCCGAACCGGAAACGTTAGGACGGTAAGCCACCACAATGGTCGGATTCTTGGTGACGTCGAAGCGTATCAAAACCGATAAAACGCCGATTGCTAGAAGAACCGCCGTCACCGTTACCAGCAACAGCACCAAGCGATCCCTCAAGAAGTTTTTGGTGTTCTCCATAAAATCCTTAATCTTAATTTTACACCTTTGGTGCGGGTAGCGGGAGTCGAACCCGCATCTCGACCTTGGGAAGGTCATATTCTACCGCTGAAATATACCCGCTGGAGCCGATGGTGGGATTCGAACCCGCGACCCCCGCTTTACGAAAGCGGTGCTCTAGCCAGCTGAGCTACATCGGCAGATTACCCCCGTCAGTATAACAAAAGACCGGCCATTGGGTCGGTCTTGGCGGCCTTTGGTTGACGAAGTATGGAACTATTTTACTGCTGAAGCGGTTGGTATTTTAGATTCTTCATGAGCCCGCATGTCAGCTTCAGCCATATCAACGTACTCTTCAAAGTGCTGGTCTTTATGTGCAGCTGCAGCTTCAAGGTTTGCATGATACCTAGCTTGAGCCTCATCTCTGCGAGGGATACTATGCCTCTGCAAATTTTCAGCGGAGATGTCAGCCTGGCGTTGAGCAGATTCACCGCCTAAACCCCAGCTTGTTAATTCTCGCCCCGAACGTAAACCCACAATATGGTCGGTAATATCGTTTACAATATCTTGTTCAAGCTTAACATCATGGGCGGCCCATTTATGCTCTTTATAGAGCTGTTCTGCTTCTGCTGATAAGGATTCTTTGCTCATGAACTATATTTTAACATAGGTACGATGGTGTGTCAATGCCTGGCGGGGCTGACGGGACTAGCGCACAGCCGCTTCCAGCGGCCACTTCTCCGCTCAGTCATGCTCGGAATAAATTTCTGTGCGTGGCCTCGCTCCGCGACCCCGCCCGTTCGCTAGGCTCACTCTTCGCGGCTTCAAAACCCTACCCCAACCAAGCCACTGAAAAAGCCCCACACCGGGTGGGACATTTTCAGTGGCGGGGCTGACGGGATTTGAACCCGCGACCTTCTCCGTGACAGGGAGACGAGCACTCCGCTGCTCCACAGCCCCTCGTTGCTAGGTTGGTAACAGATAGAAGTTTAACAGAAGTGGCCTAGGCTTTAAAGTGTACGTAAAGATGGGGCGGCGCTTTGGCTTTTAATTGGTTGATGTAAGTCGAAATCGGAACCAGGTTTATGGATATGTGTTGAGCGGTAACGGTATTGCCGCTAACGCCGTTCAACTTAAGGATTTCCAGCGTCGTGCCGGCATTGACTATGCTCGAAATCTGCCCGGCTTTCATAGTGAACAGCTCCTCAACCACCTGCGGCGGAATGTTCGGGTTATCTTTGGTGATGGCTACACCGTAATCTCCACCGTTGGTCGCGGCTGACGAGTCGTTCGAGAACTGCTTGGCGGTGGCCGTAAAATCAGCCCCACCTTGAACCGTTTTGAGGATTGATTCGGCGCGAGCTGTGTCAGCTGCATCGAGTTTGGCTACCACCTTCTCGGCTAAAATCTGGTCTTTTAGAGACCGCCTAAAATCATTGATCGACCAGCCCCAGTAATCACGCAGCACATCGGCGA
>Ga0265338_10005697_pt1 | contig 16114 bp, 13 predicted proteins | sample 42126metaG_FD_193579 | JGI IMG/M metagenome (GOLD analysis project Ga0265338, IMG submission 193579) | Rhizosphere microbial communities from Carex aquatilis grown in University of Washington, Seatle, WA, United States - 4-21-26 metaG | ecosystem: Host-associated > Plants > Roots > Rhizosphere... | reverse complement strand
TCCAGCAGCAGATGCGAGCCCTCGTCATGCAGTCCTCGCCGGCCCATGTCGATGGCTTCGATGCGTGCGGGGATCGCTTCGCGCAGAGATGCATAATAGCTCTGGCAGACGTGCGCGTAATCCTTGAGCACACGGCGGAACGGCGTCATCGACAAATGCACCCGGCCGTGCTCGCTCAAATCCTCAAGCCGCACGTCGAAGACAAGACGGCTTTCGGCGTTGGCCAGGATCAGATGATACGGCCCGCCGGGCGATCCCTTGGGTCTGAAGCTGTTGGCTTCCAGAAGATCATGCACCGCGATCTTCTGCTCCTGCTCGATTTCGGGCGAGTGCCGCCCGACCCCGTCGAGCTTGATGCTGACGATGCGGAACAGGGATTTGACGTTGCGGCTTATGGCCCCCTCCGCTGGCTGCATCAGGTCCGGTTCAATCGTATCGCGATGGAGCGCCCATGGGCTGCGAGCCCCTCGGCTTCGGCAAGCGCAAGCGCATGCGGCCCGAGTTGCGACAGCGCCTCCGCATCGCAGGCCAGCATGGTGGTGCGCTTGAGAAAATCGAGCACCGACAGGCCGGACGAGAACCGCGCCGTGCGCGAAGTCGGCAGCACGTGGTTGGGCCCGGCGATGTAATCGCCGATGGCTTCCGGCGTGTGGCGGCCGAGGAAGGCTGCCCCCGCATGGGTCACGCGTGCGAAGAAGCCTTGCGGGTCGTCCGTCGCGATCTCCAGATGCTCCGGCGCCACACGATCGACCAGGGCGATCGCATCGTCCAACCGCGCCACCACGACGATCGCGCCGTGATCGTTCCACGACGCGGCGGCGATCTCGCGGCGCGGGAGCAGCGCAAGCTGGCGCTCGACCTCGCGCGCAACGGAATCGGCAAAGCCCGCATCGTCGGTAATGAGGATGGATTGGGAGGATGCGTCGTGCTCGGCCTGGGAAAGCAGATCGGCCGCGATCCAGGCGGGATCGTTGGCGCCGTCGGCCACCACCAGAATCTCCGATGGCCCCGCGATGGAGTCGATGCCGACGCGGCCGAACACTTCGCGCTTGGCGGCGGCAACATAGGCGTTGCCCGGACCCACGATCTTGTCCACCGGCGCAATCGTTTGCGTGCCATAGGCGAGCGCGGCCACCGCCTGCGCCCCGCCGATGCGATAAATCTCGGTTACGCCCGCAAGGTTCGCCGCGACCAGGGTCAGGGGATTGATCGCGCCGCCCGAAGCCGGCGTGACCATCACAACACGCCCTACGCCCGCGACGCGGGCTGGAACCGCATTCATCAGGACCGAACTCGGATAGCTTGCGGTGCCCCCGGGCACGTACAGCCCGACGCTCGACAGAGGCCGCCAACGCCAGCCGAGCGTGGCGCCGGTCGCATCCGTGAAGCTTTCATCCTTGGGCAGTTGGCGTCTGTGATACGCCTCGATGCGTTCGGCGGCCAAATGAAGCGCACCCTTCACATCGGGCGCGCAGGCACGCTCGGCCGCGGCGATTTCATCGGCCGAGACGCGCAACGTCTCCGCCGTCAGCTCCACCCGGTCGAACCGCCCCGACAGCTCGATCAGAGCCGCATCGCCGCGTGCACGTACATCGGCGATGATCGCTTTGACTGCACGCGAAACGTCTTCCTCGGTCTCGCGCTTGCCCTCGATCAACGAGGCAAATGCTTCGTCGAAATCCGATGTGCGCGCGTCAAGCCGGCGGGGCATGAATAACTCTCTTGGGTCTCATTCTCGGGCAAGCTCACCCGTCGTCAGGCTCACCCTTCGACGAGCTCAGGGTGAGCAAAAAAGCAAATCTCATGCCGAAACATGACGCCAAACCATGAGGGCGGTAGCACGGACGCAGGCCTTGCCGCCAGTTTTAGCTGGCCTCGAGATCGTGGGCCGGGCGCGAGATCGCAGGCCTCGGCTCGGTCACGTCGCGAAGTACCCCTTCGATGCATTCGACGGTAAGCCGGATTCGTCCGCCGCCCGAGAGTATCAGCTCGACCACGCCGCCCGTTTCGCCCTCCGGGGTGAAATCGATCGCGAGAAGTACCGCCACCGCGTCGGGATCGTCCTGACGAACATGGTGCGACTGCACTTTCAGCACGTTGTCGAAATGCAATCCCGTCAGCACGCGCGCGCCCGCCTCGCCGCCAGGACAATCCTCCCAGCAGAAGCGGTTGAGCAAAGCGACGAAGCGCCGCTGTTTCGGCAGATAGACGAGATCGCCCACCCGCATCACCGCGTCCTGCAGGTGCGCGGACACGATCTTCAGATCTTCCTTGTCCTCGGCCAGCAGCTTCAATCCGCTCATTGCTTCAGCCGTTCGATGTCCGCGCCGCAACCCTTCAGCTTGTCTTCAAGGCGTTCGAAGCCGCGGTCGAGATGATAGACGCGATTGACGATGGTTTCGCCCTCCGCCGCAAGTCCCGCGAGCACCAAACTCACCGAGGCGCGCAGATCGGTCGCCATGACGGGAGCACCTTTCAACCGGCCATGGCCGGTGACGACCGCCATGTCGCCATCGATCCTGATGTCCGCACCCATCCGCAGCAGCTCGGGAACATGCATGAAGCGGTTCTCGAAAATCGTCTCCTGGATATGGGCGGTGCCTTCGGCAACGGTCATCAGCGCCATGTACTGCGCCTGCAGATCGGTCGGGAACCCGGGAAACGGTTCGGTGACGACATCGGCCGCCCTGATCCCCGCGCCATTGCGTGCGACCGAGAGACCGAAGCTCGTCTGCTCGACCTCCGCGCCCACCCGGCGAAGCAGCGGAATGAGCGCGCCTATCAGTTCCGGAGTGGTGCCGGTCAGCTCGACCTCGCCCCCGGCGATGGCGGCGGCGATGGCATAGGTGCCGGTCTCGATGCGGTCGGGCAGAACGGAGTGGGTGGCCGGGCCAAGCTCGGGCACGCCCTCCACCACAAGGGTCGAGCTGCCGAGGCCGGAAATCTTCGCGCCCATGGCGATGAGGCAGCGGCCGAGATCGGCAATTTCGGGTTCGCGGGCCGCGTTATCGAGCACGGTCGTGCCCTTGGCGAGACTTGCCGCCATCAGCAGGTTTTCGGTGGCCCCGACGGAGACGGACGGGAACACGAATTCGACGCCCTTGAGCCCGTTGGGAGCGCGCGCCAGCACGTAACCGCCGGTAAGCTCGATCTCCGCACCCATGGCCGCGAGGCCCTTGAGGTGCAAATCCACGGGCCGAGCGCCGATGGCGCAACCGCCGGGCAGCGACACCATCGCTTCGCGGTTGCGCGCGACCAGCGGCCCCAGCACCAGGAAGCTCGCGCGCATTTTGCGGACGGCGTCATAGGTGGCCAGGCTCTGCGGCCGTTTCGGCGCCTGCAACCGGATGGTGCCGCCGACATGATCGGGGCCGCCCATCTGCCAGGCGACGCCGACGCCCAATTGGCGCAGCACGTCGGCCATATAGACCACGTCGGCGAGGTTGGGGACGTTGGTGAGCGTCAGCGGCTCTTCCGACAACAGACTCGCCGCCATCAGCGGCAAGGCGGCGTTCTTCGCCCCGCTGATGGGAATTTCGCCTTTGAGCCGGCGGCCGCCGGTGATGCGGATGCGATCCATGGAGCCTATGTGGTCTCTTGAGCCCTGCTATTCCAGTTCGCCGGCGGGCCGGGCGCTCGAATTAGCCGTGCTTTGGGGCGGATTTCGGATGGGTTGGGGATGCGGCTTCGGGTTCGGATTGGGTAGAGGTGGCCTTGGCGCGGGCCCGGGTCTTGCGGCGCTTCAGGTTCTCCTTGAGCGCCGCCGCGAGGCGGGCCGTGCGTGCATCCATTTTCTCTGCCACCGAAGCGATCCCTAAGCCCTTTCGCGTGACCCTGCCTTGGGTTATAGCAGCGGTCCCGCGGGGGCTGACCCCACTGGTATGCCGCAGTAGCGTAGTGGTAGCGCAACCCCTTGGTAAGGGGTAGGTCGTGTGTTCAATTCACACCTGCGGCACCAGTTCTTTAGCGTAAGAGGCACGTTTCGGGTGCTCGCGCGTTCCATGCGCGCATCCTGGAGGCCCGCTTATGCCTATCGTCCATTTCGACATCGTCACCGTCCAGCCGCTGGTGGCGCTGCTGTTCGGGATTCTGATCCTGGTCATGCCCCGGCTGTTGAACATTCTGGTCGCGGTCTATCTGATCCTGATCGGGGCGATGGGACTGTGGCCGCATCTTTTCGCGCGCACGGCGGAAATCGTTTTCAGCTTCACGTGAGGCTCGCTTCAGCGTGAATCGAGCGCTGCGAGGACCGTTGATTCGGTCAGAAGCTGGGGCAGCACGGCGGGCTTGTCCGCGCCCGGCGCGTAATAGAGATAAAGCGGAACGCCCGAGCGGCCGTGAGTCGCGAGGAGCGAGGTAATTTCGGCATCCTGGTTCGTCCAGTCGGCCTTCAATGCTGCAACTTTCTTGTCCGCGAAGGCCTGGGCCACCTTGCCCCCTGAAAGGGCGACCTTTTCGTTCACGAGACAGGTGATGCACCACGCAGCCGTCGCATTGACGAAGACGGGGCGGCCTTCTCCACGCAAACTTTGGAGCTTGGCGGACGTGAAAGGCTCATAGGCGAGCGCGCCTTCGGGCGCGGCATTGGCGAGGGCGGCAGGCCGCACACCCGCACCGGCAAGCGGAATCAGGATCAAGGCGCCCAGCACCGCGACGGCAGCGGCGGCGAACCCCGCGGTCCGGCGATAGCCAGTGGCACCCTGGCTGCGGCCGAACACCCATAGCCCGAAGGCGAGCGCGAGTGCGGCCGCAAGCACCGCCAGCACCCCGTCCGAACCCGCCTGCAGGCTCAACACCCAGACGAGCCAGATGGCGGCGCCATACATCGGGAACGCAAGCACCTGGCGGAGCGTCGTCATCCAGGCGCCGGGCCGCGGCAGCAGGCGGAGCGCGCGCGGCCACAACCCCAGCAGCATGAACGGCGCGGCAAAGCCTAGTCCCAGCGCCGCGAACACCGCGAGAGCGGCGATGGGGCTCGTTGTGAGCGCGTAGCCCATCGCCGCACCCATGAACGGCGCCGTGCAGGGTGTCGCCACCACCACGGCCAACACGCCGGTGAAGAAACTCCCCGCCGCACCCTCTTTGCCGGCGAGGCGGCCTCCGGCATTGGCGAGACGCCCGCCGCCGATTTCATACAGCCCCGAAAGATTGAGCCCGACCGCGAACATCAGAAGCGCAAGCCCGGTCACGAAGACCGGCTGCTGCAACTGGAACCCCCAGCCGAGGCTCGCCCCGCCCGTGCGCAATCCGATGAGCGCGCCGGCAAGCGCGAGGAAGCTCAAGAGCACGCCCGCGCCATAGGCAAGTGCGGAGGCTTTCGCCTTGGCGGGGGCTTCGCGCTTGGCCGCAAGTGCGAGCGCCTTCATCGACAGCACCGGGAAGACGCAAGGCATCAGATTGAGGATGAGCCCGCCCAGAAGCGCGAAAAAGAGCGCCTGCACCAGACCCACATCGCTTGCCGCAGGCGTTTCCAGCAGCGTCACGGAAGCGGCCGGCACTTCGCCCGGCTCCGCCCGCACGTCGAGCGCATCCACCCGCCCGTCCGCCCCCGTGAGCACGAGCACGCCGTCGAGCACAGGAGGCGCGGCGGCGCGCTTCTCCTTGGTGGCGAGCTTGTAGCCGGACTGCGACTGGATGACGAAGCCGTTGCCCGTCGTGCCCAGCGTCTGGGGCGCGGATGCTTCGATGTAACCATCCGTGTACGGATAGTAGTCCACGCTTTTGGGATGGGCGGCCGCGATCTCCGGGCTTTCGATCAGGAGCGCAAATCGCTTGTCGGCTGCGTCGTAGACGGCCTTCCAGGGCGAGGCGTGCGGCAGTTTGGAGCGGGTGTCGGCGAAGAGCGCTGCCGTCTTCGAGTCGGAAGCGGGCGGGGTCGCGGTCACGGCCAGCGGCAAGCTCAGGTGCTTGGGCTCCGGCACGCAGATTTCGGCGCAGACGAGCAACATCACATCGGCATCGAGGGTCGCGGTGTCGCCCGGTTTGGCGTCGGGGGGCGCCTTGATGTCGCTCAGCAACGCCACCTGGCCCTCGTAGCCGAAATCCATCAGCGGCCCCAATGGCAGGCGCTTGGGATAGGGCCATTGGATCGCCCCGGAGGTCCAGCCGGGCGGCAGATGCCAGGCGATCTGGGTGGGGGCGCCCGCGTCGCCCGGATTGATCCAATAGGTGTGCCAGTTCTTGCGGATCACCTGATCGAGCGCGACGGTCACGGTGCCGCCCGGGGCGACGCCCGCCCGTTCCGCGATGAGGCTCGCCAGAACCTTGGGCTGCTCGTCGGGGAGCGCACCCGATTGGGCCAACGCCACGGAGGCGCCGGCAAGCCCCAAGACGAGCGAAAGGAGAGGTGCGAAGAGCGGCTTCATGACGACCTCTATACTCCCGCTGACGTTGCGGAAGAAGCGCAGGAAGGGCGCGCTCGCGGGCAGTTGAGGCGCTTTACCCCCCCTACCCCCTTCCGCGTCCCGATCATGGTGCGGTTTTTCCAGGGATTCCCTGGCTTTCGGCGCAGAACGAGGCGGAAAATAACGGTGCTTTTCGGTGCAATAAGGGTGCGATAAGGGGTGCAACAAGCATGCATAAAGGCGCGAAAACCGCGTCCCCTCGCCCCTCCCCTTTCCAGCGCCGCTCCATCATCGCTAAGAGATGGGGATGCGCATCACGGCTGGCAAATTCAAAGGGCGAACGCTTGCCACACCCAAGGACCTGAGCGTCCGGCCGACCTCGGACAAGGTCCGCCAAGCCGTCTTCAACATATTGGAGCATAAGGATTTCGGCTTTGCGTTCCGGATCGAGGGCGCCCGCGTCATCGACCTCTTTGCCGGGACCGGCGCCTTGGGGATCGAGGCGCTCTCGCGCGGCGCGCGCTATTGCCTGTTCGTGGACGATTCGGCTGCCTCGCGCGCGCTGATCCGGGAGAATGTCGAAGCGCTGGGCCTCACCGGGGAGACCAAGATCTGGCGGCGCGATGCGGCCGAGCTTGGCCCGCTGGATACGCTCCGGCCCTTCGATATCGCCTTTCTCGATCCGCCCTATCGGAAGGATTTGCTCAAGCCTGCCTTGGCCGGCTTGCGCGACGGGAAATGGCTGAACACGCCCGCGCTCATCGTCGCGGAAATGGCGGCGGAGGAGGATTGTCCGCCTACGGACGGATTCGAAATGGTGGACGACCGCCTCTATGGGGATACGCGAATCGCGATCCTGAAGACCGCCTAACCCTCCCAGCGGCGGACGCGGCCGATATCGACATGGAGAAAATCGTCGTCCGGATCGGGGTAATAGCCGACCCCTCCCATGCGCATCGCGAGCGCGGTCTCGTAGAGTTTGCGCAACGGGCGGCCGGGGAGCGAAATGTCGGCCGCCATCCCCTTCATGTGCAGACTGTTCGACGCGACACCCGAATCCAGCTCGTGCAGCGCGGCATTGGTTTCAGGCGAGCGGTAACCGCTCGTCAACTCGAAGCGGCAATCGGCTTCGAGCCTCGTCCCCAGTTCATGAAGCAAATCGAGAAGCCGCGTGGCGATGGGGTGCACCTCGTCCGACCGGTAATCCCGAAGCGCATCGTCGATATCGGCGAGTGCATCGGGGACGTATTTGCCTTCGACCCAGTAATCGGCTCCGTCCAACTGCTCGCCCGTATTGGTGCAGTCGAAGGACAGAGTTCGCACATTGAGCTGCTTGAGCCCGACGAGTGCGGGCGCTGCCAGGGCGCGGGCCGGGACGCCCAAACCCGCAACGGAGGCGAGTGCTGCCCCGCCGCTCAGATGCAGGAACCCACGGCGTGAAATCGTCCTGCGCACACGTGCCCCCATCGGAAATTTCCCACTAAAGAGCTGCCGGGCACATTTCAAGGGAATAAGGTAAATGAAGGGTAAAATTCGCGGACGCCATGAATAATCGGATGCCCTTTATTGAGCTTGAGCTAAGGTGAATCGAAGTCCAGGGCCCGCTCAATATTGCGAACGGCCGAGCTTATGCTGGAACCCGAGCCGGATCAGCGGCGGCCGAAGAGGCGCTCGATGTCGGCGAGCTTCAATTCCACATAGGTCGGGCGACCGTGATTGCACTGGCCGGAATGGGGCGTGGATTCCATCTCGCGCAGAAGCGCGTTCATTTCATCCCCATTGAGCCGGCGCCCCGAACGGACAGAGGTGTGGCAGGCAAGGGTGGCGAAGAAATGATCGAGCCGCTCCTTCAGCGAGGAAAGCGATTCGGTTTCGGCCAAATCGTCGGCGAGATCGCGGATCAGCGTCTTGATGTCGATCTGGCCGAGGAGGGCCGGAACCTCGCGCACCAGAAGGGCGCCCGGACCGAAGCCTTCGACCACCAGACCGAGCGCCAGCAAATCGTCGGCGCGCGCGAGCACCCGCACCGCTTCGGCTTCGTCCAGCTCGACGATTTCCGGGATCAGCAGCGGCTGGCGCTTCACCCCGCCATTCTCGAATCCGCGCTTCATGCGCTCATAGACGAGGCGCTCGTGAGCGGCGTGCTGATCGACAATGACGATGCCGTCCGACGTTTGAGCGACGATGTAAGTCTCGTGCACCTGTGCGCGGGCGTGGCCGAGGAGAGGCGATTCGTGCGCCTCCCGTTGCGGTTCGCCATGGTCTTGCGCGGCCGGCTGTGGTGCTGCGAAGGACACCGGAGATGGTGCGGCGAGGGGCGCGTGGTAGCTGCGCGCGGACTCGGCCAGCCCCGAGAAGCGCTGCTGCACCGGCACGGGCGAGGCGTCCCGAACCTCGGGCGCGCGAAAAGCCGACAGCGCCGCGTCGGCAACGGTGGTGGAGGCGCGATGGCTTTCCTCATGCAGCGCGGTCTTCAGCGCACCCACGATCAGCCCGCGCACCAGACCCGAATCGCGGAAGCGCACTTCGGCCTTGGCCGGATGCACGTTCACATCGACGAATTGGGGATCGCAGTCGATGAAAAGGACGACCGCGGGATGGCGGTCGCGGGCGAGGAAATCGGCATAGGCGCCTTTGACCGCGCCGAGCAGCAGGCGGTCCTTCACCGGGCGGCCGTTGACGAACAGGAACTGGGCGAGCGCATTGGCGCGGTTATAGGTGGGAACGGCGGCAAAGCCCGAGAGCCGGACGGTTTCGCGCAATCCCTCGACGCGCGCTGCGTTGTCGGCGAAATCCCGCCCCATCAGCTTGGCGAGCCGGGCGAGCGCGCCTTCGAAAAGCTGCTCCTCGGCCTGGACCGAAAGCACCTGACGGCCTTCGTCGGTCAACGTGAACGCCACGTCGGGCCGCGCCATGGCAAGGCGCTTGACGACATCGATCACGGCCAAGGATTCCGCGCGTGGCGATTTCAGGAATTTGAGCCGGGCCGGAGTTGCGTAAAACAGATCCCGTACTTCGACGCGCGTGCCGGATTGTCCGGGCGCGAGGAAGCCTGCCGGTTCCGGGCCGGACATGGCGCCCCCATCGACGCGAAGGACATGGGCGTCCGAGGTCCTGGTGCGGCTCGAAATGGTCAGCCGCGCCACCGCGCCGATGGAAGGGAGCGCCTCGCCGCGAAAGCCCAGGGTCGCGATGTTGGTGAGATCGTCCTCGCCGTCCGCGCCGACCGGCAGTTTCGAGGTGGCGTGACGCTCAGTCGCCAGACGCAGCGCGTCCGCGTCCATGCCCTCGCCGTCGTCCTCGACCAGAATAAGGGAGGCGCCGCCGCCGGCGACCGTGACCTGGATTCGATGCGATCCGGCATCGAGCGCGTTCTCGACGAGTTCCTTCACCACGGCGGCCGGACGCTCCACCACTTCGCCCGCCGCGATGCGGTTGATCGTGCCCTCATCCAGGCGGCGGATTGCAGGGAGCGGCTTGGTTTCGACCCCCATGGTGGGCTCTCTTTGCGACTCGGAGACGAAGACTAACCCAGATTTTGCCCGGGTTGCACTTTTGTTCTCATGCCGGAGTGACCGGAAACCGCGCTTCTCCACAAGCAAATGGCGCCGCCGGGAATCCCCGGCGGCGCCATTGGTGCCCTGCCCTATATTATTTGCCGATCGGCGGCAGCCCGCCCTTATAGGCGAAGCGCTGCACGCGCTGGCCCTGCACTTCGGCGCTGTAGATGTTGCCTTTCGAGTCGATGGCGATGTTGTGGAGGTTCTCGAACTCGCCGGGGCCACGGCCGACGCGGCCGAAATCGCCGATGATCTTGCCGTCGCTGCGGCGGAAGACGTGGATCTGGCCATTCGGGTCGTCGGAGGTGAACCAGATGGTCTGCCCCTTGTCCGGCCAGAACACGGTCGAGCCGGTCACGCCGGGCGCCGTCGAATCGCGGAGCAGCGCGATTTCGCGGATGAAGGTGCCGTCCTTCTTGAAGATCTGGATGCGATTATTGGCCCGGTCGGAAACCACGACTTCGCCGTCATTGGTGATGCGGATGCCATGGACGGGATTGTTGAACTGTTGCGGCAGGACCTTGGGATCGTAGGTGATCTTTTCATCCGTCGGCGGCTTGCCGTAAGCGCCCCAGGTGCGCTTGAAGGCGCCGGTGTCGGCGTCGAACACCACCACGCGATGATTGAAATAGCCGTCGGCGACATAAAGCTCGTTGGTCGCGGGATCGACCACCATGTCGGCGGCGCGGCCGACGCGGGTCTGGTCCAGGCTGTTGGTCTGCTTGGCGGACTTCCCGATCATCATCAGGAATTTGCCGTCCTTGGTGAACTTGACGATCATCCCGTCATTTTCGCCATTGCCGCCGAACCAGATGTTGTTCTTGTAATCGAGGAAGATGCCGTGCTCGTTCTGGGGCCAGTCGAAGCCCTTGGCGGTTTCCGGCCCGCCCCAGGCCTGCACCACGTCGCCCGCCTGATTGAATTCGATGACCGAAGGGGCGGTCGAGCAGCAGATGGATTTGTCGCCATCCTGGGCGCGGCGGTCGCGCTTGTTCACCGTGCGGGGACGCTGGGTGATCCAGATATTGTCGTCCTTGTCGACGAAGATGCCGCCGATCTGGCCCAGGATCCAATTGTGCGGGAGCGGCTTGGGCCAGGTCGCGTCGATCTGGAATTTCGGTCCCTCATCGGCAATGACCGAACCGGACAGCGCGAATACCGCCAGTCCGGCGAATGCAAGCATGCGACCCAATCGTGCCACTGATCCCTCCTGCTTTCCCGTGCGGTCGATCGAGATGACCGCCGCAATCGGGGAGGGAAACTACCGCCAATGCCAGGGTGACTGCAATCTGGCGACTGCAATCTAGCGCGCGGCGGCGGCGGGCGCGTTTTGCGGCTTTTGCGCCGGAGCGGCGGCTGCGGGCGTGCCCACGACAACCACGACGAGGCGCGCCGGATCGTAATATCTCTTCGCCATTTGATTGACCTGGGAAAGGCTCACGGCCTCGATCATGGCGTTGCGCCTGACCACATAATCGGCCGGCAGCCCAGAACGCTGATAGCCATTGAGCGTGCGCGCAATCTTGGCGTTGGAGTCGAGGCCCAACGGGAACGATCCCGTGAGATAGGTCTTGGTGTCGGCCAATTCCTTGGCCGTGGCGCCGTCTTTGGCGAAGCGCGCCATTTCGGACTTGGTGACGTCGAGGGCGGTTGCGATCTTGGTTTTGTCGCTCTGCACTTCGCCCACGATGATGGAGGCCGAGCGGAAATCGTCCATGTTGGTGGAGATGCCATAGGTGAGCCCGCGCTTGTCGCGGACTTCGTCCATCAGGCGGGCCGAGAAACCGCCGCCGCCGAAGATGTAATTGGTGACGAAGACCGGAATGAAATCGGGATCGGCGCGCATCGGGCCTTCGAAGCCGAACACCGCGACGGGCGCCCGCTCATCGCGCGGGATCGACTGGGTATGGGGCTTGCCGGCGTCGGTGGGCTTGGCAACGGGTGGAACCGATTTTGCGGGCAGCGGCGTGAAGAGGGCCTGGAGATATTTCTTGAGCTGCACTTCGGTGATGTCGCCCGATACCGCGACCTTGATGCCGCCACGCACCAGATGATCGGCGGCAAAGGCCTTGATGTCGCCGGGCTTGATCGCGGCGATCCCGGCGGGTGTCCCGTCGGGCGGACGGCCATAGGGATGCGCACCGAAATAGGCGGCGTACCAGGCTTTCACCGCGGCGCGCGCGGGGTCCTCGTCCTGTTGTTTTTCGGAGGCGAGGATCGCCACCCGCATGCGCTCGACGGCTTCGGCATCGAAGCGCGGATGGGCGAAGGCAAGGGCTGCCAGGCGAAACGCTTCGTCGGCGTTCTCCTTCAGCGTCGTCAGGGTGACGACGATATAGTCGCGATCGGCTGCGGCCTGAAAACGGATGGCGCGCGATTCCATGGCCTGCTTGAAGGCATCCGTTGCGAGATCGCCTGCGCCCTCGTCCAGAAGCGAGGCCGTCATGTTGGCAAGGCCGGGCTTGTCAGGCGGATCGTAGGCCGAGCCTGCGGGGAAGGAGATGTTGACCGCGATCATCGGGAGCGCGTGCTCTTCGGAGAGCCAGGTCTCCACACCCGTCGGCCCCTGCACGGTCTTGACCGTGATGGCCTGGGCGAAGGTGGGGATGAGCAGCACAAGCAGAATCAACGCGAAGAATGTCATCCCGGGCGAGCGCATCGCGCGAGACCCGGGGCCTGCCCAGCCGCTGCGCCGTGGGTCCCGGTTCGCGCTCCCCCCGGCTCGATGCCGGGGCCCGCTGGCCGGGATGACAGGTTGTTTTTGCTTCATGGTTCTGCCTTCGGCGAGATGCGGCCGGTCACCGCCTCCTGTTTCACCAGAAAGGTTTGCGCCACCTTTCGCACATCCGCCGGATTGACGGCGCGGATGCGGTCCGGCCATTCCTCGACATCTTCGATCTTCTGTCCGATCGAGAGCGCCACGCCATAATCCTGGGCCAGCAGAAACTGGTTGTCGTGCTGATAGGTGTAGTTCGCGATCAGCTGCGTCTTGGCGCGGTTGAATTCGCCCTCTTCCGGCACGGCACGCGTCAGTGTCGCGATCACCTGGTCCATCGCGGCCTCCAGCGTATCGAAGGAGACGCCGTCGCGGGGCACCGCGAAGACGGTGAACTCGCCGGGCCCGCGCGTGTTGCCGTCATAATTGGCGCCGGCCTCGACGGCGAGTTTGCGGTCCATCACAAGCGTCTTGTAGAGCCGGCTGGTCTCGCCATTGCCGAGGATGGTGCCCATCACTTCGAGCGCCTCCGCGGTCCCCTTGGGCCCGCTGACATAGCCCGGCACCCGATACATGCGCAGGAGCTGCGGCAGCTTGGTGCCGGGAATGGCGAAATTCATCCGCGTTTCGGCAAGCCTGGGCGGCGGCGGCTCGTTCGCGCGCGGGGCCAACTCGCGGCTGGGCACGGCGCCGTATTTTTCCTCCGCGAGCTTTTTCACCTCGTCCGGCGTCACGTCGCCCACCACCATGACGATGGCGTTGTTGGGCGCGTAATGATGGGCATAGAAGTCGAGCGCCTGGGTGCGCCCGATGCTGCTGACTTCTTTCTCCCAGCCGATCACGGGGCGGCCATAGGGATGGGAGAGATGAAGCGCTGCCTCCATCTGTTCCTGGGCGAGCGCCTGCGGCTCGGAATCGATGCGCAGATGGCGCTCCTCCAGCACCACGTCGCGCTCGGTCGTGACGTTGGGCTCGGAGAGGTCGAGATTGGTCATGCGGTCGGCTTCGAGCCCCATCATGATGGGAAGCCGGTCCTTGGCGATGCGCTGAAAATAGACGGTGAAATCCTCAGAGGTCTGGGCGTTGTCCTGGCCGCCATTGCGCGCGACGATTTTCGAGAGCTCGCCGTTCGGCACCGTCTTGGTGCCTTTGAACATCAGATGCTCGAAGAGATGGGCTTCGCCCGAAAGGCCCGGCGGATCGTCGCTGCCGCCGACATGGTACCAGACCATGTGGGTGACAACGGGCGCGCGGTGATCGGGCACCACCACGATCTGCAGGCCGTTCTTGAGCGTGAAGAGGGTCGCTTTGCTGGCGCCGCGGGACTCGGTTTCGGCGGCAACCGCCTGGGTGGGCGGGGCGAGCCAATTCTCCGCGAGCGCGAGGGCCCCCACGCACGCGCCGAGAAGGAGAACCCCCGCGAGCGCTTTATGGAGGGGCTGCATGCGTTCGTCCGTCTAGCGTGGAGCCGGCATGGCGGCAGGAGCGGCGGCAGGTTGAGCCGCGGCCGGAGCGGCAGGTTGAGCCGCCGCCGGCGCCGTCGCCCGCTGATTGAGCACCTTGGCCGAGAAATCCAGGCCCTGGTCTTCCTGGCCCGCATCCGAGGTGATGCTGCGCCTGATATTGGGATCGACCGAGAGCGCGTTGGTCTTGGTCAGAAGCAGCTTCTCGCCGTCGCTGTAATCGGCGCCGAGAGCCGCCGCCGCCATGGCCGAATTCTGCGGAAACAGCACGTTGCGGCCGGCATCGTCGGGATCGGGCTCGTTGCGGGAAGCGGCACCGGGCTGCGGCGGGCGGAGATTGTAATCGGGCGGCAGCACCAGCGGCGCCTTGGTGAGAACGGTGAATTCGTCCGGCGGCAGCTTTGCCGCGCCCGTCGCCTCGCGCACGCTGTCGCAGCCCATCAGCGCCACGCCGGCGCCCAACAGGGCCGCCGCCGCGACCGTCCGCATCACACGATTCCGTCTCGCCATATTCGCCTTACCGGACTGCCGGCTCCCTACGCTTGCTTTTCCACGAAGAAAAACGCCTCCAGGACAATCCCGATCGCGCCCACCGTAATGGCCGCGTCGGCGACGTTGAAGACATACCAGTCATGGCCGAAGGCGTAAAAGTGGAAAAAATCCGCCACCGCCCCGTAGATGGCGCGGTCTATCACATTTCCGAGCGCGCCCCCGATCACGAGCCCGAGCCCCAAGGCCAGCACGCGGCGCTCGACTCTGGCCAGCCAGATCGAAAGGCCCACCACCGCGACCACCGAAATGACAATCCAGATGATGGCGCCGGCAAAGCTCTGGGCCGGGAAAAGCCCATAGGAGACGCCGGGATTCCACACCATCACCATGTCGAAGAAGGGGAGCACGGGAATGCGCGCGGCGGGCCCGAGCGCGCGGAAGGAAAGGCCGTAGAGCAGCAGGTTCTTGGAGGCCTGGTCGGCGATGAAGGCGAGGACAGCCACGATCCAGCCGATGCGCTGCGGGGTCATGGGCATCTGGCCTCAACCAAGGTGAAATCGATATTGAGCGTGCGGCAGCCCCTTCCACCGCCTCCGGCGGTCCCCCTCCCCCGTAAACGGGGGAGGATCACTAGCGGACGCCGGTCGCTCATGCGACAGCGGCGGCGCAGCGGTTGCAGAGGTCCGGGTGTTCGGGATGCGAACCGACCTCGGGGAGTACCATCCAGCAGCGGCCGCATTTGGCGCCGTCCGCATGCGCGAACACGACGCCCGCCCCCGCCACATCGGCGAGGCGGAAGGCGTCCGCGGGCGCCACGCCTTGCACGATCTTCGCGCCCGAGGTGATGGCGATTTCGGAAAGGCTCACATCGCCGAACAGGCGCACATCGCCCTCGTCTTCGACATAGAGCGTGGGGGCGGCTTCCAGACTGGCGCCGATGGTCTTGGCGGCGCGTGCGATTTCGAGCGCGCCTGTCACCACCCTTCTCAGCGCGCGCACCCGGTTCCATTTCTGGAGCAGCGCATCGTTCTCCCAATCTTCGCCCACCTCGGGGAAGACTTCCAGATGCACGCTCGCTTCCGCCCCGTAGCGCGTCGTCCACGCCTCTTCCATGGTGAAACAGAGGAGCGGCGCAAGCCAGGTGACGATGCGCGTGAAGAGGGCGTCGATAACGGTGCGGGCAGCGCGGCGGCGGGTGCTCGTCTTCACGTCGCAATAGAGCGCGTCCTTGCGGATGTCGAAATAGAAGGCCGACAAATCCGTGGTCGCGAAATTGAACACGAGCGTGAACACGCGATTGAAGTCGTACTCCGCGTAGCCGGCGCGCACCTCGGCATCCAGCGCCGCGAGACGCGCCAGGATGAAGCGCTCCAGCTCCGGCATCTCGTCGGGCGCGATGCGTTCGAGTTCGTCGAAGCCTTCCAGGTTGGCCAGCATGAAACGGATGGTGTTGCGCAGGCGGCGATAGGAATCGACCGCGGCCTTCACGATCTCGGGCCCGATGCGCAAATCTTCGGTGAAATCGGACGACGCCACCCA
>Ga0265338_10005696_pt1 | contig 16117 bp, 15 predicted proteins | sample 42126metaG_FD_193579 | JGI IMG/M metagenome (GOLD analysis project Ga0265338, IMG submission 193579) | Rhizosphere microbial communities from Carex aquatilis grown in University of Washington, Seatle, WA, United States - 4-21-26 metaG | ecosystem: Host-associated > Plants > Roots > Rhizosphere... | reverse complement strand
ATCACCGCCTGCGCGGCTGCGTGCGCAAGCTCGTTGAACGGCCCCACCACAAACGACGAGAGCGTAAAGCGCGGGTTGAGGTTGCTGCGCGCGTGCACGGCCTCGAGCGGGAGTTCTGTCGGCGGCGGGGGTACTACGCGAGCGGCTTCTTCGGAAGACTTTTTAATGCCGCGCGAAATGATGTACTCTACCGTGCGCACGCTCTCGGAGAGGCTACGTAAAGAGCGTAAAATATCCTTATGGAACTTGGTAGAAAGCCAATCCCGGGCAAATTGGCTTGGCACCCCAAGGTACACCGAGCCGTCTTCTATCCGCACTATATGAGTATCTTTAAACCACGTGTTGAAGTTGGGTTTGGATATGCTCAGCTCGAGCTCTACCAAAGTATTTTCCCAAAGTTCTTTCGTCGTAGTCATGGTGGTAGTACTCACAGCATACGCGTCTAAACTAACCGCGTCAAAAAACGCGTTTTTGTGCACAAGTTGTGGAGAAAGTGGGGATAGTGTATGTTTTATACATGTCACAAACCTACCAGCCAAAAAAGCGCAAGCGCGCCCGCTCGCACGGGTTTCTTAAGCGCAAGGCCACCCCGGGCGGCCGTGCTACGCTTCAGCGCCGCGCCCGCAAGGGGCGCGCCCGCGTAACGGTCTAACCGCGGCCCTTCGTGCTATGCTAAAAAAGAGCAAGCGTCTGCGGGCCGAGGAGGTGGCGCAGGTGATGAAAACCGGCCGTTCAATGCGCTCTGCGCATCTGCAGGTAAAGTTTGCTCCTGCGGGCACTATGCTCCGCGCCGCCGCCGTAGTGCCTAAGTCGCTTGCCCGTAAGGCAACCCTGCGCAATGCGCTCCGCCGGGCGCTTTACCGAGTTTTAGCCGCCGCCAACACCGCTCAGATAAGCGGCCATGCGGTCTTTTTTGTCCGCGGTCTCCCTAAAGAAAAGCTTGCAGCCACGTTTGCGCAAGAACTCGCTTCGCTCCTCCCTTCCCTTGCCGCCACAGTACATAAAACACGGTAAGCTCTATGTTATTTACGACCTTTTTAATCAAGCCTCTTTACAACGCGTTCATATTCCTTATCGGGGTCATGCCGCACGGCGACGTCGGGTTTGCCATCATCGTGATGACGCTTTTAATGCGTGCTATTTTTTACCCCGCGTTTACCGCTTCTATCCGGACTCAAATGGGGATGGCAGCCGTGCAGTCGGAGCTCGACGAGATCAACGTTAAATACAAAGATGACGCCAACGAAAAGGCAAAGCGCACTATGGCGCTCTACAAGGAACGCAATATCCGCCCGCTCGCCGGTTTTGTCGCCATACTCGTGCAGATCCCCATATTCATAGCCCTGTACTACTCTATTTCCCGCGAAGGTTTGCCGCACATAGCCACCAACTTGCTCTACCCGTTCGTGCATGCGCCTGCGACCGTCAACATTGTATTTTTAGGCATACTCAATTTGCTTCAGCCGCATAATATTATTTTGGCGGCTGTTGTCGCCTTTTTGCAGTACTTGGTGGTGCGACTCTCGACTATGCGCACCAAAAATGCCGTTACTAAACCGCTTGCGCCCGACAAGGCGCAGATGCAGGCCATGCAGCAAAACCTCATGCTCTACGCGCTGCCTATTTTGTATGCGTTTATCGTATACTCGCTCCCGGCCGTGGCCGGCCTCTACTTCGGGGTAAGCAACCTCATCTCGCTCGGCCAAGAGCTCATCATCCGCCGGCAGCTCCGGCGTCAGTAAACCGCCAACTAAAGCGCGTCAAGTTCTTTCTTTTAGCTTTTTAGTTTATAGTGGGCCGTATGGACCATGCGGCGCTTAAAAAATTGACGGAAGACCTACTTAAAGCACTCGGCATATCGGCCGAGACGGTAACGGTAAGCGGCACGCACCGCACCGTGGTTGCCATAACCACGGCAGAGTCGGCACTCCTCATAGGCCAAGGCGGCGAGGTTTTGCGCGCGCTCAACGCCGTAGCCAAGCGCCTCGCGGAGGCAAAATATGGCGCCAAAGAAAGTAAAGAATCCGCGTCTTTCATCATCGACGTCAATGGATACCAGGAGGCGCAGCTTGAGAGCGTGCGACAAAGCGCCCGGATGCTCGCGCAGCGCGCCCGCCTTTTTAAGCACGACGTAGAACTCGAACCCATGAGCCCTTACGAGCGCTTGGTGGTGCATGAGCTATTTGCCGAAGACCCCGACATAGCTACTGAGTCTGCCGGCGAAGGCAAATTTCGCCACATCGTCCTTAAATATAAAAACAGCTAGTTGCTGAGCAACACGCCCCATAAGGCGCGCGCGCCTTTGGTAGTAAAAGAAAGGTACTGCTCGTCGGGAGAGAGCGACATTTCGAATATGTCCGATGCAATTCCGCCATCGCTGGAGCCGGGTGTGGCGATAGCAACACTCAAGCCGCTATTTAGCGCATAGGCAGAAATACCGTCGGGATAACTTGCCGTGCCCGCGTGCCACAAGTCCAGATAATTTGCGGTCGTGGTTTGCAAAGGAACAGCGCAATACAATATATTAATGCTGAGGGAACTCCAGATGCATTTCTCGGGCATGGGATTAAACGAAAGCGACATATCGGTTCCATTTTTTATATTGTGGGCGTAGGTAGCTTCGTTCGTGCCATCGGATTTTTCGTACACGATCTCGGAAAAGAAAGGATCGGCCGTCGCGCTAAGGCCTGGCGCTGAAACGAGCTGCGATATGCTGCCACTTTTTATATCAACAGCAAAGGCCATGCCAGTTACACCCGCAGCGGACTTTGTCTGCACTAATAGAGTGCTTTGCGACGGCCAAGAAATAAGGAGCTGCGAAAGGGGCAGCGAGAACACTTTTTTGCTGTTTGTGCCGTCAGACTTTGCAATATAGCCGTCGGAACCGTTTTGCGTTTTAAGCAGGTAGGCTACGCTTCTGCCATCGGGCGACGCCGCGATGTCGGTGATATTGTCCGGCAAAAATTGTATACGTGTCGGCTGTATAACGCTTGTAGTGGTGGCCTGCGGGAAGCCGAGGTACACCGTCTTTACCACCCCAGTGTCATCGACATACTGCATGATGGCCGCATTGCCGCCTTCTAACCACACGGCACGCTGCCCGCCGGGGATGGTTACGTTGGATACGACGCGCGGCACTGCGCCTGCGACGCCAAGCGGCACGTCAAACACATGGCCGTCATCTTGGTTTATATAACGGGCTATAGTCGTGGTCGGGCGCAATGTTTGGATGAGCATCGCGCCCACGACCGGGCCGTCGGTTATCTTGAATATTTTTTGCTCGGCCGAGGCCGTAGTGTTTATAGTTTGGTTTACATTGAGGTCTGTATTAACGCTGCTCGTATTGCTGTTGCTAGGGTTATTACCAAAGGCGCTGGTAGGACTCCCGGTATTTGTGGAAATAGAGTTAGTGGAGCGGAAAAAGAAAAACCATATACCTGTCGTCATAACAAGCAGCAAAATAAGAAAACCCAGCGCTATGTAAATATTTTTTTGCGTCATGGATTAATATAAGAATTTGAGGGGTCAGTACTGTATGCTGCTGGGGTCTCACAGATGAATCCTCCTGCTACTTGGTTTGCTGCCACCTTGCCTCCTTTTTGTGTGCAGTTGTTTGTAAAAGTATTTTGCTGTTCTGCGGTAGGAAGATTTTGCGCATTGTAGGTTAAGGTAGTGGCGTCTTGCAACTTGCCGGTTAATCCATCTTGCGCCATTTGGTCTGGCGTCAATTGCGTCAATGTAGGGGAAGGAGCAGATACCGTACTATTGCTTGCATTGCTCGTAACCGTACAGTTACTGGTTCCACCCGCGGGGCATGGATTTAAATTAAAATTAAGCAGGTTGGGGTTTATGGTGTTGAGTATGAGCCACGAGCCCGCTATAAGGAGTATCGCCCACAGCGAGGCTTGCGCGCGCTGTATGCCGGCGTTTTTGCCGCCCGCGGAACTCGACACCATATACTGTACGCCGCCGATGGTGAGCGAGAGCACGGCAATAAGCGCACCGGCCGTTATGAGTATTTTAAAAATGGCATTTATAATGACGTGCAAATTGTTTGGGGCAACTAACGCATTGGTATCGCTCGTGACGCCGGGGATAGGCTCGAGCGCCGTGTAGCCCAAATTGCAATTTGTGCACGGTGCGGTTGTGTTTTGCGCGACCGCTGTGTTGCTCGGCGCCGAGTTTGTCTGCGGGGGAGTCACGTTAGAGTTTACGCACGATGTGCCGTTGTAAACGAATTGAGAGCCATATAGCTGCTGGCAGCCTGCAGTAGTATTGAGCTGCTGGGCAAATGCCGGGGCGGCAGCAACAAACCATGTCGGAGTTATCGAAATAAGCAGTATTAAAATACTTAAAAGTTTTTTCATAAGCCGAAGAGCGATGTGTTAGCTGATTGTCCGAACACTATTTGCACGGCTGTTTGCGCCGCCTGCACCAGCATAGAAGTATCGTTGTTTTGCACGCTCACCCCGATGGTTGCCGAGCCCGCACCGCTGCCTGTTTGGCGGAGCGTAAGCATGCCCTCAGCGGCGTTAGGGCCGGTCGTGCTGTCGTCGTTGAGCGTCCACGCGTAGGTTGCCGCGCCGCTTGCGAGACTCTCGTTGGAAAAATTGTACGGGACGGCCTGTATGGTTAATTCTTTAGCGCTTAAAGACAGCGTGCTGGGCAGCGCCGTGTCGAGCAAGAGCCCGCGCAGCGGGTCTTTTTCATATAAAAGTATCTCTGGAGCCGTTGCAGGAATTATAACCTCGCCATACCCAACCTGGTTAGCGCCGTAGTAGACCGCAACCTCGGCGTCTTCTTGCGGCTGCAGTTGGTCGCCGGTAAAGGTAAGCGAGTTTTGCCCGAGCCCCGACTGCTGCGGCACCGGCTGGTCGTTGAGCGTCCACTGATACGAGAGGTTGCTTGTAGAAATGCTTTTCCCGTTTACCACGATGCTCGGGAATGCAACTACCTTAAGCCCAGAGCCGCCGCTGTAGAGCGGCTTGCCTTTATACAGGGGCGGCGCGCTCGTGTCGGCCTCCCATATCATGCTCACAGACGATGGCGTGAACGTCCAATCGTTGGTGAGCGTGCCTTCAGAACTCGAATCTACCTCGACATGTATGCGTGTCTGCGTGCCCAATGCCCCGGTGGTAAAAGTAAAATCGCGCTGCCCTACCCCTTTGGATATTACTTTACCGTTTTCGCTCCAGGTGATGGCGGAGTTGCCCAAAAAAGTGCCGACGCCTTGCGCCTCGATGGTTACTTGCGTATTGGGGCCAGGCGTTTGGGGCGAGACGATGTACTGTATGGGTGCCGGCACTGCAGAGCCTAGTTGTGCATGCGCAAGGCTGGCCCCCGCCAAGAGCGCAAAAAATCCCGCGGAGTATGCGTAATTAAGCAGCTTTTTGTACATACGGTTGGTTATCGTTTGCGGCAAAAAGCGGTTTGCGTGACGCGATGTCGGCATTAATGCCCGGCGATTTAAGATCGAGTGGCACGCGCTGTTTTGATCCCGTACCATTGTCGTTGGCAGTAGTACGCTGCGGAGTTTGCAAAGCGTGTCTAACGGTAGCGGCGGTTTTTAGAGCCGCACCCGGGTTGGATATGGAAATGTCCTTTGCTGACGAGGTTATTTTTGCCGCTGCGCCTAGTATGCCTCCTTTTTCCTCGCCCACTTTTTGAATAATTCCCGCAGTAACCAGCCCTATCCATACCGGCAAGGCGTTGAGCCCGGGTACGAGGCTTAATACAACTCCGAACGGGCCGAACTTTGGATGAAACATCTTGTTATTTATGAGCAATAACAACAATCCGGCGCCCATGGTTATGTTAATGCAAAAACTTTCTATAATGCCAAGAAAAAAGCCGATACCGGGGAGGATAGCAAAACCAACCTCAAGGCCGTCTGCAAGGCCTGTTATAAAGATCGCATAGAGTAAAAGAAGTATGTACAGCGGCTTCATGCCTTTTTATTGTACCGCGCCTTCGGCGCGGCTGGCGGCCAAATCGGTGCGCGACTTGCGCAGCGCGAGCACCTGCGACGGATCGGAGGTGATTATCTGGTCTTCGGTGTATGAGGCTATCACTTTTATCGCCACATGTTTGAGCCCCGCAAAGAATATCCCCTCCCCCACGTCGCTTTCGAGCAGAAGGTACTTTTCCTCATCCGATAGGTTGAAGGTTTTCTGCAAGTTGTCGATAGTGGTCGGCGATTGCTTGAGCAAAAGCTGTATAGAGGAGTTGGTGATCATCGGCAGTCCGTACGGAGACTTTAAAAAGTCGTCAACGTCCTGGGTAATGGTGGCAAGACCGAGATAATATTTGCGGCCGCGCTTTGCCATGCCGTACAAAAAGCTGGCCGTGTCCTCGCTTTTCATCATCCACCACGCCTCGTCTATCACCAAGAGGCGCTTTTTGAGCGTCTTGCGCACCGTGTTCCATATGTAGTGGGTTATCAGGTACATCGCAACAGGCTTCAAGTCATCTTCCATGTCGCGCACAGAAAAGACGACAAACTTTTTATTTATGTCCACGTTTGTCGGCCGGTTGATAAACCCGGCCCAGGTGCCTTTGGTATATTTGCTCAACCGCTGCACCAAGCTCTCGGACCCATCCATGCCCGCGAGCACCAGCTCGAAGTCGCTTAGGAGCGGCGGCTCTATTTCCTGGAAGTTGCTATCAATCGTAATGTCTTTAAGCGCGTACGTTTCCGTTATGGCGCGGTCGATTATGGCGTCTTCTTCCGGGCTTAAGCCGCCGAGCATGATGCGGAACATCCCGACAAGCGCCACGATATTGCTGCGCAGCACGTCGGCCGAACTTTCATCTTCCCTCGGCGGCGCCAGGTCGAACGGGTTTATATGGTGCTCAGAGTTGAGGGAAATATTAAAGTAGCGTCCGCCCACCGTTTGCGACAAAAATTCATACTAGCGCTCCGGGTCGATGACGATAACTTCCGTATCGAACATGAGCGTGCGCAAAATCTCCAGTTTGGTCGCGTAGCTTTTGCCCGAACCAGACTTGGCAAATATTACCGAGTTGTAATTCTCGAGAGAGAATCGATCAAATAAGACCAGGCTTGCGTTATGTCTGTTCACGCCGTACAAAATGCCTTTGTCGGAGGTAAGGTCGAACGACACGAACGGAAATATCGATGAGAGCGGCGAAGAATTTAATTTGGAATTGACGCCGAGCTCGTCGCGGCCAAGCGGCAGCACCGACTTGAAGCCCTGTTCTTGCTGAAAGAGCGCCGGCTTTACGTACACCAAACGGCTCTCGAGCATCGATTTTATCTCGCTCTCGGCCTTGTCGAGCGCTTCAGTCGAAGCGCCGTAAATGGTTATATAGACGCCCACGTCAAAGAGCTTTTCCTGCGCCTGCTGGAGCTGGTCGCGCAGCTGCTCTAAGTCTTGATAGGCGGTGTCGAGTATCGGGTCGCGCACCAGGCCCTTTTCTTCCCTTGCCATGATTTGGCTTTGCACCTCAGCCACTTTTTTTTGGAACTTTTTCAATACATCGGCCGAGTCGAGCGGGTGGATGAAGATGGAAATATCGAGCACATGGTCGAGGTTGATGACCGGCGCAAACCAGCTGTCGGTCAAGGTGCGCGGGTAAGACATAACAAAGAATGTGCGCGCTATCTTGTCGCCCAGGTTTATCTCGCGCGGCGTTATCTTTAAAGCCGAAGGCGCTATGACGTCTTGGAGTTCGAGCACGCCCTCTTTGTATATTTGTTCGGGCAAAATGGGCGCCACGGGCGCGGCACTGCCCGCTTTTGGAGAGGATTTTAAAAAGTCGAGGATCGCCATAAATGTAAGTTAAGTATCAGGTATCAAGTTTCAAGTAGCAAGGGCGGATGTTCTTTAATTTGATACTTGAAACTTGCGATTTGCTACTTACCGTCGAGGTTAGTTACTTGCAAAGGTTTTTCGAGCTCGCCCGGGTTGAACAGTTTATAGAAGAGCTCTATGACCTCTTCGGTACCGAGGTTGACCACGCGCACGCCGGTGCGCACAAGCCCCTGCTCTATAACCGATACGCGCTCTTCAAGCTGTGTGCGGTACTGCTCGAACTGCTCGTTGGTGAGCGTCGCCGAAGAGGATCCGCCGGATGAAATGAGCGAGCCCAAGGTGCCGGTAATCCCGCCGCCGCGGCTGATGATGGCCGGGTCGTACGGCACGACAATGAAGAAATTTTTGCTCATGATGTTGGCGCGCTGGGTGAAGTCTTTTATAAAAGCGATATACTCGCGTATCTGGATCTTCATCAGGTCGTCGAGCTCCTGCGCATACCGCTCCTCCAAAAGCGCGATGTACGGCCGGATGTCGAGGTCGCGGCTTTCTATAAAAAATTGCACGGTAAACTCGAGCGAGTTGAGGAAGTTTTGAAACTGCCCGATGATAGCCTGCTGCTCGTCCGCTCCCTTGAGCGCCAGATTGATGCTCGACGCCATCAAAAGCGCGCGCAAGCTGCCGTCTTTCAGTATCACGACGCCGTCGCGCACTTCTTTTATCGGCACAAAGGCTTGCGTCGCCTCGGCTTTTACTTTGGTGTTGGTGGGCATGTGAGTGTAAGTATCAAGTTTAGATTTCAAAACCGTTGCGGGGCGCTTCGATAGTACTGGGAGCGTTGCGGTCTTTTATGTTTAATGACCAAGAAAGGTCTTTGAGCCGGCTGTTGGAGAGCTTTGGCACGCCGAGCGTGGTGAGCGTTGCTGCATCGGCAGCCTGCGGAGCCGCTCCGGCTTTGTTTCCGGGAGCTCGGACCTTCCATAAATACAACTTATTGCCAAAAAAGTAGCCCGTCGCGTGCTCAATGACCACGATAAACGGGCGGTCATTAACCTTGTAAAACGCCAGCGCCAGCGCCAGCGCGATGACCGGCAGCATGCACAGCACCGCAAGATAGAGCGGCAGCAAGGTAAAAAATAGCAGGCATAATCCCCCGCCGCCCGCCAGGTAAATAAACTGCTTCAGCGTCAGCGGCCCGAAAATCTTGTCTTCTATCTCAATAAACTGAGGAACCTGATACTGCATTCCAGTATTATATCACCTCGCTATTGTTGTTCCGTGAGGGGCTTCTTGTCGAAAGCGATCCTATTCTTTTCTTTGCTCATTTCCGCTTGAAAAGCCGCCTCATCCTCCTCGTTCATGGTTTTAAAGCCGACGCTTTCTTTAAGCGCGCGTTCCTCCTTGATTTTGAGCGCGGCCGTTTCGATATCATTGTCATACTCGCTCCACACCTCTTTTTTGAGTTTCTCATCCCAAACGGGTTCTTTTGGCGCCACGACCTTGGAAGTGCCCTTATAGAGGCCATCCCCGTGATTTTTATTCAGTAAGACCAATAGGTCCTGCGGCGCATCTCTTTGGTCATCTATGTTCTCTGACAAGGGATATTTTTTGAATTTATCACTTATAACAGAAGGCTGATCTTCTCCATGTAAGGTGGAAAAAGTATCGCGAACGAGCCGGTTCGATAGACTTTCGTCTTTCGTTTCTGCCGGCGTAGCTGCGCCGAGCGCAATCCCCACGGCGGCTATTTTGGCAAACTTTTTTATTTTTTCACCCAATCCGTTCTTCGATCCCTCTATTCCCATATCCATAACTGTACCCCGCTTCTTTCTCTAACTATGCATGCTTGTGGACAAGGCGATGATATACTTTTGATGATATGGAGACTACGCTCGAGAAGGCCGGCGCAAGCGGGATAGAAATGCGCACCGATGCCGCGCAGAAAGAGCTGCTGGAGCTCCATGCTCGCGCTGCCGAGCTCGAGTCGCGCCTTCTTAAAGAAGGTGTGCCCGCCAAAAACGCACAAGGCGCTGCCGTGCAAGAAGCGGTCGCAGGCGCCTGGAAGGAACATATAAAGGCCCCCGAGGCAGCACCCGAGCAGCTTGGGGTCATAACCCTGCGGCTCACGCCCGAAGAGCATGACGCCCGCATGGCAGAGCTCATAGGCATCCTGCAGGAAAAAGGCATCACGGCGGCGATAGCTGCGGCAGAGGAGTCGAACAACGCGCACGTGATAGACGACTTCCATCGCATATTAGCCGAGTACGTCCGGGAAAATCTGCCTATAAAAGGCGCCATAGGCGAAAAGTACAAAAAAGCCTTGTCCATGGCCCTATTCGAGATAACTTTCCCCTCCCAAAACGCGGCTGATGAGAAAGAATCAGACCCCGTCAAGGCGGCCCGCGAACAGATAGCGCTGATGGAGCAGTTTTATCGCGGCATGATGCAGATGGACGCAAAGCACGGAGAATATTTTTCTTTCGAGATAGCCAACCCCGCAAAGTCGCCGCACACTTCTTTATATATAGCCGTGCCTGCCGCCCGCAAGGAATTATTCGAAAAGCAGCTCGTAGCGCTATATCCCGCCGCACGCCTAGTAGAGCAGCACGACGACTACAATGCCTTTGCCGACAACGCCCCGGTGGCCGCCTCGCGCGCCGAGTTTGCCGAACGGCACATATACGCGCTGCGCACCTATGACCTCTTGCCGAGCGACCCTTTGGACGTGCTTTTAAACGCTTTTTCTAAGCTCAACCAGGCCGGCGAGGGCGCGGCCGTGCAATTTGTCATTTCTCCCGCAGACAGCGGGCTGGGGAAACGCTATAAAGCCGCGCTCGAGTCGGTGCGCACGGGCAAAGTGTCGCTCAAGGAGGCGACCAAGATACATCTGGGCGCCGCGCGCGTGCTCCACGACATAGGATCTTTCTTCACCGGCACGGAAAAGCCCAAAGAAGAGGAGCGCATAAGCCCAGAAGACCCTCGGCTTAAAAATATAGAAAGAAAAGTGGCGAGCCCCATCCTGCGCGCCGAGATACGCATCGTGGTCTCTGCTGAAACGCTCGCCCGCGCTGAGGCGATACTCGAAGGGCTCGAGGCGCCTTTCCGGGTATTTGCCGACACGCATGGCAACTCGCTGAAGTTTTCCCGTATAAAAAGCCGTGCATTGCCGCAGTTCGAGCAGCAGTTTTCTTACCGCCTGCTCGACGAGTCCGAGGCGCTGCCGATGAGCGTCGCCGAGCTCGCTACTCTTGCGCACGTGCCGGGCAAAGCCAGCCGTCTGGCCGCGCCCGACGTGCGCCAAGACACCAGCAAGAGCGCCGGCGCCCCGCTTAATATGCCGGAGTCCGGCACATTGTTAGGCACCAATTCCTTCCGCGGGAGCGAGCGCAACGTGTACTTGGGGGCCGAAGATAGGCTACGTCATCTTTATATTATCGGTCAGACCGGCACCGGCAAGTCGGCGCTGCTTAAAAATATCGTCATACAAGATATCCTCTCGGGCAACGGCGTATGTTTTATCGACCCGCACGGCACCGATGTTATGGATATACTGTCGGCCATACCGCCGGAGCGCGCGCAAGACGTGATTTATTTCGATCCTGCATACATAGACCGGCCGATGGGTTTAAATATGCTCGAGTTTGACCCTGCCCACCCCGAGCAAGCATCTTTGGTGGTCGACGAGCTCTTTGGCATATTTAAAAAGCTTTTCGGCGCGATACCCGAAAGCATGGGCCCGGCGTTCGAGCAATATTTCCGCAACGCGGCTCTGCTCGTTATGTCCGACCCGGCAAGCGGCAACACTTTGCTCGATATAAATCGCATTTTTGGCGACGAAGCGTTCAGAGCAAAAAAACTTGCTGCCTGCAAAAACCCGATCGTAAAACAGTTTTGGGAAAAAATTGCCGAGCAGGCAACCGGCGACCAAGGCCTCCAAAACTATGCGCCGTACGTTACCAGCAAGTTCGATCAATTTACTTCAAACGAGTTCGTGCGTCCCATCATCGCGCAGCAGGAGTCCGCATTCAACTTCAGGGACATCATGGATACCAAGAAGATCCTTTTGGTGAATCTTGCGAAGGGCCGCCTCGGCGAGCTCAACGCCAACCTGCTCGGGCTGGTTATCGTCGGCAAATTCCTCATAGCCGCGCTCTCCCGCGCCGATAGCTTCGGCGCGGATTTTGCGCCGTTTTATTTGCATATAGACGAGTTCCAAAACTTCGCGACGCCGTCTATCTCGACTATTCTTTCCGAAGCGCGCAAATACAAGCTTTCGCTTACGGTGGCGCATCAGTTTATAGCGCAGCTGACCGACGAGATTAAAAACGCGGTCTTCGGCAACGTGGGTTCGATGATATCCTTCCGCATCGGCGCCGATGACGCCGAGTTTTTAGAAAAGCAATTTGCTCCGGCCTTTAGCGCCGCCGACCTGATGCGGGTGGACAACTACAACGCTTTTGTAAAGCTTCTTATAAAAGGCCAGCCGGCACAACCGTTTAACATAAAAACGCTTCCCTTCAAAAGCGGCACCGTCGGGCACCTTGATGCGCTGCGCGAGCGCTCATATGTGCTCTACGGCCGACCGCGCGAAGATATAGAAGAGGAAGTTGCAAAGAGTTTGATGTTAACAAAGTAAAAGAAAAACGAAACTTGTCTCTCGGACACCCTCTGCTGCTGGCTTGCAGTGTCGGCGTGTCCGCTCAACAAGTTTCGTTTTTCTTTTCTAGTTTTTCTACTCTACCGGCTCGCGGTAAGGGTCGGTTTTATATAGAGGCCCGGGCTTTGGAGGCTCTGCTTTTGCCTGTGGCGCTGGCGCCGGGTTGTTTGCAGGTGCGGCATTTGGGGCAGTAGGAGTTGCGGCTGCTGGCTGCTGCGGCGCAATGCTGACCGTCGGCTTGCTCAGCATCGCGTCTACCTTTGGGAGTGCGGCAGGCATGGCCGGTTTAGCGGGTGCAGAAGGAATCGTTATTGATCCGGTAGATATCGGTTTTGGCGTTGCGGGTGGCACGACCGGGGCAGCAGGAGAAATTGATACTGGCGCAGGAGTTGTAACTGGATTCACTGCGACAGAAACCGCAGGTTTTGCAACCGCCGCTTCCGCGCCAACCTTGGCAACGCTCGATGGCATCACCACCGACTTGCCGCTCTCGGTTGGCGTGGCCGTTTTTTGCGCGGAAGCTTTCATGCTTTCGCGTATTTTTGCGAACAGCGCATCGTTGATATCTTTTGCTATCGTTTCGGCCTGCGTCTTGTCGACCAAAAGGCTTTGCATGAGCATCTCCGGATAATCCGCCGTGTCGGTAAACCCGAGCATGACGTTGCTCGTTTCTACTTCAAGCGCTCCCATCTGGTCGTAGTGGAGCTTATTTTTTTCACCGACCTTTTGTATGGCTGCTACCATTTCCGGGCTGTATAAAAGCGACCGTATTTCGGCAGGCATCTGCTGCATTTTTTTCTTTACCTCTTCAGCCGTGAAGTTTCTTTGCGTTGCCATACTGCTATTTTATATCAAGCCGGCCTTAAAGGTACCTTTAGTGCCGTTACTGTTAATGTGCGCATTTGGTTCTATCTTTTTTAGGTTATCTTCGAACTCTCTGTGCTTGTTGACCAAGTCCAAACCGGCTTGCATGTCGGCATACGCCGTTGATGCGGCCGCCTCGGCGGCGTCGTGTTCTGCCTGTGCAGTGGCTAGTGCTGCGGCAGTAACAGTACCGGCTGGGGCTGTCCGCGCAGCCTCCAAAGCGGCCGCTTTTATAGCGTATTCCTGGGATGCCCTCCTGTTTTTACTGCTTGCGACGCCGTTTTCTCTCTGCAATATATTTTTGATCTCTTGCGAGACGGTAGTGTTGATCATGTCGGTCGGCCCTAAAGTGCTTATTTTATACGCGGCGTCGCCGTTTGCGGCGGAGATTTCTCGCAGCCTTCTCACTGACTTCTGGAACGGCGCCTCGACGGCCTCTTCGTCCCACTTATTTTTGATGTCGTCTTTGTCTTGCTGCGGTATATCAAGGTTGTCCACTTTCTTCTTCTGGTCCTCAGTGAACAGTACGATCAACCTCTTTAGGTCGACGACCGACATATTCTTCATGTCATTTTCTCCGAGAGATTGTACTTTCTTTTTCTCAACATCCGGTACGGATCCAGGTGTTGCGCCCGGCGCGGCAAGCGCTGCTTTTGCTGCGCCTACTTTTCTTTCTATGCCGGCAGTAATCTCGCCCTTCCAGGCTTTTTTAATGGCGTCGCGGTTGCTGTCGGTGAGTTTTGCTATGCCTTCAAGCAGTTTTATCTGACCCTCTTTAAGCATCGGCGCGATAGCCTCTATCTGGGCGGCGCTCATCGCTTCGAACTCGCGCTTAGTCAGGTTTTGCACCCTACCCTTTTGTTCCGCAGTAAGGCCATCGTCCGCAGGCTTCTTTGCCGCGATATTTTCTGCAATCTTAGCTGCTACCTTTTTAACTTCTTCTTTATTATCTACGTCGCGCAGGTTGTCGGCCTTTTCGATCGTTTCCTTGCCTTGGCGTTCTTTCATTTTTACAAATGACTCGCCGTGGCTCGCGGGTATCGTTGTGCCCGCTAGCGGCTTAGTAACGTAGCGGCGCAGTTCGTATCCAAACATATTATTGCCAAGCGAGGCCAGTTTTCCTTTTTGTAAGCTTCTATCCAATGCTCCCGACCAAGCGCCCGGCCCGGCCCGCTTGTAGCCTACGTTGTATGCTTTCAAAAGCCCGGTGCCGACCCAATTGCCCGCTTTTTCTGCGCCTTTGGCGCCCATCACGCTCACGCTGTCGGCAGCCTTGATGCCTAGGTAGAGTATTATTAATACAAACCCGAGCCGTATGCCGACGTTGGCGACGGCGTAACCTATGGTTGCGACAGCCGATGAGCTGTTGTTGGCCACGCTCAGGCTGTTGAATATGTCGTTTATGAGCCCGGTGCAGTTTGGCACTGCTACACCATTGGTAGTGCAGCTCATTTGGTTGGCAAAATTGGTAAGGATCAAAAATATGAACATAAACATCACTGGGTAAAATGCATGCGACACAAGCAGGTCGCGCCACTGGGTAAAATATTTTCTTAGCTGGGGTACAGCGCGCGCCACCAAAGCCAGGGGCGAGGCGATGATCAAAAACCATAGCACCACGACGCGTATGAGGAACTTTGCCCCGACCGTCACAAACATGACACTGATAAGCCAAAACATAATGCCAGCGGCAATATACAGGAAGGTAAGCGCGATGAGCGTCACGAGGAAGCCGGCTCCTCCAGTTTGGGTGGTTTGACCGCTGGCATTAGTGGTTTGCCCGCCGTTAAAAAATGCTTTAAAAGAATTGGTGCCGAATAAATTCTGCAGCTGCAGCATACCCATGATGTTGGCGGTAAGGTCTTTGGTATTTCCCGGATTCCCGGACACAAATTGAGTAGCAGCCGCAACAGTAGCGGGTATGTTTGTGACTCCGGCAGCAGACGCGGTCGAGGCAAGCGAGGGCGCCTGTATGGAATTATAAAACTCTATCGATACTATATTGCCCGCGTCTATAACGATGCGCGTAAAAAAGAAGCTGAAATTTACCAAAAGTGCCACCACGATGACGCCCGCCAAAAGCGACATGGTGCCGCTTGTTTCCGCGCTCAAGAGTATCTGGAAAGCAATGAATAAAAGGATAAAAAGGAAGGCCATGTTGGCCAAGTCGCGCGCGGTCGTCCAGCCGGTCGATATGAATGTCAATGCATATGCCGTGCCGTTAAGCGAAATTTGGGTTGCAAGGTCAAAGAAATATGCAGCCACATATGCAAAGCCGCTGCCGATACCTACGGTAAATACATAGACAATATTAGTAAGGCAAACAGCGAAAGTGCCCGACGTATTTCCTATCAGAGTTGATAAATTGCAGCCTATATTTGTATTGTCGACCCCGACTCCTGGTGTCGTAGCCGTAGCTCCGGTGGTCACAGCAGCAGCCGTATTTGGAGTTGCTGAAGGAGCGGCTGCCGCCGACCCGGAGGGAATGCAAGTACTTGCGTTACTGCCCGTACAATTAGTATCGCTGGTCTGCGCTTGCGCTAAGAGTGCCTGAAAGGGCGAAAGGACGAGCAGCAGCATCGCGATTGTTATCGCCGTTTGGGTGCCTAATTTGTAAAAAAGCTCTTTCATGGTTATTTGCCAAAAGCTTGGCACTGCGCAAGGCTAGCGGCGGTCGACATGTTCAGCGTCGCGAGCTGGCTTTGGAGCGTCGTGCGGTTTTGCTGCGCAGTTGTTACGTCTGCCTGCGAGGCAAAGGCGCCCGAGGCGATAGCTGCATTGTAACTTGCGGTTACGTTAGCGACGTCCGAGATAGTGGCGG